>Ga0209337_1000199_pt1 | contig 47861 bp, 43 predicted proteins | sample LinPmetageLP53_FD_184044 | JGI IMG/M metagenome (GOLD analysis project Ga0209337, IMG submission 184044) | Marine viral communities from the Pacific Ocean - LP-53 (SPAdes) (version 2) | ecosystem: Environmental > Aquatic > Marine > Oceanic | place: Pacific Ocean | collected 2010-02-08
AAGCTAAAAGTAAAATAATTGCGGGTGTAGATAAATTAGCGAAAGCGGTGAAGTCTACTCTAGGAGCATCTGGAAAGTGTGTAATATACGAAGATGCTAGAGGCAACCCGGTCATTACAAAAGACGGTGTAACAGTAGCAGAATCTGTTGTCTTATATGACCCGGTTGAAAACCTTGGAGCTACTCTTATTAAAGAAGCCGCAAAAAACACAGTGAGAGAAGCAGGTGACGGTACTACTACAGCTACCGTCCTTGCTGAAGCACTGATTAAAGAAGTAAACAAAGATAAGTATAAAGATATTTCTATAAGGGATATAAAAAACGGTATACACTCAGCTACAGAAAAAGTAAACAACTACTTAACTGATAAAGCTATTGATGTAAAAGGCAAAATGCTTGAAGACGTTAGTAGTGTAAGTTGTAACAATGATGTTGATCTTGGTAAAATTATAGCTGATGCCTACACTAGAGTTGGTAAAGACGGTGTTGTATTCATGGAGGTGTCAGGTACTGAAAAAACTTATGTTGATGTAGTTGATGGTGTTCAATTTGACTGTGGTCTTACGTCTCCACATTTCATAACAAATACTGATAAACATGAAGCTGTGCTTGAAGAGCCATTAGTTTTAGTTGTAGGTAGTGAAATACCTAACATACGTAAAATACAACCTATATTAGAGTATGTTATAAAAAACAAAAAAGAACTACTTATTGTAGCGCAAGTTGATCAACAGCTAAAATCAGCGCTTATGATGAATAAAGTTAAAGGTAACATTAAAGTAAACATTATAGACTTACCAGGCTTTGGTCCTACTAGAGAAGATACAATACAAGACTTAGCTTTCTTAACTGGAGCTACAGTTATAAACGAAGAGCTAGGTGATGATATGGATCTTATTACTATTGATTGTCTTGGAAAAGCTGAGAAAGCTGTTACAAATGATAAAAACACTGTAATCACTACTATAGACATTAATCAAGATCTTACTGATCGTATAGAAAATGTTAAAAAAGCTATTAAAAAAGAAAAAAATCCTTTTTTAAAGAAAAAAATACAAGATCGTCTTGCAATGTTATCTGGTAAAGTTGGTGTAGTTAAAGTTGGTGCTGATTCTAAAGTAGAATTAAAAGAAAAGAAAGATAGAGTAGAAGATGCAATATATGCTACTAAGGCTGCACTAAAAGAAGGTATTGTTCCAGGCGGTGGAGTTGCACTTCTTAATGCTTCACAAGAAATATTTGGTAACAAAGCAGAAGAAATACTACTTAACGCTATCAAAGCACCTTACCATGTTATACTAGATAATGCTGGTATAGAAAAACAAGATGAACCGATGCTTGGTCAAGGAATAGATGTAATAACTGGTGAGCTATGTGATATGATTAGTTCAGGTATCATAGATCCAGTGCTTGTTACTAAGTCAGCACTTAAAAACGCAGTAAGTGTTGTAACTACTATTATATCTGCTGATTGTATAATTTCAAATATGAGAGGCGATGAAAGCAGTAAATAACTATATAGTAGTAGAAAAAATTAAACAAGGACCAAAAACAGTTGCTGGGCTAATACTTACGGAAGATGTAGATGCTGACAATAGGTATATAAAGGCTAACGTAATATCTGTTGGTAACCTTGTAGAGGGAATAAACGACAAAGATGTTGTTTACTACGACAAACATGCTGGACATGGAGTTCAGTACAAAGAAATTCTATACCATGTAATTCGCTCAGGCGATGTGGTATTGATAGATTAAGTTACTACAACCCGGTAGCTTAATTGCTTAAACTAATTATTAATTAAAAACAAACAAAAAAATGGGAAGAGTATTTTTTAACACAAAGAAAAACATTCACGACTTAACAGCTGCATATACTGTTTTAGACAGTGATTCAGGTAAAATATTTACACTTGATTCTGCTGGTGGTGCTTATTCAATTACATTACCTACAGCTCCTACAAGAGGATTTCACTGTAAGTTCGTTGTAAAAGAAGACACGCCTACTGGTGCTATTACAATAGCTGCTGGTTCAGCGATTCTTGATGGTACGCAAAAAGATGCGGGTGGTGATGCTGCTAACAGTACTGCTGGTACTGCGGTGTCAAACTTAGTTGTTGGTACAGCTACAAAACAAGGTGATTCTATTGACTTAGTATCTGATGGAGTTACTTATTACTTCGAGTGCTTATCGTCTACAAACAATTCAATAACTACATCTTAACAGATTAAACCTAAACCATAAACCTAAAACCTAAAACTTTAAAATTAAAACAAATTATTAACTATTAAAAACTAAAAAAATGGTAAACGAAAAATACATTATTGCTATAGATGGTGCTGATGATGCAGGTATGTGGCCAGCTAGTAGATTAGCTGCTGTAACTTGTGCTGGTGACGGTCAAGTACTATTGAGATTTGGATCAGGTGTTGCTGGTGGTGGTGGAACTGCTGCTGAAAACGACTTGGTTACATTAACTTGTACTGCTGACACTGAAAAAGCTGTAATGCAAGAAATCGCTAGAGTGCTTAACGCTAACGGACCTGGTTACTCTGATGGTCCTGTAGTTCTTTGCGACGACGTTAACTCCATATTCTTACATCCAAGTATATTGTCTTGTGCAATTACTCTTGATACATAGAATTGAGATTAACCGCGCATGATCTGCGTGATATGAATATACTTAAGTATTACAGGCTCACTAGAAAGTGGGCTTGTAAGACTTACAGTATTTTAGATGCAGACTTAGAATTATTATTTTATTTAGATTGTGAAAAAAGATTCACACGAAAAGATTTCATAGACGGAGCATACACATTTTCTTGGGATAAGGCAAGGTGGGATAGACTTAGACAAGATGGCTGGATAGATGTATGGAGACATAGAAATCGCACTACTATTAAGTACAGTGTGTATAGCACATCTTATAAGTGTAAACAATTAATAAATAGAATATATCGTATACTATTAGGCGAAGAAGACATGCCTACTTCAGAAAGAAGTATATTCTATAAAAACAAATCATATACAGACAAAGTTTATAACAAAGCTATAGATGATATGATTAAAGATAAAAATAGATAATATGCCAGGAAGTCCAATGCAGAATAGTATGTTTGAAAAATCTACAGGTTATATTCAAAAGAATAATCCTAACCCTGTTACTAGTTGTGGTAGAAGAAGAAGTCCATTACAAAAAAGTAACGAGCCTAGAAAAACAACTAAAGGTAAAGGTCGTAATTTTAGAACAGTAGAAGAAGGAGCAGGTATGACAGCTAAAGGCGTAGCATCTTATAAAGCTAAAAACCCAGGCAGTAAGTTAAAAACTGCTGTTACTGGAGAAGTCAAACCTGGCAGTAAAGCTGCTGGACGTAGAAAATCATTTTGCGCAAGGTCAAGAAGTTGGACTGGTGAAAGAGGTAAGGCCGCTAGGCGTAGATGGAAGTGTTAACAAACAAATAAAAAATTATGGGATATAATATGCAAGGGTTTTCAGGTTTTGGATCACCTGTTAAACAAGTAAAAAAAAGTGATAAACTTAATATTAAACCAAAAGGTAGTACAGCAACTGCAAAAGCTACTAAAATGATGATGGGGCCAAAAAAACCAAGTTATTTTGGTAAGATGACTGATCAAGGTAAAGCTGTTAACTACATTAACAAAGCTAATAGGTTTAAATATACGTTTGACGATAGAGTTACTGGAAAAGGTAATTTAGAAAAAGCTAATCAATCAAGAAAATTTTCTTCTAAAGCTAGAAATGTTGGTAAAATTCCAGCTACTGGACTTGGTAAAACATTATCAAAATTCTTTGGTAGTAAAGCGCTTGGTGTACTTGGTTTAATGGGTAGCGCACCGCTAGGAGCTTCTTCAACGCCAAAGAGAAAAGTTGTAAAATCTAAAAAGCCAAACTTTAAAGCAATAAATCGTGATCTTCAACAAGCGATATACAAAGGTAATAAAAAAAGATATAAATAATTATGGCTTATAAAATGAACGGTTTTAGTGGTTTTAAAGCAGCGCCAACAAAATTTAAACTTGATGGTGGAATTCCAAAAGGAACTTCTACAAACAAACGAAAAAAGATTGGGAAAGCTAGCAAGTTTCTTAAACATTTAAGAGATGGTACGCTTAGTAAAGAAACAGATCCTTTTAATAGGACAGGTAGTAAAGCTTCTACTACTCCAGGTTATAAAACAACTAAAATAGCTAAAGCTAAAAAACTAACTCTTGGTTTAGACTTTACACTTAACGATAAGTTAAACGAAGCTGTTAGAAACCAAAAGCCATTATCTAAGCCAGTAGTTAAAAATGTTGGAAGAGGATTAAAGACTTTTAGTAGAGCTTTTGGTATGGTTGGTGCTGTTGCAACAATTGCACCATACATTGTTAAAGGGGCAAAAGCAGTTATGCCTGGTTTAAAGAAAAGAGCTGAAAGAGAATTTAAAGGTGGTTCTATGTATACTTCATCAAAACTTTAAAATATGAGTAAGAAAAAACTAAAAAAAGTAGTTAAAGAACTTAAGGGTGCTAGTAAAATGCACGCTGGTCAAGCTAAGAAAATTGACAGTATATTAAAACAATCGCCTATGTTAAAAAAGCTAAGCGCTGGTTGTAAAGCTGCTGCTAGAAGAAAGTTTGATGTATACCCTAGTGCTTATGCCAATATGTGGGCTTCTGCTCAAGGAAGAAAAGGTAAGTGCTAGTATGTACGATATAAAAGCTAAGTTTGCTAAAAACAGTCCGCTACCTTGTTGGTCAGGTTACGAGCGTGTGCCTGGTACAGCTCAAGGAGCTAAGGGTAGTTGTCGTAAATCTTCACCTGCAAAAGTAGCACAAAAAGGTGGTGGTACTAAAAAAGTATGCTTACCTAAAGCTAAAATAGCTAGCATGAGTAGCTCTGAAAGATCTAAAGTAACTAGCGCTAAAAGAGCAGCAGGTAAAGCAGGTAAATATAGAAGATCTAGTAAAAGTAATGTAACTGGTACTAGCAGCGGTGGAAGTTTAAGAACTTGGGTAAAACAAGACTGGAGACAGGTTGGTAATCCAAGTAAAAAGTGCGGTGAAAAATAATGGCGTTTAAATTAGGTAGAACAAGACAATTTGAGGCTTCAGGTGGAGAAGTAAAGCAAAAGCTTTCTTTTAGAAACGAACAAGTTTCAGTACCCGGTACTCCAGTTATAAGAAAATCTTTAGCACCTGGTATTATGGGTGAAGCTAATATGGACGGTAGTATATATATAAGTAACGAAGTACAACCAGGTAGTAAAGAAGAAGACCAAGTACTATTACATGAAATGAGACATGCTACAGACATGAGGACTGGTAAACTTGCTTATAATGATGATTCAATAAAATACAATGGTATAACATACCCAAGAGAAACAATAAACGGCAGAGACATGATTAAAGTTGATGGTAAGTGGACTGAAGCTGGTGGAGATTTTCCTTGGGAAAAAGACGCAGCTATATGATATTAACAGTAATTGACGGTATACCTTTATATTCTACTGTAGAAGAAGCTTTGCAATGGGGTAACAGCAGAATGTTAACAGGTTTTCATACTCATGTTTATGAAGGACAAACAGGCTACATGGGTGGCTCTAATCACTTTACAGCTACAAACACATCACGTCCCGCAAGAAGTAGCGGCGGCGGCGGAGGTGGTGGTGGCGGTGGATATTAAAATAAAAATATGATAAAAAAATTATTTTCAGCAGGTGCAGGTGAACTAATAAAAAGTGTTGGTGGAGTGTTAGATAATCTAACTACATCAAAAGAAGAAAAGCTAGCTGCCGAGCTAAAGATTAAAGACATGATAATGGGTTACGAAGCTGAAATGCAGAAACAAGTAACAGAAAGATGGAAAATGGACATGAACTCAGATTCATGGTTAAGTAAAAATATAAGACCATTAGTTTTAGTATTTTTAGTTGTAGCAACAGTGTTATTGATATTTATCGATGCTGGTACTATAACTTTTAAAGTTGAAGACAAATGGACAGACTTATTACAATTAGTATTAATAACAGTGATTGGTGCTTATTTTGGCGGTAGATCACTAGAAAAAGTAAAAAAATAATGGGAATAAATTCAACAGAGGTAACTTACGGCTTTGGCCAAATGGGTAGTATGTTTAACGACGGTACTGCTGCGATGACACCTCCTACAAATAAAGTGTTTGTTGCAATAACAATGCTAACAGATTGTACGTTTGACTCAAGTGGTGGTTTAAAAGCTGATAACGATTCAGCTGGAGCTGGTTTAGAGTATATAGGTACAGAAGCAGCTGCTCACAATTTATCAGTAGCATCAGAAACAGTATCATCAGGTGGTGGAGGTTTACAAGTAGATGTTAGTAATACTTTTCCAAAAGGTGTAACTATATATGGTAGATGGACTGAAATTGATCCAGCTGCTGGTACTTGCATAGCTTATATAGGAGACTAATGCTAGGTTTATCAAATAGTGTTTTAGGTTCTAGTTATGTATCTATGGATTTAAAAGATGCAACTACTGATTTAGAGTTGTGGCTTAAAAATGATGATGGTTTAACAGCTGCTAAGTGGACTGATTCATCTGGCAATAATAATCACGCAACACAAAGCTCTGAGTCTAATCAAGCTACTTTATCTGTTGGTGGTTTAGATTTTGAAAGAAGTGAGTCAGATCACTATGATTTAGCTAGTACAATAACAATATCTGCAAATCAAGGTTTTTGTTTAGCTGTAGTTCTTCAGACAGAATCAGCAAGTGGAGGTACAATACTTAGTAAAGATGCTAATGATCAATTTAGAATTGTTGATGTAAACACATTAAGGTTTAAATCAGACACTACTGATACAACCACTAATTTTGTTGTAGCAGACGCTTTTGGAAATGGCTCAAAAATGTTGTTGTTATTAAGCAGAAGCGCTGGTGCTCAAAATATATTTACTCTTATGAAAAACGGCGTTGCATTAACTCCTGATGTAGATAATTCAAGCAATGAAACTAAAGGCGAAAACCCACATGGGTTTGATTTAAACGTATTAGGAGCAAATGCTGGTAGCTCAGAATTTTTTGATGGTAAAATATTAGAACTAGCTTTTTGGAGTAAAGGATTATCAACACAAGAAATAGCTGACGTGAACAGCTACTTACAAGGAATTCACGGACTATAAATTAAATTAACTTAAATTAAATAAAATGGCAAAAAGAAAAACACCTAAGGTTAAAGACCTTAAACCAAAACAATTAACAACACAAGAATTAAAAAGTTTACAAGATCTTGTTAATACTATAAACAGAGCTCAATTAGAAGTTGGTGGTTTAGAAAGTAGAAAACATAGTTTGTTACATCAAGTTGCTGGATTTCAAGGTCAACTGCAAGAGTTACAAAAAGGTTTTGAAGATACTTACGGTAAAGCAGATATTAATATAACTGATGGTGTTATAAATTACGTAGAAGATGAGCAAGCTAATTCGTAAAATATCTATAGGTAAAGATTATAAGAATGACGCCATGCACTATGCCGTAGGGCAAGAAGTGTATGGTGGTCATACTATATGTGATATTATAGAAGAAGACAATAAGTTTAGTGTTTATATTAAAAAAGGTAAAGACGTTTTACCTTGGAAAGATTTTAATAAGAATATGGCCGTGTCTGTAGAGTATAACTTACAGTACTAATGAAGTCGGTTTACAACTTTGTTGTAACGCCAGTAAAATCAAGATACAACAACACAAAAGACATAAACGGCGAAGAACTTATAGTTAACACTGAAGTTTACAATCATCAGTATGTAAGTAGAGAGGCTATAGTTAAAGCAATACCTACAGTTGGTGATACAGATGTAAAAGTTGGTGATAAGGTTATAGTACATCACAATGTATTTAGAAGATGGCACAATGTAAAAGGTATTGAAAAAAACAGTAGAAGTTATATTGATGAAGACAACTACTTAGTACAACCTGATCAAATATTTTTATATAAAGACACTGAGTGGCAAGCGCAAAAAGGATATTGCTTTGTAGCACCAGTGAAATCTACAGATAAACTAAACGTAGATAAAGAAAAGCCTTTAGTTGGTATTGTAAAACATACTGACGGCACAGTTAACAAAGGTGATTTAATAGGTTTTAGACCCAGCTCAGAGTATGAGTTTATTATAGATGGTCAAAAACTATACAGACTATTATCAAATTTTATTACAATCAAATATGAATATCAAGGAAACGAAGAAGAATATAATCCAAGCTGGACATAAAGCAGTTGAAGAACTAATTAAAGTTGCTAAAGAAGCTATTGTAGATTCTGACGATGATATTTCTGCTGACAGATTAAAAAATGCTGCAGCTACAAAAAAGCTAGCTATATTTGATGCGTTTGAAATACTTAATAGAATACAAGAAGAAGAAAACTTATTAGAAGGTAAAGAAACTAAAAGCGAGGTTAAAGTATTTAAAGGCTTTGCAGAGGGTAGATCAAGATAATGTACGAACAGAATTTATTTAAAATAGTAGAACCTATAAAAAAAACTACTATAAGCAGACTTAATAAAGGTAAGAAGTGGAAGTACGGTTACAATAAAGAACACAATATTGTTGTTATATCTAAGACAGGTCAGATAGGTGATATATATGAAATACAAAACTTTCAAATAGCATTGCCAAAAGAAGGTAGTGTGTATAGCAACAAAGAAAAAAAGTGGAAACAGTTTGAATATCCTAAAGAACTATCAAGACTTAAAAACATATTTGACTGGCGTGGTTATCCTGAAGAAAAAAAGTCTAGTTGGTTTGACTATATAGACGAAGAGTTTAAACGTAGAGAAGAAGGCTTTTGGTTTAACAATAAAGGAACACCAACGTATATGACTGGTACACACTATATGTACTTGCAATGGAGTAAAATAGATGTTGGTGCACCAGACTTTAGAGAAGCAAATAGATTGTTCTATATATTCTGGGAAGCATGTAAAGCAGATAAAAGATGTTACGGTATGTGCTACCTTAAAAATAGAAGATCTGGTTTTTCTTTTATGTCATCAGCTGAAACAGTTAATCAAGCCACTATATCTACAGATGCAAGGTTTGGTATATTATCTAAAACAGGAGCTGATGCTAAGAAAATGTTTACAGACAAAGTTGTACCTATATCAATTAATTATCCTTTCTTTTTTAGCCCTATCCAAGATGGTATGGATCGTCCAAAATCTGAACTTGCATATAGAGTTCCAGCTTCTAAATTCACTAGAAAGAAAATTACAACAAACGAAAAGCTTGAAGAAATAGAAGGATTAGATACAACTATAGACTGGAAAAATACAGGTGACAATAGCTATGACGGTGAAAAACTAAAACTACTAGTACACGATGAAAGTGGTAAATGGGAAAGACCCGATAATATATTAAACAACTGGCGAGTTACAAAAACATGTTTACGATTAGGTAGTAGAATTATTGGTAAATGTATGATGGGCTCAACTTCAAACTCATTAGACAAAGGTGGAGAAAACTTCAAACGATTATACAGCGCATCAGATGTTACTAAGCGAAACAGAAACGGCCAGACAGCGTCTGGTTTATATTCTCTTTTTATCCCAATGGAGTGGAACTACGAAGGATTTATTGACGAGCACGGAAGCCCAGTCTTCGATAGTCCAGACCATGATGTCTTTGACCCACACGGGGAATTAATAGATATAGGTGTTGTAGAAAACTGGCAAAACGAAGCTGATGGTTTAAAAGGAGATCAAGATGCTTTAAATGAGTTTTATAGACAGTTTCCAAGAACTACAGAGCACGCGTTTAGAGATGAAACAAAAAACAGTATATTTAATTTAGTAAAAATATACGAACAAATAGATTACAACGAAGAAATGTCTAGGACACTAGGTGTTACTAAAGGTAATTTTCAATGGGTTAATGGTGTAAAAGATTCTACAGTAATATTTTATCCAGATCCAAAAGGTAGGTTTAAAGTAAGCTGGGTACCACCAACTAATATACAAAACAAAGTTGTTATAAAAAATGGTATTAAATGGCCTGGCAACGAACACATGGGTGCATTTGGTTGTGATAGCTACGATATATCAGGAACAGTTGACGGTATAGGTTCAAAAGGTGCTTTGCATGGTTTGACTAAGTTTAGTATGGAAGACGCACCAGCTAATCAGTTTTTTTTAGAATACCTTGCAAGACCTCAAACAGCTGAGATATTCTTTGAAGATGTTCTAATGGCATTAGTATTTTACGGGATGCCTATACTCGCAGAGAATAACAAACCTCGTCTATTGTATTATTTACGAAGACGTGGTTACAGAGGTTTTAGTATGAATAGACCTGATAAAATATGGAATAAATTATCTGTAGCAGAAAAAGAAGTAGGTGGTATACCTAACTCAAGTGAAGATATAAAACAAGCTCATGCCGCTGCAATTGAAATGTATATTCAAGGTCATGTAGGTATGAAACAAGACGGATCATTTGGTAGTTGTTATTTTAATGAACTACTTAACGACTGGGCTAAATTTGATATAAACAAAAGAACAAAGCATGATGCTTCTATAAGTTCTGGTTTAGCTGTCATGGCTAACAACAGGCATTTATATGTACCTAATGCAAAAGTAGAAAAACCCAAACTAAATATAAATATTGCTAAGTACACAAACAAAGGCAATACATCTAAATTAATTAAAAAATAAATATGGCAGAGTCTGTTATAAATAATTATTTTCCAAGTCAAGTTGTAAGCGACGTTGAAAAAATGAGCTATGATTATGGTTTAAAAGTAGCTAAAGCTATAGAAGCCGAATGGTTTAATATAGATAGAGGTTTTAATAGATATAGAAATCATCAAAATGATTTTCACAAATTAAGATTATACGCTAGAGGAGAACAATCAATACAAAAATATAAAGATGAATTATCTATTAATGGAGATTTATCTTATCTTAATCTAGACTGGAAACCAGTACCTATCATACCTAAGTTTGTTGATATAGTTGTTAACGGTATTGCAGAAAGAACATACGACATAAAGTGTTACTCACAAGATCCTTTTGGTGTTAGTCAACGTACTGATTATATGGAGTCTATCATGAAAGATATGAAGACTCAAGAAATAAACGACTACGTTGCAAATGCTTTTGGAGTTGATTTGTACGAAAATGATAAAGAAAAACTACCAGATTCAAAAGAAGAACTAGACTTACACATGCAGTTAAGTTATAAGCAGTCTGTAGAAATAGCAGAAGAACAAGCTATTAATACGTTGCTAGAAGGAAATAACTATGAATTAATTAAAAAACGTTTTTACTACGATCTTACAGTTTTAGGTATTGGTGCTGTAAAAACTTCTTTTAACACGTCTGAAGGAGTTGTTGTTGATTATGTTGATCCTGCTGATATAGTTTATTCTTATACTGAATCACCATACTTTGATGATATATATTATGTTGGTGAAGTAAAAATGATACCTGTAAACGAGTTAGTAAAACAATTTCCTTTTTTGTCTGATGAAGATTTAAAAGAAATAGTAAAAAACAAATATAGTAATCAGTCTAATTATCATAACAACAATAACAATTTAAACGAAGAAGATAATAACAAAGTGCAGGTTTTGTATTTCAACTACAAGACTTATATGAACGAAGTTTATAAAGTAAAAGAAACTGGTAGTGGTGCTGATAAAATTTTATCAAAAGACGATACGTTTAATCCACCTAATGAAGACAACTTTGGAAAACTACAAAGATCTGTAGAGTGTTTATATGATGGTGCTTATATTTTAGGTACTGGAAAGTTACTTAAGTGGGAGATGGCTAAAAATATGATGAGGCCTAAAAGTGACTTTACTAAAGTTAAAATGAACTATAGCATTGTAGCTCCACGTATGTACAAAGGTCGTATTGAATCTTTAGTACAACGTATTACTGGTTTTGCTGACATGATACAACTTACACATTTAAAACTACAACAAGTGCTGTCACGCATGGTACCAGATGGTGTTTATTTAGATGCTGATGGTTTAGCTGAAATTGATTTAGGTAACGGTACAAACTATAATCCACAAGAAGCTTTAAACATGTTCTTTCAAACAGGATCTGTTATAGGTAGGTCTTTTACTTCTGATGGCGATATGAATCCTGGTAAAGTGCCAATACAAGAAATAACAAGTGGTAGTGGTGGTAATAAGATGCAAGCTTTAATTGGTACATACAATTATTATTTACAAATGATAAGAGATGTAACCGGGCTAAACGAAGCTAGAGATGCTGCAACGCCAGATAAAAACGCTTTAGTTGGTGTTCAAAAACTAGCAGCTGCTAATTCTAACACAGCAACAAGACATATACTACAGTCTGGTTTGTTTTTAACAGGTGAGGTTGCAGAGTGTTTATCACTTAGAATATCTGATATATTAGAATATTCACCAACTGCAGATGCTTTTGTACAAGCTATAGGAGCTCACAACGTTGCTACACTAGGTGAAATGAAAGAATTACACTTGTATGACTTTGGTATATTTATAGAGTTAATGCCTGATGATGAAGAAAAAGCAATGCTTGAAAACAATATACAGATGGCATTGCAACAACAAACTATAGATCTTGAAGATGCTATTGACGTTAGAGAAATTAAAAACGTAAAACTTGCAAATCAAATATTAAAGATTAGAAGAAAGAAAAAACAAGAAAGAGATCAGCAAGTGCAACAACAAAATATACAAGCACAAGCACAAGCTAATATGCAAACGCAACAAGCTTCTGCTGAAATGGAAGTTCAAAAAGAAATGGCTAAGATGCAAGCTGAAGCCCAACTTGAACAAATGAAGGCGCAATTAGACGCGCAAAAACAAGCTCAAGAAGTTGAATACAAAAAACAATTAATGGAGCTAGAGTTTAACATGAACATGCAGTTAAAGCAAATGGAAACTCAGAACTTAAGAACAAAAGAAAAACAAAAAGAGGATCGTAAAGACGAAAGAACAAGAATTCAAGCTTCACAACAAAGTGAGATGATTGAACAAAGAAATAGTCAAAAACCACCTAAAAACTTTGAGTCTTCAGGTAATGATACTATAGGAGGCGGGTTTAATTTAGGTGAATTTGATCCTAGATAACAATTATTAATTATTATTATATTATATTATGGAAGAAAACGTAGAAAACGTAGTTGAAGAAACTACACAACCAACTGAACAAGTTGAAGAAACTAAATTTAAAAGCGCTGGAGATGACAGTATTTTAAAAGTAGATTTAAGCAAACCACCAACACCAAAAAAAGAACAAGAAAATGAAACTACAGAAAAAGTTGCAGAAGATAACACTGACAACAGCGGAGTGGTTGAGCTCGTTGAAGATGCCGACACCACAGAAAAACAAGAAGAAGTACAACCGGAAGCTGAAACACAAGAAACTCCAGTATTAGAAGAAATTACTGATGAAGAAGTTCAAGAGCAAACAGAAGGATTAAAAGAAGAAGTTTTAGAAGCTGCTGAAGAAGCAGAAAAAACTGGTATACCTTTACCTGAAAATTTACAAAAAGTTGTAGATTTTATGGAAGACACTGGTGGTACGCTAGAAGATTACGTACGTCTTAATCAAGATTATTCTAGCTACGACGATATGACAGTGCTTAGAGAGTATTACAAGCAAACAAAATCTCACTTAACAGATGATGAAATTAGTTTTTTAATGGAAGACTCATTTTCATATGATGATGATGTTGATGAAGAGAGAGATATTAAAAAGAAAAAAATAGCGTTAAAAGAGCAAGTTGCCAACGCTAAAAGCCACTTAGACGGGCAAAAGTCTAAATACTATGAAGAAGTTAAAGCTGGTTCTAGGTTAAACCCTGAACAACAAAAAGCTTGGGACTTCTTTAATAGGTACAACAAAGAATCGAAGGAGAACGAAAAGATAGCTAAAAAACAAACTGATACTTTTTTAAATAAAACTAATCAAGTTTTTAACGATACATTCAAAGGTTTTGAATATAACATCGGCGATAAGAGGTATAGGTTTAACGTGAAAAATGCTAACGAGATTAAAGAAACACAAGGTGATATTAATAATTTTGTCAAAAAGTTTTTGAACAAAAACAACGAAATGTCAGATGCCAAAGGTTATCATAAATCTTTATTTACAGCAATGAATCCCGATGCTATTGCTAATCACTTTTATGAACAAGGTAAAGCAGATGCTATGAAAGATAGCGTTGCTAAAGCTAAGAACGTTGATATGAACCCAAGACAATCTCATGGGGCTGTTGAAGCGGGAGGTATGAAAGTAAGAGTGCTAGGCGAAAACTCTAATGATTTTAAGTTTAAAATTAAAAATAAATAATAAATTTAAAAAAACAAAATTATGGCAATTACTGCAGGAGGTAGTTTAAATAGTGTAGCTGCATCAGTGCAACAAACACTAGCTTCAAACTACATTGATTTTACAAGTGCTGACACCGCAGGGTGGGCACAACAATATTTACCAGATCTTATGGAAAAAGAAGCTGAGGTTTTTGGAAACAGAACAATCTCAGGATTTCTTTCACAAGTAGGAGCTGAAGAGGCTATGACTGCTGACCAAGTTATTTGGTCTGAGCAATCTAGACTACATTTATCTTACGTAGGTACAGTAGCTACTGCTGGTGACGTGAACGGTACATTTACAGTTGTAACTGATATTGATGGAAATACAGACGTAGCGTCTAGTAACCACGGTATTAGAGTTAACGATATTGTACTTATAGCAACATCTGGTATAGTTACTAAATGTTTAGTTGTTGAAACTCCAGACTCAAACGTTGTTTCTGTTGAACCTTATGATAAAGCTGATTTAACTGGCCATGCTACAACTGCTAGTGGATCTATTTTATTAGTTATTGGTTCTGAATATGGAAAAGGACAGTCTTACTCTGATACAACAGGTACTCACAGTGCTGAAAGAAGAGCTGCTTTAGCACCTACTTTCAAGTCGTTTAACAACAAGCCAATCATAATGAAAGATTACTATGAGATCTCTGGATCTGATGCGTCTGCAATTGGTTGGGTTGAAATTTCTGGTGAAACAGGACAAAATGGTTACCTATGGTACTTAAAAGCTGAAGGTGATACTAGAGCTCGTTTTACTGATTACTTAGAAATGACAATGCTAGAAGCTGAAAAAACAGTTGCTAACTCTATTATCGGTTTTGCTGATAAACAAATTAGAGGTGCTGCTGATTCTGGTGCTGGTGGTTCTGGTACTGAAGGTTTATTCGCTGCTATTGAGTCTAGAGGTAATGTTACTTCTGGAGTTACTGGTGTTAACCCTGCTACTGATTTAGCTGAGTTTGACGCTATATTAGCAGAATTTGATAAGCAAGGTGCTATTGAAGAAAACATGATGTTTGTAAACAGAGCTACTTCGTTAGCAATGGACGATATGTTAGCTTCAATGAATTCTTACGGTGCTGGTGGTACATCTTATGGTGTATTCAACAACTCTGAAGATATGGCATTAAATTTAGGTTTTTCTGGTTTCAGAAGAGGTTCTTATGACTTCTACAAGTCTGACATGAGATACTTAAATGACAAAGCTACAAGAGGTGAAATTAACCGTGTTGCAGGATCTGCTGCAATTAGAGGGGTTTTAATTCCAGCTGGTGTAACTTCTGTTTATGACCAAGCTTTAGGAAAAAACTTGAAGAGACCTTTCTTACATGTAAGATTTAGAGCTTCACAAACTGACAATCGAAGAATGAAAACTTGGGTTACTGGTTCTGTTGGCGCTGCTACATCTGCTTTAGATGCAATGCAAATTCACTATTTATCTGAAAGATGTCTAGTTACACAAGGTGCTAACAATTTCATGTTAATGAAATAAGCACATTTATTTAAAGAACCGGGGCTTCGGCCTCGGTCCTTTTATTTTATTAATTTTATTATATATTATATTATGGCTAAAAAAGCAAAAAAAGCTTACGCAGGAGATCCTGGCGATGAGCACGTAGAAAAAACGGTTGTACAACAACCAGAAGTTAAAAGAAAAGAACCAGCTTACAAAACATTAGAAGACGGTTGGGAAATTAAAGACAGAATATACAAGTTAAAAGGTAACAAAAGACCTTTGTCAAGATCTATTAAGTCAGCAAACATACATTGGTTTGATGAAAAAAAAGGTTATGAAAGAGAACTTAAATACTGTCAAAACCAAAGAACAGTTTTTGTTGATGAAATGAAAGGCGATCAAAGACTAGAACATGTTGTTTTTAGAAACGGTATATTGATTGTTGAAAGAGAAAAAACAGTTTTACAAAAGCTACTTTCTTTGTATCACCCTGATAGAAACGTAATGTTTTATGAAGAAAAACCAGTTGATAATGCAATAGGGCAAATTGATTGGTTAGAAATGGAGATAGATGCGTTAAACGCTGCTAAAAACGTTGACATTGATATGGCAGAAGCTATCATGAGGGTTGAGGTTGGTTCTAAAGTAACAGAGATGAGTTCTATGGAACTTAAAAGAGATTTACTATTATATGCTAAAAGAAATCCTCAACTGTTCTTAGAATTAATTAATGATGACAATGTTGTTCTTAGAAACTTTGGTATTAAAGCAACAGAAATGGGGTTGTTAGTATTATCTCAAGATCAAAGAACTTTTTCTTGGGGATCTAACGGTAGAAAACTAATGAACGTACCATTTGATGAGCATCCATATTCAGCTTTAGCCGCTTGGTTTAAAACTGATGAAGGTATGGAAATATATTCAAACATAGAAAAACAATTAAAATAATCAAACTGTAGGAGCGGTCGCTCTACGGGGCGACTGCAAACTACAATAAAAAATTATGGCGGTAAGTATAGATAAAGTTTATCAAAAAGTTTTAGCAATAGCTAACAAAGAGCAAAGAGGTTATATAACTCCACAAGAGTTTAACTTATTTGCAGATCATGCTCAGATGGATATATTTGAGCAATATTTTTATGATATAAACCAGTTTGGTAGAACACCTGGTAACGATACTGCTTATTCTGATATGCTAACTTTATTAGAAGAAAAAATTAGTATATTTAAAAATATAAAATTATTAAACTACCACTCACCTTATTTTCAAAAACCAAGAGAATTATATAGAGTAGGTACTATAGAAACTGGTTTTGGTATTGTTGAACAAGTTACTCAAAAAGAATACTTAAACATTAAACTATCACCTTTAGCAAAGCCAACATTAAAAAGAGCTGTTTATATAGACATGCCAAAAGGTTTTAGACTATACCCTACATTCACAAACAATGTTCATTGTCACTATATACGAAGACCTGAAAAAGTAAACTGGGGATATGTTGTTGCTAACGACAACGCTTTGTATGACCCAAGTACATCAAAAGATTTTCAACTACATCCTTCTGAAGAAAACAATTTAATTATAAAGGTTCTAGCTTTAGCTGGAATAGCTATAAATGATCCTACAATATACCAAGTAGCTACGGCAGAGGATAATAAAAATATTCAACAAGAAAAACAATAAAAAATGGGATTATTAGACGGTTTTATACAAAAACAAAATGAAGAAACTGCAGAAGGAGGACTTATTGATTTAGGTTTAAATTCAAAAATTTACTATGAAGGAGCTGATAGTGTTCAAAATAACGGTGTTGATAGCTACGGTAACTACCAGTTTGTTTCTTTAGAAGATGTTATAAATACTTTTATTGTTGCTTATGTTGGTGAAGATAAAATAATAAACAAAATAAAAAGAACTGACGTTGCTTTTCACGCACAAAGATCTTTAGCTGAGTTAAGCTTTGATACTTTAAAATCTGTAAAATCTTACGAGCTAGAAGTACCAGCAACACTAACACTACCAGTGCCACAAGATTATATTCATTATGTAGGTTTATATTGTGTTGACAGTAACGGTGTAAAAAAAAGAATATATCCAACTTCAAAAACTTCTAATCCTATAGCTTTTCAACAAAACACAGATGGTACATTAAAGTTTGAAGATAATGTTTGGAAAAACCCTAGAACAGGTTTATACGAAGAGTATGGTATTACAAGATCTTACGATTCATTTGGTAATCCTATAGCATCTGAAACACACAACCCAGCTAATAGCTCTTTTACATCTAAAACACCTTTACCACAGTTTGCTAAAGAGATTAGAGTTAATGTAACAGGTGATTCTAGAGCTTTAGTATCTGATCCTACATTATCAACTACAAGTCAACTTGTTTACAACTCGCAAACTATGCAAATTAATTTTAATGACACTCTTGATGTAGAGGTAGGTATGTCAGTATTTGGACCTGGTATACCATTAAATTCTACAGTTGCTACAGTTGGTGATTCTACTAGTACTAATTATGCTGGTACTGGTATTACTATAACAAACCCAGAATATATAGCAGATCAACTTTTAGACAGTCCAACAAATACAGCTGGTAGACCTTTAAACGTTCAACAAGGTAACACACAAGTTATTATTGTAGATTTAAACAAATTGTCTGACACTTGGAGTAGATATAAAGCACAAACTTCTACAACAACTAAAGACAACTATGAAGATAATACAGAGTTAAACAACGAAGGTAGAAGATATGGTATTGACCCTCAACACGCACAGAACAATGGTTCTTATTATATTAACGATAACACTGGTTTAATACACTTTAGCTCTAATATATCTGGTAAAACTATTATTTTAGATTACTTAAGCGATAGCTTAGGAACTGACTCTGAAATGAAAATACATAAGTTTGCAGAAGAAGCTTTGTACAAGTGTATTGCATACGCTGTAGTTTCTACAAAAGCAAATATACAAGAGTACATAGTAAATAGATTTAGAAAAGAAAGGTTTGCAGCTGTAAGAAAAGCAAAATTAAGGTTGTCAAATTTAAAGTTAGAAGAACTAACTCAAATACTTAGAGGAAAATCTAAACAAATAAAACACTAATACATGGCTGAGATTAAGCAGAATTTTTCGGCAGGTAAAATGAATAAAGACCTGGACGAAAGACTAATACCTAAAGGTCAGTACAGACACGCAGAAAACATACAAGTGTCTACGTCAGAAACCGCTGACGTTGGTGCTGTAGAAAATATATCAAGCAACATACAGTTGTCTGGTATTTTGTCTGATGATGGTAAGTGTGTTGGTGTGTATAGCAACGAAAAAGATAATAGTGTCTATTGGTTTACTGTTGGTGGCGCAATACCAGTTTCTTTTACAAATGGAGGTTTTAATAATAACACACCTAATATTGGTTTTGTTGATTATACTCAAGAACAATGGGACGAGTTTGGTGTTGGTTTAGTTACAAATGATAAGTGGATGTTAATATCTGACTTTGATCCTTTAAATCATGGTATGCAAATTGCCAATGGTTCTTTGGTAAGAGGAGGTCCTGTCCCTATGCCAGACACACCTAACAATAGTTCTGCTAGACAATTAGTAGATATTGTTGCAGGCGTTGAATACAGAGTGTCTTACGATAGAAGATACACAGGAGGAGTTCGTACAAAGACAAATTGGTTTATGGACTGGGGTGATGGAAATCAAACTATTGGTGTGTCAGAAGAATCAAGCGGTAACTTTGTAACTATAACAGACACATTTACAGCATCGGTTACTGGAACTATGGAAGCAAGGATATTTTTTATAGGAGATACAGAAGGTCAAATTGACAATGTTTCTATAACTTCAGTTAGCCAAATGAGCAACATATTAAAATACAAAAATGGTGTTGTAGAATATGTGTTTGTTGATATGGATAATTCTGTATTAAAATTTAATCCAACAAGTATAATAACAGGAATAAATATTATAGATAATTTATTGCTTTGGACAGATAATGAAACTGAGCCTAAAAAAATAAATATTGATCTGTGTATTCAAGGTACTGAAAACGAAAGAACAAGCACTAAATTAATTGTGCCTCAAAGAGATATTGATTTAACTTCTGATATAAGAGTAAGAGAAGAGCATATTACTGTTATTAAAAAAGCACCTAAAACAAAGCTTACGCTAGTTATGGACGTAGAAGAAGATACAACAGCTCTACTTAACGACATGCCTTTTACAACTCCTGCGTTTGGAAATCCATCTTTATATTCAATGGCGCCAGGAACTATTATACCTTTAGTTGGTGCTGGGCTTTTGTTCAATTATCAAAACTGGGGTACTTTTGTTAATCAATCAGGTCCAGCTCTTATGGTTGGAGATGAAATTTTATTGCTAGATGCAAATGCTTCTAACACACTACCAGAAAATTATAATATAAAACTAAAAATATTAGCAGATCTTAGCGGTACACCTAACGGTTTTGGTGGAAATTGGGGTAATTCTGTTTTTAGAACTGAAATTGTAGATGGCTTTGTTACTCTTGGTCAAAAAGACTGGTATGTTTATAAAGCAGCAAAACAAGAAGATTTTTTTGAAAAACAATTTGCTAGATTTAGCTATCGTTATAAATACCAAGATGGTGAATATTCTACTTTTGCACCATTTTCTGAAATAGCTTTTAAGCCAGCTGATTTTGATTATGAAACTAAAAAAGCATATAACCTAGGTATGCAAAATAAATTAAAAGAATTAACACTTAAAAACTTTGTTGAAACAGACATTTTAGAAGATGTTGTTCAAATAGATTTATTATATAAAGAATCAAACTCACCAAATGTATATATTGTAGAAACTTTAAAATACAATGATTATGGAAGTCCTACTAACAACTGGGAGGACAATGAATATCAAATAAATTCAGATCTTATATACGCTTTACTTCCTTCAAATCAATTACTAAGACCTTACGACAACGTGCCAAGAAAAGCTTTAGCACAAGAAATAACTGGTAATAGGATAGTTTATGGTAATTATGTTCAAAATTATGATTTAGCAGAAAAACCTGTTATTGACGCTACTTATACATCTAGAACAGGCGTTACTCTTAGCGCTGGTGTTCCAAACAAATCATTAAAATCTTTAAGAAATTATCAACTTGGTATTTCTTATATAGATGAGTACGGTAGAGAAACACCTGTTTTTAGCAATACAACTTCTTCTTTTCAAATTCCAAAATACGAAGCTGAAAGTTCTAATGCTTTACAGTTTACAGCTATAACGTCTGCGCCTGATTGGGCTAAGTCTTACAAATTGTTTGTTAAAGAAACTTCTAATGAGTATTACAATTTAGCTATGGATAGAGTTTACAGAGCTGAAGACGGTAATGTTTGGATGTCTTTTCCTTCTTCTGAAAGAAATAAAATTGATGAAGAAACGTTTTTAATATTAAAAAAACAACTAGATTCTGACGTGCAAGTTGCAGATAATTTAAAATACAAAGTAATAGCTATAGAAAACGAAGCTCCTGTAGAAGTAAAAACAGATACTAGCTTTGTTGCAAGTTCTAATGGTAACGGTACAATAGCAGACTTATTTACAGGTGACATGCCTTTAATAGAAGATAAGTATTTTCAAATTAACGAACCTGTTTGGAAGACAGACAACGGACCAAGTATTGATAATTTTTCAGAAACATTAAGTATTAAATTTAGAGACACTGCAGCTGGTATTTCTTCTGATTTTTACGAAGTTGCTTATATAGAGTTTGAATCTCCGCATTATAATATAACTTTAAAAAATAAAATTAAAAAATCTGATAGTTGGATTTTTAACAACTTTGCTAATATAACTTCTTTTGCCGCTTCTAATTTAAATACTGATTTGTCATTAAGAATTTATAGAAACGTTGTAAAAGATCAACCAAAGTTTGACGGTAGATTTTTTGTAAAAATACTTAATGATATTTCAACTGAACAATATGTTTTGAGAGGTGCTAGTGACGCTACAACATACACTTCTGTTGGTATTGTTGATCTTTTTTATATATCTGATAAGAACGCTGGTTATACTAATAGTTTAGTAAGTTTAGCTGATCTTGCTAACACTGGTACTACTAGTAATTGGGAATCTTCTTTAAGAAGCGATTGGGTTAGTAATATTTTAAATTTTAACAACAACGAAAGAAGTAGCGAGTGGTTTATTGATCAAGTGTGGTATGCTGGTAGCTTTACAAGTGGAGATATTGAAAGTTCTTATGGATCGCCTAGTGGCTTTGGTAAAGGAATATACAAAGTTCCTGGTGGTGGTCCTGGTGGTGTAGATCAGTGGTATATGGAGTTGTCATTTTCATTAATTAATCCAGATCCTGATAGTAATTTTATAGAGTTTGGTGGTCAAGGTGATGCTTTAATACCTGTTGTTGATGGAAGTTATTTTAGAGGTAGATTAAACGAAGATATTATACGAGATCCAATGTTGTTTGCTGTAGGATCAAGTTTAAACCCAGACCATGAAGATCAAAACTCAGTAACTTCACAGCTTAAACAAAATAAATTATTTAAATTTGTAGGTGATCAAAATACAGACACAAAGTATATAATTAACGGAACTGTTACTAGTGAAAAAAGATTTAATTACATGCCTTTTACAACAGTTAGGGATGCAATGGATAGATTAGAAGATCCTCCTCAAGGTATACACACTGGCCAAACTAGGCTTGGTAGCAGCAGTTCTTTTCTAACTTTTGCAACTGGTGGAGGTAGTGGTGGAGGTGGACCTGATTATAGAACTCCATTGCAAGATGCTTGGAATGATTTTACAGAAGCTTTTAACAGAAGAGTAACTTACATTATTCCTTTTGCTCTTTATGACCAAGACCCAAATGTTGATTCAGCACAACAACCTATATACGAGCCAGCAAATCCTTTGGCAAATAGTAGTTTTGTTCATACTGATGGAACAGCATATACTAACTTTATAGATACAGATGCTGACTCTAATGGTTCAAGAGATGGTCATGGTGCTGACAACAACTCTGCTAGATCAGTACAATTTTTAGAAATTAGCGAAGGAGAAGACGATCAATTAGTTAGTGACAACCCTGCTGTTTGGGAAACAGAGCCAAAAGAAAATATAGATTTAGATATTTATTACGAAGCTAGTGAGTGTTTTGATATTTCTTTACATGGAACAACACAAGAGTTAGACTGGTTTAATTGTTACTCTTTTAACAATGGTGTTGAATCAAATAGACTAAGAGATGATTTTAATCAAATAGTTATTGATAAAGGTGCTATAGCTTCTTCAACAATTGATTTTGTTTATGAAGAAGAAAATAGAAAAAGCGGATTAATATTTTCAGGTTTATATAATTCAACTAATGGCGTTAACAATTTAAATCAATTTATTTCTGCAGAAAACATAATTAAAGATATTAACCCTACGTACGGATCTATTCAAAAGCTTTTTAGTAGAAATACTGATTTAGTTACTTTCTGTGAAGATAAAGTTATAAGAATACTAGCAAATAAAGACGCTATATTTAATGCTGATGGTAATCCTAATCTAGTAGCTACTCCAAACGTTTTAGGGCAAACAATGCCTTTTACTGGTGATTTTGGTATATCAAATAATCCTGAGTCTTTTGTTAAAGAGTCTTATAGAGCTTACTTTACAGATAAAAATAGAGGTGCAGTTTTAAGATTATCAATGGACGGTATAACACCTATATCTGATTATGGTATGGCAGATTTTTTTAGAGATAATTTAAAAAATGAAAATAAAATAATAGGTAGTTTTGACGAAAAGAAAAAAGAATATAATTTAACGTTACCAACATACAATCAAACAGTATCTTTTAAAGAAGATGTGAAAGGTTGGACAAGTTTCAAGTCTTTTGTTTTAGAGCAAGGAGCAAGTGTTTCAAATGAGTATTATACTTTTAAAAACGGTAATATATATGAACACCATAATAGTGATAATAAAAATAATTTTTATGGAAATCAATATGATTCTAAAATTACAACTATATTAAACGATCAAGCTGATGTTGTAAAATCTTTTAAAACTATAAACTATGAAGGAACACAGTCGTATGTAAATGTTAATTTAAATGATAATAACTACTACAACCTATCTCAAAAAGATGGGTGGAAAGTAGAAAATATAAAAACAGATAAAGATATTGGTTTTGTTCCAGAGTTTATTGGTAAAGAAGGTAAATGGTTTAATAATATAAAAGGTAAAAATATAAACACAAAAGAAGATGTAAACACATCTAGCTTTTCTTTTCAAGGTGTTGGTAGACCTTCTGCTGTAGAGTATTTTGACGTACAACAACCTATCGATGTTATTGTTGAGGTATTTATGAATCCAACAATAGACCGTTGGTTTGTTATAAATAATAGCAATCAAACTCTTTTAAAAAGAGGTTTAACAGGTTCTAGCAACATGTTTAACGATCCAAACGAACCAGCAGGATCAACAATAAACCCTAATTTAATTGCAGAACAAATATTTGGTGGTAATGTTTATAGGCAAGGAGAAACAGTAGATGAAATAGTACAGTTTAAAATAAGACCTGGTATAGATATTTCACAAGGACAAAATACGCCTGTGCCAATACAAGCTTCTGACTTTTCAGCAAGACATCTTCCCCAACCTGGTCCTGATGGTGAAAGATCAAGAGCATTTGACGGGCTTGGTAATTTTATAGAAAACATACAAACAGAAGACGGTGCAGGCGGTGCTGTTGAAGACAAAGGTCCAGATGCTGTCGGTTTTATAAATTCAACTTTTAGTCCTATAAGTGCAAATGTTAACTTTGTTGATACTCACACGCCAAACACAAATGAAAACCATGTGTTGTTAAACGTACCTATTAAATTTACAGTACCAGAAACACCTGGTATCAAAACTATAAGAATAGAATTATTTTTAGAATATCAAAGTCTTAATCAATGAAATATATAAATACATTTAACATAAATTTAAATCCAATACAAGGTAAAGGAGAGTCTAGAACATACGAGATACAAAGTGATAAAGACGCTGTTTTTAGTATGATAATATTAAATGAAGACGGACACTATTATAATTTTCCTGAAAATACTATTGTTAATGAGCAATTAGACACTACTACACCTTCAGGAAGTTTTTCAGCAACACCTACTAGGTTATCTAAAAAAACTATTGGTAGCTCCGGTACTTATATTGGAACAATACATTTTCCAAGTGTTAGTGATGATGATGAGTATTATATAGTTTTACAAGCAGATGCTACTTCAAATACGTTTTTTTCACAAGGATTATCAAACGCAAACGACAGTAATGAATCAATATATAGAGTTGCAAAAATTGATCAATACTTAGACACTACATTAACTTTTTCTTTAGGTTCTACAGGTAGTTCTGGAACTTATAATACATTGCCAAGTGATAATACGTCTACTGGAATAAGTTCAACTGTAACTAGAAAGATTTTTAATTCAAAGTTTTCAATATCTTGGCCTGTTAGTTTAAGTAGTAGTCAATTTGTTATAGCTAGACAACCTGTAATTAATGATTTTTACTTTACAACAACAAAAGATACTTTAACGGCAGATTCTAGCTCAACAAGATTAGAATTAAAAGATATAAAAGGATTATCTGTTGGTATGGGTGTTACAGGTACTGGTATAGCTAGCAATTCAACAATAGTAAGTATTTTTAACGGGTATAAAGATGAAAACAAATCTACACCATTAAACCATGTTTATACTGTTCCACTAACCGCAGAAGGTGATACTACCGCACCTGGTACTGTAATTATTGATAAAAGCTCAACTTTTGTTGCTAATAGAACAATAACTTTTAAAGGTTTTGGAAGTAACGGTGCAGACGCGTTCAATGTTACAAGGTTTAAAATTAACAACTTTAAGTTAGTTATAAATCCAGTAGTAACAACAACTGATGCTGCTGTTTCAAGTAGCGCAACAATACCTATAACAAGCACAGATGGTATAAAAGCTGCTGAAGGAGTTTTAATGACAGGTATAGGAGTAACATCGGCCTCACCTCACGTTGATGCTGTTAGTAATGGTGTTAATATAACTGCTAGCTCAGCACAAACTATAGAAAACGGACAAACAGTTACTTTCACAGGTAGTAGTAGAGCTGGTACAATTACAGCTGATGTAGTAATTCAAACTTTTGGCGAAGACAATTTAACACTAACACTAGAATTAGATAATATTTTAACAGTAGGATAATATGAGAGCAAAATTAACTTTTGAATACGATTTAAACACTTCTTTACAAGTTGGCGATAGCATATGGTATGCGCCTACAACTCAGTCTGGTAGTCACAATGTGGCTTCTACTGATAATAATTTTGCTTTACTAGGTGAAGTAACAAGTATAAGCAACGAATATCAAAGAGCAGAGGTTGAGGTTGAAATGCCAGGCTTTGATTTACCAGCAGACTTAGGTTTAGTTTTAGATAACACTACATATATAATGTTTTCTAAAAGCAAAAAAATAAATTCTAGTGATTTAAAAGGTTATTACGCTGAAATAAACTTAGTAAACAACTCAACAGAAAAAATTGAACTTTTTGCAATAGGCTCTTCAATAGCTATTAGTAGTAAATAATGTGTAAAAAGTGTAATTATAAATAAATAAACAATAAAAATATGCCAGTAGGTTTAATTAAAAAACAAATAATACATAGTTCTGAAAAAGATTCTCCAACAAAGTTTCTTGGAAACTTGTTTGCGGGTAAGGGTAACATGCGAAGATTGAAAGGCGCTGAAACAGATTTTAAAAAACAAATGGAAATGTACAAAGATTTTGATTTTAAAAATCCTTATAAAGATAATGTGTATAGCAACATGCAAAACACTATGGAAGATTTGACTGTAAATCAACAACAAGCAAAGTTTGAGTCACAACAAAATCAACAAAGCCAAGCTAATATATTAAGCTCTATACAAGGTGGTGGTAATTTTAACGCTGGAAATATACAAGCTTTAGCTAACCAAGGTGCTGTATCAGCTCAAAGAGCATCAGCTTCTATAGGACAACAAGAGTCTACTAACAGAATGGCACAAGCAAGAGAAGCTTCAAGATTACAAACTATGGAGCGTAAAGGTAGAGATACAGTTCAAAGAGGTGATGCAATGGTTCAAGGTATGGAATTTGATAGACAGTCTACAATGCTTGGTATGTCTATGCAACAAGTTGGTAACGCTCAACAAGCTATTGCAGCTAACAAAGCTATGTGGGGTAACATTATAGGTGGTGTAGCATCAGCATTTACAATACCTGTTGGTTAGAGCGGTAATTAATTAAAGATAAATAAAATATGGGAGCAGATCAAAACTTAATAAAAGCAGCGTCACAAATGGGAGCACAGCCATTTGACTATAGCGGTATATTAAATGCTATAAGAGCTATAGGTCAGTATCGATCAAGTAAAAAAGCTGTTGTTAACGAATTAGTTACTTATGGTAATAAAAATTTTAAGATTAACGAAATGCCACAAGAAATTTTTCAAGGTGTTAACGGTGATCAAAACATGAACTTTCTTATAAATGCTCAAAACGAGTACTATAAAGCTAGTGAAGTTTTAGGTAAGTCAAGGTCTGGTAGTAAAAAATATAAAGATGCTGCTAAAAAAATCAATCAAATTAAAACCATGTTTGAAAAGAACAAGGCTGACGCTGAAACTTGGGCTAGCATGCAAGGAGAAATTGCTCATAAAAACTGGACAAATAGATCTGCTGGTATTGGATTTGATGCTGAAAATAGACTAGCTGATATTGTAACAAACCCTTATTCAGGTCAAGTAAATTCTAGTTTGATTATGACACCTAACGGTATAATGGTTCAGCAACCAGCAGGATCTGGAGATGACCCGCTAGCAAGTCCATCACTTGCAAACGAAAGTATAGATCTTGGCGGTTCAATGTATGTAACTATGGATCAAGACAACACAACTGAACTATATAACATATCTGATATAATGCGAGGTTATAAAGAAAATCTTGCTTATAAAAAAATAAAACTAGATGATGGATCTACTTTAAACATAGGACAAGAAATAGATGCAATTATATTAAAGCATGGTAAAAATGCTAAGCTAAGTGGTAGAAATATATTTGAAGAAAATTTAATTAGAAATGATTTTTCAATTTTATTTGAAAGAATTAAAAAATTAGGTCCTGACGGGTTAAGAAGCGCAGCTTATGATTATAAAAACACTTCAATTGATAAACAAACTGGTGTTGCAAAGCACGGTACTTTTGTAAATAGTAATTCTGCAAAAATAATGGGTAAGACTGACGAAGAGTGGACTAAAATGATAGATGAAAACGCTGCTAGTTATGACCCTATGTTTGAAACAGCTTCACCTACAGCAGAAGTTGCAGAAGAAATGAAAAAACATGTTTTAACAAGTGCTTTTTCTACTAACAACTACTCTATTTTAGAAACTGAAATGGTTCAATGGCTTGTTGACATATCTTCAGCTCAACATACGAACACTAAACCTTCTTCTACAGACGATAGAAGTGGTATAGTTATGGCAACGAATAAAAGAATATACTTTGCAGAATTTCCTAGTTTTGTAAAAACAATGAACCCAGACGCTGCTGCAATTAAGGCTGGTGCAGATCCAACTAGAACTGTAAATCTTGGTGGTGATACGTATAGATACGTAAAACAAACAAAAGATTATAAAGATCCTACAACTAAAAAAGTATACAAATTAAAAGGTAAAATGGCTTGGGAGTATAATTACAATGGTAGTTATGAGCCTATACCAGAAAGAGCTGGTGGTAGCGCTGGTAGTGGTAAATCTTTTTACTCTTTATTAAACAATAGACCAGAATTTGCATTTTTACTTGAAGAACAATTTAACTCACAATAATTAATGATTCCACTTACTCCACCAACGTCTAAAAGGACTCCTGAAATAATAATATCTGAGGGTGGCAAAGACGACAAAGAACATATTAAGAATCTTTTTGATATTAAAAAAAGTGTTACATTTAATGATGACACTTTATTAAGACAAAATGTATTTTCTAAGCTTTTTGAAGTTGATAGTGATTTTGATGGTAACAGACCTAGAACATTTAATGATATTGTTCCTTTGCCTAGTACAAGAGGTGGTCAGGTTCAAGAGTTTGACGCAGGAATTACAGGTCAATTTTCTTACGAAAACGATTATGACACGGATTTAAAAACTTATTTAGGAGAAGACAAATATGATCTTTTTAACTTATACCAAGAAAAAGGTGATTTAGATCTTGATGATATACCAGATTCGTTGAAAGATGATTTTTATAATATTTTAACAACAAAAAAAAGAGAGAGAGTAGCTACTCAATTAGATAACTACAATGACACTCACACAACGTTCAATCCTGTGCTTGCGAAAGAAACAATTCCTGTCAAAACAAAAATTGAGGCTATTACTTCAATAGAAGAACTATATGAAAGTCAAGATCCTTTTACTACAAGTTTTGTAAAAGACATAGATGTTAAAAGCACAACTACAAATTTAGACTCTGTAGTTGGTACAATGGACAAATATATGAATGCTTTTAGCCTTCACGTTGAAGATGAAATAAATGAGTATAACAGCTTGTTGAACGAATACAATATTCCAACTGGTGAAGATTTTGACGTTGAAAAAATGAAAGAGTTTTTAGATAACGAAACTATACCTTTTTCTACAAGAAAAAAAGTTTTTGACAAACAATTAGAGGTTGTAAGTGTTTTAGATGAGTTTAAAGAGCAAGCTACAAAAGCTGATGATGGTGCTGCTGTTTTAGAAAGTTTAAATAAAAGCTATAGTACAACTTACAGAATGGCTTTAGGTTTAGAAGAAATAATGTTTGAAGCAGTTAATTATGCTATGTTTGCTGGAGAGCTTGCTGAAAATTTTATTTCTACTGGGTCTATATATAAAGAAGCAAGAATTAGTAGTTTTAAAAGTTACCGTACAAACCAAATGAAGCAGGCAAACATAATGACTGCAGCCCAACGGACGCAAATACCTTTTACAGGTAAAATGGCTGATTTGAGTTTTCAAAACCTTGGTAGCACGGTGACTAATATGCTTGCTGATAATACTTTTAGTATTGTAGCTGCTTATAGCTATCAAGGACTTGCAAAAAGAGGATTACAAGCAATAGCAAAAAAAGGTCTAACAGCAACTTGGGTTGTAGTAGAAGGTGCTGGTAAATTAAACCGAATGGAAAAGTTGCAACAAAGTTCTGGCGCTGCTATTGCTCAACTAGAACAGTCAATTGCAGATCCAAAAATTACTCCACAAAATAAAATTGCTTATCAAAGAGAGTTAGAAAAACAACAAAAATATAGAGATTATAGCACTTCTAACAAAGCAGTTGCAACTTTATTATTTGGTGGTATAGCTGCTGCGGCTGAAAGAATTGGTACTATGCGTTGGATTGATGACATGGTAGCAACTAGTAAGTATATTGGTGTTAAAAATATTAAAGACGGTATTAGAAAAAGTGGTAAGTTTTTATGGATGTCAGCTGGTACTGAAACTATAGAAGAATCAGTAACTCTTTTAGGTCATAATATAGTTGACAATGTTGTTTTAGGAGAAGACAAGAGTTTGATAGAAGGTATGGACGCTGACTTTTTTGCCAATGTTATTGTAACATCTTTAGCTATAGCCGGACCATCTGCTAGCCAAAACATGAAAATGATAATTGGTAGCGCTTTAAAAACATCAACAGAGAGAAAAAGATATACAGATTTACTTGAAGAATATACTGACAACTTAGACATATTAGAAGACGGTACAAACCTAGGTACAGAAGGACTAGGTTTAGACAGAAGCATACTAGAACAAAGAAATCAAGAAATATTAAAAGAAATTGCAGCACATGATATTGGAGTTTTTGGAAAAATATCCGAGCTAAGTAGAGAAGAAGTAGAAGAAGTTTTTAATCTTGCTAGAAAACAAATGTCAATTTTAAGAAACTTTACTGATATAGGTTCTAGTGGTCAAGATGGTAAATACATTCAAAAAGAAAAAGAAAAACTTCAAAAAGAATATGATGATTTACAAGCTGAAAAAGAAAAGCTTTTAAAAACACCTGAAAAAAATAGATTAATAAAGCTAGAAGAAACTCACGGTAAAACAAATGTTACTACCAAAATGTATGAAGATTATGGCAAACACCATTATTTCAATGCTATTGTTAGAGGTGTAATTAAAGACAAGGATAAGTTTAAAGTTATTGAAAACAGGGGTGATCTTGTAAAAGTGCTTGATGAAGCTATACAAAATGGTGATATATCAGAAGAATTTAAAGAACAAGTTTTAGCTGGTTATGATGGTACAGAAACAACTACTGGTGGTAATGCTACTTTTTTACCAACCGGTGCTATATTAGTTTTTGATGAAAACGTACGAAGAAACCTAGACTCTGCAAGTGAACTTGATAGACAAGACGCAATACAATCTGCAATACACGAGCTTGGCCACATCTTTGATATTAACAATAATTTAGTTGTAGATGGTGAAGTTGTAAAAGAGGCAAGACTTCTTGTTGAAGGTTTAACAGATCATATTAAAAAATTATTTGATCAAGGAAGATTAAAGTCAAAAGATTATTCAGAGTTTTTACAAAGAGTATTGATTTATAAAGAAATGAACAACGGCCAAGTAGATCTTGCAGAGCTTTTACAGATAATAGCTACAATGAAAAGAGCTAATATGATTTCTACTGAAGAAAGCAGTTTAAACTATTTTATAAAATCATTTGTTAACAAGCTTCATAATCTTAGATTTGGTGAAAACGCTAAACTTTTAGGATTAGAAACAACGGAAGACGTACTAAGGTATATTGATAATTTTAACAAAAGAGTTTTAGAAAGAAAAAATTTAAACGTGCTTCCACCAGAAGATCAAGAAGGCGTAATGCTTTCTGCTGGTACACAAAGAGCTCCTGAAAAGTTAATTAGAATAATAAAAAATAAAAATACTGATAAAACTGAGTTAGCACAAGCTAATTCAGAGTTGTTACAACAGTACAATGCGTTGGCTTTAACTGCTATAAATTTTTCTGAAGAATATGGTGATATACCTAGAAAAAACGTTGTATCTGCTCTTTCTGTTTATCTACCTGGTCTTATAACAAGATACGTTTCTGGAAAAGGTAAATTTTCTACATTTGTAACTGCAAATATAAAACCTAAAGATGACACTATATTTGAAGAAGCTAAAATACTAGCTATTCGTGATGGTGTTAAGCTTGATGATCCAAACATAAAAGATCTTGCTGGTGATGTAAACGATACAGCAAACACACAGCAAACTTTTGTTCAAAAAATAGATATGTTTGAAGACTTTAGTATTGTGTCTACAAAATCTGATAACATAAAGTCTAAAATAAAAGTAAAAAAAGGTGATACGTTTAAAGAAGTAATTAGTAATAACGCTGGTCAAGTTGGTCAAATTATATTTGATATAGCTGCCGATAAAATTATGAAAGGTGGTGCTAACTTATCTTTAGTTACAAAGTATAAAGAAGGTATGCCGATACCTGCTGAGGCACAGAGTATACAAAGAGTTTTTAGCGCTGGTGAAAACGCTAGTAAATTTCTTAAAACTTTACCCTTATTAAATGTTTCTAGAAAAACAGCTGATATAAACAAAATAGGTGAAAACATAGATGTATCAAGAGAAGTTTATGGTAGAGCTATTGGTTTAAAAGGCTTAGTAATGGATTACTTCTACGAAGACTATGTAGATACAAAAGCTACTAGCAAAGATCGTGCTGTTAAAAAAGACGCTGAAACATCACCAAGCGGTAGAAGTTTAGGTTTGTCAAGTCAAACAGATGTAAAAATATTAAAACCAGAGTTTAGAAACCCTACACCTGAAACTATTGAAAAACTTAAAAAAGATTTAGGTATAACACCTAAAAACCAACCAAACGTATATAATAGAGATATTGGTCAGTTTTTAAAAGGTGCTGCAAAAACTTTATCAATTGGCGTAGCATTATCTGGTGCTCAAAGAAAACTAGAAAAAGAAGGTGCTTCTAAATCAGATATAGCTAAAGTTACAACCGCGCAAAGTAAAGCTGCATTTAGCGCTGGTAGTAAAAAAATGGCACAAAACGTAGATGCCTTATATATAGTAGAAGGTGGTGCTGTAAAACTTACGTTTGAAGGTGATCTTGATAGAGTAGATAAAATATTGAAAAAGTTTATTGGTGAAGGAACTTACAAGTTTAATGATGAAACTCAAATAAGAGATTATTTTAACGATTTTGAAAAAACTGTAATAAAAAATCTACCAAAAAACATGTTTATGGGTGCGTTAAGCAGTTTTTTAAAACCTAGTAAAAGAATACTTCCAAATGATGGTAAAGGTGAAATTAAGTTAGAAGATGGAAGAACAGTTACTGTTAATGACTTTTTTGATGAAATGAGAGCTGGTCTAGTTGCAAGAAGTAAAAAAGATTATAAAGGCGAAGACAAGTTAGTTTTTGGTGCTGAGTTTGAAGGTGAAGGCGCTAAGTATGTATACGGAAAAACTTATGGAAGTATATATGGAAAAACAAGTAAAGAAATTGAAACATCTTTTTATAGTGATATTAGAAAAAATAATAATGCAATTTTTGCTAGTATGCACCAACAGTTTATGGCTAGAGTAAACAATTCAATAAGAAAAGACAATAAAAACGCTAAAGTGTGGGGTAATTATTTTAGTCTTGTAGGTCAAAACACAGAGCATCCTTGGCGAATGGGTGCTGAGTATGTGCTTTTTAGTAAAAATCCTATTGGGTATGGAAAAGGTAATAAGTTTAAATTATACGAATGGGAGCACGCTATGATGGCCACAAGATCTTACTTGTACTTATTAGAAACTTCTTTAGAACAAATTGATGGTGAATATTTAGACTTTGATCGTGCTTATAAGTTGGTAATGGAAAATTATAAGTTAATAGCTCTTGACAATTACGAAGATAAGACTAAGCTTGTAGGTTCAGGAAGACAAAAATCAATGGGTAAGAACTGGCAGTTTTTAGTAAACACTTGGCTTGATAGATATTTTCATCCAGAAGTTGCTGCTATTGAAGGTAAAAACGGGTTTGGTATAAATCCAAAAAATCTCTTTGGTGAAGGTAGACAAACAGCTGATCAAATATACAATGTAAATATTAACGGAAACATAAAATCTTTAGACACTCAGGTTAAACAAAGAAATATGTTTTCAAGAGGAACTAAAATGGCTAGAGGTTATACCAAAGATACTATTCCAAGAGGTATGAGCGCTTTTGACTTTGACGAAACTGTTGGCATAAGTAATAATTTTGTAATAGCAACTAAAGATGGTGAAACAAAACGTATAGCTTCTGATGAGTGGCCTTTTGTTGGTGATGATCTTGTACAGCAAGGTTGGAAAATGGATTTTACAGACTTTAACAGAGTTACTAATGGAAAACCAGGACCACTAATGCAAAAGATGAAAAACCAAATAGAAAAGTTTGGTCCTAAAAATGTATTTATATTAACAGCAAGAGCACCACAAAGTGAGCAAGCAATACACGAATATTTAAAAAGCGAAGGTATAAATATACCTTTAGAAAACATAACTGGTCTAGGTAATAGTACTGGCGAAGCAAAAGCAATGTGGATGCTTGAAAAGTTTTCAGAAGGATATAACGATATGTACTTTGTAGACGATGCTTTACCAAATGTAAAAGCTGTTAAAAATGTTTTAGAACAGTTAGATATAAAATCAAAAGTAGTTCAAGCTAGAGTTAATTTTAGTGCTGGTACTAAGTTCAATACAATACTAGAAGAAATAACTGGTATCGATGCTAACAAAAGGTTTAGTGCTATAAAAGCTAGAAAACGTGGCGCTAGCAAAGGTAAGTTTAAGTTGTTTATACCACCTTCACATGAAGACTTTGTAGGTTTATTATATAACTTTATAGGTACTGGTAAAATGGGTAATAGACATAGAGACTTTTTTGAAAAAACTTTAATAAGACCTTTGAATAGAGCTTTTAGAGAACTAAACAATGCTAAGCAAGCTATAGCTAATGACTACAAAGCTTTAAAGAAAACAGATCGTGAAACAGCTAAAAAGCTAAACAACAAAATAAAAGAAACAAAAAACGATTATAATTATGAAGATGCTGCAAGAGTTTATTTATGGAATAAATACGGCTATAGTATACCAGGTCTTAGTAAGGCAGATCAAAATTTATTAGTTGAAATTGTTAACAATGACTCTGAATTAAAGAAGTACGCAGAGACTGTAAGTATAATATCTAGACAAGATAAGTACGTTAAGCCAACTGAAGAGTGGGAAGTAGGTGATATAAGAACTGATTTAATAAAAGCAACTGATGGTGTTAACAGAGAACAGTTTTTTGTAGATTTTAACAACAACGCTAAAGAAATATTTAGTAAAGAAAACATGAACAAGATAGAAGCTGCTTTTGGTGAAAACGTAAGAGAGGCTTTAGAAGACATGATTTACAGGATTAGTAAAGGTACTAGAAGACCACAAGGTGTTAATAAAAATGTAAATAGATTTTTAGATTATTTACAAGCTTCTATTGGTGGTGTGATGTTCTTTAATATGAGATCTGCAATATTACAGCAACTATCTGTTGTTAATTTTATTAACTTTGAAGATAACAATTTATTTCACGCTGCTAAAGCATTTGCTAACCAAAGACAATACTGGACTGATTGGTCAATGATATTTAACTCTGATATGTTAAAGCAAAGACGTGGTGGTTTAACAATGGATGTTAACTATCAAGACATAGCTAGTTATGCTAGTAGATCAAAACAACCGGTAAGATCTATAATAAAAAGATTATTAGCTTTAGGTTTTACACCAACACAAATATCTGATAGTATGGCTATTGCTTCAGGTGGTGCTGGTTTTTATAGAAATAGAGTTAATACTTATATAAAAAAAGGTATGTCACAAAAAGAAGCTGAGAAAAAAGCTTTTGAGGATTTTCAAATTGTAGCAGAATCTACACAGCAGTCTGCAAGACCTGATATGACTTCATCACAGCAAAATTCTGTGTTAGGTTGGATGATACTAGGTTTTCAAAACGTTACATCACAGTATGCTAGAATAATTAAAAAATCTGCTAGTGATCTTATAAAAAGAAGAATATCACCTCCTTATACAAGTCAAAAGAAAAGTGACATGGCTAATGTTTCTAGAATACTTTATTACGGCTTTGCTCAAAATATAGTTTTCTACACTTTACAAACAGCTTTGTTTGCGGCTATGTTTAATGACGATCCAGATGATGAAGATCTTTTAAAGAAAAAAGGTAGAATATTAAACGGAACAATAGATAGTTTACTTAGAGGTTCAGGTGTTGGTGGTGCAATTATCGCTACATTAAAAAACATGGCGTTTGCTTTTGCTGGTGAAAGAACTAAATCTTATAATCCTGACGAAAGTAGCGTACTGGTTGAAGCGCTAAACTATTCTCCGCCACTTGGTATTAAAGCTAGAAAAATAGTTAATGCAGAAAAAACTTTTAACTATGATAGAAAAGTTATGGATTATATGGACACTTTTGATATTGATAACCCAGTATGGTCTGCAGCAACAAACTATGTTGAAGCTTTAACAACTTTACCTACTAACAGATTATATAGAAAAACTCAAAACTTACAAGAGGTTGCTAATAGAGATAATAGTACTTTGTCAAGAATATTTATGCTTTTTGGTTGGAGTAAATGGAATCTTGGTATTGAAGATCCTGAAATTCAAAGAATAAGAACTATTACTAAAAGACGAAAAAATCGAAAACAATTATGAAGAAACTAATAATAATAATGTGTATAGCACTGGTTGCTTGTGCGGCGCCGAAAAAATGTTGTTCACAAAATTTAAAAAAGTATTTTAAATTTGCTACGTTTTATGCCGCTGCGAACGGTGGTAACTCTATATCAGATATAGATGTATTTTCTGTTAACAATGGTTTAGAAACTGTAACAGTAGAAACTCCATATGACTACAACTTAGCTCTTGGCGTGCGTAAAATTGCTAGATTTGGTTACGAAAACAGAGCACAAACGTTTTATGATGGTACAGAACAGTCGTGGTCAGACGGCGCTAACGTAGGTAAAGTACGTGGCTTAGAATTTTTATTTGAAGTAGATTACAAAAGACAACAAGGTAATGAGTATTTAGATCAACATCACTTTGTAAGATTTGTAGATGATAAGTATATATTAAAAGGTGAATACCTAGAAGATGGTTTTGCTGACATCAAATACTTTGAGACATCGGAAAGATATAGATATAAAGTTAATGACAAATTGTCTTTTAATGCTGGGCTTGCTCAAAGGTTATCCGAACCGTACGGATATAATCCTTTGGCTGAGTGGATGCTAAGCAATGGCAATATACATTACACTTACCTAGCACTGCAAGAAGGCTATAATGTCAATGTAGCTGCTAGTGAGTATTTTTCTCCTGATGGAGAACTCGTTGCTACAAGCAAAGAGATTTGGGAAGAAGTTGTAATACCAGGCGTGCTAGCAAGTTATACAGAAAGAAAACGCAATGAACTAGATCAAATAATACAACACTCTGTTGTTTTAGGTTTTGATTACTACCGTTACACAAAATCATTTTGGTCACATGCTTGGGCTAACGTTATGCCTTATCATTTAGACGGAGGTAACAATTACTCTTATCATAAATACGAGGGTAGTCAATGGCTTGATTACAGTGGTGGTATCATACTTGGTTATAAAATAAATAAACACTTAGGTACTTTTGTTGAAGGTAAATACAATAAGTACTGGAATAGAGAGTGGTATGACTTTAAGTTTGGTGTAAATTATGTAATATTTTAACTATACTCAAAACTAAGAAAATGGCAAACGATTTAAATGAAAATACAGGTTTTAATATAAGTATAAAAACACTAATAGCTGTTGGCTTTGCCATGGCAACTATTATAGGTATGTGGTTTGCTTTACAAGCAGATATAGCTGAGGCAAAAGAGCTGCCTAAACCAGATATTACTCGCATGGAATTTAATATGAAAGATGTTAACGTACGTCAATCTATAGAAAACACAGAAAAAGCTGTAGAAGAGTTAAAGATTGATATTAGAAGAATGGAAGATAAGATCGATAAACTTAGATAAAATTAAATGAAAAAATTATTACTAATACTTTTTACAGCATTTAGTTTAAGTGCTAGCTCACAGATTGTGGTTACACATTTTAATGCCGAGTGGAACGATCCAAACAAAGTAGCATACATAGGAAAGCTTACTGACTGTGATATAGTATATGTAGATATAGCTAAAGCGCCTAAGTTACAAGAAAAACATGAAATAATTATAGTGCCAACGGTTGTTATATATAAAGATGGTGAAGAAGTAAAAAGGTTTCAAGCTGATATATCATTCAGTATGAAAGCTACAAGAAAAGAAATGCAAGCGGTGATTGATGAACTATTAATGAGTGACTTTTAGATTATTAATATTACTACTATTTGTATCTTGTGCTAAAGAAACTGACGACCTTGGCTATAGAACTTACATAATACCAGAAGGTGAACATAGATCAGGTAGTTTTTTTAACCACCCAGACAACTCTAGAATTAAGTTTCGTTTTATACTAGACGAATCGGCAGAGTATACAACTGAGATACCAGAAAATCAATATGATGTTAACAAGATATATGGTTTTAGCGACTTTGGCAAATCACATAAAAAATACTCTATAAGATTAGGTTGGAGATATATAGAAGGTAACATAGAGCTTTGTTGGTTAAAGCGTGAAAACAATTCAATGTCTTCTGGCTTTATAAGAAATATAGAAATAAACACATCGTACGAGGCGATGATTGATATAGAAACATTTTACTATACTATAACAATAGACGGAGATACTACAAGCGTAAGAAGAAGACCTGATGGATTTTGGGGAACAATTAGAAGGTATTACTTATATCCTTATTTTGGTGGAAACGAATTTGCTCCTCATGATATAACAATAAAAATTAAAGAATAAAATTATGAAAGAAAAAAAATGTATGTGCGGTAAAACAAAAGATGCTAACGGTAATTGTGATGGTTCGCATGCGTAGTTTACTAGCATTTATAATAGCTTTTTTAATAAGCTTTACAATGACTGCTCAAGGTAGTTATTGTGAAAATACTTTAATTAATATAAACCTAGATCAATACCCATCAGAAACTACTTGGGATATTCAAGACTCTTTAGGTAATGTTCTTATATCAGGAGGTCCTTATACTAATGTACCTAACTATCAACCTCAATATATTAATCACTGTCTACCTGTTGGTTATATGGCATTTACTATATATGATCAGTATGGAGATGGTTTGCAAGGAAGTATATGGGGTGGACAAGATGGTTCTTACTATGTAGTACAATGTGGTGATACTTTAGTTTATGGAGACAATCCCGCTTTTGGTTTAGATACTACTCATTATTTTGTTTCTGATTTCTGCCCGCCACCACCACCAGTTCCTGGTTGTACTGATGATGATTACTTAGAATATAACCCATTAGCAAATGTTAGTGATAGTAGCTGCAACACATTGATAGTTTACGGTTGTACTGATAGCACTATGTATAACTACGATCCACTAGCAAACGCTATGGATAACATTGTTCAATGTACTTACGATCTTATACTACACGATTTAATAGGTAATGGTTGGGTTTTTGGAACTACATTAGAAATATATCAAGACGGTGATACTACTGCTTTTTTTATGACAAACGGTGGTTTTAACCAAGCATTTACTATAGACTTGTACGCACCAGCTCCTGTTAGTGCTAAACTTTTTATTAGTCAACAAGCACAATTTACAGCTGTAGAATGTGGCTTTACGCTGATTGCACCTGATGGTGATACAGCTATAAGTGTTCAACCACCTTTCATACAGCCATTTGTGTGCTACGAAGGTTTTACTTATTGTGGTAATATATGTGAAGATATAGTATATGGCTGTATGGACACTCTAGCATTTAACTATGTAGATACAGCAAACACTGCTCAGAGTTGTTATTACTATCCAGGCTGTATATCTCCAGCGTATTTAGAATATCACGTTGATACAGCTAACACTTACTACACAGATATAAATGTTCAAGATAGTTGTAATACTCTAGCTGTTTTTGGTTGCACTGACTCAACAGCTTTTAACTACAATGATTTAGCTAACGTTGATAATGGTGGTTGCTTACCTGTAGTTACAGGTTGTATGGATGCTTTTGCATTTAACTACAACATATTAGCAAACACACCCGATACTTGTATTCCGTTTATATATGGTTGTACAAGTGATATTGCTTTAAATTATGACTCATTAGCAAACACAGATGACAACAGTTGTATACTACCTATTTTTGGGTGTATGGATCCTTCAGCACTTAATTTCATGCCACAAGCAAATGTAGATGATGGTAGCTGCATAGACGTTGTTTATGGTTGTACTGATCCTACAATGTTTAACTATGATCAATTAGCAAATATAGATAATGGATCGTGTATACCTTTTACTTACGGTTGTACTGATAGTACAGCTTTTAATTATAACCCACTAGCAAATGCTGATAACTCTTCTTGTATTCCTTACATATACGGTTGCACGGATCCTTCTGCTCTTAATTACTCCGCAGCAGCGAATACGGAGGACTTTAGTTGTATTGCTTATGTTTATGGGTGTATGGATAGTTTGGCTATTAACTTTGACTCATTGGCTAACACGGATAACGGTTCGTGTATTTCTATCGTTATGGGTTGCATGGATCAAACAGCGTATAACTTTAATTCAAATGCTAATGTTGATAATCCTTTATCTTGTAATTATAGTGCAGGTTGTATTACTGGCGACAGCATCCCTTATTGGTTAAACGACCCTTGTTATGCTTGGGTTATAGATGTAGATAATTACTGTTGTGACAATGAGTGGGATAATATATGTCAAGCAACATACGATTACTGTGAAGGCACTTGGGTTGGACCACTGCCAAAAAGAATAGCTAACTTACTAAAAATAACAGATCTACTAGGTAGACCTGCTAAAATGAATACAAATCAATTACTGTTTTTCATATACGATGACGGAACAGTAGAAAAGAAAATATTAAAAAAATAAATTATGGCGACAACAATTGCACAACTAACATTAACAAGTACAGATTTATTATCTGACTCGCTTTCAGTATCAGCGGTGTCAACATTAACAACAGCAGGTACTTCGACTGGTGTAACTCAAAGTTCTGGTTTAACTAGAAGAACAACATCAGCTGCGAGTGCTGCGGCTATACAAGCTTCAGTTCTTTATAGGGCTGGTGACTACACTGCTGATGGCGCAAATAAAGTATATGTTAAAAACATGTCTACTACTGCTGCTGAGTTTTACACAGTAACTATAGATCAAGAAGAAATAGGTAGATTATATGCTGGAGACTGGATGTTTATGCCGTGGAATGCAACTTCTGGTACTAAAAGAGTTGGTACTGTTACTATAGCTGCTACTTGGGCTGTTGGTGATACGTGGGAGTTTGATGGTATTACAATGACGGCTGCTAGTTCAGCTACGGCAGGTGTGGCTGCTCAAATAGATGCTTTAAATTATCCAAACTGGACAACTACTTACGTAGCTACAGAATCTACAATTATATTTACAGAAAGATACGCTAGTTCCGGTTCTTATACAGAGCTTGTAACAGCAGATGGTACTTTAAATACAAATGGTAATGGAACTGCTAATATAAGTTCTGCAGCGGTTGGATCAAAATCTGAGTCTGATATAACTATAAGACCAAGCGTTCACACAGCTATGCAATATGAAACACTTTTAATACACGAATAAATAACAATAACAAATAACAAACTATGGCAATAACAACAACACTCACTTTAAAAAGTGATGCAGGTGATTTACTTACTGACGAGTTATCGGTTGTAACATCGAAAGATTTACACAAAGCTGGTACAACGACAGATTTAAATCAAGTAAGAATGGGTAGAAACGACATACCAACAGGTACTAGTTTTGACCTTTTAGATGCTACAACGCTAGCAATAAACAAAGCAAATAAAGTATTCATTTACAATCGATCAACTGATGAAACTTATTACATTATTTTAATAATAGACGCTAAGGTAATAGGTAGATTATATGGAGGTGATTGGATGTTTATACCTTGGAATTGTGATGACGCAACTCATGATCTTGAAGTTACAGCTTACACTGGAACTAATACTATTGAGTGGGCTTGCTTCCATGAAGGTGAAACATTACCAACACAAGGAGATTAATTATAAACTTTAAATAAAAATAAAAATGGCAACAACAGCACAAATAAATATAGACAGCTCAACTCTTATGGATAACTTTCCTATAGCTTGGACTGCTACAGGAAGTCTTTACAAGGCTGGTACAACTACTGATATATCTGAAACAACAGGTCTTGGTAGAAGAAAACTAGCTGCAGTAACTAAAGTAGATTTAATAACCTGGGCAAATGAAACTGCTACAGCTGACAAATCTGCTAAGTTATATGTAAAAAATACTTCAACATCAGAAACTCAATACGTTCAAATTTTCATTAACTCTGTAGAGTTAGGTAGATTATACGGTGGAGATTGGATGTGGATGCCTTACTCAGGTGGATCTGCTGAAGATCTTGAAGTAGCGCCAAGTACAGATGATGCAGTAGTTTTAGAGTACATGTTATTCTTTGAATAGAAATGGCGACTTTACTACATAACATAACATCAGTAGTAACAAAAAACTTGTTAGCCGCTGGAGATAACGTAAGCTCCGCTAAATCAATAACAATTGCAAATGTTGACGGTACTAATGATGCGAAAGTAGATCTTTTTTTAAACAAAGGTGATGATAACTATTATATATTAAAAAATGTATTAATACCTCTTGGGTCTACACTTGTGTTAGGGCCTGAAGATAATATAACGTTTGATAATACTTTAAATGGGTTTTCGTTACGCACACAAGTAGACAATGGTAGCACAACAGCTGTGGCTGTAGACGTAATAATAAAACGATAATTATGATAAGCGAGCATATAAGTAATAGAGAAAGTGTGTATAGCAGGACAGCGCAGCGTTTAGATATAAACAACACGCCTACAAAACAACACGAAGAAAACATGGTTAAAGTAGCTGAAGAAGTTTTTGAACCATTACGTACATATGTCAACGGGCCTATAAAAATAAATTCTTTTTATCGTTCGCCTGAGCTTAACAAAGCTATAGGTGGTAGTTCCAAATCACAGCATTGTCAAGGACAAGCCATAGACCTTGATGATACTTTTGGTAGAGCTAGTAACGCTGAGATGTATTATTTTATAAAAGAGCACTTAGACTTTGACCAAATGATATGGGAGTTTGGAGATAAAAACAACCCTGACTGGGTACATATTAGTTATGTATCGCCACAACAAAATAGAAAAAGATGTTTGAAGGCTTATAAAAAAGACGGTAAAACATGTTATAAAACAATTTAATTCAATGAAATACATTGGGAAAACAGTAATGTCCAGCCCTATAATAGGGGCAACTACTTTTATACACGCGCAAGGTGGTGCATCTACGACTTGGACTGTAAATCACGCTTTAGGGCGTTTCCCTTCGGTTACAATTGTAACAGATAGTGATGTAGTTATCATAGGTGATATAACTTATAATAACATAAACCAATTAACAATAACGTTGGCTTCAGCCGACTCAGGAAAAGCATATCTTAATTAAAACAAAAAACAATGCCATTATTTAATTCAAATATTGATTTAGATCAAAATCAATTAATCAAAGCAGTAATACACTCTGGTAGTACAAAACCTAACGATGGGTCAGAGGTTGCTGGTCAAATATTTTATGACACAGACACTAATCAATTACAAGTTTATAATGGAAGTATTTGGCAAGGTTTAGCTACGGAAGAAGTAGACACTGACGATATTTTCAACGCAGGTCTTAGAATAGGTAGAGATTCTCACAACATGCTTGACTTTGAGACTGCTGATAACACAATAGATATTTATCTTAACAACGCTAAAGACTTTACATTTACTGCTAATACATTTACCGCTCAAAGTGGTAGTACTATAGCTGCTCAAGCTTTAACAGCTACAACAGGTGTTTTTTCTGGAATATTAAAAACAGACGACACTACAGCTGCTACTAGTACAACAGATGGTTCACTACAAACTGATGGTGGTTTATCTGTAGCTTTAGACGCAGTTGTTGGAGATGATTTGATACTACTGTCCGACGCGTCTGTAATTCACTTTGGTACTAACTCAGAAATTACTTTAACACACGTACACAATGAAGGTCTTAAGCTATCACACACAGCAACAGGTGATAATACAACAGCTAAATTTACAATAGAGTCTGGAGAAGCTGATTTAAGAGCAAATGAAGAAATAGCTTCTATTGATTTTAAAGCTTCAGATTCTGATGGTAGTGATGGTGCTTTAGTTGGCGCTAGAATAGTATCGGTTGCCGGTGCTACATTTTCTGCTTCTAATAACAAAACAAATTTAGAATTTCAAATAGGACAGTCTGAAGCTGCTGATACTGATACTGTGAAATTTCACATGACAGGTGATGGAGAATTTCTTGCTACTGGTGATATACAGTGTGGTGATGATTTATTATTAAACTCTGATAGTTCTGTTCTAAGTCTTGGAGCTGGACTAGATGCTAAACTTACTCACGATGGTACAACAGGTTTAGTTATATCTGCAAACCCAATAACACTTGACTCAGCTGCTGATATTGTTTTAGATGCTGGTGGAAATGATATATTATTTAAAGCAGGTGGAACACACGTAATGAATATAACAAATTCTTCAAGTGATGTTATTTTCAAACCAATAGTTGATGGTAAAGATATAATTTTTCAACAAAGAGATGGTACAGAAGTTGCTAGAATAGAGGACAACGCAACGTTTAACGTTAGTAGTGCAGGTAAGTTTGCTTACGCTGGAACTGCTGTTACATCAACAGCCGCTGAGTTAAACGTACTTGATGGTATTACCGCTGTAGTCGGTGAGCTTAATGCTCTTGATATTGGTAGTACAGCTATAGGAACAGCGGTAGCGAGCAAAGCTGTTATATTAGACTCTAATAAAGATTATACAGGTGTAAGAAATCTTACAATTACTGGTAACTTATCGGTAGCTGGTACTACAACACAGGTTGACACAGTAACAATGAATGCAGAAAACGCTGTAGTATTTGAAGGTGCTACTGCTGATGCTCACGAAACTACTTTAACTATTGTAGATCCAACTGCAGATCACACATATAAATTGCCTGATCTTGGAAGTAGTAATGACGAAGGGTTTATTGCTGCTTTTGCTGCAGATCCTGGTACAAGTCCACTTATAACATCTACACCTACAGAACTTAACTTGCTAGACGGAGTTACATCTACTACAGCTGAATTAAACATATTAGACGGCGTTACTAGCACTGCAGCTGAGCTTAATATACTAGACGGTGTTACAAGTACAGCCGCAGAACTTAACATTTTAGATGGAGTTACAAGCACAGCCGCAGAACTTAATATATTAGATGGCGTAACAGCTACAGCTGCAGAACTTAATTTACTAGATGGTGGAACAGCTAGAGGTACAACCGCACTTGCTGACGGCGATGGTATTTTAATAAACGATGCTGGTACTATGAGAATGACTACTGTACAAACAGTTGCTACGTACATGATAGGAACCTTAACAGAAGTAGGTGCTCTTGACGCTGGTAGTATAACAGCTAATTTTGGAGCTATTGATAATGGTACTTCAGGTATTAGAACAGCTACATTTACAGCTGAAACAGCGTTTGTACCAGCCGCTTCTGATGGAGCTACTTTAGGTACGTCTTCTTTAGAGTTTGCAGATTTATTCTTAGCTGATGGCGCTCAAATATTATTTGGTGACGATCAAGAAATTGCAATAACACACAATGCTGATAAAGGTTTAACTTTATCTCATGAAACTGCTGGTACTGATAACAAACCTTTTATATTAACACTAGAATCTGAAGAAGATGCTATTGTTAATGGTGATATTATTGCTGGTATTGAATTTAAAGCTGGTGACTCAGATGGTACTGACGCTATACTTCCTGCGGTTGGTATATTTGCTGTAGCAACAGAAACTTTTGCTTCTAGTAAAAATCAAGCTAAACTAGTATTCAACGTTGCACAAACAGAAACTGCTGGTAGTGCAAGTGGTGCGTTAGACGCTGTTACTGCTGATATGACTTTAGATCACGCTGGTAATTTAACTATACCTGGTGAACTAGATGCTGCTACTGGAGATTTTTCAGGTGCTGTAGATATAGCTGGTGATTTAACACTATCAGCTGGTGCAGACGGAGCATTAACTTTTGGAGCAGCAAGCTCAATAAAAATAGTAGATAATCAAGCTGCATCATTAGTAATAGAGCAAGCTGACGTGGCTTATATGACGTTTAAAACTAGTAACAGTAGTGAACTAGTTACAGTTAACAAACCTTTTAATGTTGCTTCAACTTTCTCATTAGGTGGTACTGCGGTAACAAGTACAGCGGCAGAATTAAATGCGTTAGATGGGATTACAGCCGTAGTAGGAGAATTAAATGCTTTAGACATAGGTTCAACTGCTGTAGGAACGGCAGTTGCAAGTAAGGCAGTTATCTTAGATTCAAACAAAGATTATACGGGTATACGAAACTTTACTGTAAGTGGCGAGTTAGATGCGGCAACAGGAGACTTTTCAGGAGCAGTAGACATTGCAGGTGATCTTACTTTATCTGCGGGAGCTGATGGAGCGTTAACCTTTGGTGCTGCAAGTTCAATTAAGATTGTAGACAATCAAGCAGCGTCTTTAGTTATAGAAGAAGCTAATACAGCTTACATGACATTTAAGACAACGAATTCTTCAGAATTAATTACTGCTAATAAAGCGTTTAATGCAGCAGGAGCTTTTCAAATAGGTGGAACTGCAGTTACTTCAACCGCAGCAGAATTAAACATATTAGATGGTGTTACTTCTACCGCAGCTGAGTTGAACATACTTGATGGTGTTAGTAGTACGGCAGCTGAGCTAAATATCTTGGATGGTGTTACTAGTACTACAGCGGAAATAAACCTTATAGACGGTGGTACTTCAAGAGGTACAACTGCTGTAGCAGATGGTGATGGTATACTTACAAATGACGGTGGTACAATGCGTATGACTAAAGTTGAAACATTTGCTACATACTTTGCTGCTGAGTGTGCTGGATTAAGAGAAAAAGCATTTATATTAAATAACTCAACATCGGGCGTAGCATCATCTGATAATATTACTTACACTGTAACACACAGTTTGTCTAGTAGAAATGTTATGGTTGAAGTTATTAGAAACGGAGAAAACTCAGGTGATTTTGCTACTGTGTACACTGATATAAAAAGAACATCCGATGATATAATTACAGTTGTATTTGGATCTGCTAGAACTGCAGGTGACTACACTGTTATGATTAGAAAAATTGGATAATAATTAAATTAAATAAAATATGGCTTTAATAGAAAGCGAACTAATAGTAGAACACGACGTAGGTATAGGAATCACGCCTGTATCAAACTTACATGTTTATGAAAATAGTTCTGGAGCAGGCACTGGTTCTGGTATAACAGTTGAAAACGATGGTACTGGAGATGCGATTGTTCAATACTTACTTACAGGTGCTAAAAGATGGGTTACTGGTATAGACAATAGTGATGGTGATAATTTTAAAATAGCTAGCTCTGCTGATTTAGGCACTGACACAGAGTTTGTTTTAGATTCTTCAGGTAACGGGTCTTTTGCAGGTAGTGTAACCGCAACAAGTCTAGACATAAACGGTGCTGCTGATATATCAGGAACCTTAAACGCTGCTGCTATCTCAATGGACGGAAGACTTTCAATTGTTGGTGACGGTAGTGCGGATAGAGGGTTGTTCTTTCAGCAAGCCAGCTC
>Ga0209337_1000200_pt1 | contig 47506 bp, 47 predicted proteins | sample LinPmetageLP53_FD_184044 | JGI IMG/M metagenome (GOLD analysis project Ga0209337, IMG submission 184044) | Marine viral communities from the Pacific Ocean - LP-53 (SPAdes) (version 2) | ecosystem: Environmental > Aquatic > Marine > Oceanic | place: Pacific Ocean | collected 2010-02-08
AACTCCGCGGCTTTAACATTCACTGTTAAAGACGGTATTATAGTTGGAGTATCATAATGAAGTTAATACAAGGCTGGAGCAGCGAAGATAAAGACAAGTTACTGCAAAGAATACTAGAAGTATTAGGAGATAAAGAATACATAGATATAGTTGTGTACGGTAGTAGAGTCAGTGGTGATTTTACAGTTAAGTCTGATATTGACGTAGGTGTTTACGTTAGTGAAATTAAAAGATGTCCATGTTGTCAACTGCAACCAGCTGAAATTACTAGTTATGTAAATGGTATATATCATCCAGAAAACGAGCTTGGCAATTGGTTTGTTATGGATATAACATTTCATTTAGCTACAAAAATTAAAACAAACAATTGGACACAGTTTGATGAGACATATGATCTACCTAAATATTCTTTAATAACTAACAAATACTACCCAGGAAACCAGAAAGAAACAAAAAAATTTAAAAAAACAAAATATCAAAATGGCTCAAATACAAACATATCCTAGAAAATCTACATACGACGGTAATGATTTATTTTTAGTAGCAGATAAAACTCCTGATGCTCAAGGTAACATAAATAACGATACTAAAAGTGTTGCGCTTTCTACAGTTGTAGCTGCTGCAAATCAAAATCCTCTATCACTTTCTACGGCAGGAACTAGCGGTGCTGCCACTTTAGTAGGAAATCAGTTGAATATCCCTAATTACTCAATAGGTGCTGGAGTTACAACATTCAATACATTAAGTGGAGCAGTTACAATATCAGGAGGAACTAATATAACTCTAACAAACGTAAGCCAAAACGTTGAAATAATTTGTAATATTGCAGCGGGTGATGGTTTAGATTTAACAGGTGCTACACTGAGTACGGATTTAAAAGCTAATGGCGGTTTAGTTATAGAATCTACAGAATTAGCAGTAGATTTATCAGCATCGGCAATTACAGGTACTTTAGCCGTTGTAGATGGTGGAACAGGAATAACATCACCTAATACTTATGATGCTTTAGTTGGTAGAAATAATGTTTGGGTTGGTTCTAGTAGTTTTACCGGCGCAATACAATTGCCAGTTGGAACAACTGCTCAAAGACCTAGCTCTGCTGTGCTGGGCATGATTAGATATAATTCAACAGAAGGATTAGTAGAAATTTACGTTGATAATCAATGGAAATTTTTAGCTACAGTATAAAATATTAAATAACCGAACTATCAAGTGATAGTATATAATAACCAACGTTTAACTTAAAACCAAATACAATGACGTTTTTATATACCCGCACTAACACGTGGAATAGTGCACCACAACCAACAGAAGAAACCATTAAGTACTGGAAACATATTTCACAGAAGAAAAACTGGAGAATAGTTCAATTACCAAATGGATTTTTACAAACCGAATATAAATCTATCGATTCAGATAATTGGATCGATGTTACCAGAAGAGAAACAATAGCTGGAGCAGAACAAGCAATAGATGCTTCTATTGAACATTATGCTAAAAAGCTAGAGTTTACCAAAGGACCGAAAGTAGTTAAAACCTTCGAGTAATATTCAAAAACAAATCATATCAAATTAAATTAAATGCAAGAAATACAGTTAGTAAAAAGCTTGGCTTTTGGTAATAGTGCCAGAAGTCAAGTATTAACTGGTGTTGAAAAACTTACTAACGCAGTAGGTTCAACGCTAGGAGCGAGTGGTAAATGTGTTATATTAGAAGATGCACAAGGCAAACCACAAATAACAAAAGATGGAGTAACAGTAGCTAATAGTATAGTTTTACAAGATCCATTAGAAAACATCGGAGCAACACTTATAAAAGAAGCTGCTCAAAGAACAGTGTCAGACGCAGGTGATGGCACAACAACAGCTACAGTATTAGCCAAAGCTATATTGGACCAAGCTAATGAACATTCATTGCTAGATGACACTAGAAAAATGAAAAATGGTATTGACTCAGGTGTTGATAAGGTTATAAAATATTTAAATAAAAAAAGTAGAAAAGTAAGTGGTGCAAGAATAGATCAAGTAGCTACTATATCTGCTAACAATGATAAAGAGTTAGGTAAAGTTATAGGTGAAGCGTTTAGACTAGTAGACGAGACGGGTGTTGTTATGATGGAAACAAACGAACAACCTGAAACTGTAGTTGAGTTGATAGAAGGTGTTCAATACGACCAAGCGTTAAAGAATAACCATTTTATTACTAATAAAGAAAAAGGCACAGCTGAGCTAGATAATCCTTTGGTTTTAATTGTAGAGTCAGTTATACCTAATGTTAGAAAGATTCAATCAGTTCTTGAGCATATTATTAAAAATGGTAAGAGTTTACTTATCATTGCAGATGTTGACCAACAAGTAGTTTCTGCGCTGGCCATGAATAAATCTAAAGGCAATATAAAAGTTAACATCGTAGATGCACCAGTATACGGAATCAGCAAGAAAGACGTGTTAAGCGATCTATGTGCTGTGACTGGTGCTAAACTTATTAACGAAGACCTAGGAGATGATATGGATATTATACAGCCTGAACATTTAGGATCATGTATTAAATCTGTAACTAACCACGAAGAAACAATAATACAAGTTGATTTAACTGACAACACGGAAGTTAAAGAAACTATTGCTTTGTTAGAAAAGAATATAAAAGAAACTAAAAACCCTAATATTATTATTAGACTAGAGAAACGATTAGCTAAGTTAAAAGCTAAAGTTGCTACAGTCAAAGTTGGGGCTAACTCTGAGATAGAGTTGAAAGAAAAGAGAGATAGAGTAGAAGATGCTATTTGTGCTACAAAAGCTGCAATTAAAGAAGGTATAGTGCCAGGTGGTGGTGTAGCTTTACTAAATGCTAGCTTTAATTTAAAACCAACTTGTATAGGTGAAGAAGTGTTATACCAAGCCATAAGAAAGCCTTATGAATTAATACTTAAAAATGCTGGCATAGAAGAACTTACTAAACTTGAAAATGGTATGGGTTTAGATGTGGTTACAGGAAAAACGGTAAATATGGTAAAAGCCGGAATTATAGATCCTTTGTTGGTTACTAAAAGCGCTTTAATAAACGCAGCTTCAGTAGCTACAACTATATTATCCACTGATTGTGTTATTAATAATATAAGAGCATGAAAGCAGTAGGTAAATATATAGTTATAAAACCAGTTAAAGAAACCGATGTTAAAACTAAAGGTGGTTTAATTTTATCTGAAAAACAAAGAGAAGATGTTAGATACAGAAGAGCTAAGGTTATAGAACCTGGCTCTGATGTTGAAGTATTAAAAAAAGATGATGAAGTATATTATGACAAATCAGCTGGGTTTAATATAGAAATAAATAAAGAAGAGTATCAAGTTATTAAAGAGTTTGACGTAGTTGTTATTTTATGAGAAAATTAACTTCTTCTGATCTTAAAAAGCTTAAATTATTAAAACATTACAGAATAATACGTAAATGGGCGTGTAAAACATGTAATCTTAATGATGCAGACCTTGAGTTATTGATCTATTTAGACGCATTAGACATGTTTACTAAAAATGATTTTATAAAAGGTACTTACTCTTACAGCTGGGACAACAGGCGCTGGAACAAATTATTGAAACAAGGGTGGATTATAGTGTGGAGGAAACGAAACCGCACCACTCAAAAATATCACATATATAAAGTATCCTATAAGTGCAAACAGTTGATAAGTAGAATGTATCGTATTATGCTAGGCGAAGAAAACATGCCTACCAAAGTATTAGATAAAAATAACAAATATAGTTACAAGGTTATGGCAAAAGCTATAGGCTTTGTAAATAAAGATAAATTATGAAAGAAAAAAAATCCCCAGCTGGTTTTATTAATCCACAAGTTGATCCAGCAACTGGTCAAGTGCTACAACCTCAACCTATTCCAAATAGAGCAGGTGCACCAGACAGAAGTTTAAATAGTATGCAACAAATGGGATCAATAACAGATCCAGGTATGCAATCAGCTCAACAAGCAGCAGCATTTCAAAAGTTTAATACTATAGCTCAAGATATGCCTCCTCCAATTCAAATGAAATCTCCAGCTATGAGTTATGAAGAGCCAGCTATGATTGTAGATAGATCAGTAAGCGCGGCGGTAGGCCAGCAAGCTGCTGACAGAGATGAACAAATATCTCAAACAAAAGCTGCTAAAAAAAAAAGCCTGAAGGACAAAGGGTAGAAAAAAGTAAAGTATTGACTGGCAACCAAAGAAGAAAATATAAAAAAAATCAAATAAAAATTAAAAAAGGAAAAGGTTCTAGACCAGCTTTTTAAATATATAAAAATAAAGATATGAAACCAATTACAGGAACAGGTGTTAAATTAAAGTGTGGATGTGAACCATTAGGCACTAGAGTTATGAAAAGTAATAATACTACAATAATTCCAACATTAAGACAAATCGATAATATCGAATATAAAGGTAACCCAGCATTGCTAGCTCAAAGATGAATACATTAGACGATTTAAAGCTGTATTGTTTAAACATAACATCAGCTACGGTTGTTAGTCTAGGATGGTTAGAACCGTTATTATCTATACTATTGTTATTAACAACATTAGGTTATACTGCTCACAAGTGGTATTTATTAAAGAATAAAAAATGAGAAGTATAAATGAAATTATAGTACATTGCTCTGCTACAAGAGAAGGACAACATATTCCTGTTGAAACTATTAAAAAGTGGCACGTAGAAGGTAGAGGCTGGACAGATATAGGTTATCATTTTTATATACAATTAGATGGTACTATTAAAAAAGGTAGAGATATAGATAAATCAGGGGCCCATACGAAAGGGCACAATCGTAATTCGATAGGAATTTGCTATTGCGGAGGCGTAGAGACTGATGGTAAGACGCCAAAGGATACTAGAACACCAGAACAAAAAGAAAGCTTGTTACACGTCCTTAAAACATTAATGGCGATGTTCCCGCTTGCTACTATTTATTCACACAATGAGTTCGCTAATAAAGCATGCCCATCATTTGACGCAACTAAAGAATATGAAGATCTCTGAATCAACTGAGTTTAAAATTGATATAAAAACTGTAATTGGTATAATAATGTTGACTACAACTTTTGTAGGTATGTATTATACATTGCAAGAAGACATAGCTGAAGCTAAGGAATTGCCGCCAGTAGAAGTAGGTAGACTAGAGTATGAGCTAAAAGAAAAATGGAATCATGAAAACATTGAAGACATACTTGAAAGAGTCAGTATGCTTGAGCAAGTTGATGATGTTATATTTGAAGAAATAAATGTTTTATCTAGCTTAGTTAAAGACGGAACTGAAAGCGATGGCAAATTGCAAGAGCTTCAAAAAAGATTAGAAGAATTAAACAAAAGAAAACCAACTATTATAGTTAAAGAGGTTGAAGTTAAAAAACGTAGATAATGAATGATAAAAAACTAAAAAAAATATCTAAAGAACTAAACGCAGCTTCAGTTATGCACAAGAAACAAGCTGATGTAATAGATAAAATGAAATCAAATCCATCTCCAGCTTTAAGAAAATTATCATCATCTTGCAAAGCTGCTGCTAGAAAAAAGTTTGATGTTTACCCATCAGCTTATGCTAATATGTGGGCTTCTAAGCAACAAGGTAAAGGTAAATGTTAAACAATGTTTGAAGACTTTGACTATTCTCAGTTTAAAAATATGCCGCCACCTGCTGACGGATCTTTAAAAAGTTTATCAGAAATAAATGAATTAAACAAAACACCTATAGATAAAGGTTTTGTAAAAAAAAGAGATAATATATATGGATCTTTTAAAGAGGTAGCAGATAAAAAAAATATTGAATTAGACAAGAAAGAGATAAATCAATTAACTGATAGCTCTGCAAGTGTTATACTTAAGCTTAAGCAATATTATAATAGGCCTAGACCAAAAGAACAAGCAAAACAATATGGTATTGATATGGAGACTGTAGAGCTAGCTTCTATGAAAACTCCATCATATCCATCAGGCCACTCCGCTCAAGGAGTGTTAATAGGTAATTATTTATCAGATAAATACAAAGACGAAGAATTTAAACAAGTAGGAAACGAAATATCAAACGCTAGAAATGTAGCAAGAGCTCATTACAAGTCAGATTCAGATATGGGTAAAAAATTAGGTGAATCAATGTACAATTACATTAAAGATGGCGAAAGTTAAAGGAGGAGGAACTAAAAAAGTTTGCTTACCCATAGCTAAAATAAGAGGCATGAGTAAAGATCAAAAGCAAAGCGTTGTAAGTGCTAAGCGATCTGCTGGAGCTTCTGGTAAATATAAAAGATCTTCTAAAAGTAATGTAACAGGCACAAGCAGTGGTGGTAGTTTAAAAAACTGGGTAAAGCAAGATTGGAGACAAGTTGCTAATCCTAGTTTAAAATGTGGTGAAAAAGCACCAGGTGAAAAGAAATCTCCCGCTAAATGTTGGAAAGGTTTTGAAAGAGTGCCGGGTACTGCTAAAGGTTCAAAAGGTAGTTGTAAGAAATCACCAGCTCAAAAAGCTGAACCCAGAAAAACTATTGGCAGAGGTAAGAACTTTAATAAAGCAAATCCTACTGGCACTGGTGCTAAAGCAGGTGGCGGTATGACACAGAAAGGTGTTAATGAGTATAAAAGAAAAAATCCAGGTAGTAAATTAAAAACTGCAGTAACTAAAGATCCATCTAAGTTAAAGCCGGGAAGTAAAGACGCTAAACGTAGAAAATCATTTTGTGCTAGATCAAAAAGCTGGAAAGGTGAAAGAGGTTTAGCTGCTAGACGTAGATGGAATTGTTAAATATATATTATGGCATTTAAATTAAAATCTCCTTACGATAAACAAACAACGCCAATATATATGGTAGATGATGAAGACGATGTTTTAGGTAGAGCTAATAATAATGGCACTATAACTATTAACAATAGAATAGATGATCCTAAGCAACTTGAAGAAGTTATAGATCATGAAGAAGTTCACGTTGATCAATTTAAAAGATTTGAAAAATCAAATGGTAAAAAAGGTTTAAACTACTCTGACGATTCTATAGAGTGGGAAGGTGAGTCTTATCCACGTAAAAATGGTAAAATAAAATATAAAGGTAAATGGATAATGGAAGGTAGTAAGTCATTCCCATGGGAACAAGAAGCATATAAAAAAGAGAAAAAATGAGTTTTGAAAGTTTAGTAAAAAAATTAATGAAAGAAGGCAAAAGCAAAACAGCAGCTACTAAAATAGCTGGATCCGTAGCTAATGCTAAAATGAAAGGTGCTGGTTCAGGACCAACTGCAAAGCAAAAGGCCAGATCAAAGTCACCAGCTACTAAAAAAAAGCCAACAGCTGTTATAAGAGACAAAGATAGAGTGGCTGATAAAAGCAGATCTTACACTGACAAAAAAGGTAGAAAAATAGAAATAAAAACTTTTAAGGCTAAAAAAAGATATGATAGTGGTGTTAAGGATGATCCTAACGAGCCTGGTATGAAAAGAAAGTCTTCAAGATTATCAAACACTGTTGAACTACATAAAACAAAAACAAAAAAAGACGGAACTACTAAAACTAAAGTTAAAAGAGCTGCAGGCGGTGGTAAAAAATCACAAAGACTACATACTAAGTTTGCTAAAGGAAAAAACAAAGAAGGCTCTTCTGATGTAACTATAACAAGAAAATCACCAACAACAATGAAAAAACAAGGATACAACTCGCGTTTAGATGACTCTTTAGGAGCCAAAAACGGTAAGAAAAAACAATCAATGAAATCTCGTAGAGATGAATCTGAAGGCATGGAAAAGAAAATGGGTAAGAAAAAGTTTTCTGGAAATAAATCTAGTGCTCAAGGTAAAGCAAAATCACCTGCTAAAAAGCCTTTAGTAGGAAAACAAAAAAGTTTACCAAAAGAATTACAAGAAGCGATATTAAAATCACCTGGCAAGATGTTAACTAAATCAGGAATTATGATGATGGATAAATCTCCTGCTAAAGGTATGAAAATTAATCCTATTGAAGAAGGTTCTACAAGCAAAAAAGAAAAAATTAAGTTAGGTAGAAGAAAAAATAAAATAGTAGAAACAAAAAAATCAAAAAGTCCTGACGGGAATGTTAAAACAAAAACAAAAAGTGTTTTCGATAAAAAAACAGGAAATACTAAACAAGTTCAAAAGCAAAAAGTAGGTAATAAAACCGTGAAAAAGTTGAAAACAAATTCAACAAATTCATCAAATTCACCAATGTTTATGAAAGCGCCAATGAAAAAATCAAAGCAAAAAGTCGAGCAAGACTACGCTAGAAACGCTATTGCAGATTATAAGTCTGGCAAAACAAAAGAAGCTAAGTACGAAAAGAAAAAAGCTTTAGAAGTAGCAGCTGGAGAATCCCCTGCTAAAATGAAGCTAAGTAAAGCTAAAAAAGCTGTACGAAAAGGCGAAATGAGACCAGACGATGCTGGAGCTAAAGGATTAGGTTATGGAAAAGATTATGATAAACTAGTTAAATCTAGAGCTTACAAAAAACAAAGAGCTGATGAAGCCGGATACAAGAGTGTTGGAAAAGCAAAGAAAGCTGCTAAAGCTAATGATGGTTTTCTTCCTGAAGGCCCAGCTAAAATGAAAAATCCTATGATGATGAAAAGTAATCAGTCAGGCGGTGGTTATGCAGCTAAAAATCCTGCAGCTCCGGCTAGACAACTTAAAAAATTAGGAAGCGTATTATCTAAGCATTTTAAAAGCAATAGATAATAATGGCTTTTAAAATGGCACCAATAGGCAAGAAAAAGTGTAGCTATTCTCCTATGCAGAAAAAAGGATTAATAAATCCTTCACCAGCAAAAATAGCTACCTCTAGTACCGGTAGTTCTTCTACAGCCTCTGCTACTAAGCCTGCAGCTTCTAGCATGGGTATAAGAACGTTTGTTGGTGGTAATGACAATACCACTCAAACTAACGACTTTGAAAGAAGAACAAGTGATTTTAACAAAACTACAGAAGGTAGAAGATTAGCTGATAGTATAAGTGCTATGGGAACAGCTCTTAACTCAGGCAATTTTAAAGATGGAAGTAACTACTTCTTTAAAAACTCTGCTGGAGAAACAACTTACTTTACTGAAGATGACTATAAAAATGCTGCAGGTAGATATGCTATGGCTAAAAACGCTTCGGTAGGTAAACAATCTTTAGAAGATAGAGGTGCTAGTGGTGGTCAACAGTCTAGCTATATGGATAATAGTGTATTGAGAGATGTTGTTTCTATAAACAAAGGAGGTAAAAACATAGAAGTAGCAAATTTAAAAGAAACTCAAGATTTCGCAGATTATCCAACATTTGGTGACGACGCTTATTACCAAAGTATTGCTGATAAAAAAGCTTCTAAAGAAGCTGATGAACAAGCTTATGTTAAAAAACAAACTGAAGCTGTAAAAAATATGCAATCTATTGGAGAGTTACAAAAGCAAATTAGAGCTAATCCTGAGTTATCTGCTAAATATAAAAACATTGCTTCTATGCCCAGCACAAGAGCCACCAGTGAGTATAAAAGAAAGGAAATTGCAAAACTTTTAGAACTTCAAAGACAAGCTAACAAAGCGTCACAATCAAGTGAAGTAACTAAACCAGCGGTAAATGAATAAATCATTTAAAGAAACAAAAGTAGGGGCTTTTCTAGCTAGTAAAGCTCCTAAGGTATTAGCGGCTATAGGCGACGTGCTGCCAGACCAAGGAACTCTAGGTTTAGTAAAAAATATTATATCAAGTGATAGTAAGATAAAGGCTGTTGATAAAGAAGAAGCTATGAAGCTAATAGAGCTAGATCTTCAAGAATTAAAAGAAGTTTCAAGCAGGTGGAGAGCAGATATGAAATCTGATTCTTGGCTAAGTAAAAATACTAGACCTTTAGCTTTAGTATTTTTAACAGTATCATCAATATTCATGATGGCTGTAGATTCATTTCATTTGCAATTTGACGTAGATGAGTCATGGATAAACTTATTAAAAACATTACTGGTAACAGTTTATGTAGCATACTTCGGAAGTCGTGGTGCTGAAAAAATAACAAAAATAAATAAATAAAAAATGGCAGCAGGAACAACAACAATAGATATAGCTGGTATAGAAGGAAATGAAGCGGCTCAACCAAGAGTTTTTGCTCATTCAGCTAATGCTATAACATTACCATCGTCAGCAGCCAATGCTTTCGTTTATACATATCCAGCACCTCCAGATGATACAGCTGTTGTACTATCAAGAGGAGCTTGTATATATGTAGGTGGTGCAGGTAATATTGATGTAGAATTAGAAAGTGGTGATAGAGTAGTATTTAAAGGTGTAACAGCTGGATCTTTTTTACCTATACTAGCTACTAAAATATATGGCTATGATGGTACACCAACTCAGACAACTACAGCTACTGATATAATAGCTTTATTCTAAATGAGTATGGGTATGGGATTAACTATCCCAAACATAAGTAATTTACCTGGCGTATCAAGACCCGGGAGTGGAGCTGCTGATAAGTACAGTTTGAATTTTATAACTGCAAACAGTAGCCAAGTTAGATACACTGCTCAGACTATAACAAATGGTAGTAGTATTAACTTATGGTTTAGATACACTGGAAATACAGGAATAGTTGGAGTAGGAAATAGTGGATTAGTTCTTGTAGGAGATCCTGCGCAACTTCCTTTTGCAACAATAAGACTTGTGAGTAAAACAGTTAATGGAGAAGATAGAATACTTATAAGACTATTTGTTAGTGATAATGGAAACGGCCAACAAAAAGATTACTTGTCTACTAAAATACTTAACAATACAGACTGGTTTAATCTTAACGTTTCTTACGGATCATTTCTAAATCAAAATGTATCAAGTATTAAAGTTTACATAAATGGTATTGAGTCGACTGTAGACAGCGAAGATACATGGACAGTAAATCCTGTATATGCAACATTTGGCAATAGAAGAACTAATGCAGTAACTTCTGGATTCCAAGGTCAAATAACTCAATTTGCTCAATTTGGTCCAGTGCCAAATACTGTTATAACAGCTTCGCAAGCGCTTGCTATATACAACAATGGCAAGCCAACAGATTTATCAAGTTATAATCCAACTATATGGTATGAACTTAAAGAAGGCCCAGGCCCAAATTCAGGAGATCTTAACTATTTAGTCAACTCTGGATCACTTAATGTTAATACTATTATTTCAATACCTGGATCTTACTCAACAATATTCCCTAGTTAAACAACAAACAACAAACAATAAAATCAAATAAAATCAAATAAAATGGCAAAAGTAAAAAAAGTAACTAAAAAAGAATTAGAATCTATACAGAATTTATCTAGTAAATATTCTAAAATTTCATCAGATATAGGTAATTTAGAATTAAGCAAGCAAGATTTATTAATGGAACTTGGTAAAACAAGACAAGAGATAGAATCTGAAAAAGCTGAACTACAAAAAAAATACGGTGATGTTAATATAAATTTACAAACTGGAGAATATAGTGAAAATAATAAGGAAGATTAGTATAGGTTCTGACTATAAAAATGATGCAATGCATTATTCAACTGGTCAGGAAGTATACGGCGGACACACTATTAGCGATATTCTTTTTGAAAACTCAGATCAATCTTATAATATATTTATAAGTAAAGATAATGAAGTTTTACCTTGGAAAAAATTTAATAGTAATATGGCTATATCAGTTGAGTATGATTTAAAATACTAATGAAAAGCTTATATAGTTTTATCGTAAAGCCGTTAAAAAACAGATACGATAATATTCATGAAGTTAATGGCACAGATCTTATTATTAATACTAGTATTGAAAATCATAAGTTCGTTAGTAAAAAAGCTGTAGTAGTTCAAACTCCTGCAGCTTTTAAAACTAAAATAAATGTAGGTGATAGAGTTTATGTTCATCATAATGTTTTTAGAAGATTTTACAATATAAAAGGAATTGAAAAAAATAGTGGAACATATTTTAAAGATGATATGTATTTTGTTACTCCAGAGCAAATATATATGTATAATTTAAAACCACATTTAAATTACTGTTTTATAAAACCAATTAAAAACCAACGCCTATTAGAGAATAGGAAAGAGCAACCTAATGTTGGTATAGTAAAATATACTAACAATGCTTTAGAAGCAATAGGAATAACACCTGGAACACTTATTACGTTTACCCCTAACTCTGAGTTTGAGTTTATTATAGAAGGTGAACGACTTTATTGTATGAAATCTAATGATATAGCTTTAACTCATGAATACCAAGGAAACGAAGAAGAAAATAATCCAAGCTGGGCAAAAGGCCATTGAGGAACTTATTAAGGTAGCAAAAGAAAAGATTGTAGACTCAGACGACGACGTAAGCGCTGATAGATTAAAAAATGCTGCCGCTACTAAAAAGTTAGCCATAATGGATGCTTTTGAAATATTAACTAGAATACAAGAAGAGGAGGATATGCTTAATAATAAACCTAAAGAAAAAGTTGAAAAAACTTTTAAAGGTTTTGCAGAAGGGAGAAGTAAATGAGTTATAATCAAACTCTTTGGAAAGAAATTAAGGACGTTGTAAATTCTAAGATATTAGCTAAAAACAACAGGTTTAAAAAATGGGAGTATGGTTACAACTCTGATTATGATTTTATAGTAATAAGTAAAACTGGAAAAATTGGACAAGTCATTGAAATACAAAATCTCAGGGTTGCTTTACCAGCAACAAATGAATCGTTTAAACGAAGTAAAGAAAAAAAGGAACAGTATTGGGAAAAACAAGAATACCCAAAAGAACTAAGTAGAATTAAAAGTAGATTTGACTGGGAAGAATATTCAGCTGAATTTAAAGAAAAGTGGTACGATTATATTGATAATGAATTTACTAGAAGAGAACAAGGATTTTGGTTTCATAACAATGGTGTTGATACTTACATTACTGGCACTCATTACATGTACTTGCAATGGTCAAAGATCGACGTTGGAGCACCAGATTTTAGAGAAGCAAATAGATTATTCTTTATATTTTGGGAAGCATGCAAAGCAGATAACAGATGTTACGGGATGTGCTATCTTAAAAACAGAAGATCTGGATTTTCATTTATGTCCTCAGCAGAGCTTGTTAACCAAGCTACAATATCTTCCGACTCTAGATTCGGCATACTGTCCAAGTCTGGTGCAGATGCCAAAAAAATGTTTACAGATAAAGTTGTACCCATATCAGTTAACTATCCATTCTTTTTTAAACCCATTCAAGATGGTATGGACCGGCCAAAAACTGAGTTGGCTTATAGAGTTCCAGCATCTAAACTTACTAGAAAGAAGCTTGAGTCGAATGAACAACTTAGAGAACTAGACGGACTTGATACAACTATTGACTGGAAAAACACAGGTGATAACTCTTATGATGGTGAAAAGCTAAAACTATTAGCTCATGATGAAAGTGGTAAATGGGAAAGACCTGATAATATATTAAACAACTGGAGAGTTACAAAAACTACATTAAGGTTAGGATCTAGAATTGTAGGTAAATGTATGATGGGCTCAACTTCAAACGCACTAGACAAAGGTGGAAGCAATTTCAAAAAACTATATTACAATTCAAACGTTACAGAAAGAAATAGAAACGGACAAACATCTTCTGGCCTCTATTCTCTTTTCATCCCTATGGAGTGGAACTACGAAGGATTCATGGATACTCATGGATCACCTGTCTTCATTAGACAGAAGAGTGGAGTTAAAGGAGCAGATGGTTATAAAATTACAACAGGAGTTATTGAACATTGGCAAAACGAAGTTGAAGGATTAAAAAACGATCAAGACAGTTTAAACGAGTATTATAGACAATTTCCAAGAACTGAAGCTCACGCTTTTAGAGATGAAGCAAAAGATAGTTTATTTAATTTGACTAAAATATATCAACAAATAGATTTTAATGACGGCTTAAATAACGCAGCTTCTATAACAGTAGGCAACTTTCAATGGCAACAAGGTGTTAAAGATACTAAAGTAGAATTTATGCCTAACAAAAATGGTAGATTTTTAATATCATGGGTGCCACCAGTTAGTTTACAAAACACTATAATAAACAAAAATGGAACTAAATATCCAGGTAACGAGCATATTGGAGCTTTTGGCTGTGACTCTTACGATATTAGCGGTACTGTTGATGGCCGCGGCTCTAAAGGAGCATTACATGGATTAACTAAGTTTAGCATGGAAGACGCGCCACCTAATCATTTTTTTTTAGAATATATATCAAGACCACAAACAGCCGAGATATTTTTTGAAGATGTTTTAATGGCTTGTGTATTTTATGGTATGCCAATATTAGCTGAAAATAATAAACCTAGATTATTATATTACTTTAAGCGTAGAGGCTATAGAGGTTTTTCAATGAATCGTCCTGATAAAATTTGGAACAAACTTTCCACAACTGAAAAAGAAATAGGTGGAATACCTAATTCAAGTGAAGATATTAAGCAAGCACATGCTGCTGCTATAGAGTCTTATATAGAAAACTACGTAGGACTACTAGAAAATAAATATGGAGATATGTATTTTCAAAACACATTAAAAGATTGGAGTGGTTTTAATATAAATAATAGAACCAAGTTTGATGCTACTATTAGTTCTGGCTTAGCAATTATGGCTTGTAATAAAAATAGATATAAACCAAATCCCGATAAAAAATATCAACCTATAAAATTAGGAATAAGTAGATATAATAATTCAGGAACAATTTCAAAAATAATAGAATAGATATATGCAAATTTCATACAACACTAACAGTTCTTTTCCTAGTCAAGTAGTACCAGACGCCGAGAAAGCTACTCTGGAATATGGTCTTGCTGTAGGTAGAGCTATAGAGGGAGAGTGGTTTAGAAACTATAGAGGTGGAGCTGGTGGTAGTGGTTACGCAATTAATTATAATAATTACCACAATTTAAGACTTTACGCAAGAGGAGAACAACCTGTACAAAAATACAAAGATGAATTAGCTATTAATGGAGATTTATCATATTTAAATATAGACTGGAAACCAGTGCCTGTTATTGCTAAATTTGTAGATATAGTTGTTAATGGTATGTCAGAAAAGTCTTATGAATTAAAAGCTTTTGCAGTAGATCCATTTTCAATACAACAAAGAACTCAGTATGCTAGAGATTTAATGAGAGATGTTCAAGAAAGAGAATTAGCAGAGCAGATAAATCAAACTTTAGGTATAACTATAACAAGTCCTCAGTTTAGAGAATTAGGTTTAGAATCAGACGAAGAAGTTAAATTGCATTTGCAATTAGATTATAAACAATCTGTTGAAATAGCTGAAGAAGAATTATTAGAAGATGTTTTAAATAGAAATAAATATGAACTAACTAGACGTAGACTAGCTCAAGATTTAACTATTTTAGGTATTGGAGCAGTAAAAACAAACTGGAGTAAGGAGAAAGGCATAATAATAGATTATGTTGATCCTGCTACTTTAATATATTCTTATACAGAAGATCCTAATTTTGAAGATATATATTATGTTGGTGAAGTTAAAAGCATTAATTTAGCTGATTTAAAAACTCAATTTCCATATTTGTCTGATGAAGAAATGGAGCAAATACAAAAGTATCCTGGAAATTCAGAATATTTAAGAAATTGGAGTGGTAGAAATGATGAACAAACAGTTCAAGTTGTTTATTTTGAATATAAAACTTACTCTGACCAAGTATTTAAAGTTAAAAAAACAGCTACTGGTTTAGAAAAAGCATTAGAGAAACCTGATACTTTTAGCCCACCTGAAAATGAAAACTTTGAAGTTGTATCAAGAACTATTGAAACACTATATAGTGGCGCTAAAATACTAGGACACCCTATGATGTTGAAATGGGAGTTAGCAGAAAATATGACTAGACCTTTTGCTGATACTACTAGAGTTAAAATGAATTATAACATATGTGCTCCAAGAATGTACAAAGGTAGAATTGAATCTATAGTTAGTAGAGTAACTGGTTTTGCTGATATGATACAGTTGACACATTTAAAGATTCAACAAGTATTAGCTAGAATGGTGCCTGATGGTGTGTTTTTAGATATGGATGGTTTAGCAGAAGTTGACTTAGGTAATGGAACTAATTATAATCCTGCCGAAGCTTTAAATATGTATTTTCAAACTGGATCTATCGTGGGTAGATCGTTAACTCAAGATGGAGATCCTAACAGAGGTAAAGTTCCTATACAAGAATTGCAAACTGGATCTGGCGGAAATAAAATTGGAACTCTAATACAAACTTATCAGTACTACTTACAAATGATAAGAGACGTAACCGGACTTAACGAAGCAAGAGATGGATCAACTCCAGATAAAGATACTTTAGTAGGTTTACAAAAGCTAGCAGCTAATGCGTCTAATACTGCTACGAGGCATTTACAACAAGCAATGTCTTATTTAACTATAAGAACTGCTGAAAACGTTTCTTTAAGAATAAGTGATTCATTAGAATTTCCTTTTACAAAACAAGCTTTAGAAAATAGTATATCAAGATACAATTTAGCTACTTTATCAGAAATAAGTAATTTAAATCTTCATGATTTTGGAATATTTATAGAACTAGAACCAGATGAAGAGCAACAAGCTCAATTAGAACAAAATATACAAATAGCTTTAAAAAGTGGTGGTATTGATCTAGAAGATGCTATAGATCTTAGAGAAATTAAAAATATTAAGCTAGCAAATCAAATGCTAAAAGAGCGAAGAAGAAGAAAGCAAGAAAGAGATCAAAGAAATCAACAAGCTAATATTCAAGCTCAAGCTGAAGCTAATGCAAAAGCTTCTGAAGCCTCTGCACTAGCAGAATTGCAAAAGCAACAAGGTATTGCAGAAACAACCGTTAATGTTGAGAGAGCTAAATCACAAATGGATATTTCTGAAATGCAACAAAAAGCTGAAATAGATAAGCAATTAATGGAGCTTAAGTTTGGATATGACATGCAGTTAAAGCAGATGGATTTACAAGAAATAGCTACAAGAGAAAAATTTATTGAAGATAGAAAAGATGAAAGAACTAAATTAGAAGGTACTCAACAAAGCGAAATGATACAACAAAGAGATATGAATTTACCTTCTATAGATTTTACCACTGGTAAATCATTAGAAAACAGCGTGCCTGGTGCAGAGCTGTAATTATTAATTATTATATTATATTATGTCAGAAACAATTCAAGATAAAGAGGCTAAACCTTTAAAGATAAAAAAGCCTTCTTATAAAAAAATAGAAAACAAAGAATACAAATTAGATTTAACTAAAAAACCAGAAGATGCCGTTCAAGAGTCAAGCCCAGAGAAAGTGGATGTGGGCGAACGATCCACAGATGGCGAGAAAGTGGGAGAAACACACGAAAAACAAACCACTGCCATTGAGAGTAAAGAAGAAATAAAATCTCCTATTACAGAAGTAGTAGAAGAAAAAACTGATGATCTTGAAAAGGAAATAAAAGAAGCAAAAAGAGATGAAAAAGTATTAGGTAAGAAGTTACCTGAAAACATCGAAAAATTAATTTCTTTTATGGAAGATACTGGTGGATCTGTTGAGGATTATGTTAGATTAAATGCTGATTACAGCAAAGTAGATAATGATACTTTACTACAAGAGTATTATTCAAAAACAAAGCCACATTTAGATAGAGAAGAAATAAACTTTTTATTAGAAGATAAATTTTCTTTTGACGAAGATGTGGATGATGAAAAAGAAATTAAATTAAAGCGGTTAGCCGCTAAAGAAGAAATTGCAAAAGCCAAAAACTTTTTGGAAGAAACTAAGAGTAAATACTACGACGAAATCAAGTTGAGACCCGGCGTAACTCAAGATCAACAAAAAGCAATGGACTTTTTCAATAGATACAACAAAGAACAACAAGTAGCTGAAAAGCGACACGAGAAGTTTTTAGAAAAAACAAATAACTTATTTTCTGATGAATTTGAAGGTTTCGAGTTTAATCTTGGAGAAAAAAAGTTTAATTATAAAGTTCAAAATACATCGAGTGTTGTGGAAAAACAGTCAAACTTAAACACTTTTGTTAAGAAGTTCTTAAACAATGAGGGTGAAGTTGTTGATACTGTAGGTTATCACAAAGCTATGTACGCTGCGGATAACGCCGATACTATAGCTAATCATTTTTATGAGCAAGGCAAAGCCGACGCTTTAAAAAATGTTATGGCAAAATCTAAAAATATAACAAACGAACCTAGGCCACAGGCCAATGGAGATGTTTTTATTAATGGATTAAAAGTAAGAGCAATAACGGGCGCAGATAGTTCTAAGTTGAAATTTAAAGTAAAAAACAAAAACAACAACTAAAACATAAAACATGGCTTTTAATGTAAGCGGGTCTTTTCCTGCATCAATCGTTCCTATGCCAAAAAAAGTAACTGTACAAGACAATTATATTGACTTTCAGGATGCTAATTTTGACCAATGGACACAACAATATCTACCTGAGCTTTATGAAGCTGAAGTAGAAAGATACGGAAACCGAACTTTAGGTGGTTTCTTAAGAATGGTAGGCGCTGAAATGCCTATGACATCTGATCAAGTAATTTGGTCTGAACAAAATAGACTACACATTGCGTATAATACTGTACAAGTAGCTAACGCTGGTGGTGGTTTTCCTGCTGTTACAGTAACTATTACTCCAGGTGCTAATCCTAATCCAAGTTCTGGTATTAGAGTTGGTGCTACACTTTTAGTTTCTGATAACGCTACTGGCTTAGTTACTACTAAATTATTAGTAACTGCTTTAGCTGGTAATAATGGATATACTTTAACTTGTCACGCATACGAAGGCGCTGCTTTACCAGCTGCTTTAGTAACTGGTGCTGGTTCTAACAGTTTATTCGTTTATGGTTCTATGTTTCCAAAAGGAAGTAATGGAATGGCTGGCGCTCTTGAGCCAAGCTTAACTACTTTTAAAAATTCACCAATTATCTTAAAAGATAATTATGAATTAAGTGGTTCTGATGCTGCTCAAATTGGCTGGATAGAAGTCGCTACTGAAGACGGAACTTCAGGATACATGTGGTATCTAAAAGCTGAGTCTGAAACTAGATTAAGATTTCAAGATTATCTAGAAATGGCAATGGTAGAATCTGTACCTAACGCTAATGCTGCTACTTTTGGAGCTAATTTCTTTCCTACTGACGGTGTTGGTGGTGGTGCTAATAATGCCGCTATCTACGGAAGTACTGGATTATTCTCTGCTATAGAGACTAATGGAAATGTATATTCTGGTTTTGCTGGAGCTGCTGCTCCTGGTTCTGGTGCTTTAGGTGATTTCGATGAAATCCTTAAAAACTTAGACAAGCAAGGTGCTATTGAAGAAAATATGTTATTCTTATCAAGATCTACGGCTCTTGATTTTGATGATATGTTAGCTGCTACTAATGGGTCTTATAACTCAACTCAGTCAGCTTCTTACGGTTTATTTGAAAATGACGGTGATATGGCATTAAACTTTGGATTTTCAGGTTTTAGAAGAGGTTCTTATGACTTCTACAAAACTGATTGGAAATATCTAAATGATGCTACTACTAGAGGTCTTGACAAAGAGATTGATGGTGTAATGGTTCCTGCTGGAACAACTACAGTATACGATCAAATGTTAGGTTCTAACATCAGACGTCCTTTCTTACACGTAAGATATAGAGCTTCTGAAACTGAAGATAGAAGAATGAAGTCTTGGATCACTGGATCTGTAGGTGGAGCTTTCACATCTGATTTAGATGTAATGAGAGTAAACTTCTTATCTGAAAGATGTTTAGTTACTCAAGCTGCTAACAATTTCGTATTGTTTAAAGGAGCTTAATTAGTATATAATGAGAGTGGCTTTTTGTCACTCTCTTTATTAATCTTTTAAATATAGAAATTATGGCAAATGGAATAATAAAACTTCCTTTTGGTTCGGCAAAGCCGTTACCAAATGATCAACCAGCTTTTCTTAACCTATGTGTAGATGATGTTTATGCTGTAGATTTTGTTTCTACAACAACAATGGATTTATATTATGGTGTAGAAGATAATGCTGGTGCATATCTAAAACTAACACTAACCTATGCTGCGGCAGAAGTAACTGAGGCTGACGCTATCAGATTAAATGCTGCTATTGCAGAAGCTTCTCAACAGCCATCTGGTTCAGTACTTTTTGAACTAAACAGTGATACAGGAGCTGCTACATCTCATTTGAGCGCAACAGCACCTTACACTATTGGAACAGGAACTATTTAACATTTAAAATTAAAAATTATGAGTAATTATTTAAAAATACCAATGTTAGAAACTGGATTAGTTCATGGTATGGATATAAGCACAGATTTATCAGCTGATACTACTAGTGCAACTGCTGGTACTTATACTGTAGGTACCGCGGCTGGAACATTAGCTATAACTAGAAGTGGTTCACCTGTAGTTCTTGGAGCTGCAGTTAAATTAACTGTAGTCGTAGGTAATGGACAGACAACTATTGGTGGAACCGGTGGATCTATCACAGTAGTAGATGGTGGTGAAGGTTTAGCGTCGGGAGACGTAATGACTATCGCTGCTGCTGCTCTTGGTGGTTCAAGTACAGCTGCTACAGTAGGTGTAGATGCTGCTAATCTTAATAGCGGTTCTTCTAATTGGGTTGCTACTAGATACATACCTGTTGATGACATCATTTTAACGAATCCTAGTGATTCTAACACTGTAGTTTTAACTGGTGCTACTTCAATGACATATACGATTACTTTTGGTAATCAATTTGCATCTGAAGAACAAGTTGCTGGTTTAGTAGACGCTCAAGTTGCTAAAGCTTGGTCTGCTGAAAACTCTATTCCAGTAATGGAATTAAGTTTCAAACCTCAGTCAATTGTGTTGGCTTAACAACAATAATAAGATCCTGTTTAGGCAGGATCTTTTTTAATTATTATATTATATTATATTATGGAAACAAAAGAAAAGAAAAAGTCTGCGCCAAAGGCTGCAGCAAAACCTGAAGTAAAAAAAGATCTTTGGGAATATAAAGATAGAAATTATTATTTAAAAGGTGGTAAATCACCTTTAACATATACATTACCTAGTAGACATTCTAATAGATTTAATCTTGTTTGGTTTGATCCAGACTTAGGTTATGAAAGAGAATTAAGATATGCTACTAATCAAAAATCATGTTTTGTAGACGAACAAAAAGGACAAGTCACATTAAAGCATGTAGTATTTGAAAAAGGTATGTTAATTGTTAGAAAAGAACAAAGAAATTTACAAGAGTTCTTGGAAAAACATCCTCACAAAGGTATTATCTTTGAAGAGTTCGATGCTGTTAGTGAAGCTATTGACGAAGTAGAAACTATAGAGCATGAAATGATAGCTTTAAATTTAGCCTACGAAATGGATATAGATAAAGCAGAAGCTATATTAAGAACAGAAATTGGATCAGAAGTGAATAGATTAGGTTCTAAAGAACTTAAGAGAGATATACTTTTATTTGCTAAAAGAAATCCATTATTGTTTATTAGTTTAGCTGAAGACGAAAATGTAGAGCTTAGAAACTTTGCTATTGTAGCTAGAGAGCAAGGTATAATTACCTTAGACGCTGATCAAAGAACATTTAAATGGGCAACTAATGGTCGTAAACTAATGACTACGCCATTTGATGAAAGTCCTTATTCTGCTATGGCTTCTTGGTTTAAAACCGACGAAGGACTTGAAGTTTACAAGTCTATAGAGAAAAAAATGAAATAACAAGTAATTATAATAAAGGTGGTTTAATCGCCACCTTTTTTTTAAAAATATTAACATGGCAATAAACGTAAACACGGTATATACAACAGTGCTTAGTATACTAAATAAAGAACAAAGAGGGTATATGACACCTGCTGAGTTTAATAGAATAGCTACGCAAGTACAATTAGAAGTATTTGAAAAGTTTTTTGAAGATTATAACCAATATACACGTATGCCAAAAACAGATGTAGAATTTGCTTCGCGAATGGACCATATTTACGAAGAGTTTCAAACATTTATGAATAGTGCTGGCGCTAGTGCTATAGGTACTCCTTCCAGCGAATTAAGTTTTACAAATGTAACAGCTTATTCAGAACCTACAGATACACATCGTATGGGCTCTATATTATATAACGCTAGTGTTAATAGACCAGAAATAGAACTAGTAAATAAAAGAGAATTTACACAACAAATACTCTCCCCCTTAACAAAGCCTACTATTAATTTTCCTATAGGCGTATATCAACAAAATAAAATAACGGTTTATCCAGGAACAGTATCAACTCCAGCCACTTCAGATGTATTGTTTAATTACATTAGAAAACCTTTAGATCCTAAATGGGGTTATATTACTGGATCAGTTGGTCAATATGTTTATGATCCTAATCCTCAATTTTCTTTAGTACCAAGTAGAGATATTATATCTAGTGTATCAACAAATTCAACAGGTATTACTAATGCTACTTATACTGCTACCGTAGGTACAACTAATGGTGTTTCTACTGATGGAACTGGCACTGGCCTTACATTAAGCATAGTCGTTGCAGGAAATACTATTACGTCTGTAGTAGTAAACTCTGGAGCTGTTGGTCAAGGATTTAAGTCAGGAGATTCAATTACTGTAACTTCTGCTTTATTAACCAACGCCAACAATTCTGTAGTTATAAAAATACAAGATGTAGATATAAACTCTGCTAATGTAGCTTTATCTCAACAATTTGAAATAAGTGATAGTCAACAAACAGAAGTTATATTAGAAATATTAAAATACGCTGGATTAGTAATACGAGATCCACAAGTTATTCAAGCAGCTTCTCAAGAGCTAGCTCAAGAAGAAGTAAATACAAAAAGATAATAAAATATGGGACTAATAAAACAAACAGCGTCACAATACTATGATGGAGAAGTAATATATACTCCAGCGGCTGCTAATAACTCTAATGTTTTAACATGGCCTAACTCAATGACTCCACTAATATGGGATGCTACCGCTACTCAAACTTCTATAAATAATTACAAATTTTATGTAGATAATGTTGAGCAAACAAAAGATACTTCACCTTATTTTTTAACAGAGAGTTTATCTACAACCATAGTTAATGGAGTGCAAACTCAATTATTAACTCTTACTTCAGCTGTTGAAGTAACATCTATTGCTCAAGCGCAAGCAGGTAGTGGTTACAATGTTAATGTTATTGCTAAAACAACTGGAGGTAATGGAACTGGATTAAGTGTATTAACAAACAGTACTGATGGTAATGGAACTATATATGAAGCAGGTTCTGGTTATCAAAATGGAGATGTTGTTACAGTTACAGGTGGTAATGGTGCTGCTCAATTTACTTTAACAACTACTCAAACTCCAGTACCAGCTGGTTCAGATATAGCTGTTAGACTTATTAATACTTCTTTATGGGATAATTACAAGAGTTACCAATATACTAGCTTAGTAGATGTTGTAAATAATTTTATTGTAGCATACGTAGGTATGGATAAGTTGATACCTAGAGTAAAAAGATCTGATGTTGTGTTCCACGCTAAAAGAGGTTTGCAAGAATTTAGCTATGATACTTTAAGAAGTGTTAAGTCTCAAGAGCTAACTATACCGCCGAGTTTATCACTTGTTTTACCACAGGACTATGTAAACTATGTTCAATTATCTTGGATAGATAGAGCAGGCGTAAAGCATATAATATACCCAACTACTTTAACTAGTAATCCTCAACAAGTTCCTTTACAAGATGACAAAGGTATACCTACTCAAGATATATATGGAAACAATTTAAAAGCTACTCAATCACTAACTAACGATAGGTGGAGATCTGAAAATCAAAATGATTTAAGTGGACAATTTGATCTTAACGCACAGTCTAATCCAGGCGTTTATGATTGGGCTTGGTGGAAGATGGCCTATGGTCAAAGATACGGGTTAAATCCTGAAATATCACAAACTAACGGTTGGTTTACAATAGACGAAAGAAGAGGCGTATTTGCTTTTAGTAGTAATTTAGCTAATAAGCTTATAATACTAGAATACATATCAGATGGATTAGCTTACGATGAAGATACTAAAATACCTAAACTAGCAGAAGAAGCTTTATATATGTACATACTATATAATATAGTGGCTTCAAGATCTAATTTTCCAGAATATATAGTAAATAGGTATAAAAAAGAAAAAAGTTCTAAATTAAGAAATGCAAAAATAAGGTTAAGTAATATAAAGCTAGATGAATTTACTCAAGTAATGCGCGGTAAATCTAAATGGATTAAAAATTAAATATGCCAGAAATTAAAAATACGTTCTTGCAGTCTAAGATGAATAAAGATCTTGACTCAAGAATTATACCAAATGGACAATACAGAGATGCTCAGAATATTAATATAAATAAATCTGAAGGTGATGATGTTGGTGCTATTGAAAACATATTAGGCAATATACAAATAACTAATTTTGGATTCACTGATACTACTACAGAAATAATTGGTAAATATTTTGATAATATAAATGAAAGGATATACGTATTTATTACTAACTATAACGATAGTTCTTTAGATAGACTTTCTAATAGTAGTGCATCTTATGCTAATAATGATCTTTCTAGCTCAACGGTAGGTGTTAATTCTGCTTTAGCTTATTATGATTTAGTTACAAATAGTTATGGTATACTATTATTTGGATCATGGTTAAACTTTTCTAAAACACATGAAATACTAAATGTTACTTTATTAGAAAATTTACTTTATTGGACTGACAATAGAAATCAACCTAGAAAAATAAACATTGATAGAGCTTCTTCAGCTCAGTATGACTTAACAATAGCAGGCTATAATAATCCTTACTACACGAATGAAGATCAAATTTCAGTAGCTAAATATTATCCATATAAATCTGTTCAAGTAGTTCAAAACAATACCGTCACAGGTACTACAGTAACTACACCAGGATCAGGATATGATGAGGTTTTAGTTCCTCAAGCTATAACACAAGCTGCTGGTCAAATAACAACATCAGGCTCTGGAACTGGATTAGAAGGTGTTTTAGAACTAATAGATCCTAGCACTGGTGCTTTACAATATTTTAGAATAACTAATGGTGGTAGTGGCTATGTTAATGGTGATACAATAAATATATTACCCTCAACTGGAACAGGTGTTTGCACGGTTACAGTTACAGCAACCGCAGGAATGAGAAGTAAATCTATAGAGTTATTACCAAACGCCTTTGCTATACGATTTCAAAGTACCGGACTTAAAGCTGCTGGAACTTCTATATCTATAAATCCTGGAACTGGCACAGGTGCTATATCATGGCTACCTCAATGGGTTAATGCTATTATAAACATAAGAGTTGGACCCACTGCAACGGTAACAGCTGGCACTTTTATTACTTCTGCTACAACTAGCGCCATAACACTTAGCCAACCTATTACAGTTGTTTCTACAGATGACGTGTACAATGTAGGAGTAAATCCTGATTACGATGTTAATTACGAAGGTGACAGAGATTTTTTAAAAGATAAATTTGTAAAATTTGCTTATAGATTTAAATTTGATGATAATGAATACTCTTTAATATCGCCATTTACTCAAGAGTGTTTTGTACCTAATCAAGATGGTTATTTTTTAAGTGGAGATCAAGCTAGTACTTTTGATAGTACAATAGTAGACTTTATGGAAAATAAAATTGATTTTGTTCAATTTAGAATACCTGCACCTGACAAACTAGACGGAACATCAATGAATTGGTCAGAAGCTAATAGCTTACTTAAAATACAGTCTTTAGATATTATATACACAGATTCTGATGGTGTTGCTTTAAAAGTAGTAGATACATTAACTCAAGAGCAAATATTAAACAATAATGATGGAACTACATATCTATATAGCTATAAGTCAAGAAAACCTATTAGAACATTACCTGAGAAAGATTTAACTAGAGTATCAGATAAAGTACCCGCAAGAGCTCAAACTCAAGAAACTGTAGGTAATAGAATAATCTACGCTAATTACACAGCAAATTTAGGAAGGCCTGAAAACTTAGATTATAGTGTACAAGTTTCAGATAAAATAGCAGCAAACGATCCTGCAACAGGTCTTGCTACTCCTAAAACATTACAAATAGAATACCCTAATAGTAACGTTAAGCAGAATAGAACTTATCAAGTGGGTGTTGTTCTTTGCGATAGATATGGTAGACAATCAGATGTGATATTATCATCTAATGATGCTGACGCTGTGTTGAGTGGTTATGGTGGCTCTACATATTATCATGAATATTTTACTGAAAATGATCCATTAAGTACTTTTGTAGGTAGTGCAAGAACAGATATTTGGGATGGTGATAGTTTAAAAGTACTATTTAACCAAGTGATACCATCAACTTCTCCAGTTGAAGGTTATGCAGGCTTATACAATACTAATGGAAGTAATCCAATTGGGTGGTATAGCTATAAAATAGTCGTAAAACAACAAGAACAAGAATATTACAATGCTTATTTACCTGGTATACTAAACGGTTATCCTATATCTATTAGTCCAGGTTTTGAAAATATTGCTTACGCAGGGGTATTTAGTATTAATACAGCTCATGCTGTAATCATTGGTGATAATATAAATAAGGTACCTAGAAATTTACAAGAAGTAGGTCCAGAAGATAAAGAATTTTCATCAGATGTAAACTTTTTTACTAGAGTAACTCAAACAAACTTTTATAATGGAACAGCTGCATCTAGTCAATATTATCCAAATGTTAGTCCTGATTCAGTATCTGTTATAGGTACTTATACAGATTTAAAATTAAGTAGAACAAATCCTCAGGACTCTACTGGTGGTGTAGACTGGACAACTATAGTTAATGGAAATAGTAAAGGTGATTTAAATTCTTTAAGTCCTTTTTATAATATTCCAGGCAATAATTTTCCAGGAGTTGCAGGGACTCCTACGGTGTCTGATGCTCAAGTTCCTTTTGAGTCTGGTAATAATCAATTAATAGCTAGATTATCTACTAGAAAATTGACTGGTATAATAGGTGGTATGAATAGCACAGGTAATTTTAGCCCCTGGAGTGGTGGTACAAACGGAACAAATAATGTTTTATGGTATCAAAACCCAGGTCTTTCTATTATAGAAACAGAGCCTGTGACTTCTGCGTTAGATATATATTATGAAACTTCCACTAGCCAATCAATATCTCAATTAAACGCTTTTATAATATCAGGTGATATTGCTACTCCAGCAAGCGTGCAGCCATTAAATTTCTTTTATCCAGAATCTTTAGGCCCAGGCGCAGATGTAACATCTGATTTTTATCCTTTAGCTCCAGATAATACAACTGTTTTAAATAATTCTACTACAACTCTAACATTATTATCTGCTACTAACTCTTCTGGATTAGTAAATTATTTTGAGGTTATTAGAAACGCAGATAATAGTTTTAAATTAAGAACTAGACCTGGTGTTTATAATTGGTTTAAAGCTAATAGCTGGTCAAGTGATAATTTTACATTTAATTTTAGATGTACAAACACTGTTGCAGGAGTTGTTAAAACAGGTGATTTTACTATTACACCTCCTAATTTATTAAGTAATGTACAGCCTGGTTGGATAGATAATGGTGGTAGCACTGCTAATCCACCAGTGCAAGGTAGCACACCTTACGGTGCAAGCGTTTTAACTTCTCAAACAGGATTTGACACGACTTATGCTCAACATTCAGGAACTTCTTCAAGTGCTCCTAATACAGCCACTTCACCAGATCCTTTTCCTAGCAATTTAGCATTACAAACAAACGGAAATATATATCAAGCTGCTGTAGCTTTAAACGGCTTCAATGGTAGCGCTGGTGGTGGTACTGGCGGTGCTCCTCTTCTTATTAAAAACCAATTAAAATGGATCGTAAAGAAAACAGAATTTTACTGGGAAGGAAAACCAGGTGGTGCAGATTGGGAAGTTTATAATCCTTCGTCGGCTGACTTAGGTGCTAATGGGTATAGTTATTTAAACAATAATCCAGGCTCTAATCAGATTACAGTTAACGGGCAGTATGTTAATTTAGATTTTGCGTCAAGTCAAACTAGCGCAGTATACGGAGGAACTGGAGGTGGTGGAGATTTTACAGACACTAACACAAAAGGATCTGGAATAACTATGAGTAGTCCTCCTACTGATACAACAACATACCCAGGAGTACCAGCTCAAGTTTATTCTAACATATCTGAAACTGTTTTTCATAGGTTAAGAGCTTTAAATGTATCTGGTTCAATTTTAGCTCCTGATTTTAATAATGGTCCTGGTAATCCAGTTGTAAATTGGGATGGAAGTGGTGGAACTAGTAATAGTATAAAACTATATGTTTATCCAGCTTATGCAGTTGGTGGGTTTTCTGCAACAAACGCTAGTATTGTTTCTGGTTGGAAACAAATGCAAACAGTTGCAGGTAGTTTAAATGATACGCAATATAAGGTTACTTTAGAAGTGGCCGATATAAACGATACATCAGGTGCTTTAACTAGGGAAATACAATTAACTTTCTTTGTTACTCCTTCTAGTGAAGTTACTTCAGGGTTTTTACCAGTAACAGGTCCACCTAGTGGCGGAGGTCCAGGTGGTCAAAGGTAATTAGTAATATAATTAAAAAATAAGTGATAATATAATGGGAGCAATAGTAGAAGTAGCATATTTTAATTCTTATGTATTAAAGTCTATAGGAATTGGTAGAACAACAACCGATGAAGGCTTGACTTATACAACAGGAGGTTTTGGTACTTGGCCAGGTCTACCATGGAATCCACCTAATTACCCTACTTTTCCTATAGAAGCTAGTGCTCAAACTGTTGAACAGTATGAATACTACGTTGAAGAAGCTAGAATAAGAGGTGGTTATAATAATACATCTACTGGGTTTGGACCCAGAGCTTATGTGGCCGAACAAGGTGACAATGCTCAAATATTTACAAATAGTTTAATATACTCAGGTATATTTAATTCTAAAACTGATGTAAACGAAACTAATGTATTTTCTGTAGCAGAATCTATTACTAGATCTGTTGATCCAAAATACGGTGCTATACAGTTTATACATGCTAGAGATACTGATCTAACTATATTTCAAACAGCCAAGGTAAGTAGATTATTAATAGACAAAGATGCTATATACTCAGCAGAAGGAACATCGACTATAACAACAGCTCAAGCCGTGATAGGTACGTTAACGCCTTATGAAGGCGATTATGGCATAAGTACTCAACCAGAGTCTTTTGCTTATTATGGATTTAGAAGATATTTTTCTGATGTTAATCGAGGTGCTATTATGAGGCTGTCTAGAGATGGTTTAACAGAAATATCCCAATATGGTATGTCTGACTATTTTAGAGATCAATTATCAGCTTTAAATAATGAATTTAAAACTTTTAGTTTTACAGGCAATGTGACTGTTGCTGGAACTCAAGTAACTTTTGCCAGTAATTCTAGCTTTTTAGAAGTAGGTATGCAAATATTGTTTAATACTGGAGAAGTATCTTTAATAGCTTCTCTAGACTTAGCAAACAATAGATGTAATGTTTTGTCTAGTTTAACTGGGGCCAATCCCACTTCTGCTACAGTAACTAAACAAGTAGTTGACAAAATTCAAGGATCTTGGGATGCTCATAGTAAAAACTATATATTATCAATACAACCAGCAAAAACAACTCCTACTCAATTAGATGCTTATCAAACTATAAACTTTGATGACGGAATTAAAGGTTGGGTTAGCTTTTTTACTTACAAACCAACTCAAGCTTATAGTTTAAAAAATGTTTACTATAGTTTTCAAGGTAGCACATTGTGGAGACATTACTCAGATATACCTGGTAGAAACTCTTTTTATGGAACTACTCAAAAGTCTAGTATAGAGTTCGTGTTTAATACTCAACCATCTTCTAAGAAAGTTTTTCAAACTATAAACTATGAAGGTTATAATGGTTGGGAAGTTGCAAGTTTTGTTTCAGACGAAACTGGTCCTGATTCAGGACAATTCTATACAGATACTACTAATTCTATAAAAAGTTATAGCGAAGGAGAATATACTAATAGTGTTACTGGAGAAATAGAAAGAGCTGGTTTCACTAGAAAAGAAAACTTATATACCGCTAACTTAATAAATAAATCTACTGCAATGCCAGGAGAGGTTATCTTTGGTGACTTCATGACTGGTATTAAAGGTTATTTTGCAGTTGTAAAATTACAAACAGATTCCACTACCGATGTAAGCGGTGTGAAGGAATTATTTTCTGTAGGTTCTAAATACGTACCTTCATCTTAAATTTAATCATGGAAGAAATAAACGATCAGATAAAAAATAATCCAATAACTAAAGAGCAAGCTAAAAAACAGTTTATTGAAAAGACTAAAGAGTTAAACTTAAAGCATGCTTTTACATTTGATGAGGCTTGGGAAATAGGGCAAGAGTTAAGAAAAAAACAAGAATTTAGAAATAAAATGGAGTTGATTAGTGAAAAATTTAAAAACTCAGATCATTTTATAACAGGTGAAGATGCTAATAAATTAAATCCACTAAAACATAGTTTTGCAGATGGTTGTTATATTAGAGAAATATTTAACCCTGCTGGTCAGTTAATATTAACTAAAATACATAAAAAGAAACATCCGTTTTTTTTAATACAAGGTGAAATGATAGTTCTTACAGAGGAAGGTATTAAAACTCTTAAAGCACCTCACTACGGAATTACTGAACCAGGTACACAAAGAGTTATTTACTCTAAAACAGATTGCACGTTTGTTACTGTACACGCTACAGACAAGACAGATATAAAGGAAATAGAAAAAGAAGTTATAGCTGAAGATTATAATGATCCAGAAATAACTTTAGATCAAATTAATTTAATAAAAAAACATATATGAGTTTTATAGCAGGATCACTTTTGATAGGCGCTGGATTATCAGCAGCTACAGGAATATATGCACAGAGCAAAGCTAATAATGCTAAGACTGCTGCAATAGGTTTACAACAAAGTATAACTAGACTAGAAAATCAAAGACCTCCTATAGTAGATCCATACTCCGGTATTGAGGATTTAAGCGGTATGCTTTCAAATCCTTATGCTAATTTAGGCGTAGCTACAAATGCAGCAGAAATGAAAATAGAGCAAGCTGATATATCTTTGGCTAATACTTTAGATACTGTAAGAGCTGGAGGATTTGGTGCTGGTGGTGCTACTGCATTAGCTATGGCAGCTGCTAAAAGTAAACAAGGTGTTGTTGCTGATATTGAACAACAAGAAGCTTCAAATGAAAAACTTAAGGCACAAGGAGAGCAACAGCTTCAACAGAAGTTAATGTCTGAAAAAATGAGAGTACAAGAAGCAGAAGTTTCAGGAGCTAAATATGTTTTCGAACAAAAAGATGCTAGAAAAATGCAACAACTAAATAGGGCTCAAGCAGCTTATGATCAAAATCAAGCTCAACAAATGCAATATCAAGCAGATGCAATGTCTGCTTTTACCGGCGCTGCGACTGGAGCTACGGCTGGTCTAGGCGAGTATTTTAGTTAAAATAATAAATTATGAGTTACGAAAAACCAACCCAAATATTAGATACTTCTTTAACTCAAGTTGTTAAAGGCTTAGATCAAAATAGAGCTATGCTATTAGCTAAAATTGAAGCTAGAAAAAAAGAAAGACAAGCTTCTCAAAAAGCTAATTTAAAACAACAAAAGCAAGAAGAAAAAGAAGCTAATGCTAGAAGAAGAAGAGAAGGTACTATTAGAAAAGGTATAGATGACAATATAGCTAAGTTTAATTCTAAATTTAGTGATGAGTATTTAACTCTAAATGATGCAACTACTGGCTCTTGGAGCTCTGCTACGGGTGAAGTTTATGATCAAATAGAAATAACTAAAGATCAATTAGAACAAGATTACGAAGCATATCAAGCAGCTTTATTAAAAGATCCTAATGCATCTCTTCAAGATATTAACCCTATATATGAACAAGGTTTTGATATTGAAACTATGTACCATGAAGAAGTAGGAGGTCCGTTAGATGATATTAAAGATGCAATAGAAGCCAACTGGAAAGAAATGGCTAATGTAGATGAAGGCTCAGAAGAATATATGCAATATAAAAAAAATATAGATGACATATTAAGACAAGCTCCTGGTTTTATAAGTATACTTAACACAACGGTAGAAGGAACTTCTACAGCTTGGGATTATAATGGTGATGTAATTGAACCTGCTGCTAACATGCCAGGTCTAATATTATATGACGGAAAGCCTGATTTTGAACTAAGGCAAGAAGCTGCTAAGATGATTCATCTTAAACAGAAACAAGGTAGATTTAATTATACTTATAAAGATGGAAAATCGTACATGGAATATACATCTCCTACGTCTTACAATGGAAAAAATAAACTACTAATAGAAGAAGAAGTTTACATGAACGCTGTTAGGAATGGAGATATGGGTGGACTAATCAACGTTACAGATGCTACATTTTTAGAAGAAGTAGTAGAAACTGTTTTTGATGATGGTACAGAAAATCAATATAAGAAACTAGTAACAACTAGTAATCTAAGTGAAACAGCTACTGATGAAGAAAAAAAGAAAGTTGTTAGACAAAGAATAAAAAATTACGATAACGCAAATAAATTATTACAAACTAAAGTAGATGCTTTTATAGATTCAAAAGGTTTAGCTAGTAATTATAATCCTAATTTAATACAGAGCAATTGGCAAATGTTAGGTGGTCCAGACGAAAATGAAGCAGGTGGTGAAACAGTTTATGAAGGAACACCTGAACAAATTGCAAGAGCTAAAAAATTATTATATGAGCATGTAAAAAGAACTAAGGGTGGAGATACTGGTATAATTGGAAATGGAGTAACAGAAACAATTCTTAACGAAGTTGAAAATGAAGATGCTATAGATTTAGCTAGAGGAGAAGGTATTAAGCTAGATGTTAAAGAACTTAACAAGTATCTTCCAAATCTTCAAAAAACAGCTTCCGGCACTGATGGTAAGGCTGGATACTCTTACGACAATTTATATGCAAACTTTAAATCACTTAAAGCTAATAATGGACAAGGCGCTTTGGCAGTTTTAAATTCAGGTGGAAATGGAAATTACATAACTGGTGCTGAATTAAAGACTAAATACCCTACTATTGACTTATCTGACATAGACGATGCTCAGTTGTATGTATATAAAAGTGGTTCAAATAAGCCTACTAAAGTTAATCCAAAAGTACTTAAAGATTTTGACATATTTTTAAACGAGGTTAATAAATCAAATAGTTCGATAACAAACAAAAGCCACAACGCAGCTTTAAAGCTTATAGACAGAGATCAAGAAATAGCTAGGTTAGAATCTGATGGGGATTCTAATTTACCACCACTGCCTGGCATGGCATAATTTAAAATTATAATTAATGAAATATATTTGGAACAACAACGAGTACACTCAAGAAGACATAGACGCTGCTTTAGAGGCAACAGGACAAGATCTTGATACATATCTATCTGAAAATAAAATAGAGGTCTTAGAAGATGAAAACGAAAAAAAGCTAGTAGATGTTGCAGAGAGTGCGGATGTAGCATCAGAAACTACAGCACCAGAGAATTTGGATTTAAAATCAGAGGAAGTTTCATCGGAGTCTTCTTCAGAAGATCTTGGTAAGAAAGAAGAGAAGCCAAAGAAAAAAGTAAAATTAAAATTTGATCGTTTACTGAAAGAAGAAGTAAATGTATTAGAAGATATAGATTTAAATCCATCTGTAATAGATATAAGTTCTGCAGATAACTTTGTAGAGCTTAATAAAGATAGTGATACAACTTACGCTGGATCTATAGTTAAACTAGAAAAGCTAGACAAAACAAAACAAGAACAAGCTACTAAGCAAATATTAGATGTACCTAAAGAATTAGAAAACCAAATAGACGAAAAAGGTTTTTACCAAAAAGACGTAGGTAATTATTATAAAGTTACTTATAAAAATGAAGATGGTAATTTAATTCAAAGTGATTTTCCTATTTATATATCAGACGAAAACTTTAAAAGAAATATAACTAATAAATTAAAGTCAGATTTAGACGATGTTTTAAATGAAGAAAGAAATTTATTATCTCAAGGTGGAGATGTAAATGAAAACGACATACTTTTATTAGAAGAAAGAAAACAATCACTACAAAGTCAATTGATAAACCTTGGCGTAGATGTCAACGATGAATTTGCATGGACTAATCCTAGTGATGCTGAAAGATTAGATGAATTTGAAATTGTAGCAAAACAAGATCAGTCTATATTAGATGCAAATCCTAATGACAATGCTATTAGAGTAGCTGAGTTAAATTCTGAATTAACAAATTACACTACAGAATTAGAAAAAAGTACTGATCCTGTAGAACAAAAAAGATTACAAAAAGTAATTGAAGCCACTGGAGAAGAATTAGAAGAAGAAACAATTCTTTTAAATAAAGCTATATATACTTTAGATAAAATTAAAGCTGAAAACAATGTAGTAGACCCCACTGTAAAACCTCTTTCTACTAATTTATTTCATAACAGCAAAATTACTACTTATGAAAAAGATTATTTTACTTATAAAAATGATAAAGGAGAACATGTAGATCCTACTAAAGTAAAAGATTATAATCTTGAAGTAACAGACAAAGGTGTAAAAAACATAAGTAAAATCTCCGCTGAAAATCTTACTAAAAATTTTAATTCAAAATATTTAAATTATGGGCTAGGTGCTGATTACGATAGATCTTTTTTAAATATCGGAGATAGTGCTATGAATGTTTATAAAAATCCACGTTACAATAAAAGTGGTAGAATAGACTTAGTAGAAACAGCTAAAGCTAATAATATTCCTTATGATACTATTATAGCACAAGAAGATTTACAGCAGTATTTAATTGACAAAGGTATTGCTACTACATTAGAAACAGGTAGTTCTTTAATAAAAACAGATAAAGAAGAGATAGTGAATCTTATTAACTTTATAGAAAAAAATCAAGGAGATTTTAGAAAAAGTAAAGAGGTTTCACAGTATCAAAAAAGCAATGGTCAAGCAGGTAGAAATCAAAAGCTTAAACAATATAATAACGTTATAAAAAAGAGTATAAACGACGTTAAACCTTTGCTTATAAAAAACAATAACTTAATTACTAAATATGCTAATGATACAATAGAATTAAAGTCAATTCAAGAACAAGCTGCATTATATAAAAAAGAAACTGAAGCTAAGCTTGCTAAAGTACTAAAACCTAATGAAAAACTAAAAGAGCAAATACTTAGTAAAGAAAAGTTAGAACAATTAGTAACTAGAGAAGCAAACAAAATACAAGAAATGATTAAAAAAGATCCTTCAAGATATGAAGAATTATCTAAAGGATTTGAAAATTGGCAAAATAATCTAGTAAGTAGACAGAAACAAGTAATAGAAGAGTATAATAAAAACATATCTAAAAAAGATACAATATTAAAAAGGTTTGACAATAAATTTGATAGTAAATATGTAGATAAATTAACTGCTATAGATGAAAAATTAAAACAGTACCAACAAGACGTTACTAAATTTTCTACTGCTATAGAACAATCAATGTCGCAAGTTTCTATTTATCAAACTTTAGTTAAAACTTTAGAGTACTCTGACTCTGAATTTAATATAAAATTAGACAGAATAAATAAGTCTTTAGAAGGTGAAGGAGATGCTATATCTCAAACATGGAATATATTTACTGAACAGTTTACTAGAACTAGTGTTGGTAGGATAGCTCCTTTTGAGCTTTTAGCAAGAGGTATTAACGAACTTGGTGGACTAGTAGGTCAATATGAGTTTGGAAGAAAAATAGGTGGCTATACTAGAGAGCAATACGAAAGAAATAAACAACAATTAGATTTTTCAACAATAGAAAGATCTAATGCTGTGCCTGCAATAGCTAATGTATTTGCTATAAAAGGAGTTTCAGATACATATGCAAAGGCCTATTCTGAAAGCTGGATGGGTGGAACTGCTCAAGCTTTAACACAAATGGTTGGAGCTTCTATGGGAGCACCAGTAACTGGTCTTTTTGGAGGATTTTTTCTTAGCTCTTTACAAAATAGTGAAGACAAGATAATAGAAATGAGAAATGATGCTGTTAGGAATAGAGCTGACGGTGTTAGTAGAGCAGAAGCTAAAAAACAATTTGATGAAAAGTTTCCTAAATCTTCACAAGTAGCGTATGCATATATTCAAGCAACTGTAGAAGGAGCTTTATCGCATGTCAGTGGTAAGATAATGAAAGGCCAAACAGATATGTCTGCTGGTTTAATTAGAAAATTTACTAATGCTACTTTATCTAGACTTGGGTCAAACGCAACAGCTAGAGATATACAGTTGATGGTTAGAAAACTAGTAGGAGAAACTACAGCTAAATATATGCGCTTTGTTGGTAAAGGAACTACAGCTGGTTTAGATGAAATGCTTGAAGAAACTACTCAAGATTTTGCTGCTATGGGAATTGATGCAGCTTTTCAACGAATAACAGAATTAGACTTTGACTTGCCAGATATTACTAGTGAAGAATATGGTAAGCAATTTAAGCATATGCTTTTAGTTAGTTTTACATCTGGCTTTATTGGTGCTTCTTTTTCTACTTTAGCTAATAGAGATTTTCTAGATCCATTAACTGAGTTTGAAAAATTGGATTTTAGAAGCAGATTACAAGCTAATCAAGAACTTTATGATCAAATTCAAAATATTAAAAGTGATAATGGTTATAGTTCTGAACTAGGTAAAATAGAAACAAATCTTGAAAATAATGTAATAACTCAAGAAGAAGCTGATCAACAAAGAAAAGAATTAAATGATCTTGTTAGTGATTATAAAGAAATACCTAATAATTTAAATGGGTCTACTCAATATTTAATTGCTCAGAAAAAACAACAAATAAGAGAATTAAATAATCAATTAGCACAAGGTGGTCTTAGTAATCCAGCAAATTCTAATATAAAAGAAGCTATAAAAAATATTGAAGGTGAAATATCTGAAATGTCTTCAAACTCTAATAATCAACATAAAGAAGTAGAAGATAAAACTGATTTTGCTTTAGCTGCTCAACTTAGGTTAACTGCAAAAACAAAAGGATTAGATCCTTCAACTGCTGTTGTAGAAGTGTTTAATGAAGATAATGCGCAAGCTATAGCGGATAAATATGGATTAACTGTAGAAGAAGTTTTAAGCCCAGAAGGAGTTTATTTAAAAGATTCTAATAGTATAATAATTTCAGAAAAAGCTTCTAAAGGAGTTAAAGAGCATGAAGGATCTCATAATTATTGGGATATAGCATTAAATAAAGCTGAAAATAAAAATGCTGTATTTGGTATGGCAGATGCTGTTATGAAGAAAATGATAGCTTTAGATCCTGCTGCAGCTGATGTTTTGCAGAACCAACTTTTAAAATACTCTAATGACTCTAAGTATACGCAAGAGCAAGTGGCAGAAGAAGTTATTACATACTATACTCAAATGAAAAAAGCTGGGTTTTTTAAAGAAAACAAAAGTGTTACTCAAGAGATAGCAAGATGGTTTAATAGTTTGTTACAGTCTATAGGTATTCAAATAGAAGTAAATGCAGAAAATATAGACGGAATATTAGATGATTATCTTGGCAATTTATCTAAAGGTAAACTTAATGCTGCACAGAGAAGATTAGCTAGAGGCGATGTTAATATAAGTAAAAGTTTACAAGTAGAACCTGGACAAACCTCTATAACTGCTTTGTCTGAAGATACAACCCCTGTAGTAGATATAAAACAAGATACTCAAACACAAACTAAGCAAGCTGCATCTCTACCTTTAAGTGTAGACACTAAGTCTATGTCAAATGCTTTTGATAAAAATTTAACTAATGATTTAAAAAGTAATGACGATTTTAAACAAAGTGAAGCAGCTATAGATGCTTTTGATGCTATTGAAAGTAATTCAAATTTTAATAGTTATATAAATCAATTAATAACTAGAGATAAAAGTTTACAAAGTTTAAATCCAGAAATTAAAGAAGACATTAATAGAAAAATAAAAGAAAATTTACAGTTAAGAATATTAAAGAATTTTAAACCAGAACTTGACGGTAATAAGCGTAGTTTATTTAGTTTTATATATGGAAAAGCAACTGACAAAGGTATGGGTGGTATTGCTTTCAGAGCTTTACAGGATATTAAAAAAGACTACGTAAAAACAGCACCAACAACTTCTATAGATAACGTGCTTGATGACACAGGTAGAACAAGAGATTTTGCTGATACTAGTATAGATATAGAAGGGTCTATAGATGAAAAAGTTGTAATACCAAGATCTAAGATAAAGCAACAAACAGAATTAGTTGACGAGCAAACTGAAGCTGAATTTGAAACTGCAGCTTTAGAAATAATAGAAGGTGTTATGCCTGACATCGAAGATAAAAACTTTAGATCTTTTATAGATGATGTTTTTGATGCTAAATTAACTGACAAAGTTAAGAAAAAATTAGGTACTGGAAAACAGTACGAAGAGACTATAAAGAAATTAGCTCCAAAAATGAAGAGCTTATTTCCTATACAATACTTTGTAAAGCTAGAATCACAAACGTCTCCTGAAAATAGAATTTTTACTAAACCTCCAAGGCGTTTAACTAAACAATCTGAAATAGATCAAGCTGTTTTAAGAGATGATGTTTATTTAGAAAATACAGCACAAGGCGTTAACTTATATGAGTTCAATGATTTTACTCCTAAACAACTAGCAGACTATATTTTAGCACCACCCGTAAGCCCTACAACTGGCAAGAGAAGTGGCTTAAGAGGTAATAGAAAAACAACAACTGCAAAAGAAATAACAAAAGAAATAGGTAGAGATATATTACCATCCACCATGGATAAGGCTGGTATTGATCCAAGAGATAGATCTAAGGTAGGTGTAAAAATTCAAAGAGATCCTAGAGCTTTAATGGCTAAGGCTTTTTCATCAGAAGATAGAATTAAGTTAGAAGAAGCAGCAGCGGCTAGTGATATTAACGCTGCTGGTGTTATTGCTGGATTACCGAAAGGAAGTATAACTGTAACTAACAGTAATAGAGCTTCTAAAATAAAACAAGTTCTTAATGATATTAAAACTTTTGGCTTATCATTAAATGTTTTTGAATCATCTATGCCGGCTGCAGCAGGCGCTAATAGAGTGCAGGTTAATAAGAAGAAACCAAATGGTGACTTAACACCTGATGCTAAGAAGTTAGATACTTATTTAAAAAATAATAAAATAAAAGCAAAAGATGGAGTTTACTTTTATGAGCTAACAAATGGAGACTATGTAAAATCTGTGCCAGTTAGAAAAAAAGATGGAAGTATTGGACAAGGAGTAACTTATCCTGACGGCGTAACAAACTTAGTTCCAGCAAGAGGAAGATTATATTATGGTAAAGATGATCCTAATTATATAGAAGCTTTAGAAACTGCTAAAGAAAATACTAAAAAAGATGCTTTAATACCTAAAAAAGTTTCTGTTAGAGAGAGAATAACTAAAGCTTTTATAAACAAATTTAAACAAAGATCTCAAGATAATATGCAAGTGTTAGAAGATGTAGCGTTTGAGTTAGATGATGCTGTCAAAGCCGGCATGCCTGCTTCAACTGCTGCTTTAATAATAGCTCAAGGTTATCAAGCAACTGGAGGTCTAATTAAAATATCTGCTCCTTTTACTCAAGCGTCTACAGACTTCAATTATGGGCCTGAAGGATCTAAACAAGGCGATAAAAATAAAAGACCTTTTATTGAAGAGCATAACCCACCAGCTTCTACAGTAGGAGCTTCTTTAATATGGGCTATTGCTAATAATAAAACTAGAGAAATATTTCCTTTTATTAGAAAAAACTATTTTCAAACTCAATTATCTAAAGCTGATGACTTTTTATTAGACATGGCTAAGCTAGATAAAAGACTGCCAAAGGGTTTTAGTATATTAGATAATTCTATAATAAGATTATCTGAAGCTGGAATCAATTTAAATAAAATAATAGATCCAGTTACTGGTAAAAGTTTAGCTGAAAACTTTGGTTTAGGTGTAGCTCCTTCAGTTAATACAATGCCTAACGTTGTAGCATTACAGAGACAGCTAATAAGGGATGTAGTTTTAGGTGGTGATTTAAAAACAGCTCAACAAACTTTAGCTGATTATACTAAGTTTCCAACTAATAATAATCCTAGTTTAGCTAAAACTCAAAATGACGCTAATAAAAATACTAATAACACTTTAGCAGAATCTAAAGTTTTAGATATAGAAGGTGATTTAAGCATGAATGAACTACTTAGCAAGGCCGCTAGTATTGATGCTGCTTTAAAAAACGCTAATGCTTTAGATAAACCTATTAAAAAGATTAGAGTATTTGATTTTGATGATACATTAGCAACTAGTAATAATAAAGTATTTGCTACAAGAGGAGATGAAAGAGTTGAAATGAACGCAGAAAAGTTTGCAACTGACGCGGCTCAAATGATAGAAGATGGATGGACTATGGATTTTAGTGACTTTGATAATGTTACTGAAGGAGGTCGTGGACCATTATTTGAAGTTGCAAAAACAATTAAAGAAGCAAGAGGTAATGAAGACTTGTTTGTATTAACAGCAAGAGGTCCTAATGCTGAGACAGCTATATATGATTTCTTGAAAGCTGAAGGTTTAGAGTTCAAAAGAGAAAACATAGTTGGACTTGGTAAATCACCAGGTGAAGCTAAAGCAAACTGGATAATAGATAAAGCAGCTGAAGGGTATAATGATTTTTATTTTGCAGATGATGCTTACCAAAACGTTAAAGCTGTACAAGATGTGTTAAGTGTTATAGATATTAAATCTAAAGTTCAACAAGCTAAAATACAAGAATCTAAACAGCTTAGTGAAGATTTTAATAAGCTTTTAGAAGAGTCAACTGGTATAGAGTTTTATAAAGAGTATTCTCCTGCAAAAGCTAGAACAATTGGAGCGGGTAAAGGTAGATTTAAATTTTTTATACCTTATTCAGCTGAGGATTTAACCGGTTTATTATATACTACATTGACAAAAGGCCCTAAAGGTGACGCTCAAATGGCTTGGTATAAAGAAAATTTACTTGATCCTTATGCTAGAGCTATTGAAAGCTTAAGAGCTTCTAGAATAAATATGATGGACGATTTTAGACAACTAAAAAAATCTCTTAATGTTCCTAAAGATTTAAGAAAGAAAAATGATTCTGGATTTACTAATGAACAGGCTGTTAGAGTTTACTTATGGAATAAGTCTGGTAAAAAAGTTCCTGGTTTATCTAATACAGATTTAAAAGAATTATCAGATGCAATAGAAAATGATCCTAAACTAAAACTTTTTGCAGATCAACTACAAGCTTTGACTAAAGAAGAAGAGTATACTGATCCTAGCGAGAGTTGGTTAGCTGGTAGTATTACTGGAGATTTAATAGATATAATAAATAAAGAAAAAAGATCTAAGTTTTTAGCTGAGTCTGGATATACCGACAACGTTGATGCCATGTTTTCTAAAGAAAACTTAAACAAGTTAGAAGCTTTATACGGTACAAAGTATAGAGAGGCAATGGAAAATATACTAGCTAGAATGAAAGCTGGTAGAAACAGATTGGAGACGGGTAATAGATTAAGCAATCAAGTTTTAGATTATATAAATGGATCTGTTGGAGCTGTTATGTTCTTTAACACTAGATCAGCTGTTCTTCAAACAATATCTGCAGTTAACTTTATGAATTGGAGTTTTAATAACCCTATAAAAGCTGGTAAAGCTTTTGCTAATCAACCACAATATTGGAAAGATTTTACTATGTTAATGAACTCTACTTATCTTAGAGATAGACGTAACGGTTTAAGACTTAATATATCAGAATCTGAAATAGCTGATGCTGCTGCAACAAGCCAGAATAAAGCTAAAGCTGCAATAGCTTATATACTACAAAAAGGTTATTTACCAACTCAATATGCTGATAGCTTTGCTATAGCTTCAGGTGGTGCTACTTTTTATAGAAATAGAGTTGATGATTTAGTTAAGCAAGGTATGGATCAAAAAGCAGCTGAAGAACAAGCTATGCTAGAGTGGCAAGAAACAGCAGAAATATCGCAACAGTCATCTGATCCAAGTAAAATATCTGCACAACAGTCTAGTGACTTAGGTAGAATAATACTAGCTTGGGCAAACACCCCTATGCAGTATGCTAGAATACAGAAAAGAGCTATTCAAGATTTAATAAACGGTAGAGGAGATGCTAAAACAAATATAAGTAAAATAGTATATTACGGAGTTGCACAAAACGTAATATTTAATATGCTACAACAAGCTACTTTTGCTTTAGGTTTTGGAGATGACGAAGACGAAATGACAGACAAAGAGTTAGAAGCTTACCAAAAAGATAAAGGTAAAAAATATTTTAGTGTTCTTAACAGCATGTTAGATTCTACATTAAGAGGTTTAGGTATTGGCGGAGCTGCAGTTTCTGTAGGTAAAAACTTTTTATTAGATATTTATGAAAGGTCTAATAGAAAAAGACCTGAGTATGTTGACTCTGTTTGGGAATTTACTAAGTTGTCACCACCTATATATTCTAAAATATCTAAATTAAAAAATGCTGCTTGGAATTTTGATAATAAGAAAAGAAGAAAGATGATGACCACTGAAGGATTTGCTTTAACTAATCCTGCTTACGAAGCTGGTGCTAAAGTTATAACTGCAGTTACTAACGTTCCTTTAGATAGAGTATTAAACAAGTTTAATAATATACAAGGATCTTTGGATGAAGATAACGATATGTGGCAGAGAATAGCTATGCTAGGTGGATGGCCTGAGTGGCAGTTAAAAACCTCTAAGCAAAAACTAGTAGATCAGGAAAAGATATATGAACAAGAGCCTAACAAGTATAATGCTTGGGAACAAGTAAGTATATTAAAGCAATACAAGCTAAAGAAGTATGAGTTAGATAAGCTTAAAAACGAAGATGATAGAGTTAAAAAAATATTAGAATTACAAAAATCTAAAAATAAAGTTTTTAAACCTTTAGATTCTGATAAGCCTTGGGAAATAAAAATGAGAGAAAAGATGAAAAAAGAAGGTAAGACAGATGAAGAAATTAAAGAAGCTATTAAGAACAAAAAAGAAAAAAATAAAATAAGAAAACAATTAATAGGTTTTTAAAAATATCCAAATATAGGGAACAAAAAAAACTGGGCACCATACCCAAAGTTCCTGTAACCAAAAAAGGGGAGGTCATTACGACTTCCCCTTTTTATATTTAACACCATGGGCAAAATCCGCCCGGACAGTTTTCACACATAATTTAAATTTTAGAATCTATAAGTAATACCAAAAGCAATTATAAAACCTCCACTAGCTATAGCTAAAGTGTTAGGATTTAAATTGATTTTTTGTTTATGTAGTATCATATTGCCAGCTGCAAGGCTAGCTAGGCTTATACCACCTATTATTGCTAATTTTCTCATTGTTTTATTTTTATTATAAGATAAACATTAGAAAACATTATACTTATTAAAACAATAGTTGCATATATTATAGCATCGCCTAAGTAAGGTTTAACAGCTAAAGTAAATGCAGATAAAGTTACCATTTTAATAAATAAACTTCCGTACATAATGCCATAGCCGGCTTTTTCAAACCGACTAGTTAGCATTACTACCATAAATGTTATTACAATAACTAGTACTGCAGCAACAAATCCGTATACAGCTGACGCTATCATGTTATTTCACATGAACTACCAACACAAGCTAATTCTCCAGCTAAGTCAGTTTCATCATCAACTTCTACAATTTTACTAAGATCAACATCTTTTAAGTGAGTCATAGCCATGTCGTATTGTACTTTACTTATGTCTTCAAATGGCGCTTGAGTATATGTACCTCCATCATAAGGAAGTACAGATAAACCATTGTAATGATCTCTATTTTCCCACATCCATTTACCTGCTTGATCCCACTCTGTTTGCTTTAAACTAACAGTAGCTGAAACATTATGAGTGTTAGAGCCTTTTCTGTGACCAGGTTTAACCCACTCATTAGCTACTTTTTTTATTCTTTCAAGTAAATCAAATGGTGACTCATCTCTAAGTATTGCATTAGCAGGTGCTTTTTGTGGTATACTAATAACTGCAGTGTCATGAGGTCTAAAGAACTCATCTTCAACCAACTCAGGATGATTAGCAGATAAATACTTATACATAGATTCATTTTTGCCAACTCTGATTCTACGCGTATAATAATCATTATGCCATGCATGAATACCAGATGAAGTTCCTAACGCCAGAGATGTTGTCCCAGCAGGCTTCACAGTTGTGCATCTCGCAGCTGAATTAATACCAATTGCTTTAGCTGTCTTTGTATTCTCTCTTTTTACTATACTTGCAGCGGCCTTCATATCCAACGGCAGCACAGCGGCACTCGCGATTCCTGTCATTGATACACCGATAAGGGCGTCCTTCTCTGTCGTATCTCTCCATACGTCTCTTAAATAATGAAAGTCAGTGTAACCAGCTTGTAGTGTACCTATAAAGCTTGCTTTTCTAACTCTATCGTTAAAATCTTCTTGTGATTCAATATCACTAGCATTTACCTCGCATAGGTTACAAAACTGAAAAGGTCTTAATGCTATTTCACAACAAGGGTTTGTGCCCCAGTCTTTATCGTTATTAAGATATATACCAGGTTCACCTGATCCTGATAGCTCTACACGTTTCCAAAGATCCATAAAAAAACCTTTAGTTACTTTATGTCTCATAAGAACAGCCGAGTTATTAGCTCTACCTCTTTGTGGATTTGTTTCCCACCAATTACCTGATTTACAGCCAATCATTTCGTTATCTTCAGCAGAAAACAAACTAATTAAAGCAGCTCTACGTATACCGCCTGCTAAAACTGAATCTGCTATGTGACAAACTATATCATGGGCTTCAACAGTAGTTAATGGCGTTCCATCATCTTTAGCATCGAATATACCTTTAATTTTTAGTATACACTCTTTTAACGGTTGTGGTCCTGGTGCTTTGCCGCCTGATGTAACTAGCTGAGCTCCCTTAGCTCTAATATCAGAATAATCAAAATGAACGCTAGATGATCTCTTATCGCCCATATAAGACTTCATAAGAACTTTAATTGCGTCAGCCCAACCTTCAATACTATCACCAATTAAAAACCTTCTAGTTCTTTTAGCATAAGGCTTATTAACTGGCGGCATTTGTTTCACGTGGTGGTTTTGCACAGAGTAACCTACGCCAGTTCCACCAAGTAACAAAAACATTATCTCATGAAAACATTCAATGCTATCAACAGGTAAATAAGCACAATTATAAACTCTATTAGGCGAGATCTCAATCGGTTTACCTCCGAATTGTAACGATCGCATAGAGGGTAAAACTTTTTTATTATATACGCTTTTGTAAGCTTCATCAATTTCATTGTGTAATTTAGGGTATTTTTTGATATGCATATTTTTATTACGCGTAACTAGTTCTTTCCAAGTTTCTCTACGATTTAACTCAGGTACAAACTTAGCATACTTCATATATACAGTTATATCACTTAGTATCTTGTTCGATAGCTCCATCTTCATCTTCTTTTTTAGTTACTTCTTTTTTTAGAAACTCTATCGCTTTTTCATAACCTGGCATAAGTTTTAAAGCTTCTAATGTACCTACACTTAAATCTCTTAAGTGCGTTTGTTCGTTTATTAATTGCTGCAACACATTTGTTATAGCTTTAATTTTGTTTTGCATCTCTAGCAAAGTACTTTCTTTCATCTTCCTTGTCCTTTATATTTCTTTTTATATAATTTACTTCCTATTGATCTGGAGGTTTTACATTTACTATGCACTCCTTTTCTTTTAACTCTTTTCTTTTCTTGATACGGTGATAATGTCAGTTTGGCCATATTTTTCTGAATATTTAATTAAATCTTTATATTTTAAATAACCTTTAGATTCAATACTCCAGTCTATGTACTTTTGTAATTGACGCTCGGCATATTTTTTTCTTGCTAAGTCTTTCTTTTCCCAAGAATTAAGCTCACGGTTTCGTCGCATTCCTTTTGATTTTGTGGTTTATATAACGTAACTTCTGATCTAGTATGGTATAAGTACATTTTAAATAACTTCCAACGTATTGGGAAAGTTTCATTAGCTCTTCCTTTACATTCAATAATAAAATTAGATCCAACAAAGTCAGGAGTATATTTAATATTAAGTATCTTTTTTTTACCTCTATCTTTGTATTCTCCTTTGCCGTTAGATTGTCTTTCATAAACTGATTGATCATAGTTGAAAGAAGGGATCAACTCGTAAGTTGTCCCTTCATACTTAGCATCTATATTAGCTATTTTCAAAGCTAAATACATATATTTTTCAAGACCTGACTGAAAAGTAATACCATCGTATGTTACTTTTTTAGACTGTACAGGTCCTTTCTTTTTATACCGGCGAGATCGCATCGTTCCAGTCTAGTTGTGCAGATGATGCATCAGAAGGATGTGGTGGTCTAAAACTAGCTTTATTAGCTTCATCTATAGTGTGTCTTAGATCTTGATTTTCAACCAACTCTTCACGTGCAGTTTGAATATAAAGTATAGCATCCATTAGTTCTTCTTGAACATCATTAAGATAACCAGCTAAATCTTTATGTCCACCAGTTCTTTCTTCGTGTAATGTTCTACCATACTTAGCATAGCCAACATCTGATCTTGTAACGAACTTATTGCAGACTCTTTCTACAACAGGATCTCTGAATAATATAGTCTTACTTTTCATCTTTAACAAATGTTCCGTTAACCATTTTACCAGTTCTTTTAGATATAACCTTGTATGCTGCATCAATACACTCTTCAATTGTTGTGCCGCCAAGATGAGCCATGTTGGTTAGTACAACTACCATATCACCAATAGCATCTACAAATTCAGGCTGGTCGTCTTTAAGTACGGCTCGACCTAGTTCGCCAGCTTCTTCCATTAGCTTACAGAACTGTGTTTTCTTGTCACCTTTAGTGTATAAACCTCTTTCACCAGCCCAGTCTCTTATCAACTGAAACCTGTTGTCAGTTTCCATGTAGTTTAAAGTACCATTAGATCTTGTTGTTAAAGTATCTAAATAAGATTGATAAGCATCTTTACCAAATGGAAATGATTTAGCTGCTTCAACATGATCTTCAATTTGAAAGTACTTAGCAAATGCTTTATTATATATATAACATCTCTCCATCGTGTATTGAGATGTTGTTACGTTCTCCATTATCCATTCAATAGTTTGCATATTGATTTCAAATGTGCCGTGTGTTGTTTCCCACGTTTTACTCATGTTGTCCATTAACCTGCCTTTTAGCTTGGTAATTGGTACAGGAAACGTAGAAGTCTGCTCTGTCGCGTTTATGTGCATTGTATTAGATTTTATTTTATTAATATATAGATCTTTATATTTTTGTCTGTCAACTCGATAACCGTAAGACTGTTGAA
>Ga0209337_1000201_pt1 | contig 47442 bp, 36 predicted proteins | sample LinPmetageLP53_FD_184044 | JGI IMG/M metagenome (GOLD analysis project Ga0209337, IMG submission 184044) | Marine viral communities from the Pacific Ocean - LP-53 (SPAdes) (version 2) | ecosystem: Environmental > Aquatic > Marine > Oceanic | place: Pacific Ocean | collected 2010-02-08
CGCTGGAACAATACCTGAATCACAAATCGGTTGACATTGACTTAATGAACTATACGGACCAGCAGGAAATCCCCAAACGTTTGTAGCCGCGAATGTTACTTCAGTACAAACACCAGTAGCACCAAATGGGAAGTTTGGATCGTTTGGATGGAAAAACTCCCCACAGCGCCACGTAGAAGGACCACAATCATTATTACACCAATTTAACCCAGACCAGGTTCCAATTCCTCCTGACGAACCTGGTCCATCAAAATATTGACCAAGTCCATCATATCTATCTATACAATCGTAATTAGGAGGTCCGGTGCAATCCCAAGTGACACATGCACCACTAAAAAGAGAAACAATATCGTTTGCAATACTAGGAAAATCATCTCTACCTCCAGAAAAAGCAAGATGTGGACTTCCACCAGTTTGCGTGAATGTACCACCACACATAGGTTGCAATTTCGTTTTCATGTAATTAGTAGTGCCTATAGGTTCACTAAATACACATCTATTGGGACCTGGACCCCCATCGTTAACGTGAACAAAAATAACATCTTCTGTCTGCCAATTATCTTCAGCATGGGCCACTTCCGAAGAGTCATACTCGTAATTGTCTGATATTATTATTGTTGTTCTCTTGAAATCAGCGCGTGCATTTCTATTACCTAAACTACAATTAGGAAAATCTGTTATAGCTTTATCAAGCATTTCGTGAGATATATTGAGAGCGTCGTGAACATTAGTTCCCCCTATACCAAAAATACCCTGGGCAACAGTGTTTAATTCTACAGGATCATTACTCAACCATTTACCACTAGCGGTTGGTAACATTCTAGTGTGATCTATATAGTTTGGATTATTGGCAGTGTTTGGATCTGAATTGAAACCTATGGTATCTGCGAAAGTACAGATACCTATTTGTAAATCCCCAGCGTTCATCTGTGGAGTAAGTCCTGCGATTATAGAACTTACCATGTCATTGATGGCTTGTGTCCAGTGACCAATTCTATTAGGATTTGTGGATGCGAATGTTTGATGTGGGGGATGTGCTTGTGCGAGATGAGACCAACCACCTGATGGATATGATCCAACTAAAGACGCATCAGTATCATGGCACGGGTCCCAGTATCCCAAGACACCAGCATGCAATTGCAATGGTACGTAATTTACAAATTGCCCTCCTAACATCCCTGCCCAAGTGTTAATCTCTGGGTGATCGCGGTGATAATCCATAGTAGCCGACACGTCAACAACTATAACAACATCGTTTTTACAAAGTTGAATAGTTGCAGGATCAATTACTCTTTTTTTCCTTTTATAATCTTTAGTATAAAATGATTCTAAAAGAACGTTTAATTCTATATAATCATCTAACCCTTTTGTCATAGATAGAAAACTCCTTCGTTTAGAACTTAATTGTTGTGGATATTGTTGTGTAATTTGTTGTGGAAGATAATCATTTATTTGTTTTCTATTCTCGAGAAATAATTCACGTTTAGAACTAACCTTTACTTTTTCAACTTCATATAATTTCTCGTGTTCAGCATTAGACATCAACGTACCGTCAGGCATATAATGAAAACCAGGAGGAGCTATTAACTCCTCCTTTTTCTCTGTAATCTTCTTCGGACTATCAGGCTTATATTCATTATCGTGATATGCCATAATTTAATTTTTATTGAGGAGCTACTGTTATTGATCCACCCCATATTCTTTGGGTTACATTGTTAAGATCTAGTTTTATTCCTAAAAAATTAGTAGCAGTGGCGTCTACGTCTATAGTTAAAGCGCTATTAAGAGTAGTGTTACCTAAAGATGATCCTAAACCATTAGCATTAATATCCATTTCGTATACGTAAAAATTTCTACTACTATTATTTGAATAAATATTAACCGTTGTTGCCGTCATACCCTCTGGAATCGTTACGAAAGTCCACATTTCAGATGTCGCATCACCCACTACGAACCCACTATTTGCATCTTCATCAAACCAACCGCCCTCCGCACCTTCGTCATTAACTATAAAATCATTCGGTAATATTTTTATTATACTACCGTATCTTCTTCCACTAGTACCAGATATTGTTACGCCGTTTATTGTTAAGGCATCTGTTTCTAAAGTTCCATCTACATCTATGTCTCCAGCTAGATCAATATCCCCAGGTACCGTTACAACTGAATTTGCTCCATTTCCAAGAGTCACATCAACCTCCCCGCTCTCGCTACCACCTACACAATAAAATCCAGAAGCCGTTGTTCCATTATGAGTCGCTACTTGAATATTTAGTTCTCCACTTTCTTGACCAGATGCAGCGACGTCAATACGAGAGCTAATAGATGCGTACTCTTCCGTGTTTCCAGCGGAATCCAATCCATTAAAACCGATCCACCCAAGCAAATCATCATCTGCCCCACCAGTACTTCCATCTGGTATACCAAACCCAGTATCACCCAAAGCACTAGTTCCAATAGTAGCATTTCTGTAATTGTAGAAATTAAATTGGGGGGAAGTTCCATTATCTGAAACGTTGAATAAATTAATTGCTGGTTTGCTATGGGTATTGTTAAACATATTGAAATTATGGGAAAGTACCAATAAAGATGTTTCAGAACCTGTCGGTGCCTCTCCCGCGTCACCTGTTCCGACAGAATTAACACCTGCTAATGTTGTTATGTTAGGTTGACTTACCGTCGCTAAAGTTCCAGTTAACGCTCCAGTTGCCGTAACAGCCCCTGCAAAAGTTGCTAGTTTATCATTACCAAGAGTTAGCACTAAAGATTCGGAAGCATTAGCATCTGTTGTATAAAATTGTAAAGAACAATCATTTACAGTATTAGACCAAACTTCACCCGCCGAGTTAAGCGCTTGTATTCTAGCTCCAATAGTATATGTGCTAGCATCATCTTCCGCGCCTGTAAATTCTATTACACCTAGTCTATGTCCATCACCCATCGCATACCCGTCATTAGCTCGTAATATAAGTTTACCTCCCTGCGTCGCGCTACTCGCTGTTGTATCCATAGCAGTGAATGTTGCTCCAGCGTCAACCGCACCGACATTACCGTAAACTGTCGTTCCACCATCGTTTAACACAGCTAATAGAACTTCGTCAACATACCAATTAAATCTTCCGTCGTTAGTAGTGCCAGAAGATGTATATGTAGTGAAATCAATATCACACAAAGCCTGAGTTCCACTGTTGTATGTTGATTTTATCTCTAATCTATCTGTAGCAGAAGACCCTAAACTAATAGTAGGATTACCGTTGTTTACAGCGTTGTACATAGTAAGATCTCCAGCCGCAATATTTGTAGTCCCGCTAGCTGTCCCGAGTGAGGTTAATCCAGATAAAGTTGTAATACCTGTTTGCGATGCTACTTTAATCAACCCGCTATTATCCAACGCTGCTGTACTACCCATTGTTAGCTTTCCAGCAATAGTTGTTGTTGAGGCCGCTCCAGCTCCTACAGTAACATCAACTTCGCCGCCTGTAGCATGCTCTCCTTCTAGAACTAACCCAGATACTAACGCTGTGTCCGAGCCGTCGCTAGCCGCCACGCTTAATGTCAACTTACCCGCCTCGTCAGTGTCGTCAGATTCAGAAATTTCTCCTAAAATTCGCACGAATTCTATGTCTTCAGTTGCCTCGTTTTTACCAAAAAAAGCTATTTTACCTAAATTTTCACCGTCCTCAGTATCCTCTACTTCTTTTTGAAATACTATTTCTGCACATGTATCTGGCTCCGAATGAAGAGCTCGTATTTTAATTTGTGGCTTACCTGAAGTAGACGAAAATACATCTAAAACATCTGAACGCACACTAACATCGTTACCAGCGGCTTCTAAATATATATCGTTAGCCGCGTCTAAAGTTATATTACCATCAGCGGCTATTTCAAAATGACCAGCTGTTGCAGCCGCATCTATAGTAGTAAGAGTTGTTGCCCCAGCGGCACCTGTAGTTATAGTAAAGGTATCGCTAGTATCACCTAATATAGAGATTGTTTTACTATTTAAATTGATATCATCAACCTGTAAATTAGTAAGAGTACCTAACGAAGTAAAAGCTGTAGACAATGTACTTATTGTTCCAGAATCTACAGAAGCAATATTAGCTAACGTGACGTTTCCTCCACTTTGAGAAAGAACCTGATTAGTACCCATATATATAGACGAATCTTTTTCTACGATTACGTCACTACGCATCCTAGATTTAAAAGACCATATATGTTCTCCAAACCATTTCATTAGTAATTTATTATTATATCTAACGTGTTTGTTCCATCAATAGCTCCTATTGCTAAATACAACCCAAACCCATGCTCACCTCTGTTGTCAAAAGCAAGTAATTTAGGATCATCTAATAAAAGCGAAACGGTTGGTGGAATACCTATTTTTTTAATTATATTAAAGGTACTAGACGCGGTATCAATAGGTTGATTTTGTAAAAACAAAGTAATTGTAGCGTTTACCGTATCATGTGTATTAGTTATCATCATAGAATGTATTTCTCCACGTTTTTCACCTGGAGCGATAAGTTCTATATTTACACCGTGGTTATCTACCCCGTTGTGCTGTACTTTTGAGCCAGTCCAGGTTATACTATGATAAGGCGTGAATGCCATTACTGATAAAACACTATGTACTCTACTGTAGCTGCTCCATCCGATACAGACGCTGAGCTAGGATGTACAGTGATATCACCTACATTACTAGCTCCATTCCAAGGAATAATCATCCATTCATTACCATAAAGTCTACCTATTTCAAAAAAAGTTTGATCACCGTCGTTTGCTGTTGCCGCTAAATCAGCGTTGTTTTTAGCGTTTCCTAAACCTACAACAACGTATTTTGATGTATCATCCGATAAATATTTAACGTATACTTTTGCCGCGGTATCCCCTGTAACAGTCATATCTGCTACAGCACTACCCGCTAAACCTCCTACTACGAGGTCAACGTGTTTTTTATCTTCTAAATGTACTCTTTGTACACCAGAGGTTCTTTCTAATCCATTGTTAGTCCCGGCTTTAGTTAAAGTCATAGCTTTATTTATTGAAAGACCATAATCTGTAATATCACTATTTACTATTAATTGTGCTGTTATTGTTGCCATATTTATTTATTTATTTATATTAATACTATGCTGTCGCAAGGTTTTCAGTTGGATATTCAGTACCTTCGTTTATACAAGTGAACTCTATTTCCATACCGGTTGCTACACTAGGAGTTACCGTTATGTCACCGTGGTGATTATTCGCGTTTGCAGATTCTCTCATGCTCCAAGGCATCCATAAAAAATCCCCTGCGTATAATTTACCTATAACTTGCTCACATATTTTTACTGTAATATATTCGGTTTCATCCACTGATTTATTACAAATATAAACCCACGAAGATTTGTTTTCAAAAGCTATACTACCTTCTATTAATTGTGGAAATATATCTACAGTTGTAGTTGCTTTTAAGTTAGCCCTAGCCATTCCTGTAGTTTGATCTAAACCTGTTGTTGATCCTGCTTTTGTTAGTGTGTTCGTGGCAGACAGCGATAAAGCGTCTGTCAACAAATCTGCACTCGTTAGCGTAATCGCTGCTGTTGTTGTTGCCATAATTTTTATTTATTTATTTAGTTATTATTTTTATTCGTGTATTAACATGCACTCATAAATCATTTCGTTATGAGTACTAGGTCTTATAGTTATATCAGATTCAGATTTCGTACCTACCGCCGCTAAAGTAATAGCCGCTGTTCCACTAGATGAAGATTTTGTACCGTCAGCTGTAACCGGAACACTATTCGTTAAACCACCAGCACGTCTATTTGTAAAAGCCACAGTTGTTTCTCCAGCAGCGTGATCAGTTGTCCAGTTAGGATAGTTTGTAGCGTCGATAATAGCGGCAAAATCTGATTCCGTAGCATTTGTAGCCGTTGCTTTTACACCGTCCCACTCCCAAGTGTCTCCAGCTACCCAAGATCCGGCTATTGTTACGGTAAAAGTAGAACCAGTTCCAGAAGTAGCGCTCCAAGGCATAAACATCCAATCACCACCATATAATCTTCCTAGTTCTTCTCCATCTATATGAACAGTGTAATAATACGTAGCGTTAGTTGATGTGTTTTTAATGTATACTTTGTTTGCTTTATCAGTGGTGTAATCTTCAGATCTATACAAAGTTGTTGCTTGTATGTTTCCAGCTGCTGCTGCTGAAGTCGCTTTTCTACTTAATCCAGAAGCTTGTTCTACACCAGTAGATGTTCCAGCTTTTGTAAGTGTTGCTGTCGAAGCTAAAGACAGTTCGTCTGTTAATAAATCAGAACTAGTTAATGTTATTGTTGCTGTTGTAGTTGCCATATTCTTTTATTTTATATTTTTGCTTTCTATTAATGTATATGAAAATGAATTACCCCAATGTTCTCTAGCTTCTTGGCATATACCCAAGAACTCCATCCAATCGTCATTAGAAGCAATTACTTGACATCCTGCTGACCATTTATTTACATAAGTAGAAGTTTTACCTTCTAACGCTGTTGCTCTATGTATATTGATTCCGAACACACCTGTATCTACAGATGATTCGTCGAATTCATATTTATCGTTTCTGTTATTATCTCTGTATACTGTAACGTCTTTCTTTTGTCCTAAAGCTAGATATTTACCAGAATGTAATCTAAGTTTATGAGAACCTCTATATTGCCCAGGCTTTAACACCGCACATCCTATCTTATCTATCCAAGGATTTTCCATCCAATCGTCACCTGGATCTGTAGTACAAACATATTCTTGGTAATGCCACTCACCGTTTTCGTCTTTATAAGATATAGTAATTAAGTCATCAAACTTATTTGTTATCTTACCTTCGGTTGCAGAGTTCCTAATACCAATTATATTTACATCATAATTATCGTTTGTAAAGTACTTGTATCCTAAGCCTTCTACAGTATCTTGTATTTGTTCTCTAGTATATTTCATAATTCAAACCCTAAGTTACAAATCATAAATCTAAACTTAGAACATAAACAGTCTTTTTCACAAAACAAACATACTTTTATTTCTAAAACTGTAAACGTTCCAATTCTTAATTCTAGTTTATATTTTTCTTTTTTATTTCCGGCATCAAAACCGTTTATCCAATTTATCATAATTTAATTTATCTTTTTCCACCGTGGTATTCCACAGCGTGTCCTTCTCTAATTAATAATTCATTTAAACTTTCTACAGTTAATTTTTCTTGTCCATCAACCATATCTAAAAATATCTCTCCTAAACATCTACCAAACTTACCTATACCATGAGATTTTAATTGTATATTTTTACAGCCTTCTAACAAAGCCTTAACCCTATCTTTAGCAGCCAACCCTCTAGCTTTTTCTTCTAAATCTTTAGTTCTAGATTCTGGAGCGTTTATCCCTAAAAATCTAACTCTTTTTTTTACTTTGATATCAAAACCTAAATCAATCTCAGCGTCAATAGTATCTCCGTCAACAACCCTTAATAAAGAAATCTTATAATTATACATAGTTATTTATTTTGGAACACAGTTAGGAACTGTTCTTCCACCTTTCTTTTTGTATCCTACTTGTTTATAATTTTTCCAGCATTTCATAGGTGAGTTAACTTCTCTTAATTTAAAGCCAGATGGTTTTTTATGTCCCCAACCTTTCTTTTTTAATTTTAAATGCTCGGCGTTAGTATCAGCCATCTCAGCCTTACCATCACCATACATCATATGTTTTTTAAATTTTGCCATAATTATTGTTTTAACATTTCCAACGTCTACGCGCTGCTTTACCTCTTTCGCCAGTCCAACCCTTAGATCTAGCGCAAAATGATTTTCTTCTTCCAGCGGCTTTACTACCCGCTTTTACCTTACCCGTAACTGCTGTTTTTAATTTACTACCTGGGTTTTTTCTTCTATAAGAAGCAACGCCAGCATCCGTCATACCAGCTCCTTCTTTTACAGTTCTAAAATTTCTACCACTGCCTTTGGTTCTTTTGTTATCAGTGTCTTTATGTAAAGGAGAGCCTAAGTTTCTACGCCTACCACAACTAGTAACAGGAAAAGGATTACCGCTCTGAACGTATCCCTCTGTTTTTTTAAACATACTATTTTGTCTATGTGTTCCTGGCATATTATCTTATTATATAGTTAACACCTAATTTAAAATCGTACCATTCTCTGTTCCAATATTTATTATATTTACCTTCAGCAAATATTCCTAATTGCTTACTGATTTTTTTACCAAATATAATACCACCAGAATAATCATACCATTGTTCTCCATTGTTATAGTTATGGTAAGAGAATTCATCTCCGTTATCGTAATGGTAAGGAAGTAAATTACCCCAACCATGCATCCAATAATTCTTATCGTAGTAATAATAATCAAAACCTATAACTACCGAGTGTTGCATAATTCTACTTAATTCATTTCTTTTTCTAGTAGTATAATCGGCTAGTACCTGAGGCACAACAACTTCTTTCCACACATCAGAACTATTAGCAACAACATTTCCACTTGGATCTTTGTATTCACTATTTTCAACGTCAATAGTATAACCTTCTTGAATAGCTAAATAAGTATAGTGTAAGTTACCATTATCTAAGATCCATTCTTTTAATGGATCATAACCATATGGTTCTGCCAATCTATGCGTAGCACCTACACTGAACGCTAAATGTTTATTGTTTTTAAACCTGTATCTTTCCGATAATTCAAAATATTCTACATCAGCAAAACCATCTTTTAAATACTCTACTTTAGCAGCGAAGTAATTAACACACAAAGGATCTTCACAATCATCGTCAGAGCTATATCTAATAAAATGATGTTGGTCTATATAATCAACTCCTTGCTGTCTAGCGTAATCTATTTCAAACAAATACTCTACCCCTCTTATTTTACCAACAGTAGCGGCGTCTGTATAATTAGACTCCGTACCATCGTAAAATGTTTGTGCTTTATTTTCGTGACCAAATCTAGCTATTTTTCTAATACCTACAGTAATAGAATAATCATATGGAGTTTCTGTTATCGATGTTTGTAATCCATCTATAATTGAAAAGGTTTTAACATCAGATATTGATGTTCCTCCGTTTACAGCTCCATATATAGTAGAGAATTTTAATTGATTTTTTAATATTTCTTGAATATTATAATCGTATCCTTTGTAACTAAATTGCGAATAACTGAATAACGGTAGTAAAAGTAATATTAATATTTTCCTCATTTTACAATTTTCTTTTCTACTGTTCCATCACTATATATAAAGAACAATAATTGATTTTTAGTTATCTCCGCTGGTCTACCTAATATATCTGTTATCATTATCAAGTCAGACATTCTTTTTGGAAGTGGCCCAACCCAATTTCCTTCACAATGATTATATGTTAGTTGGCATATCTCATCCCATTCGTTTTCACAACAGTATTCGTCTACATCTATTACCCAAGCATAACAAGGATCGTTTAACCAATAAGGTAATCCAGGACCAGTAATACAACCAGCGTCGTAGTTACAGCTATTATTGCTAACATTTGCTGTTGGATCGTAGTTGTACGCGTTTGGATCTATACATCCCTCAACCACAGCCACGCACGAACCATTGTCAGTATTAGCTGTTGAATCATAGTTAATAGCAGTGCTATCGGTACAACCGTAAACATAACTGATACAACTAAAATCTTCCGTATTGGCTTGGGGATTGTAGTTGAGCATAGAAGGATCAGTACAACCATAAACGTAAGGATCACAGTTACTAGGATTATATTCAGCATTTGCCAAGGGATTAAAATTAAACATCATTGTATCTGTACATCCGTACACAAACGGTAGACAAGATCCGTCGTCACAATTTGCAGTAGAATCATAGTTGAACATAGTAGGATCTGTACACCCGTAGAAATATGCTATACATGTGTCGGGAGTGTTAGCTAGCGGATTATAGTTAAACGCTAAAGATTCCATACATCCTAAAATAACTGGGACGCATCCTCCGTTATCTACGTTCGCTAAAGAATCATAATTAAAAGCAACTGAATCCATACATCCAAACTTGGCTAAAGTATTACAACTGTCTTGTATATTAAAATCTGTATAAACCCCGTTAGATGTATCGTTATGGTACTCTAGATACGCAGGAGAGGTACATCCAGGAACATAATAACAAGTTTCCGAAGTATTAGCTAATGAATCGTAATTAAATGCCGTTGAATCCATACAACCTTCTACAATTTCTATACATTCGTTGCCACAATAAGTAGTGCCTGTGTAAGTAAAAAACGGTTGCATAAAAGGAGGAGCTACGCTTAACACCGTGTCTCCCATTGGATTTATTAAAGTAAATCCACACTCTAAAGCAGTGTTAGAAGCCTGAGCGTTTACAAAAAACTTAGCTTTTACTAATTTAGGTGCGTTTAACTGAATTGTATAAGTTTGGTTAAAACCACTAGTCATTACAAACTCAGTGGTATCATTTTGATATATTTCTAATCTACTTCCCACCCAACCATTACCCACAAGATCATGTAGTATAAGAGTATAATCGCAACTATCAGTGTAATCCATAGTATTAGCGGTGGAATCATAATTAAACATTGTGCTATCTGTACAACCATATATCTTTAAAGTAGCGCAGCTACTATCTGTTACGGTAGCTGATGGATTGTACTCTAAGTAGCTATCATCCATACAGCCTGGAATAGGAGGTGGTGGCGTGCAACTATCAGAGGTAAACGCGTGCGTGGAATCTGTCCCAAAATTTGGCACGGTACCATGTACCAAGGTATCGCCACATTGCATTACATAATAAGAGCCGTCGTTTCCTCCCCACAAACTTCCATTTAAACCATCTCCGTATGAATCGTATATCGTAAACTCAAAATTGCCTGTATCAATACAGATTGGTATAAATTGTGGTTCGTAATCAGGAGCGTTTGTATATGGTCCTCCTGAAAATAAAACAGTACCATTAGTGTCTTTTATGTCCCATGTTGTTTCGGATTGGAACTGATCCAGGTTAATATTGACCATTGCTGGTGCACAATTTCCTAACGGTGGTCCAGTTGGCATGCAAGCGGGAACTGATCTATTGTAATACATACCAGAATTAAAACTAGGATTTGGTACAGATATAATTGTATCGTCGCAAATAGAAACATATAAACTTCCATTCATTCCATCCCCGTAAGTATCTCTTATTAAAAAAGTAACGTTAGTTATACTATCTGCCAACATTACTGTATCCGCGTGCGATGTGTTTGATGAAGTGTAGTATCCAGCAGAAACGCTAGCTATTGTGTCTCCATACAAAGAATCCTTCATAAATATCCAATACGTTTCGCTTGGATAATTATCCGTTTCTAAATGTACTATAACTTGCTTTTGTCCTAGCAGTGTAAGTGGTAATAATAATAGTATTAATATATTTTTCATTTAAAAATCACTCATTAATTGTTCGTCTATTTCTTCTTGTACCTCTTCTCTTGTTGCCACCATCTTAAAACTTAAATCAGCTTGAAACCTTTTTACTTCTTCGTCATCTTTAAATATTATAATAGTAGGTACGACTGCTATTTTATGTTTCTTTTGTAATTCTACATCTTTACTTATATCTATATAAGAATATGTTTGAACGTCTTCTAAGTCATAAGCCCAATCTACTTTATTTGCTTCATTCCAACTAGCGTTAAATACAATTACTTGTATTTGCCCGTAAGATGTCCCGGCTATTATCATAAATAAAATAATTAGTAAATAGGCTGTCCATATCTTATAAATAGGTTTCATCTATTATAGATTTTATCCTCTATCTTTTCTAGAGTCTTTTTCATTTCCTCTACATCTGATTGGGTAGTTATTATAGTTTGTCTAATCATCTGATCCTTCATGTCAAATTCCATTCTCGTTACTTCAGCCTCTGGTATTTCTTTAAGAATTTCATCTTTAAGAATATTAACATCTATTTGCACGGGTTGTTCTTTGGCTTCTTGTATTTCTTGCATAAGAGAATACCATCCACCTACTACTACAGCTATACCGGCAGCTATCATACCCATTGTTTTGATACTCATTTTGAACGAAGTGTCTTCGTTTAACTCTTTAGCCATTTTTTAGTTTACTTTATTATTATAGGATTACACTTTTTTTACTTTATTTACTTTTACTTTGTAACTTAATGATCATTTTAACTCTATCTTTTTCAGACTTTAAATATTTAGATATCATACTAGAAGGATAACCTAAACTCATAAGCATATTAACCTGGTCTTTTTTATTTAATTTATATAAAGATTTTTCGTGTTTTTCTGATTTAGATAATTTTACTTCTTTTTTCTTTACTTTCTCTTCTTTAGGCTTAGTTTTACTAGTTTCTAAAGCATCATCAATTAACTTACTATTGTCTTTGTATAATTCAGCAATTTTATCTGTTCTATTTTTTTCTTTCTTAAGTTTCTTGATTTCCTTATCTGATAAATCTAAAGATTTTAATAGATCAACTTGCTCTTGCTTACTCAAATCAAATAGTTCTTTACTTTTTACTTCAACTTCTATTTCTTCGTCTGTTTTGTCAGGATATTTTTCTTTTAATTTAGTTCTTTTCTTTTCAAACTTCTTTTTCTCACTTTCCATTTTCTTTTCCTGTTTTTTCCTTTCTTTTATATCTTCACCTAAAGCAATTATATCCGGATCTTTAATTCCCAAGTCCCAAGTGTTCCAACCTAATAACATAGCTGCTCTTTGCCATACTTCATTGCTAGAATCCATAGCGTTGTCTAAATTTAACATTTTATTAGACAACCTACCAAGCGGAACGTTAGTAACGCCCTCTACAACATTACCAATCATAGACCAAACTGGGTTATCTAAAGTAAATCCTCTCTCCATAATTATATCCCTATTAAACTTTTCAGTTTGTATAGAAGAATATATCTTACGTAACTTAGAACCAATTGGAGGTGAGAATCCAAGAACCGACAACAACGTGTAAGCATGGTCTGATTTAGTCATAAAATCTTCATCAACGTCTTTGGCTCTTTGTTTGTTGTATTCCGTTATAGAATTTTTAATAGTAGACACTACCTTTCCACCATAACCAAATACTGATAACCAAGTGTCAATCATAGAGTTCATCATTCTTTCGGTTTTCTTATCTATCATCTCTTCTTTTTCGTCGTCATCATCAGATCCTATAACTGCAAATAAAGCCGATTGTAAAGCCGTAAACACCACCGCTTGTACAGCTCCGTAATATACTATTTTAGAAATATGTGTTTTGGCATCTCCTCTTCCGTTTACAAAATCTCTAATAGCTTTGTTCATTATACGACCATATTGCATAGGTGTATTTTGAAAAGATAATATTAATCTACCTAATGGATTAGCTTGTTGTTGAGATATTAAATCTGGTCTTGCTGATTGCTGAGATACTTCTGTTGTTTCTTGAAAATCTAACCAAGCTTGTTTTTCCGCTTCTTCAAGTGTTATTTTAGAATCGGCTTTCATTATAGATTTAATTCTGTTTCTATAAAATGTAGCACCACCAGATGAAATAGCAAAACTATCTGCGATTTGTGTGGGAGTGAAACCTTTTTTAAGTAACCAGGCGATTATTGCCTTTGCTTTGTTATCGCTGTTAGCAACAGCCTCCGCTATTTCAGCTTCGTTAACATTATATCTTAATCCAGAACGTCTCTGCTTAAGCATATCTGAATTAAATATGAAGACAAAGTCTTTTATAAATTGAGGAAAATTAGCAAATGCTGCTGCCGCCTTTAAAGGATTATTATCACTCCAATTTATATAGTTAGTAGCGGATATAGTTTGTAGAACCGCGGAACGAATATTAAAGAACATGATAGCACCTACTGAGTTGTTAACCCAGTTCATATATGTATTCATTAATCTATTAGCACCCGTAGGTCTATTCTTACCAGTTTTCATACGGTATAAAATATCCTCTAGAGCCTCTCTAAATTTAACTCCATATATAACTTCTATCTTATTTAAATTTTCTTTAGAAAATATCTGATCAACGTTTTGTTGCCATTCGGCTAAAAACTCTGTTCTAGCATCTCCTATAGCTCCATCACTCATTAAGTCCGAACCAATATTTTCTGTTAACCAATATTCTCCAGGTTTTGAATAACCATCTGATTTTTTAGAAACCACACCTAAGGCATCTGCAAAAGCAACAAGTTGAGGGTCTATTTGAATAAAATCAACTAAGATTTTTAAATCTCTCGCAGATAATCCAGGTATTTCAAAACCGGCTTTATTCCACAAATAAACTCTAATAGCTTGATCTACAGTAAATTTATTTCCTTCATATGTTTTGATAGAACCATCAGGCATCTCGGTTTGCATACCGTCTAGTTTTTGGTTTAAATCTTTTTTTACATCAGGAAACTCTTTTAATAAGTTTCTATAATCTTCAGCTGAATTTTGTCTAGCGGTATTTAATTCATTAACACCTCTAGCAAATGGATCTATCAAGGCTTTCTTTAAAGTTTCAAACTGTCTCTCTCCTTTCTTTCCCTTACCTATAAAGTTATATAATAACCCAGCAAAATCTTGAGCTGAAGGTGGTATTAATCCTCTAAACTTAAATCCTTTTCCTCTTAATTTAGCTTGGGCATCTGAGAAACGTTTTTTAGAATCAACTCCAGTTGTTTCTTCTAATATTTCATTTATAGTAACATCTAAATTTTTACTAAACTGTATCTTAGCTTGTTGGATTTTTGATTTAATATCAAACTGATCTAACATGTTTTTAACAGCTTGTACATTCTGTAGAGCGTCATCTGCGAAGTAAAAATCATTGTATCCTTCCGCTACTTTATCAGCCATCCACACCGCTTTAGCTTCCGATGTTGAATTTCCTAATCCAGTGATATTTTTTAAAGGTATATTTAATCCATTTTCTTTTAAGAAAACTTGTATTGCAACCGCGGATTCTTGAGGCCTAGCTGTTAATATAAACATATTGTCGGTACCAAACTTACCCGCTAACTTTTTAGCTTTATTTAATAAAGGTGCTGGTTTACCATCTACAACTTTGTTAAACTCAGAAAAATCAAATTTATATCCTTGCTCTGCTAGGTCTTGATAAGTACTAGCGTATTGTTCTGCGTTTAAAGATCCGGTTGTTCCATCTGGAGCCGTCCATAGTACCTTGGATTTAGTTGTAGCTAATGTATCGTCAAAATCTAAAACAGTAATACCCTGCGCTTCTGTATCTTTATTTATTAATCTAGCCTTGTTTATAGCCTTACTGTTTTTTATTATAGCTTCAGTGCCAATCTTAGTTCCTTTTGGACCTCCTGCAGAATTTATATTAAGTACTTCTGCTAAAGTTTTGTCATCAATAGTCATTATTCCATTGGGATCAATACCATTTTCAATAGCGGCTACAACTTCGTCAAAATAACGTTCAAACCAATTATCCATCACGGTCCAACCTTCTCCCATACTGACGGTTCTTTTAGCTCCTTTACTTCCTAGTTTAACCTTGTCGTCATAATTGTCTAAAGCAATTAGTTTGTAGTTTTGTTTTATTAACTCAAAAGCTGTTTTAAAATCATATTCACCTAATATAGTGTGTAATAAGTACAGGTAAGAATTAGTAGCTTGCATAGCGTGTTCCCACTCGTATGTCTTATCGCCGTATCCTTTAGGATCCATGCTCCACCCAATAAATTCTGCCCACTGTCTATGTGGGTGCTCTGTTACGTTGCCAACTAAAGAAAAGTAATACCCCCATATTCTAGCGTTATTTCTATTGGCCTTGATATCATCTTTTACTCTTTGCCAAAGTTGAGTACCCATACTAACATGCATTTCATTTATTTCAGCTGTAGTCATTATAACAACTTCACCGTCAAAAGTTTTATACTTTCTACCTTCTTTAGCTCCTTCATTAAAATCTTCGGCATTTTCACCAAAAAGGGCTTTGTAAGTTTTACCACCTTTATATTTAGCGGCTGATCCAGTGAACTCCGGCCCGTAGTCACTGTCAGTTAGATTATCAAGCATATTCTTTAACTCTTGCTTGTAATAATCTAAAACTTTCATTGGTTTGCCGTCAACATCTATAACTTTTTTCCTAATAGATTTTTTAATATTAATATAGGTGCTTTTACCAGTTAAAGTAGTCCAAGAAACTAAAGATTTAGGAAGTTTAGCAATAATAGTATTTTTTATAGACTGTATTCCAGTATCTATGTCAGATCTAGAATCCCAATTATGCATTGGTTCTAACTCATTTAAATCCAAGATTTTATTTATACTGTTTCTATGTGCAGAATCTATTATATCAGCTATTTTAAAGGTAGGATTTACAAATCCTTCCGTAGTTTGATATTCTATTGAAGCGTTAGCACCGTCAATTAATTCTTGAACAACATCTACAGACTCTTTAAATTTCTTTTTCTCACTAAACGATATATCGGCTTGACCAGTAGTAACATCAGCTATTTCTTGTTTAACTTTAGCTATAGCATCTGCTTCTTTAGTTTTCTTAAGTTGTGCTTCTTTTATTCTTTGTGCAGCGGACAGCGAGGCTTGTTGACTTATTACTACGGCGGCACCTTTTAATAGTTGTCCTACTTTAGATCTATTTTCTTTTGTAGGTAACACATTAGTTAAACCGTCTTCTGTAATACCTAAGTCTTCTTGAAATTGTTTAGCCGCTTTGGTTAACTCCGTTTCGCTAAGATTACTAAACTCAGGTTTTAACTCCCACAAACCAACTTGAGAAGTTAAACCTTGTGATCTAGCACGTTTACCATCAGTTTTAAATTTCGGTTTATAAAAATATTCTAAAATTCTATTTGGTAAACCTATTGCTCTACCATAAGTGTCTCTTGATACTCTTATATTCTCACCTAATCTATTTATATCCGCGTCTTTCTTTGTAACATTTTCTTTTGGTAGTATCTTAATAAACTTTTTAGTAGTTTTTATTGGGGTGAAAAAATCTTGTATATTTTTAGATTCAGAAGGTTCTAATATACCTTTTTTACCAGCGTCTAACTCTTTTTGAGATATCTTTTCACCAGTATTAACATCTAAAATAGCATCAGAAGTAGTTATGTTAGTTTTTGGATCAGTTAAAGCGTACTTACCTTTGTTGTTTTTTCTTAGCGCGTTAAATATAATACTACCAACTTTACCGATGTTATTATCTGTAACTTGTTTATAATCTCCTTCGGGATTAACAACTTTAACTATGTCATCAGCTTTATTTGTTAAAGCTAATACATTTATTTTAGCGTCCGAAGCAACGGCATCATCAGCTAACTTCTCGTCTAAAGGTGTTAAGTCTACTGTTTCAGCCTCTAGTTGTTTCATAGTTTCGTCTAACTCTACTTGACTAAAATCTTCTACAATAGCAGGGTTGTTTTTAAAAGCATCTAGTATTCTGAATTTAATTCTACCGTTTGTAAAACCATATAAAGTTCCTCTTCCATCAAACTTATCAATATCTTTTTTGGTTAACAATCCAGATATAGTCTCCATCATAAGTTCTTCCCTACCATTATCTGTAAGGTATCGATTTATAGGTAAATTAATAATTTGAGCGTTTACCATGCCTGGCAACTCACTCATTATTCTTTTATCAGAAGGATCGAATTTTTCTTTGTTAAAGCTACCGTCGTCATTTGTAGCTACATCTTGCACTTCTTCTAAACTAGTTTTAGCCGCAGCTTTAGAAAAATCAATTTTAGTTTTAGTGTCTGTTTCTTTAGCTTTTTCAACGTTTTCCTTACCAACAATATCTGCTATTTTACTTTCTTTAATATCTTTTATATCCTGCTTAGTAATAGTACCTTCTTTTATCTTCTTGCCAAGCTTAATCATAAAATTAACAGCATCGTCTTCTCCCTTAAAGTTTAAATCAGCATTTTCTCCTAAAGCGTCTTTAGTACTTGAATTAATCATCCAAGCAAAATATCCACCTAATCCTTTGTTCTTCTTAGATTTTAAATCTATTCTACCATCACCGACAAGTTCTAAAAAGTTTGTTAAAACCTCTTCGCTTTTCATGTTTTTTAACGTCGGCAGTTTACCTGATGTTCTGTCGTACGCTTCTTTTCCCTCTGGTATAACATCACCCTTTTCGTATGTTTCAACTCTTGTTTGTAAAACTTTATAAAGCTTTTCATTTGTTTTTTGAACGTAATCTAAAACTGTTTCAGCAATACCATTAAACGCTTCTGGATTATTACCAAAAGCCATTTTAAAAATGTAATGTCCTCTTTCGTGTGTTTCAGTTTCTAGACGATTATCTTTAGCCATGTTTTCTACAACTTGAAAAGAAAATATTTCGCCCGTTGTAGTTGTTAAATTACCTCCATGATTACCTCTGTCAAGACCGTTTATTACTTTCGTTTTATCTGCTTCAGATAAATCTTTCCTTCCATTAATAAATTTAATTGCCTCTTCAACTGTTTGAAAGTTTTGAAAACTATCATCTAACTTTCTAAAATCTTTAAGTTTATTAAATTCGTTATTAATTTCCTGAGTATTATATATAATCTCTGCTACTTCTTCAATCTCTTTTTCTTTTGGGTCTGTTTTACCTTCAGATATTAGTTGGTTCTCTGCGTCTTTATATATTTTATCTTTTCTATCTATATCTTTTTTGTCTGTGCTAGATTTAAATCCAGCAAACTTTTTACCAAAGTTTTTATCATCTCTTAAATAATCTCTTTTTGCTTGTAAATCATTAAACTCTGTTAACAATCCGTTTAGTATGATTTGCTTTTCGTTACCACTTAAATCATTATCAGCATTAACTCTTTGTGCTTTGGCAGAAATTTTTTGTTGCTCTACAGTAGCGTTGTTATAAGAATTAAAAAAATCTTTTTCTAAATTATTTACTTTTTTCTCTTCTTTTTCTAATATAGCCTCGTTTTCAGTTTCTAATCTCTTTTTTTCTTGTTTAACTGTCTCTATATTACCCTCTATATTATCAGTGTTATTACCTTTTGTTTTATTAGCCTTTAACGTAGAATTTAATTTTACTTCTGAGTTTTCTAATTCTTTAAGGGTATTAATATTAGATCTATAAGTTTTTAAATCATCTGGTTTAGCAAAAGTATTCATAACTAATCCTTTGTAAAAAGGAACATGACCAAAACCCGTACCAAAAAAACCGCCACTAAATGCTGCGTGTGCTAAATTCTCTGTTATCGGTCTACCTGTTATAATATTTTGCGTGATTGTAGTTCCAGTTTCAGAAGCCGTTTCTAAAGCTGGATCGAATAATAACTGTCTTTTACCATATGTTTTAAAGTATTCTTTTGTATCCATTCGTAATAATTTAGCGTAATTATTACCAAACATAGCTTGTCCAGATCTTTTTAATACTGGATAAGTTAAGAATCTATCAAATACAACTTCAGCGGCACCATAACCAAGACTAGTAAAAAATTTATCTACTCTACTTGTTTTTGGTCCAAAAGAATAATAATCTTCTTGAGCCATTGTCCCCCATTGTTCTCCAAAACTAGAAGTTCCTAAAGCGGTTATTCCTGGCCATCCAGTTGCTATCATCGCAAAAATAGGCGCTTGATTAGCGGTTTCTAAAGATATAAATCGACCAAAATTTGATAAAGAACTAAATGCGTTACCAAACTCAATATCTTTCTGCATTGTCTCTCTCCACTCCCATTGGCGCTGTCTAAACTCCATCATTCTTTCGTCCTTTGTTGTAACGTCTCTATTGGATATTGTAGCTGCAAAGTTAGTTAGACCGTAATCTATGTTAAACATTATACTTTCTGTTTGATTGTATAATGTTCCAGTAAACTTCTCCCAATCGTCATAGTTTCTTTTAGCAGCATCAGCACGAGCATCATTATCTTTTATTGTCTCAACTTCACCTAAGTAATCTTCTTCTAAAACAATGATTTCGTTTAGTTTATTTTCATACTCTAGTCGGCCAAGTTGTGCGTTTTGGTAAAGACTATATGGCAAACGTGTTCCGTTTTCTAATTCTACATATTCTTCTCCTTCTTTTATATCAAAGGTATAAACCGTAGGAAAAGTAGAGTTTTGAATTTCTAAAACCTCAGTATAAGCATTGATGGGAGATCCTTGGGTGCCTTGTTCTTTTACTAAATCAGCATGTTTTGATTCAAGTTTAATTTGTGTTTTAGCTAACTCTTTCTTTTGTTTTATATCTATTTTTCTATGATATATTTCCCCTATATTAAGTAGAGCACCATAACCTGTTTCTTCTACCTTGTCTGAATTGAAAAAATCTATCTCTTTTTGAGTTTTAAGACTCGCTATTCTATCTTTAATTAAATTTTCTCTTGTTCTATTTTGAATTTCTTCTACAGTAGGATCTTCATTTCCACTTTTTATAAGTTCTTGTTCAGCTTTTTCTTGTTCTTCTTTGTAAGGTATTGTAGTTTTTGTTTCGTACTTACCAGTAGAATACATCATTCCACTGCTATACCCGGTGACTGATGATGTTGTTACTTGTGCGTTAAGATTAATCTCATTTACCTCTTTTTCTATAAGTCTACTCTCTTTAGGCGTTATAACTAAAGGACCATAATAAACCTGCTTAGATGTACCGCTAATAACCTTACCGTCCTTGAGTTTATAGTCATCTGATACAATTTGTACACTTTGTCTTTCTGGTCCAATATACGACCCGTCTGTAGAATTCAAATCTGCGTAACGACTAGTTAAAGCATCTGTTGATATTTTAAATCTTTTAATATCTTTTTTTTCTGCTGTAGAATTAATAAAATTAGAAAGTTTATTAAATTCATTAATATAAACACCTTTTTCAGTGGCACGATCTAAACTACTAAAAGGATCACCGGCTCCTACTGTTCCAATACCGAAATTTATCATTTCTGTTTTTCCGGTTTCGTTATGAGTTATTTCAATAGCTTCGTAATTTGCGAATGGAATCCCTGGTAACTCGTTGCTCGCACCTAACCAATTTACCGTTTGCTCAACAGTGTATCCTTTTCCTAAAACATTTTGTAAAAACTCAACTTGAACTTGATCAGTTTTGTCAAAAAAATCTATTATATTTTTATAATTAGTTTCGTAATCATCTTTTTCTGTAAAAATCCCTCCTAAAACAGTTTCAGATGGAGTATCTTTAATGTCTTGTATTATTTTTTGAGTACTTTCTTTTCTTGTTTTTTCGTTCCTAGGAAGATCTATAGTTGTAGTTGGAATACCAATTATACAACTTCCATCATCAATATCAGCATCTGGATTATAATTAGAAGCTGATTTATCAGTACAACCGGATATCATTACATTGCTTTGGGCAGTTTGATAATCATACTCCGTAAGTTCTCCAGGTGGTATGTAAGTTTCTGGAAGTTTAAAATCTATAGTCTTCTTTTTTTCTTCTTCTTTTTTCTTGTCTTCTACCTTAGTCTTTTTTGGATCCGTTATATCGTATTCATAACCCGCTGCTAAAACGTCGCCATCATGCGCGCTAATATGATTTTCTTTAGGCATAAGCGCATGACCTCTACCTTTTCCTGTGTCCCTTAAAGGAGATTTTTTATTACTACGTCTTAATGGTGATGATAGTGGATTTTTATTCATTTAATTTTATTTATTTCTTTCCGTGTAAATATCTTAAAAAATCTTCCATATCTTGCATAATATCAGGATCGCTCCCGTTTTTTATAATATCATTAAATATAATGTTTATTTGTTTGTTTATTAAATCTGGGGTAACATTTTCGTTTTGTTTTATAAACGCTTTTTCAAAACCACCAATAGTACCAGTGTAACTTTCGTCTTCTGAAGTTCTTGGGTCGTCTTTTATTTTAATCGTATTCGTCGCTCCATATAAATCAGGATTAGACATGTAATACCTCGCGAACGTTGTGGTTCCTGAACCGTCAGGAAGACGCAATTTCTGATCCACAGAAAAAGATTTAAAAGCATCGTTAATACCACCATTTACATCAGAGATCAAATCCATAGTTTGACTAATAGTGGAGTCCATCTTTTCATCCCACAATAACATTTCTTCATGTAGCGTTCCGCCCGCTTCGTATTCTTCTTGTACTTTCGACGAGTCGTACTTAACTCTAAAACCAATTCTGTGTTGATCAAGGTTTTTAGAAAATACATTCTTAATTCCACTACTACTGTCTACAGTTAAAAATGTTTTAGGTATATCTGAGTAAGGTACAAACTCACCCTGCGGCCCTTTTACATGTAACTTTTCGTTCATATAACTGTATTCGAATCCATTATCACGAACATCTGCCCACCAAGCTTCCATAAGAACATCTTCACCTTGAGAAGCATTATCTTCACCATTAGCTCTCACAATATTTTTATACAGTTTTTCTCCTCGCGCATAATCTATGCTTAAATTTTCCATTTGTTGAACTCTCTTTTTATGAAGAGCCTTTCCGTTTCTGTGTTTTTTACTAAAAACATTCAAACCTTTTGTAGCATCTAAAGCATCATAAGCCTCTCTTCTTAAGATTTTTAATTGATTTATTACATCTGGATTATCTATATATTTTAGTTGGTCACTATAAGTATCTTCTATACCTTCGTGTTTTTTATCAAAATTTTTCTTTTTCTGAATTAAACCAGATGCAATAGCAGATACACCTTGTATATACCCGGAGTAATCTACTTTTTTTGGAGCATATCTTTGTCCTGCTGCTCGTATTATCGCTTCATTTGCCGCCATGTTATATTTGTTTAAAGTTTACATCTATTTTATTATAGTCAACCATATCATAACCATCAGGATGTTGTATTACAGCTTCTTGTGGAATTTCATCTGACATAACTCCTTGGTAAGTTCCGCTACCAAACGATTCGTCTTTATATCTAAAACTATATATATTTAGACCACTCGGTGATTCACCAATTATATTTATATCTTTTTTAAGTTTCCTATCACTTCCCGCTCCTCCAATAGCCGATCCTATTCCACTAGCAACACCTCCAATTATTTGACCCCACATACCTTGTTTATTAGCTATAGCTCCCTGCGCCCCACCTACCATTTGCCCACGAACACCTATTAACGTACTCATCTTATCCATCTCAAATTGTCTAGCGCCTTCCATGTTAGCGATTTGTACTTGTCTATCTAATCCACTTAATCTAGATTGTTCTGCTAAACTCATTTGATTTAATCTAGATTGCTCTGTTTTTTCTTGTTGCTGTAGTCTAGATTGTTCTGTTAATTTCAACCTTCTATTTTGTTGCAACTGTTGTCCTATTGTTGCTTGCGTTTCTCTAGCTTGTTTTGTAGCTTGTCCACTTAACGACTGTGCTAATCCAGCTATGCCAGAAGCACCAGCTGTTCCTCTTAACCCCTGCATTATATTAGCTTGTTGTTGTTGGAATTGTTCTCTAGCGTAATCAGCAGCTTGGGTATCAACTTCCAACTCTTCAAAAACATTTTCTTGATCTTCAAAAATGTTTTCTTGATCCGCAAAAATATTTTCTTGTTTTAAAGCATCTGCATCTAAAGGTTGAAATTCAGATTCTTTATAAGCTTCTAATTGTTCGTCAAATTGCGATATTTGAGACTGTAAGTACTGTTGATTTTTAGTACCCTTACCCTTCCCCCATTTCTTAGAGCCAAACCAACCACCTTTCTTTGACCATAACCCCCCAAGTAAAAGATGCGGACTTTTTTTATTTTCTATCATATTGTCTATTTTATCTATTTATAGTTACAGTTTTTGTATTTTATTTACTACTGATCGTTACTTCGGAGCCCACAGAGAATAGTTCTTGTTTCGTATTGACATTTGTAGCTGTTGCAAATTCTACTTCCGCGAAATATCCTTTTAAACTCGATACGTTTTCCGCTACAGGTTTTCTAAACATGAAGAATAGGTTTTCAGAAGTAGACGGATCGATAATTGAAACATTGTCAATAACACAATCACTACTCGCCCCTTTATATATTCTTATTTTATTAAGATTAATATCATTTTGAGTCCACTCAGCCGTACCTTTATTAGGGGACACACTAGTATCGATGTCTACTATTACATTGTCGTATCCACTACCGTAAGTATAAGGCCCTACGTTTGCCAAAATTATATTACCAGTATTACTAATAACATCCATTTCTATTCTGTAGGTTTCACCTTCAACAAAGTTAGTTGTTAGACTACCATCTAAAAAACCAGCAACGGTTCCAGTGTGTTCGGCTTGTTCATTAGCAACACTCCATCCATCTCCCTCACTCCACCCAGCCGGGAAACCTTCCTGAACCTTTACATTGTCCACATAAGCGAACGCTGGCGAACTATCACTTCCACTAAACATAAGTACTAAAGAGCCGTTGGCTGGAACTACAACAATATTTGTATAACTATGAATACCTACTGTAGAAAAATTTTCTTCTGGTAAGATAATTCCTGATCCTGCAGATCCAATTAAAACCTTTAAAGTTCCAGCAACAATTTCGTAATCAAACGAAATTCTACATGTTTCTCCAGCAGTTAAATTGCTTACATTTTGGAAACACATCGCCCCTGTTCCACTACCATATATAACATTATCTAAATACATTCTTTCTGAATCCCAAGATATTACTCCGGAAGGATATGTGGTATTTAGTAATTGTCCCTGTGATGGAAATTGAACTATCCAAGGGGCAAGATCGTTGTCAAAAGTACCGTTGATTATTTCGTTTGGCGCAGCGTCATAACCCACATCAAAACCACCGTTAGTCACAAAATCACCACTACCAGTAGTGAAAGGAGCATTGGCAACTTTCACCCACCTATCTTCTTTGTCAGATATTGTGCCTAGTGAAAGTGCAGTGCCAGCAACAGGATCTGTCCAAGCTCCACCAGCAGTATCACAAAGAGTCTTTGTAGTGTTTGTTAATGGAGCAATACTACAAAAACCAGGTGTGATATTTGAATACCATAACTCATCTCCAACTTGCACTGAATCATTTATTTTTTTTGAAAAAGTTATTTTATCTGCCATATTACGCGTTTGTTCCTATTGTTATAAAATTATCTAAATCTAAGTATATTGTTCTGTTAGTGGATGGATGTGAATTTATTATAACGCTGTTGTTAATTTTAAGTTGGTCTCTACTTCCTTTCCCTAATCCACTTCCAAAAAATTTCAATACAGTTCCAACTGACAACGCTGCGGTTTGGTTTAGTTGTACCGTTATAGTTCCATCACCACCACCACCATCCCAATCTGCGTTTAAAACGTTTAGTACTTTATTAGTACCGTTGTTATTTACATTCAATCCCTTAACCCTAAGATGAGATCCACCTGATATACCATATGTGTTATCTAATGCTATCACCGCGTTAGTTCCTGTAGCACGTACTCTTTTAGTAAATTGTTTAGATAATGTTACGGTTTCAACAGTAGGATTCCATTTTGAAAAATTAATTTTTACCCCTATAGCGCTTTGTATAACGTTAGGTCCATAAGCGCGAAATGTCATAACGTTATTGTCTGTTATAGCTTGATCTCTTGATAAGGTTAAGGTTTTTGTAACAGTATTTATATCTAATATTGTAGTTGCCGCGCCAGGCGCTGTTGTACCTGTTATATAAGTCAACTCCATTCCAATTGCTAAATCCGTTAAATCATCTACTACAACTAAATTGCTGTCAGAAGCTACAGTTCCGTTGGCGGTTTCTGTAGTTTCAAAATACCAATCTGTATCTAATGGTTGCCTTATTAATCTAAGACCGTATCCTTGACCATCAGATTTCTTGTTTAATACATCCCAAGATATCGCTTTTGTTACAGCGGTTGGTGATACAGATGATTCTGTAGAGGTTGTAGTAGGTTGTGTTTCGTAGTGATCGTTTACCGATGACGCCCCGTCGCTGCGTGGCGTGAAAGTTAAAACAGCATTAGCAAGTTGAGTAATAGTAGTACTATGCGAATGTTTCCCTGACGAAAAACCTAATTCAGTGTCTTTGTCCGGAGGAGTAAGTAAAAGAATAGTATAAGTGTCTCCACTCGCATTGGTTGGGAAATCAATACTACCATTATAAACATTAGACACCATCTTCACTTGTAAATTACTCGTGGAAATAAACCCTGTTTCAAAAGATCTAGATTTAAAATTATAAAACTTCACGGGATCTGAACCATCAAATAATTGTATTGAAAATTCTGCATTTACTTCTCCGGTTACAGAAAATTTTCTAGTTGAAGCGCTTTTTGCTAAATTACTTTTATCAATATCAAATCTAGTTATTTTCTTCATTATACGTTGTATATTATGTTTTTAGCAATTCCTATTCCTTGGAAATTAAACGCGCTTGTATCTAAATCAGCGCTAGCGTCGCCTTTTATATAATTGAACCACTTCCCTTCTTTCTCTATGAATTCAGTGACAGTTCCATTTTCTTGATCTGTAACTATACTTTCACAAATCCAACCCTCATCACCATCGTAATTCAAGGTGTTAAAGTTTTTAATAGCAGTTGGAGATTCATTGAATACAAATTTTACAGTGGAGGGTTCTACGGTTCCTCCATAAAACGTATTCCTAGCTTCATTATCGTGTTTATAACATAATCCATTTTTAAACGTATAATAATCTCCAGACATACTAACTCCAGATTCTTGTATGAATGATTTAAAACTAACCCAACCTTTTACATCTTCACTGTAAGTTATAGTTTTAGAATCAGGCCAAGTTGTAGATCCCGTGTCTATTGTTAAGTTGTAATCATTTTTATAAGTATCAAAACTACCGATAAGATTGTAATCAAGATTTTTAAATTCATCTTTAAACCATTTACTCATACCGGCGTCGGATATAGGAGTTAGTCCATCCATTGATAATCTTAATACTGCTCCACGTTGTCTATCTGTAAAATAAGCTCTGTAAGATTCTTTAGCAAATGATTCTGGATTTTTAGATATACCATAGTCTCCAACAAAAGGATTTGCATCACCTAAAACCATGTTCGTTGCTACTAACTGTGGATTTCCATCCGCGTTATATAAAGCGTTTTTATTAGCTGTAATTCCTACTACTCTGTCTTCACAAAATGCAATTAAACTTATTCTCCTTGAAAATAATTTTTGTATACTACCGTAAGTTGGATTTAAATCTTTTGTAATTTTTTCAGCCATTATAAACTGATTAAGATTATTTACTCCACTTGTAGAATTGTAAATTCCAGAATAAATCATCCCACTCTTTCTATGTTCTTCTACGTAAGGTCTATCTAAGGTCGCACTTGCTTTAACTCCATTCGTTATAGTCATAGAATTAAAATCGTCTCTAATTCTATTAGATTCTACTCCATTAAGAAATGAAAAACAATTATACCAACCCAATCCAGTTTCCATATCTAAACCTAGATCATCAATCATTGTAAACGTCGTTCTATAATTACCACTAGGAGTAACTGCTGAGTTCATATTAGAACCAAGTTTTATAGTTGTATAACTACCATCATCTCTAATAAACCTTACCTTCGCGTCATTGTAATCAACTACAGTTGTTTCGTCTTCTTCTAATCTATTAACCCCAGGGGTAATCGTAAATTCCAATGGGTAACTATTAGCGAAACCAGCTAAAGTGACATTCTCGTATATATTAATAGCGCCTTGTCTAGCCTCTGGTATATCTGGAAATTCCACTCTACAACCTACTTGAGCAAATAACTCGTTAGTATTTTCGTTTATTTTTATAGGATGAGCTTGACCTGCTTCGTAATAAATATCTAAATCAACATTGTCTTTAGATTCCGTTTCCCATATAGCTGGATTTGTAGCTACTTCACCAGAAGCCAAAAACGAATCCGTCCCTATAAATTCTATTGTATCGTGTCTAATAGCGTTTATATTAGTACCGTTAGTAGGATTAAACGTGTTAGCCGTTGGATTTTGATCTAGCTCTAAGATATAGACAAGTCTTCTGTTGCTTCGTTTTCCAAATCCATACAATCTATTTTCTAAATCCCCTTGATCTACAGTACCACTTGCACCACCTCCATCACCATTTGCATCAACAGTAGAAGCGTAGTCAATAACATTAAGTTCAATGTCTCTATAACTACCACGAAGACCTTGTCCACTCGTTTGGTGTGGATTTGTTTCTCTTCCCGCTCTCCAATTATGATGGTTGTATACTTTTTTAACCTTACAAGATTTTATTGTGTATACTTTGTTTGCGGTATCACCCTTAAATCTAAATTTTTTACCAGGTGTTTTCAGGTGCATTACAAAGTCAGCTATCAAACCTCCTGGATCACCATCTGGACCATACGTTGGATCCCATTGTCTATCGTGATCTTCTTGGAAATTAGTATCATAACCGCTAACTGGAATAACACAATTGTTTCCATTCGCATCAATTGACGTGATATTTTTAGCTCTATTCCAACTGTTATCTGGTTTCTCCATAAGAACACCGTTAGGATTCGTGCCAACGTTAGTATAAGCAGTTGCTACATTAAAATAATTTGAGCCAGTAGAAGTACCGTCAAAAACACCTCCACCATGTATGCCTTGTAGTTCTCTAGATATGTCGTTAATATTTAGTGGTTGACTAGCGAACGTACCGTCAAATAAATCAACACCTGGACCAAGAAAAGAAAGATGCATGTAAAACCTACTGTTAGAAACACCGTAGGTGTTTTCTATATTTGTGTTAAACATACTGGTTTTCCATCTTCTAATTCCATCAGGTCTACCCAATACATCCGTACCGTTACTAGTGTGGGTATCGTCAGTTGTAATTATACCTTCCAAACCATTTATTAACTTTGTGTTTGGTAAAGGTAACGCTGATGATAAATCATATTTGATCCAATCTTTATAAGTAGTTCCGCTTATAACTGTACTTCCGAAATTCGCAAAATTACCCGAGTCACTAGAAGGCCAACTTATAGATTGTAAATACGTTGTTGGTGTCCAAGATCTTACTCCACTTGCTGGAATTTGACTACTAGTACAATGGTAAGAAATATCAGTCACAGCGCTAATGTCTCCACCGCTAAAACCATAACCACCTTCTCTAGCATACTCTCCATGCTGCACGGAGGATACAAACGTATTATCTATAAAAAACCTACAGCCACCGTTATTAATCATTGAGCTCAGAATATTATCCCAGGCTCCTCTACTTCGCGTAGTACTAGAATCCGAATTAGAAATATCTGCTGTATTACCATCTACACCGGCAGTTGTAGGAATAGCTGAATAATCTCCGTTATAAGTATTATTTAGTAATCCACCGACGTAAGGTGAACTACCGCCGGGATTGCTACTAGGATTATTGTTTATAGTATTTAATACATCTGCTTGCCAATTTACATTTTGAAAAGCTGCTACTACGTGGTTTATTTGAACATCTCCACTTTCAACAAATTTTAATTCGTTATTAATTAAATCACTTGCTAGTATTTTAACAAAAAATCTGCCAGAAAAAGCTTCTAAGTCTTTTTCTACTTTCTTTTCAATTTTAACTGTTATATCTGCGTGAAAATCATTAGCGTTTGTAGAAGCACCACTACCACTGTCATGACCATCACTTAAAATCAAAGTACTATCAACAGCTGTTATAGCTTTGTTTAATTTTATACGGTATTCATCCGGCGCTCCTTCTCCACCACTTTCAACTTGAACTATTCTATATTTTTCTGAGTGTTGGGTGTTAAAAACGTTTAATTCTTTAGAAAAAGAGAAGTATAAACTACCATCGGAAACTTGAAAAGCATCTCCCCACTCGCCCTGTATAAGTCTAGCACCTCCGTTATCCTTCCAAACACCTCCGTTTATTATAAACGTGTTGTTGTTAGTGTTGGTATTAAGAGGTAAAAAATCTTCGTCGTGAAACAATCCATCGGCAGCAAAACTAGTACCGGTACCAGTGGAATCTGTGTTTAAAATACCTGTATTATCACTAGCTGTATTAGTTATTTCACCCATGCTTATATACTTATACTTAATAGCACTAGGAGCTTCATTTTGAACATCTAAAACTCTAAATTTGTTATCTTCAAATACCTGTGTGTCTGAATTTATTGTTCTTTTAAGTATTATATAATCATCTTTAGAAATTTTATTTCTATCGGAAGAAGCAAATGATAACCACACGTGATCTTCTGAATCAAGATCTTCTAAGGTAGGTGTATAAAGAGCATCCATTACTAAATTGTAGTATTCTCCAGAAGTTTCTTTTACATAAAATTTATAATAATCCGCCCAAGTTGGATGAGCCGATTTAATCTCAGCGTTCAATTGTAGGGGATAACTAGCTAATGGTAAATTATGTTCAGCGTCTTCAAATGGAACCACTACAGAAGATTCCGCAGAGGTAAATACAGGGGTTTCTCTACCGAACTCATCTCCATATACGACTCCTAATTGATAATTTCTTTGAGATTTTACAGATGGTAATCCGCCTTCGTTAAACGTAATATTATTTTGATTACTTGAAGACACTTCCACTATTTCAACGTTATCTATACTACCTTCAAACGCATCTGAAACTGTTGTTATGGTTGGAGTATCAAATTGAAGTATATCACCGTTGAGATAAAGAGGTGATCCAGAACTCGTTTGACTTATAAAAGAAACATCAGTTAACGTTATAGTATTACCGTTTATAGCTGTTATTTCATTATCTAAAGTGTTCGCGGGGTCTATTGATATCCACGTACCATAGATACTACCTGCGCCAACTGGTTGCATTTGCTGAGTTGGATTACCACTTGCATCGAGAGTTAGAACGTTAAAAACATACTGGAGTTTGTCACCAACGCTCAATCCACTTACATCGAATAACTCCACGGTATTGCTTACATTTACCGCGGTTGGATATGTTGTAAACGTGTTTGGTGTAACCGTTGTTACTGCTTGACTTTCTATCCAAAATTTACCATTAAAACTAATTGGATCATTACTACTTGGTAACATAGTAAGCGTTTCTTCGTAATGATGAGTATCTCCTGTGGTAAGATTTAGAGCGATAAGATCAATATCTTCTTTAATATAATCACCGGATGTACCTACGCCGTTAGTTCCATTTGTTAATCTAATACTAAGATTTCCAGATTGGTAATTTACAACATCAAAAGCAATTTTGTATTCAGTTCCAGCGGCTCCCCAACCACCGTTATTTGGATATACCATTTTTTCAAATGCTGGAGCGGGGGTTCCTGCGGTACCAAAATCAATCACTTTATCTGTATCGTTCCAAGTTACATTCGCGTCTAAAACCCAAGGATTTGAACTGGTTAAAAAATTATAATTAGTTATTAAATTTTGATATAAAAATGTATCAAAAGAATTTTCACTAACACTTCTTACCGCGTAACTAGAACTTATTTTAGGGAAAAACGAAGTGTCTGTGTAGTTTTGTTTATAATTTCCGTAAACAATTCTATTTCCAGTTACTTCTTGTGCTAACGCTGTTTTTGGAACATTATCCCACGGTCTTAACAATTGATTTTCTGGAGTAGCAGCGTATATATTTTCGCTTTTAACTACAAACTTACCGTCATAAACAGAACCTGAATTAAAACCACTTGCGGAGACGGATGTGTTTGATGAATCTTTTAAATCAATAACTTCCATTATATAAACAACATTAGAATTTTCTTGTTTATACAAAAGATCTATCTGTACTACATCTAACGGCATATTAGGAGAAATAAAATCATATAATTCAATTGATTCTATCATATTAACCATACCCGCGTTGTAGGGTTCTTTTTCTGAATACGCCGTGTTAGAATCGTGCAACTCGCCATCTTGGTTTGTTGGATATTGAGAATTAAACACTACATCTGTAAACGGTCCAAACGCAGAGTACTCTCCATCATCGTATCTATATCTATAAGAAAATCTAGGGAATATAGTTTTGAATAAAGGATTTTTGTTATCTGAAGCTGCTGGATTTATTTTAACACTTAAAGTTTTTAAAGGTTTTTTCTTTATTACGGTAATATGTTCTTCTGTTACATCTACAGTAGTATTAGTTCCATCTACAAATAATTTTGAGTGAGTAGTTAAATTAGTGTGAGTATTTAATTTAAAGGAATCAATATTTATTTTTTTAGGTTCATTAACTCCATCTGTCCAAAATAAAAGATTATCAATTACATTAATCCCAGTTATTATATTACCGTGTTCAAACTTTAGAACGCTGTTATCAGTATCAACTAAAACCGGAGTAATAGCACTGTCTTTTGTATATTCTACAATAGCGCTTACGTGCGTTCCAGCCGTACCATCATTAGTTGTAATAAACGAATATAAAACATCGTTTTTTTCATCAGCAATAGATCCCACGCACTCGTAACCAGAAGTAATAATAGCACTGGTGTTAGTATTAACAGCGCTATTCCCAGGCACCACAGTATTCCCCAATATATTTTGTACAGTTCCAATATCTGCTCCGTCAGAAGTTGAAACTTGTATATTCAATGCGTCTCTATATTGTCCATTTGGAACTATTCTTTCGTCAAGGTCTTTGTTCATTTTACCTTGAGAGAAAGTGTTTTTAATCTCTGGCATATATTAGTGTTTTATATGTTTCGATTTACCTCTTAGTATTTGAGTTAATTCTTCTAATTTGATATTTGATAACCTTAATTTAGCTTGTCTTGTTGCTGCGAACTTTTCTTTTTTATATCTTTGTACAATGTATTCTTGGGTGTTTGCCCTTGTAGATAATATAGCGTACATAATCCATTTATACATAGCTTCTTCTGCAAATTTATGTACTTGCATTTCTCCATCAGTACCTAAACTATCACTTATATAATCTAATATCACGGTTTTTCCCGATACGTTAGAACTAAAATTAATTAGTCCTTTTAAATTATCTATATAAAAAGATCCATTAACTTGAGCATGTTGAGGATCTAATCCATATCTTTTTTGGTTGTTTGGCCAGTATGTATCATCTTGGTAATCATCTTGATTTTCAGATGGTGTTGCAGATTTATAATTTGTCCAGGTTGTAGAATCACCATCATTTTCATTATCTAGCGGTAAGTTTGGTGATACCCCCTCATATCCAACTGAAATAGTGTCTATTGTATTCGTACTTATATTAGCACTAAGACTCAAGAAAGGCGTATGACTAGTGATTAATACGTATAATGTATCATGTCCAACTACGTCTATGTTTTCTAATGTTTTTGTAATATCAGTTTCTCCAGCCACATTATTCCATTCTAATACTTCGTTATTTCCATTTGCATTTGGAAAAGAAGTGTTGCTGGTCGTACTATTAGTTCCTGGTAAAAAATTAGGACCATTATATCCACCACTAACTATTTGATCGTTTGTACCAGGATTATTCTTTTGTAAATTAGTATTCGGGTCTCCAGGTGTGGTACTGATACCAATTCTTAATATACCAGCACTTGCTTCACCTGATACTTCAGCGGCTGAACTACCCGTAGCGGTTATACTTAATTCATCTATATCCGTTACGGTGATTTCTTGCCAAACAGCATAAGCCCTACCAGTTGTAATTGGACTTGCTGGATTGTTATTTGTAAAAGCAAAAGGATTTGTAGATATCTGTAATTTTTCACTAATTACTTCAAGTATGTCTGAAAGAGCGCTTGTAGTAGTAACGTTCACGCTTGTAGAAATTGAATTGTTTACAGCTGGATTTCTAAACCACGGTTGGATTAATGCGCTTGAAAAATTAGGATTTACTATGTTTAGACTTCCAGTTTGTGCGCTAAAATCATACGTTCCATCACTATCTTGTCTTATTTTAAATGGATTTGATGTTTTAGAAGTAGGGTATAACACGTGTTCTATACCAGACGAATCGCTCCACGCTAGTTTGGTATAATTTACGTAATCACGAGGAAGTAGCATTGTATTAGACGGGGGAAGAGTTATTTCTTGAGATTTTATAGATTTAAAAGTATCGAAAGAAAGTTCTTGCATGGCTCTTTGTGCGTGAAAAGCAACGTCAGTCTTCCTTGCTTTACTTATTATTTTTCCCTCTCCAACATAAACCACCATGAACTGATTTATAATATCTTCTAAAGAAGTAAATTGATAATTACCAAAACCACTACTTGCTTCATAATAATTTTGATCTGTTCCAGTTAGTAATCCCATTTATTATTGTTTTTCTTGTTGAATATTCTTATTATCTTCTGCTCCTGCTATTTGGTACAACGCAGGATCTTTTAGCGTTATTCCAGCCAACCCTAATATTTTTATAACTAATTTTGTTTCTTCAGATGGGTGTAATTCAAAATCTACACTATTATCTTCGTTGTATTGAAAAGTTCCACCGACATTATATCCACTCCACTCTACTTTAACTGGCTTCCTAATATAATTAATTACTATTGGATCCTCTGTGTGTGGATACATATAAAATTTATAATTATCTTTTATAACATAAACTGGACGAGAAAGAGTTGGTTTTAGAAGAGGAGATCTATTAATTTCTTCTATTTGGTTTGCGTTTATTTTTTCACAATTATAACCATTATACAAAACACTACCTATTTTATACGGGTTAGTAGTAGAAACTCCTAAATTCCAAAATGTTTTAGCAGAGTTTATATTTTGTGTTTTTTGTACTTCAAAAATATGTATTTTTTCTTCTAAATAATTTAGCATATCTGAATACTCTGTATCATTTCCGAGTAATCTACCAAACTGATTTATATCGTAAAAATATTGCTCAAATATATCCATCTGAGCTTGGTTGGCAAATAAGTTAAACTCTTGAGGAGTTATATATCCTCTTTGTTCTTTATTAGCAAGAGCTAAAACTCTTTGATATACTGTATCTATACTTATGTTTTCTATATCTGCCATATTTGCTTTTTATTTTTTATAAGGGAAGACTTTGTTTAACGTTTCTTTTCTTTTATTGCAACCGCAATCTTTTTTTCCAACTGCTTTAGTTCCCATCTGCACTAAACTCTTTATCCCAGTTAATCTTGTTATTTTTTCTATTGAGTCTCCTAGACCCTTTGATTTATTTGATTCCATATAATTTGTTTTTGTAGTTTGCGATCGCCCCGTAGAGCGACCGCATCTACAGTTTGATTAATCGTTTAATCGTTTTTCTATATTTGTGTATATTTCCATACCTTCATCGGTTTTAAACCAATGCGCTAAAGCAGTGTATGGATGCTCGTCAAATGGTATTGTCATTAACTTTCTACCATTACTTCCCCACAAAAAGTTTCTTTGATCAGAAGACAATCTTAACGTTCCAGCTTCAACAGCTTTAATACCAAAGTTTCTAAGCATTACATTTTCATCATCTGCTAACTCTAAGAAGAGTTTAGGATTATTCCTCGCAAATATTAGTAAATCTCTTTTAAGTTCCTTAGAACTCAAATTAGATACTTTGGAGCCTTTTTCAACACGCATGATAGCCTCAGCCATGTCAATGTCAATATTTCTAGCCGCAATCAACGCGTCAACTTGCATATCTAGTATTTCTATTTGATCAGCTGCTTTTTGAACAGGTTTAAACTCGGTGTATATTGAATTATTGTCTGGATGATACAAAGACAATAATTTTTGTAATGTAACTTTGTTTTTAGGAACATGCAAAGATCCGCTTCTAAATACAATATGTTCTAATCTTTGGTCACCTTTCATTTCGTCTACAAATGGTGTTTTTTGATTTTGACAATATTTAAGTTCTCTTTCGTGTCCTTTTTCTTTATCAAAGTAGTATATGTTTGCGGATTTAATTGATCGTGAAAGAGGTTTGTCTCTTCCTTTTAAAACATATAATCTATCTTTAATTTCCCACTCGTTAGATGGTTTTAATCTTTCTCTTGTTTTTGGTTGCTCAACTACCGTTTCTTCAACCATTGTTTCTATTTGAGGTTCTACCTCAACTTTTTTTGTTTCTTGTTTTTTTGCCATAATATAATATATAATAAAATTAATAAAAATAAAGTACCGAGGCCGAAGCCCCGGTTCTTTAATATAAATAATGCTTACTTCATTAACATGAAGTTATTAGCACCTTGTGTAATCAAACATCTTTCAGAAAGCATGTGGATTTGCATTGCGTCTAAAGCAGATGTAGCTGCTCCAACAGAACCAGTAACCCAAGTCTTCATTCTTCTATCGTCAGTTTGTGAAGCTCTATATCTAACGTGTAAAAATGGTCTTTTAAGATTTTTTCCTAACATTTGATCGTAAACAGTAGATGTTCCAGCAGGAACAACAACCCCTCTAATCGCATTAGAACCAGCTGCAGTGTTAATACCACCTCTTGTAGCTTTGTCATTTAAGTATCTCATATCAGACTTATAAAAGTCATAAGAACCTCTACGGAATCCAGAGAAACCTAAGTTTAAAGCCATGTCTTCTGAGTTGTTAAACACTCCATAAGAAGTACCACCAGCTCCATAAGAATTCATAGAAGCTAACATATCATCCATTGCTAGTGAAGTAGCTCTGTTTACAAACATCATGTTTTCTTCAATAGCACCTTGGTTGTCAAACTCAGCTAAGATAGCGTCAAATTCAGCTAAATCAGTTGCAGCATTAACACCAGTAACACCAGAAGTAATATTACCTCTATCTTCGATAGCAGCAAATAAACCTTGAGTACCTGTTTTAACAGCACCGTTTGCAGAAAAAGCATCTTCAGTTAAATCTTCAACTGTTACAATTCCACTTTCAGCACCAGAATCTGCGTGACCCCCAGTAGTAGCTTCTAACATTGCCATTTCTAAGTAATCAGTAAATCTAGCTCTTGTATCAGCTTCTGCTTTTAAATACCATAAGTACCCTGCAGAACCATCTTCAGCAGCAACTTCAACCCAACCAATTCTAGACGCATCAGAACCTGATACCTCGTAGTAATCTTTCATTATAATTGGTTTGTTCATGAATGATTTGAAAGTTGGTTCGTTAGCACCTCTTGAGTTATTTGTAGCAGTAGCCGTTGCAACGTCAGCAGCTAAAGAATAACCTGTTCCTTTTTGGAACTCAGATCCATAAACCATAATAGTAATCGCGTCAGCATCTTCAAAACCAGCCGCGTCTAAAGAAGCTACACTATAAGGAGCAACTTCAACAGCGTCAGAACCAGCGATAGCTTCAGAAACTAAACATTTTACTACGCCAGCAGAACCAGCAATAATAACAGTATCATTAGTTCTGATACCGTGAGTAGTTCCTATATCGTTTCCATCGATATCTAGTGCTACTTCAATAAGACCACCGGAAACCACAGTACCACCAGCTTTTGTAGTTACTAATCCCGTGTAAGATAAGTGTAATCTTCCTTGTTCAGACCATACGACTTGATCAGCCGTCATAGCCTCTTCAGCTCCTACTTGTGAAAGAAATCCTGATATAGTTCTCGGTCCGAAAACTTCAGCTTCTTTTTCCATAAGATCTGGTACATATTGTTGCGCCCAACCAGCTCCTGCTGTTGACGCTAAATCTAGATAGTTTGATGAAAGTGTTTGTTGCGCGGGCGCAAGAACACTGTTCAATAAACCTCCATTAGTAATTGCCATAATTTTTAATTTTTAATTTTTAATTTTTAATTTTGAATTTGAAATCATTAGAATTTTCACCAAGCACCCTTACTTTTATTCCACCAGCATTAATCTCACCACTATGTTGCTGTCGTGGATCCATACTAATGTTTTTAGATTTAGCTACGCTATTCTTTAAAGCGTCAGCCTTACCTTGTTCGTAAAAGTGGTTGGCGACTGAATCAGCATTCATAGCAGTATACATTGATTTGTGATAACCCTTAGCATCTTCCATTTCGTTATTTTTGTTCAAAAACTTTTTGACAAAATTATTAATGTCGCTTTGTGTTTCTTTTACAGTATCAGAGTTTTTAACGTTAAACCTAAATTTCTTATCTCCCACGTTGTATTCAAAACCTTTGAATTCTTTGTTAAATAATTTATTTGTTTTATTTAAAAACGTACTATGCTGCTTTTCTGCTATTGCTTCTTGTTCTTTTGATTCCGTGTTGTATCTATTGAAGAAATCAACTGCTTTCTGTTGCTCACCCGTGAGCTTTGAACCACGTTTGATATCTTCGTAATATTTGGACTTTGCACCGTCCAGGTGTTGCTTTGCTTGAGCAACTTGCTCTTTCAAAGCTAATTTCTTTCTTTTAACATCTCTTTCCTCATCTAGTTCTTCATCAAAAGCAAAATAGTCTTCCATTAAAAAATCTATTTCTTCTGAATCTAAATGAGGTTTTGTTTGTTTATAGTATTCTTTTAGCAAAGCATTGTTGTCTAATTCAGAATAATCTTGATTTAGTTTAACGTAATCTTCTAAATCACCACCTGTTTCTTCCATGAACTCCATTAGTTTTTGGATGTTTTCTGGAATTGGTTTTCCTGTAGCTTCGGCTTCTGCTACCGCTTCTTCTACTTGCTCTGTTATTTCTTCAACTTGCTCTTTTACCTCTTCATCAGTTATCTCCTCGATAACCGGGATGTCTTCTTTGACTTCCTCCACAGGAGTTTCTTTAACAACTTCTTCTATAGGAGTTTCTTCAGAAACAACTTCTTCAACTTTAGTTTCTTCAACTTTAGTTTCTTCAACTGGTTTACTTAAATCAACTTTGATAATCTCATCATCTTGATTAAGTTTTTTCATTGTTGGTTTTTTCTTTACTTTAATTTTTTCAACTGTTTCGTCTACTTTTGGTTGTTCGACTACTTGTTCTTGGACAACCTCTTCAGTTATCTTTACTTTTTTGTTTGCCATAATATAATATAATAATAATTAATACTTGTTTATTGGGGTTCAAATGCCCCTAAATTGAATCCACCACCCATTATATCATTACCTGATGATTCAAAGTTTTTAGGTGGTTTTTCATTTTTTCTTTGATCAATCATTTCTGATTGTTGTGTTGCTTGAATTTTTGTTCTTTTATCCTTGCGATCTTCTTTTTCTTTTTCTCTACCTTTAGTTCCCTCTACCTCCATTTGCCTAAGCTGCATATTGTATTGGAACTCTTGCTCCATTAGCATTTTCTTTAATTCTCCCTCTGCTTGCATTTTCTGAATATCTAATTGAGATTCCATTTGAGCAAGTTCACCTTTAGATTGCGTAAGAGCTTGGTTTTTTTGAACTTCCATTTCAGCCGCGGCTTGCTGCGCTTGTATATTAGCTTGTGATTGTGCTTGGATGTTTTGTTGTTGTATTTTTTGATCTCTATCTATTTTCTTTTTTCTTCTAATTTTTAACAATGAGTTAGCCATTTTGAGATTTTTTATTTCTCTAACGTCAATAGCGTCTTCTAACTCTATATTTTCCTTAGACAATGCTACTTGTATATTGTTTTCTAATAAAGCTTTTTCTTCTTCGTCTGGTGCCAGTTCTATAAATATACCAAAGTCATATAAGTGTAGATTAGACATTTCTTCTAAAGTAGAAACGTTATGCGCTCCAATAGCCTGTATAAAAGCATCTTTCGTAGGAGAGTATTCTATAATATCAGATATTCTTAACGACAAGCACTCCGCTGTTTGCGCTGTTAAAAACAAACCAGATTGTAATATATGTCTAGTCGCTGTATTAGAATTAGCAGCGGCCATTTTCTGTACACCAACTAAAGCGTTTTTATCTGGAGTAGTACCATCTCTAGCTTCGTTTAATCCAGTCACATCTCTTATCATTTGTAAATAGTAATTATATGTTCCAATTAAACTCTGCATTTTATTACCTCCACTACCAGATTGTATTTCTTGAATAGGTACTTTACCTGGATTCATATCACCCTCACTCGTAAACGATCTCCCAATCACGGATCCAGTTTGGAAGAACATATTTAAAGCTTCTTGCGGGCTGTAGTTTGTTCCATTACCTAAATCAATTTCAGCAAGTCCATCAGCGTCTAGGTATACTCCATCTGGTACCATACGCGACATCACTTGCTGTAATTTTAAATGTGTAAGTTGGATCATATCTGCAAATCCCGTTATTCTACCAACTAAACTTTCTATTTTACCCTTATATATTCTAGGTGCTACTATAGAATAATTCATTTTTACTTTAGTAAAATCACTTTTAGGACGCATCATATTTTTTGCCATCTCCCATTTAAGTAATTTTTCTGTACCAAGTACCATAGCACCTTCGTAAAGACACTCTATAGCTCTGTGTAATCTTTCGTATCCACCTTCTTTTTCTTCAGGAGGATTAAACGAATCATCTTTTTCTATAGCTTTTGAAGCTCCAGATCCAGTTTCTTTCATTTTATAAACCTCGTTCATGTAACTCTTAAAGTTAAAATATAATACTTGAACTGAATTATTATCTATTTCTCTAGATTTGTTACCTCCATGATTATAATTACTTGTGTGAGTTGATTTGTTTTTTGCTAACTCTTCTAAATCTTCATGCGATAAATGTGGGAATTGTTTTGCTAATTCATTAATTGGAATTGTCTTAACTTCTCCGACGTAATATATATCATCAAAATATGGAGATTCAGTATACGAGTACACTAAATCAGCTGGATCAACATAATCTATAGTAACGCCCTCAGAAGTAGTAAAACCCGTTTTTACTGCTCCAATTCCAAGAACAGTTAGATCGTAGTAAAATCTCTTTTTAATTAACTCATATTTATTACCTTCCATTAAAACGTTTATAGCTTGTTCTTCTGCTATTTCTACAGACTGCTTGTAAGATAATTGCATGTGCAACCCTAACTCTTCTTCGTTTGCTGGTAAGGTTTCTGGATCATTTTCAGATAAATCAAGATTAAAGTTTTCTTTAATATAAGCATCAACACTCTTCATTTCCATATCTCTTATAATAGACTCCATATACTCGGTGCGTTTACTAACTCCATACGGATCTTGAGAAAATGCTTTTATATCGTACATTCTTTCTGCAATACCATTTACAACTATATCTACAAATTTAGGGATTATTGGAACTGGTTTCCAGTCTAAATTTAAATAGGACAAATCACCATTGATAGATAACTCATCCTTATATTTTTGAATCGACTGTTCTCCACGAGCGTATAATCGTAAATTGTGGAAGTTGTTTTGGGTGGTAGTATATCTAGTGTTTCCACGGTCTTGGTGGAACCACTCGGACTCAATAGCTTTAGCTATTTTTAATCCATAATCGTAACTTAGCTTTTCGGCATCGCTTACTACTTGACTAGGGAAATAATTATTTATAACAGACTCTGCCATATTTTACTTTATTATTTTAGATGCGTTTCCAGTATTCTTATACTTCGCAATATTTATGTTTAATTGTTGTTTCTCAATTTTAGCGTTTGGTCTATATAAATGTCTATTACAAGCCATTATTGCTAATCCAGAACTAATAGTTGCATCAAATTTAGTTCTTTTATTTATATCAAATCTACTCCAATCATTTAGTGTTTCGTTGAAATATATATTACCATAATTTCCATCGCCTAAGTGACCAACGTGGCTTTGTATATACATCTCAATAGCTGCCGCGTGAGCTTGTTTAATGTCTTCACTTGAATTAGGTATACCACCTATTTCTTTTTCTGTTACAGATAATTTGTTCCATAGCTTATCTGGTCTATTCATAGAATACCCTCTATAACCTCTTCTTCTTAAATGATACAATAATCTAGGTTTGTTGTTTTCACAAAGTAATGGCATACCGTAAAACACTAAGGCCATCAATACGTCTTCGAAAAATATATCAGCAGTCGGAGGTCTTGCTACGTATTCTAAAAACATATGATTCGGGGGACAATCTTCCATTGAAAACTTTGTTAATCCGTGTAAAGATCCATTTGATCCTTTTCCATCCACTGTTCCTGATATATCGTATGAATCACAACCAAAAGCTCCCATGTGTTCGTTTGCAGGATATTTAACATTATTCTTCGTTAGAATTTTATTCTGCATGTGAGTGGGTGGAAACCAACTTACTTTAAATCTGCCCTTTGGATCTGGGTAGAAGATCACTTGCGTGTCCTTTATGCCATTCACCCATTGGAAGTTTCCAACTGATAACACTGATGAATTCCCTATACCTTCGTTGTAATCTATCTGTTCGTATATTTTAACTAGGTTAAAGATACTATTTTTAGATTCATCTCTAAACGCGTGTTCTGTAGTTCTTGGGAACTGTCTGTAAAATTCATTCAATCCATCTTGATCGGATTTTAATCCTTCAACTTCATTTTCCCAATGTTCTATTATACCTATATCTATTAATTCACCGTCTGGTCCGAGGACATCCCCGTCTGGATTACTAAATACTGGAAATCCATATTCATCAATAAATCCCTCGTAGTTCCACTCCATTGGGATAAACAAAGAGTATAAACCAGACTTTGTTTGACCATTTCTATTTCTCGAAGTGACATCTGATGAGTTGTATAATTTTTTAAAATTGTCTCCACCTTTATCTAATGCGTTTGAAGTAGAGCCCATCATACATTTACCAACAATCCTACTACCTAGCCGTAAACATGTTTTTGTAACTCTCCAATTGTTTAATATATTGTCGGGTCTCTCCCATTTACCACTTTCGTCGTGTACTAGTAGATTTAGTTTTTCACCATCATAACTATTATCTCCTGTATTTTTCCAATCTATAGTTGTATCTAATCCTTTTATCTCTTCTAACTTTTCGTTAGCTGTAATCTTTTTCCTTGTAAACTTACTAGCTGGTACTCTATATGCTAGTTCAGTTTTAGGTCTATCCATACCATCTTGAACTGGTTTGAAGAAAAACGGGTAGTTAACGCTAATTGGTACTACCTTATCTGTAAACATCTTTTTTGCATCCCAACCACTTTTAGATAATATACCGTATCTAGCATCACTTGATATTGTAGCTAAATTAACTGTTTCCGCTGATGACATAAAAGAAAATCCTGATCTACGGTTTTTAAGGTAACATATTCCGTAACATCTTTTATCCGCTTTACACGCTTCCCAGTATATATAAAACAACCTATTTGCTTCTCTATAATCTGGGGCACCTACATCTATTTTACTCCATTGTAAGTACATATAGTGCGTACCAGTTATCCAGGTTGGTTTACCATTGTTCACAAACCAAAAACCTTCTTCTCTTCGTTTAAATTCCTCGTCTATGTAATCGTACCATTTTTCTTTTTGATCTTCCGGATAACTTCTCCAATCAAATATATTCTTAATACGACTAAGTTCTTTAGGGTATTCTTGTCTCACCCATTTGTTCTTTGTGTGTTTATATATCTCTTTAGGAGATTTAGGTAGCGCTATAATTAAATCTTGTATTTGTATTATTTCACCAATAACACCGTTCTGAGATAATACAATTAGATCGTGTTCTTTGTTATAACCATACTTCCACTTCTTACCTCGATTCATTCTAGTAACCGTGGTCTTTTTTATAGGTTCTACTGTCTTAACTAAATTTTGCTTGTACATTACTTAGATCTACCTTCTGCGAATCCTTTAAAGACTTTTTCCTTTCTCTCTTCAGGTGTTTTGCCCTCAAGTAAATTTTCTTCCTCTTGAATTCTTGTAAGTATTTCGAATGCGTCAAATATAGCTAGTTTTTTAGTAGCTGCAGCGTTCTTTAGTCTATCAGCAGTAATATCATCTCCAGAATCAACAATAGCCTCTTTAGCTACTTTGATTAACTCCTCCACTGCCTTGTGCCCAGCTTGGATTATACTCTTCTTCGTTTCCTTGATATTCATATTTAATTGTAATAAATTGGGTCATAACTCTGTATAATCTTTTACCATCGATTATAAATTCATAAGTAGAGAAAGGCGTGAATCCTATTAGATCTCCTTCCTTGTAAGAACCGTCGGTATGCTTAACTATACCAATACACGCTTCTTCTTTATCGACACCTAAATATACTCTATCCTTTATAGGTTGTACAAAGCAATATCCTTTAGGAGCTTTCCACTCACCGTCTCTTTTATATAAAAACACTTGATCTTCTTTTACAAAATAAGTATTTTCATTAAAGAAACTTCTACTATTCCTTTCTTTACCCTTAACATCGTGCCAACGTCTAAAAACATTGTGATGTGTTATGATAGTATCTCCAGGTTTTATTTCAGATTCAAAAGCCGTGGGAACAGATTTAACAATAGCTTCTCTATTTACAAATTGGTGGTTATAAACCTCTGTATTTAATATGAGATCTTTATCACCAACTTTAGTAGTATTGTTGTATCTATTTCCTTTTGGCTCTATAACAAAGTCAAAAGGCGCTTTCATTAGTATTCTAGATTATATTCTATAGATACCGCCATATTCTTGTTGAAATCTTTCCAAGGTAGAACATCTTTATTCTTTTTGATATAAATAGAGTATTTATCTTTGTCTTCTATTATATCACAGATAGTGTGTCCACCATAAACTTCTTGTCCAACAGCGTAATGCATAGCGTCGTTCTTATAATCCTTACCTACAGTGATTTTTCTAATCAGTTTTGACATCTTCTTTTGGATGATTTATAGTACCATCTTGGATGTTAATATCAGCTGTACCATAAGTCTTCTCAAACTCAGCTTGTAGTCCACCTAACTTCTCTTGTAATTGTGCTACGTGATGTAAAAGATTATGCTTCTTACTTTCAAAAGAACCAATCTCTAATTGCGCTCTATTTACATCGTTAATTACTGATTGTACTTGATTTAATTCTTCATTAGTGATTTTCTCAGGTTTGTCACTTTTTAATTCTTTGATTTTCTTTGTTGTGTTTTTTGCCATTTTATTTAATTTAAGTTAATTGTTAATATTCTTGTCCGTTTATATATGAATACATATCGTTTCTTTGTGCGGTAGTTAAAGCTGTTCCATTCCAAACTATAACATCTTTCATAAATCCTTGAAACGTTAAAGTACCATCTTGCTGCGCTGCTATATTGTTTATAGAAAACGCATCTGCATCAGTATGACTTTCTGCACTGTCCCAAGATTTATCAGTATAAGATCCACCGTGAACTCGCATTGTTAAATTCCCTGTGCTATCATCGCTTCTTGTTAACGAGAAAATATAGTAAGTATCTGTAGCTAAAGTATCTGATGATTCAGCCCAAGTGTTAGCAGTGCCATCATGTATTTTATTTACAATTTGTTTGGTATTAGAAACTTTAATTACATCACTAGCAGTAGCACCTATTAAAGATCTAGCAGCGGAAAAATCTGAAACTTTAGCTCTTATCATAATAGTAAAATCTGTATTTCCAGCTACTTCTATATCTGCCGAGCTATATTGAGCTAAATCGAATTGCATTAAAGCGCTAGCATTTGAAAAATTAATAGCTCCAAAGTCAGCAGCATCAGTTTCCCAATGCGGTTTTTTAGCCGCGGTACCCTGCGAAGCATGTCTAGCTTTCCCTGATTGATCTGCCCAAGAATTAATATCTTCGCCATTTGCCATATCACCATCAGCACTAGCACCACCAGCGTTACCAACTATACCTGTATTAACTTTTAACCAAAGGTCTAATCCAGATATATCTGGCGGACTTAACGCCATTACTCCCCCACCTGTAGTTAAACTACTTCCTAACCCTAACATTATTTACCGAAGTAACAGATTATTGGAGCAGCAGAAGGTACTATCGTAGTCCATCTACCATATATAGTAACACCTTTTGGAAATGTTACACTTTCTGTAGTTGTACCACCAGCGCCATGATATTCATCAAGGAAATATAATGTATTACTAGAATCTATACTACTAACATCAACTGCTTGATTTCCACCTGTAGGCGCTCCTAAAGTTAAAGTAGTTCCATATGTACCACCAGTAAGACTAACTACTACTACGCCTTGTTGGTTTGGTCCGTTATATATAGGTGTTAAATGTCCAGCGCCCGTATCAAGAGTCATACCAGCATCCATAGTATCACCATCAGCACCGATGATAACATACTGCCCCGGTTTTATTTTAGCGTTACTTGCGACGTCTGCAATCGTAACTACATTGCCAGAAACACTAGCTGCGGCAGCTTCACATACACCTATATAGTTACCATCTACAGCTTCGTTTTCACCAACAGACGTGGCGTTTATAAAACTGTGAGAACCAGTTGTTGGGTATTGAGGTCCTTGGGTGTTTAAAGTTTCAGTAATTAACGCCGTGGGTGTATTATCGGCTAAAAACTGAACGGCAACTATTACGTGTCCTGCGGGTGGAAAAACTGGTTTTGCTAAGTTTGTAAACACACTACCCATTTGTCCGAAGCCATAAGAGACTTCTGTTGAATTTATTCCCATTATTTTATTTTTTTGTTTTTTCTAGTGATCTACCACCGAAGTAAGCTCCGATCACGGTTATTAATACTAATTGTAATAGATCAGTCCATTTAGCTTCAACTACAAAATTAATTGTGCCAGCATCAATAAATATCATTAACACTGTTGCTACAACTAAAAACACTAAAACTAATGGTCTAACATTTTTACTCAACCAAGAATCTGATTTCATATCAGCGTTCCATCTTGATGAGATTTCTTTTTCTAGTGTGGTTTGGTAAGAGGACACTAACTCTTTTACTTTTCTTTCAGCTTCAAGCTTTTCTTCTTTCGATGTGTGTAGATTGTCTATTACGCCACCTACACCTTCTACTAGATCTTTAGCTCCACCTGAAAATATTGTTCCTAATATACTCATAATTTAATTTTTTTATGCTATTCCATTATTTGCATCAACTTCCCAAGGAAAACCCTCGTCTCCTGCTTCTTTCCACTCACCATAGACAAGTATCATATCCTTACCATTTCTAGTTTCTCTAGGGAAAGTTTCTCCATTATGTTTTATATAATCATCTGCGTACTCTGTTTTACCAATCTTCATATCGGTAGCATGTCGCATTTCGTGATTTATTGTTTGTTTTTCTTCAAAACTACCAGGTTCTAGTTTGTTGCTAATATATATACTTCCATCCATATTAGCTTCACCTAAAACTCCAGGTTCTAAATTTTTTCTAATAATAGGAGTACCGGGAACGGAAACATCAGGATCACCACCCTCTCTGTCGAAGCGTAGTTTAGTCCTTATTTCACCACTAACTGCGTATGGTTGTCTTGCTGTTCCTAGTTTAAATCCCATATTACCTGTCTTTATCTTTTATCATATCATCTATAGATTTATTAAAAACCTTGTCAGTATATGTTTTATTATTATAAAAAACACTCCTTTCTGATGTTGGTAAATCTTCTTCACCTAACAGCACTCTATATATTCTACTTATTAACTGAGAACATTTGAATGATGTTTTAAACACCGAGTATTTTATTGTTGTTCTGTTTCTGTGTCTCCAGGTTTCTATCCAACCTGCTTTTTTAAGTTTCACCCAACGGTTGTTGTCCCAACTCATTGTGTAGGTACCATCTTTAAAACCTTGTCGTGTAAATCTTCCTTTACAATCTAAATAAATTAATAATTCTAAATCTGCATCTGTTAACCCGTAAGTCTTACAGGCCCACTTTCGTGTGAGCCTGTAGTACTTAAGGATATTCATTTCACG
>Ga0209337_1000202_pt1 | contig 47351 bp, 55 predicted proteins | sample LinPmetageLP53_FD_184044 | JGI IMG/M metagenome (GOLD analysis project Ga0209337, IMG submission 184044) | Marine viral communities from the Pacific Ocean - LP-53 (SPAdes) (version 2) | ecosystem: Environmental > Aquatic > Marine > Oceanic | place: Pacific Ocean | collected 2010-02-08
CTTCAGTTAGTTTGCCTTCATTTTGTAGATTATATCTTACATCTTCTAACCAATCAGACACATCAAATTCTCCATAGTCTTTAACAAATGTTCCTGGATTTTTTCTTGCAATTTTCTCCATAGATTTGAGGTAGTCTTTAACATATCCTTTATCTAGTTTTCTACCACCTAATGTTTTCATTAAAGCATTGATAGCGTTTGTCAAAGTTTGTTTTGCAGTTGTTTCATTTAATTTGCCTTCGAATATAAATGAGTGAGTACCGCCTCCTGAACTGTTAACGCTCCAGCCTTTGTGTTTTATTTTGATTGAAGGTTCAAGTTTATTTAAAGATTTAATTACATCTTTTGGATTTACTTTATATCCATAAAATACAGTTATACCTTTTTTATTAAACTTTGTTATCTTAGGCTTAGTATTACCTGAATAATCTATTGAAAGCTGGTAGTTTACATCTTTCTTATTAAGTGTAGCTGTAGCTTCAGTTAAGCCATCCTTCTTCATTTCTTTCTGTAAACTGAATATAGCTTGATGTAATGAATCTACCTTTTTCTTTAACTTCATGTCCTTGTTAGTCAACGTTTTTATTCCCATTGAATGTCTAAAGTTGAACATCGCATCGTTTATTTCTTTGAATGCCTTTGAAGTATAACCTTTATATTTTGCAGCTTTAGCGTTGTCATTATGTAATGTAGTCCAGCTTATGTTTGCTTCATTTACTGATTCTGAATATAGATCTTTACCTTTATGTTTACCTTTATATTTTACTGAAGATACTAGAATTGGATGAAAACTTTTAGGGTTTGAATCAAATTTAACGTATGCTACTTGACCTTTAACCTTGTTTACAATACCGATTTCTCCCATTGATTCCACGTGATCGCCCTTTTTAAGTTTGGCTTCATTTACTACACTTTCTTTCAATCCTTTAATAGCTTTTTTAACATCTTTATTGAATTGCTTTAGATGTTTATCAGCTGATTTTATATAGCTATAGTATTCTTTGTCTTTTACTACATTGTTTTTACCAGGTTCACCAGCATCTTGTACAAGTTCTATTGCAGCAAATAATGGATCTACTAAGTCATCATACTTATCATCATTATCAACGTTCCAATCTTCCCAAGCTTGTGAAAGCTTATATAATTTATCTTCACCATCTTTAACAGATGCCTTTAGAGATTGCTGAAATAGTTTAGCTAATTTTCTATCCTTGGCTTCAGTTAATTTGCCTTCTTTTACGCATTTGTCTTTACCATTTTTTGTACCTGCATATCTGTATCCTTTCCAGCAAGCTTTGCCATCTGCACCTTTGATTTTCTCCATCTGCAATTCAGCATCTGCATATAATCCTCCGATAGCCTTGTCTAGATCTGATTCTAATTTTTTCTTGGCTTTCGTGAGCAAAAGTGCAGATTTCTTATACTTTTCAGTATCCTTTTCATTGCCTGAGTCTTTTGCCTTTTTGTATAAAACAAGATTCTTCTTTAACGCATCTATTGCTTTTAACAAGTCGTTTTTAACTTTATCTACGCTAGCCTCTGTTAGAGAATCATATTCTTCTCCAATTATTGCTAGTAAAGCAACCTCGTCTTCAGAAAGCTTTTTGATTTCTTCCATCACAATTTTATTTAATTTTGTCGTCATCTACTTGTCTCCTTGTACTATAATACTATATGATATAAATATCAACTAAGAAATTAAAATGTCGTGTGTACCAACCCAGAATTCTCTTCCAGCATTGTCCCTAACAACTATATTCTTCTCGCCGTGTGTACATGAACATTTTATATCTATAACCTGTATTTCTGTATTCTTGTGCAACATACCTTCTGATGTTTGTATATCTTTTGTTGCTATTGCGCTTGATCCTTTCATAATAACCTTTCCAGCGTTTTTCCCGTTATATATCCTCATCAACGCTTACGTTTTACTTCTTGTTTTTATTAAACTTATAACCTTCTGTTAACAATGTTTCTGCAGATTTTATAGCTTCTGAGTGTGAGTTAAAAGGGCCTGAAGCTTTATTCTTTCCATGATATACAAACACTTCTACTTTTCCAGATATTGTTTGTATCTCTCCGTTATTTAGTCTTCGTTTTTTTGGCATATCTATTTTCTGCCTTATGTCTAAATAACCTATTTTGAATAGATAACTTCCGTATTTTTCTTTTTTCCCCATAGTATATATAAATATATGCTTATTGTTATTTATTTTGTTTTTTCAATAGCTTTCTTTGTAGATTTTTTAATTCTTCTTTCATACCTACAATAAACCAATTACTTTCATCGCCTAGCTTTTTTACTTCAGCTGATAAATTTTTGATTTTTTCTTCTAATTGTGCTTCTGACATTTTAGTTTGTTCTTACTTTTAGTTTTTGTATTTGAGTCAAGAACTGTTCAACAGTCAGTTCCTTGCCTTTATCTGTTTTTATTCTTACATCAGGTAGTATCTCGGGTTTTTTGTCTACTATCTTCATCAGCACCTTAAGTCCACTTCCAGCCCAAAACACACCAAAGCCTGTATTTTCACCTAATTCGTTTGATTCGAACATTGCAGATTCATCTGTGTCACCTGGTAGCATTACAAAGTATTTCATATACTAAACTCTTTCAGCCAATGATCTATCATCTCGTCAAGCATCGTTTCAAATGTATATTTTTTATCCCACTTTAATTTATTTACTGCCTTACTGCAGTCGCCTTTTAAGTGTGACAGCTCCTCAGGTCTTAGAAATTTTGGGTCGCTACCTACATGATTTCTCCAATCTAAACCAAGTCTGTCAAATACATATACTACTAAATCCCTTACTGTATGTGATGTTCCAGTTGAGCATACAAAGTCATCAGGCTGGTTCTGCTGAAGCATTAGCCACATAGCTTCTACATAATCTTTAGCATGTCCCCAATCTCTACTAGCATCCAAATTACCAAGCTTTAATTTCTTAGATAGACCTAGTTTTATTTTTACTGCTTCTTTACATACTTTGTTTGTTACAAAATTACTTCCTCGTCTTGGAGATTCATGATTAAACAAAATACCGTTGCTTACAAACATGCCATATGAATTTCTATAATTTCTACTTATATTATACGCATATACTTTTGCACAGCCATAAGGAGATACTGGAGTCATTGGTGTTGTTTCTCTTTGATATCCATCTTCATCTATATTGTTACCAAACATTTCAGATGAACTTGCTTGATATACTTTCGACTTAGGGCTTATGATTCTTATTGCTTCTAATAAGTTTAAAGTACCTGTAGCTATTGAGTGTGTTGTATAAATTGGCATATCAAAACTAATTCTAACATGTGATTGAGCTGCAAGATTGTATATTTCATCTGGGTTGCAGAGCTGGAGTACTCTAATCAAAGAAGACATATCAAGCATGTCAGCATATTCAAGATTTAATTGCTTGAATATATTATCAGGTATTCTTGCAGTTTGATTTTCTGCAACTGAATTACGCTTGAGTATTCCCCAGACTTCGTATCCTTTTTCTAACAATAGTTCTGCAAGGTATGAACCATCTTGTCCATTGATGCCTGTTATTAGTGCGGTTTTTTTCATTTTCTTATATCCTTATAGTTTTCTACGAACCATGAAACTGTCTCCTGTATTCCATCTTCTATAGACTTAAATTCATAATTGGGCAAGTATTTTCTTAGTTTAGAATTATCACTTGGCTTTCTATATTGACCATCAGGTTTTTCTTTTTCAAATAAAATTCTATCTTCGTAGCCAAACTCTCTTGCTATTAACTCAGCAACATACTTTATTGATACTTCTTTTGAGTTTGAAAATATAATAGGCTCTTGTTCTTCATAGTTTTCAAGTGCCCACACCGCCAGCTTTGCAACGTCGCTAGAATGTATAAACTCTCTTAATGGTTTACCTGTACCCCATATTCTAAAATCTTCATTTTTCTGCTTTGCTAAATAACATTTATGTATTAGAGATGGTATTACGTGGCCGTTTTTAAGATCAAAGTTGTCGCCTGGTCCATATATGTTTGTAGGTATTACTGAGATGTATTCTAGGCCATATTGTTCTTTATAAGATCTTAGCTGAATATCTACCATTCTCTTTGAATAAGCGTATGAATAGTTAGAGTCATGAGGTTCACCTAAGTGTATTTTCTTTTCAGTCAATGGATATTCAACATCATCAGGGAATATGCAAGTTGACAAAAAGCATACAAGTTTTTTTACATTGTTTACTCTACATGATTCAATTATATTAGTGTTCATCATTATATTTTCATAATAAAACTGACCTTTATAATTCATGTTGCCTCCTATACCACCTACTTTAGCAGCTGTATGTATTACGTATTTTGGATTGATATCGTTAAATAACTTTCTTGTATTTTCTGAGTTTACAAGGTTGTATTCGTGTGATTTAAAACGTGAGCATTCACCTGCCCATTTTGTTCTAACCTCTTTCCAAATAGCGTCTCCAACCAATCCCCATCCACCTGTAATTAAAAGATCTTTATTGTTCATACTTTTTTATATCCATGTATCTAATATAACAAATTATTCCGATATAATAAAATTTTATGAATTATATATTTTTATTATATACTTAATGCCGTCTTTATAAAAAAACGCAGGGTATCTATTATTATCGACTACTCTTAGTAAATTAAAGTTTTCTTCTATACTTTTATTTATATCTAGTTCGCTAGAATCTAAACCTCTTCTTTCATAATATGTACTTTCAGAATCTTCCTGTGGCTTTCCAATCATAGGCCAATTAGATATGTAAGCAACAGCCATGTCAACAGTCTTCACTCCTTGAAGATGCTTTATTTCTTCATTAAGCTCTTTTCCTTGTAATTCAATATAGTCAACAATATACACATCACCAGAATCAACTTTAGATGTGGCCTCGAAAAGACTTACGGGTATCCAATTTTTGTTTTCTAGTATCTGCCATGCAACTGGAGACCAACCTCTTCCTTTTGGAAGCCGGGAAGGATGTATTACTATATTATTTTTACATATATCTAATTGCTTTTGAGTTATAATCTTTTCGCAAGAAAGAAGAAACAACACATCAGATTCTTCTACATCTTCTATATCATACACATGAGAAACAGTGTGACTTTTAGAAAGCTTATCATGTATTGTTTTAGCGTACGGTAGTACCCAACTTTTCTTATTGTCTGTAAGTATTGTTACGATCATCCGATTGTCTCATTATCTTTGAATACAGTGAACTCCGTCAGATCTCTATAACCATTTACTTCCTGCAAGTCTTCTTTATGTTCAGGGTAATTTTGCATCATAGCTAGACCTTGTGCTGCTTGTTGAGGGGTCATATACATATTCCAACCTAAGAATGTTATATCATCTTCTTTATAGTATTTTTCACTTCTACCCTCATATCTAGCTTTTTTAAACCATTCATATGCTTCCTTGTTGTCACATAGTATAGCTCCACCTTTCCATATAGGTAATTGTTTTTTAATATGAAATGACAAGCACATATAAGAATCTTTTATATACATGTTTGTAGTAAGTCTTTTAGCAGCATCATATACAGGATAAGGTTTTAATTGATAGATACCTTTCCAATGATTTGTTTTAGGTGTTTTATCAAATATAACTTCCCCACCTGCGTGAATGATAGATTGTGGTACAGAAAGATATGTTTGTGATGGTATAGTAACACTACCAACTTGTAGATATTTGCACACTAAAAATAAAGCATTGGTACAACTATCAACTGAAACTACATACTTAGCTCCAGTGTAGTACTCTAGTTCTTCTTCGAACATTCTAACTATTTTGTATGGGTTATTTTTCATATATTCTTCTCCATGTACTCTTTCATTAGTAGCTCCCTGTCATTCATGTGATCTACCTCTTTCCAAGCTGAATTATTATCAGTTGAATATGATGTGTCTTTATACGTACCAAATAGTTTAGGTGAGCTAAATAAAGTACTTCCTGATGATCTCAGTTGAGAACAAAGTGCAATCTCCCAGTGGTGGAATTCATCATAATCGGTATTGAAAAATGACAAATTTAACGATGTGATTTGATCTCTATTGAATATCATCAATCTACCTTTTATCAAATCTACTTCACCACTTGGATTTGATAGTGTACTGGAGAACAATTCAGCATCTCTACCAATAACTATATCGCCATACTTAGATTCTAATTCTCGTATAATATCGTACGTATCCTGAATGGCGGTGTCTGATGGGACGAGATCATCATCCATCTTTATTATATACCTACTAAATGAAAACATCATCATTGCAACTGCTGCGCCGCACCTGAAGTTTGTTGACGTGTTAATAACTACATCAGCATTTTCGTCTGCATACACTATATCTGGGTTATTATTCCAAACAACTACATTACATCCCATTTCTTGAGACTTAAGTATTTTGGTATTCATTCTTACTTGATCCTCACGCTGCCAATTCATCATCACGTATGTAATTTCATGATCAAATTTATTTGTTATATTCAATTGTTTACTCCATTTGTTGATGTGAATTTGTTATAGTCTACAATATAGTCATCAACATTATATTCTGTAGAGCACATCACTAATAATTTAGAGTCATCTGTTTTGTATACCTGTTTATCCCAAACCATATTAGGTATGTGTACAGAATCTCCTTTTTCAAGCTGTATAACACTTTGTTTTCCGTCTTTAGTCGTTAAGTACATATCGATCTTTCCTTCTAAACATATTGCAAATTGCTCTGTTACATGGTGAGCGTGGCCGCCTCTTTCTGTCTGCTCCGAATGTACGTCTGCTATGAATATCCTTTTACATTCAAACGTAAGATCTTTAAGATCAAATGGTATTAGTGTACCTCTACTGTCGCTATAACACTGTGGCATATTTTCTTACTCCTTTATAAAGATGGGAGAGTTCCCTCTATTACTCTATTTATTTCTTCGTCGCTTAGTTTTTCATGAAAAGGTATACTTAATACTCTACCAGCAGCTGCATCCGATTTAGGTAGTGAGTTATGAGTATATCCAAATTCAAATTTTTCTCTTGCATATGTAGCGTGTTTATGCAGACATTCATAGTGTATACCTGACGCTATATTTAATTCTCTAAGTGCTGCGGATTTTTCTGATGCAGTACTATCTATAATAGGCACTCTATATAGATGATTGCTTGTATTGCTTAGACCAAATTCGGAATTATATATCTTTCTAATTCTATTTAAGTTTGCTAGCTTGCTTTCATATTTTTTAAAATTCTCATTTGCAACGTAAGCCTGTACTGAATTTAGATACATTTTATACCCTGGGAATTTTATTTTTCTTTCCCAGTTATCTGTTGCGAATGACATTCCATTTAAAGTTGCTTCTCTAAACCAATTGATTTTTTCTTCATCGTTGCTTACAACCATGCCTCCATCAATACTACCTATTGGCTTTGTGGGATAAAAACTAAATATCATTATATCACTATCATTTGCTTCATTTTTATACTGGTCTTTCTCAATTTTTTGAGCAGAATCAATTATCTTGTAGTCACCAAAGTCGTGTAATGTATAAGAATCACCTACCCATTCAGTATCATCGATAAAATTTATACTGTTGCCTGAAGTTAAAAGTGCATTAGGTACTACAGCTGGTATCATACTTGGTATGTTAACAGTCACATCTTTATTCAGCATTGATAAGAATATAGCATTTGTTGCGCTATTAACACCACAAGCGTATTTTGCTCCAACATAATCTGCAATAGTATTTTCAAATTTTGTAACGCACTCATCGTGTAGTATGTGACTAAATTTTTTCATATCTATATTATAGTTTTCTATGTTAAACAGCTTTATCATGATACCTTTTTAGTTGATTTTTAAAATTGCTTTTTAATTCCTTAATGTCTCGTTGAATAGCTTCAGGGTGCTCCGCTGTAAATTTGTCAGTAAAACATTCGCCTCTTATATGTTGCTTGAACTCATGTACGCCTAGGAATTCGTTTTCGACCTCTTCACGCCTACCATTTACCCAAGGAAGCCATACCTTATTAAAATAATCATCAATACAATTTTGTTTGCTAACGCTATCTTTATAATAACTTACTTTTTTATATACCTGGTCTGGGAATGTGTATGAGTAGTGATACATTTGTATGCCTGCTTTCTCCCAAAGAAGATTACTATTGATGTGTATCTTATTTTTATTAAATTCAGAACCTTCTATGTATTTTATTGTAGGAGGCCTATGCGTTAACCACGTAGCGCCTTTTTCGTATCTAAAGATTCTTAAGAAATTATCTCTATTAAGCTCAAAGCCTGTAAGATAGTTATCGAACCCTCCAAAAAATGAGCAGCTTCTAACGCCTACGCTTGTAGGTTTTTCAACATCAAGTATCTTTATCATCTTCTCTATATCTTTGGACTTATAAACCTCATCAGAATCTAGATTCCATATATAATCTATGTCATCATTTATGTGTTCCATATATGCTTTACATTGGTCGTCTTTCTCTGAATACTGTCCATGTACGACTACTATCTTATTTTCAGGATCTGGAAATTCTGATAATATCTTGTTTGTATTGTCTAGAGATGTTGTTCTACCTTGCCTTTGCCAATATGATACTGGGCCTTCTGCAATTAAAATCTGTTCTGCGTATGGATATACTTGTTCTAAGCATTGCTTTAAAACATAGTCACCTTCAAATACTATCATTCCAAATGCTATCTTCATTTTACATCACTCTCGCTAAATACTTCTATCATTAAAACATTTTTATCGTTAATCATCACGTAACTTCCATCTAAAAGTTCGAACTTTGTAAATTGGCCTTGTTTTACAGTCTTTGTAATTATACCTTCTATAGTTCGTTTTTCCCCTGTTATAAAATGTATAATCTGAGTTACAGTCTTACCTTTTATTTTTATTGCTGATTCTAAATCCATTGTTAACCTTCTATTTCTTTTATGTGATTGTAATAATTTTCGTATATCAAATTTAAGTTTTTGTTTTCTTTATACATTTCTTCTGGTGTATAGCAGTGATGCATAGTAGATGGATCGTAACCTGTCTCATTTATCTTGAATTTTGAAAAGTGAGTGAATACTAAAGGCTGCTCGTTTCCTTCCCATATTATATTGCCATTAGATAGAATATCATACATCTGCCACTGCCAAGGAGCTCCATGTCCGATGTTTTCGTCTATGTATATATTTTTGCATATTTCAGGGAAATAATCTAGATACTTCTGGTCTCCACAGGTAGCAAGCATAGGATACTTTTTGTTCATCACAGCATCTGTCCACCAAGAAAGAGTTTCTTTACCTTTAGCAGTATTTTTAAAGTGTACTACCCCAACATTAAAATATCCTTCAGGTTTAGGATTATCTAAAGGAAACTGTCTATGTCTAAATATACCAACATCTCTATTGCCGATTTCTTCAAATACAATGTCTATATTTTTATGAAAGTATATATCGCTGTCTATATATGTAATACTTTCAAAACCATTTATTAGTTTTTCTGAAAAATATGATGCAAGAGCAAAACAAAAATAGCTATAGTCACTATTTTTTAATTTTAATAATTTGTTGTCGTTTTTGATTAAATCATCTATATGATATACCTTGATGTTTTTTTCTATTTTTGACAACTTTTCATAAGTAGTGTTATCTAAGCATAGATAGTGTAATGTAAAGTCTTTTGAAGTTGCTAGTAAAGATTCATAAAGAGCTATACCTTGAGAAAGATAGTTTTTATCAGATATCGTACACATGTTTTTTGTTCTATTAAAATAGTCTGTGTATTGCTGGTAGTTTTCTAAGCCTATTATTTCTTTATAGGTGTTGAACACCTTAGATTCTTCTTGCCATTTTTCTTTTTCAGTTTTAGCATTTGTTGACAAGCCAGTAGGATTGTGATAATATATTCCATACACACCTTCTATCTTTTCAAACACAGATCCATTTCTTACAAACCTAAGCCACATCTCCCAATCACCTGCCATCGAATATGACTCATCAAACATTTCTTGTAAGTTTTTATGACAACTTGATCTCCATACTGGCATACACCCTGGTAAACATTTTATCATATTTTCATTGGCAAAATTCATAGTCGACGTAACTCTTCCCTGAGCTGTATTTTCATAGTAGTCTTCAAAATCTCTGCCTGTTATGTAGCATTCGCTGTATGCTAGGTCTATATTTTTATTTTCTTCTAAAAATCTTACGTGGTGTTCGATATGAGTGTGAGCTCTTCTGTCATCTAAGTTTGCATTTGTAATATATTTACCTTTTGACAATTTAATTGCTTTATTCCAACAACCATATATTCCCGGATCCTCTTCGATCTTATCATATATTATATTGCTATATTCTTTTTTATATTCTAAGATAGTCTTGCACGGAGGTCCTGGTGTTGGATCAACAATTATAAGCTCACATGAATCAAATGCTGTCTGCTTTGTTATATTTTCTAGAAAAGGCTTTATGTGATCATCTCCTTTAAATTTCGAAGTTATGATCGAAATCAAAGGTAATTGGCGTTTATATAACTTTGGTTCACTAATAAAGTTGTCTATAAAGCTCTCTTTCGATGCTCTAATGAAGTCTATCAATTCCTTACCTTTCAGTCTAGAAAACCACTCTTCTGATGTACAACCATTCCGATTATCAGTTACAACCTTGCAGTTAAGCATCCTTGCTTCTACTAAAAATCTATTGAATGTTTCCAACACACCTGGTAAAATTAAAACCTTTTCGTATTTACCTAGAATGTGCATCAGATCTTCATACTGAGAAGGGCCTATCAAATCATATTTTATATTTTTGCTTTCACAATACTCTATACATAAATTTGTATTTTTTATTGGATTGTTAGAATTAAGTATTGCAGTTTTAGTTATCTTCTTTTTCGTATTTACACCTTCGATTATATCAAGGTGGCTGTCTGACCAAATACTTGTAGATAGATTTACAACATTAGAAAGTCCTATGTTTTTACTAACTATGTCGCTATGAAGTTTAGATTGACAGTATACGTATTTTGCATTTTTATAAAAATCTCTATTGATTATCTTGTCAGGAGATACTGCATAGCCTTTATACATTGTTACGTCACGCTGCTGGACATATTTGTGATCATGTTCTATTATAGAATATGTATGTCTAGGTAATTTTTCTAACTCGATCTGTTTGGAATTTTTCAAAATAAAAACAATTTTAGGAGGTAGTTGTACAAAATTTGCAATAAGGATTTCTCCTTCTAGATCCCAAGCTTGAACATCCTTACACTTTATTTTACGTACAGTATATCCTTTTGATTCCAAGCCGAGAATAATCTCTTCATTAACCAGCTCCCCTCCACCGAATACTTCATCGACAAAAAAGTCTGCTATAAACTTTATTTCTTTCATATATTATAAAACCTTTATGTTGTCACCGAAGTCATAGTCTATTAACTGGCATAGTGCTAGCTTATTACTAAATAATGTTCGATAACTATTATTGTATAACCTTTCCATATCTCCGCCTCTCATAAGCTTAGAATGATAAAACCTCTGAGCTGATTCGTTCATTATAAGCTTTGGGATATCCAAGCCTCTTTGTCTAAATCTAGGTATCAATCTTATACCGGTTGACGCTGCTAGTTCTTTGAATCTAGACACTGTGAATTCGTTTAGGCTAAGTGTATGTATCTTTCCTTTAAAACCTGGCTGTAGAACAAGAAAGATATAGTCACTTGTTTCATTTTCAAGATTTTTATATCTTGTCTGTATAACCATACCCTTTTCCAATCCACTTTTAGGTACGATCGCAGCTGACAGCTTATTTGTTAAATGTTGTGCAAAGTAATTAGGTCTAACTGATGCCATTATATATCACCTAAGCCAAATCCTTTAACTTTCTTACACGCATCTATATAGTTTATAAAGTATTCTGCTTTCTCCATGTTGGCTTTATCTTCAAACGATCCTACTTGTTCTTCTTCAGCAAGCTTTTCAATAGGAGCCCAACACCATTTAAGTCTTTCTTCCTTTATAGTCTCTACACCATCTTTAACTGACACACCTTGTAGGATTCCAGAAGGGAACACTAAGCACTCCGCAGTTTGAATTGTACATGGGTACCAAAAGCTTTCTCCATCATCATATTTATTATCTTTAATTATTTCAGGCATTGATTCTTCATATTTCTTGATATCAAAATCAGGGTGCTTTTTATAATTAAGTGGATATTCGTTTGTAAAATAACCTGTACTCAAATCCATTTTAGAAACACCGTTCGTCTCGTCAAATTCTTGAAGTACCATTTCTTTTCCTGTTATAGGACTTTTAGTCCAGCTTTCGTTATTCATAAGTCTGTAGCTCCGTTAATTCTTTAGTTTTAGTTTCAAAGCCAGGAGATGAAAGTACTGAATTCATAATATCCTGAAATTGATTTTTCATTATCTCTAATGAGAAATTTTCTTTTATATATTGAGTTTGTTTTCTTGATTTTTCTAGATATTTCTTATAGTTTTTATGTACATCTGCCATTATATTTGAAGCGTATGCATAATCAACAGTAAACCATTGTGATTCTTTTACAATTACATTTTCCCAAACAACCGATTGATGTACAGGATTGAGCTTACCTGGAAGCATTACTCCGTATGCAGACATAAAATCTATGTGGCCTGACCAATTAGATACCAAGACAGGCTTTCCTGTATTTGAAAATTCTAATAAAGGTCTACCAAATCCCTCACCTTTCGTAAACGATACCATTGCTTTTATTTTTGGATGGTTATATAAACCGTTCATTTCTTCGATAGATAAACCTCCGTGTAGTAAATATATTTTAGGTAGCTTTTTATCTCTACCTAACTGAGATTTTATTGCATCTATTCTATTAAGAACTTGTTGTCTATCTTCTACTGAAAATGTAGCTTGAGATGTTTTTATTACCAATGCTGGCATATTCTTTTCAGATTTGTTTTTGAAAGTATCAAGAAAAGTTTTTAAAGTTTGAGCAATATCTTTTCTATCTTCACCTTGCGCACCGTTAAGCCAGTGGCCACATACCAAGAAGCAAAAATCTTCTTTTATATTATCAAGAGTGTTTTTTATACTAGCAGGAATTTCTTTTGATTTCCCAAATACTTCAAGATCCAAGCCTTCAAAAAGAACTTCAACGTCTGTAGTTAATGACAGCTTGTCTACAACGTTTTCTGTACCTTCTTGTTTTTTATCATAACTCGATGCTTTAAATACATATTTCGAATGTTCAGAAGGCACGATTACTTTATCCATTCTATTACATCCTTCTAACCATGTAGGTGATGTAAGTGTTGTTTCAATTCCAGCTGTTATACCTATATTGTATCTACCTACTGGGTTAAATTCGTTAGGCACAGTTATCTGAATCCATATATCAGGCTGTTCTGATAATCCTTGCACCATCAAGTGTTTTAAATCATCACCTTCTGTTTGAGGACATGCTCCCCACATCTGATCTACGATTTTGATTGTAAATCTGTCCATCTTAATTAAACTTTTAATAAGATCTCTTGAGTGATCTCCATATCCAGATCTTGATGTTGCTGGACAACTAATTGCTAATACTGGCTTCATAATAATACTCCTGATGTATATACAGGCTTCGGTGAGCTTGTATCAATAAGTTCATAATTCTTTCTTGGCTTGAACGTAGCTAAGCATACATCAATTCCGTTTATCATTTCTTGACACATACCTACTTGAGTAAATCCGTTTTCAATAGACCATTTCCGTCCTGATAAACCTCTCTTAGTTCTTTCTTCACCTCCTAATTTGTACCAATACTTCATACCGTCTGCTATATCTGCAATTGTTGGTCTACTATCGTAAATATATGGAGTTGGTGGTGATCCTTGTAAACTTGGATTCGGCCACAAAGGATATACCCATTCTCCATGTTCTTCAGATATTAACTTTGTACTATTACTAGGCTTTTCTTCTGTAAAGTCAGTAACATTTATATCTCTGCCTTTTATCTTGAATCCCATTTGATCTTGTAGACCTCCTACGACTGTAGCTATAGTTGGCTTACCAGCCATTAACGCTTCCATATGAGATAATCCAAAGCCTTCTGCTGAAGATGGCTGCAATACTACATCAGACATATTGTACAGGTAGTTTAAAGCAGTTGCTGGTACTTTGTTATTGCTAAATATAACATTTCGCTTAGGTGTAATTATTTTAGCAACCGCAGGTAGATCAGTACCATTTTCATCAATAGGATCTGTGTGAAGTAAAAGTGCAATTTTGCTTGTCTCTTCAGGTGGCATATCTTTTGTAAATAATGCGTAAGCACTTAATATATCTGATATACCTTTCCTTCTTATATTTCTACTGTTGAAAAATAAAACATAATCAAATTGCTTTCCTTTAAATACATCGCTTTTGAATTTTGTAAATTCTTCAGATTCTGAATCAACTGGTGTGAATTGGTTTTCATTTATTCCATGAGGTACATAAAATAAATCTTTACCTTCTATACGAGGCTTTCTTTTACAAACATGCTTGTTTATATTATATGTCTGCTTTGAAATTGCCATAAGAGCATCGCAAGATTCATATGCGTTTTCATTCCAATGTGGGAATGGAAGATCGTCCCATATATTATAATACATAATAGGAACTTCCTGTCTAATTTCATGTTCCATTTGGTATAACCATCCCCAGAATCTTGGATCTGTAAAGTGCATGATTGCATCTGGTTTTTCCACTTTAATTACATGACGTAGTGTTTGTTGATCACCATAACCATTTACAGGGTATAGTTTTAAGCTTGCATCTTCTACTCCAGTAAATTTCTTTACTTCTTCGCTTAAGTCAGCAATCTTTCCGATTTCTGGGTGTTGTATTGCACCAGCCATCTGTACCCAATCATATTTGTGCATTGTACCCATCACAAATGAATTTGACATTGTTCCTATACCTGAATGGATTCTTAGATCATCTGATAATAGTAGTATTTTCTTTTTTGCCATTTTTTATAACCTTTTTTATTGTTTTTCTAAAACTTTTGTTGTTAACGAATTCATCGATTGAAAAGCTCACAAGTTGTCTGAATGTTATATTCTCGTCTATTGATAATTTCTTAAAATCATTCCAAGATAACTCATCTACTTTAACCGATGTTAATTTTTGTTTGCTCATAACTTTTCTCCTTGTTCAATATATAAATATATACTTATATATTTTTTATGAGATAATTACGATCTTTTTTTTCATTTTTTTTGCCTCGTTTATAGTGTTTGTTGTTCCACTCGCTGCGCCGTCTTGAGGTATGAATGCAATTATACAATCAACATAGTTGGCTAGCATTTTATTTCTATGGAAGAAATTCTTAGGCTGATACATTTTTCCATAGTAGTTTTCGTGCAATGCAGAATAAAGATTCTTAGGTGTGTGTGCAGGGTTAAACTCCATATATGTGCAACCTAATTCTATTGCAAACTTTTTTGCAAATCTATCTGCACCGTCCAGACAGCCTCCTGAAACTATTACGAGGTCGTCTTTGAATTTATTCTTAAGTTTAAAGACTGTGTCTTTAACTTTTCTAAAATTCTGATATTCTCTGCTTCCTACAATTCCTATCTTCATAGACAACTCAAATATCTTTCTCCTCTATCGCAAAGGATTGTTATTACATTTTTAGCATTATTATCTCGCATCCATTCGAATGAAGCTTTTACATTTGCTCCTGCTGATATCCCAATAAATAAGCCATGCCTCAAAGCCATGTGTCTTGCTATTTTTTTAGCACACACTGTATGAACTGTCCGGACTTCTTCTATTCTATTCATTTCGACTAAGAATTTGCTTCCGTCTCCTATTCCCTGTATACCATGTAAACCTGGTTCGTATCCACTCATGACTGCACTTTCTTCTGGCTCAACAGCTATCAGCTTCATACCTGGAAACTTAGTTTGCAAATATCTTCCAGCTCCCATAATAGTTCCACCTGTACCTGTTCCTGCAATAAATGCTTCTGGCCAGATATGTTCTTCTGAATTATGCTTTCTAAATTGACTGTTTATTTCTGGCCCTGTGTTTTTATAGTGAGCTTCGATATTTAATGAGTTGTGGAATTGATTGCAATTGAAATATCCTAATTTTTCAGACATTTCATCTCTTACTCTTATCGCTTCATCAAAATCACCTGCATCGACTTCTACTAACCTTGCACCATAAAACTTTAACATCTGCTTTCTTTCATCAGACATGTTTGATGGCATAACTATATAGATCTTATAACCTCTTTCTGCTGCTAACATTGCAAATGAAATACCAGTATTGCCTGATGTTGCTTCGACTAGTGTGTCTCCTCGCTTTATCAAACCTTTTCTTTCTGCATTATCAATTATGTATGTTGCCATCCTATCTTTAACACTGCCACCTGGATTCATGAATTCACACTTGCCCCATACAGTTAAGCCTGCAAACTCAATTGGTATAAGAGGTGTATTTCCTACATAGCTTGATAGTCTCATGGGTTTGTTCTTTCTTTAGGATTACACAAATCATGTCTAGTTTTAAATGCACAATATGTACATCCTGTTCTATACGCTGGATAATTACCATCCTTGTTTCGCTTGCCGTCATCTGTAAAAGAGTTAGCAATGAAAGATTCCATTAACTTTTTTGTCTTATTCATTGAAGGCTTGCCTGCTGGTGGGTTATATATCTGTATTCGTTTTTGAGGAAAGTCGCAATTTTGATATAGCTTTCGTTTAACTATAAAGTATTCTAAATCTATATTTGATTCAGGTACATCATATTGTTTTGAAAAGTACTGTTTGTATATTCTTAACTGATCACCTTCGTTTTTCTTTTTCTTAGCCTTCCAACCATATATAGAAGTTTTTATATCATATATCTTTATTCGATCACCTTCCTTCATAACTATGTCTGCAAATCCCATTACCATAAGCTTGTCGTTGCCGTCGACTTCGCAAAGTATAGGTATTTCTACACCTAGTAATTCCGTGTATTTTTTATTGAAGTAAGCTCCACGCTTTTTTATAAAATAGTCTATAATTTCTACACCGTCTGAATAAAAATCTGACATTTCCTCAGTAGAACTAAAGTGTTTATTGTCAAATTCTTTTACTCTAAGTTGGTATTCTGATTTCATAGTATCTGAAAGCATTTTGTGTAGATCTAAAGAATCTGCCTTTACGATCGTATCAGTATACATTGTTGTCAGATATGTTTGTAGTACCTCATGCATTGCAGTACCGAATACTAAGAACATATTCGGTGTAAATTCTTTTATGCCATCTAGATAAGTAAGCTTCCATTGTTTAGGACAGCCTTTATACATGTTGAGTTGACTATATGATATAGTCTTCTTCCCCATTTTTCGTGCTTTTATTGCCAAGTCTTTTGGTGTTTTTAGTTCCATATTATACTACTAATATACGCAATTTTTCCGAGATAAAAAAATTTTTCAGCGATTATTTTCAATCAATTTATCTAGGTATTGCTTTGCTTTTAATAAATCTTCCATACCATTTTTGTGACGCCATCTTGTAATATACTTGATTATATTTCCTTCGAAAAAATCAAGGCCTTGAGAGTGAGCATATTCCCACATCTCTATCCCTTTAGTGTAATGATTGGGATGTTTTATATTATCTACCTTAGGCACCAGGCTGATCTTTCGGTAAGAATTCTGAATTCATGTGGCCGCATTCTGTACATTTATACGTTTGAAGAGGCACCATAGTATCTTTTCCTGTAGGTGATAACACCGCTGATAGTTTTTTAAATAAAAATACCTGAGTGAATGTTTGACATTCGCACTTTTCACATAAAACGTCCACCAAGTCACTTGGATTGATATTTATGTTTTGCTTTGGTTGTTGTTGAGTTTGATTCATACCTATTACTTTTCCTTTATTATAATTTTTTGCCATTATTACATTCCCATTCCAGCCATTGGATTTGCTGGTTGATTATTGTCATCTTTTATAGATGTTATTAAACATTCAGTTGTAAGCATTGTGCCTGCTATTGACGCTGCTTTTTCTAGTGCTACTCTCGTTACTTTTGCTGGATCTATAATACCTGCATCGATCATATCAACTACTTCATCTGTTCTAGCATCATATCCATTTGAGCCATCTAATTTATTCCATATTACATCGGAATTTAAGCCTGCATTTAGCATGATATGATTGAATGGAGCTTTGCATGCAGACAATACAATTTCGACACCTGATTTCTGATCATTGTTTTCACATTCTATATCTATATTTTCAATTGCTTTTCTAAGTGCTATTCCACCACCAGGTACAATACCTTCATCAACAGCAGCTCTTGTTGCAGCTAAAGCATCTTCAACTCTATCTTTCTTTTCTTTAAGTTCGATTTCAGATTCTGCACCAATTCTCATGATTGCAACACCTCCTGTAAGTTTACCTAGCCTAGCCTGCATTTTCTCAATGTCATAATTAGAATCAGCATTATCTATAAGAGTTTTTATCTCTTCAATTCTACCTTCGATATCTTCTTTACTTCCTCCGCCGTCTACAATTGTTGTTGCTTTCTTATCACAAGTTAGGCTTCGTGTTGTTCCTAACCAGGTATGGTCAAACTTATCCATCGACATACCTTTTTTAGGTGATATTACAGTTGCTCCTGTTAGTGAAGCGATGTCTTCCATTATAACCTGCTTATCATCACCATATCCTGGTGCTTTAATACATGCACATTTTAAAGTACCTCTTGCGTTATTAACGATTATACCAGCGAGTGCTTCTCCTTCAATGTCTTCTGCAATAATAAATAAAGGTCTATCTTGAGCAATACAGTATTCTAAACATTTTACAAGATTTTTTAAATTATTAAGTCTTGCTTCATATATAAGAATAAGTGGGTCTTTGAATTCTACTTGCATATCTCCTTGATTATTTATAAAGTATGGAGAAAGATAGCCTTGATCAAGCTGCATTCCTTCTACAACTTCCAACTCATCAGATGCCGTTCGTGAATCTTCAACTGCAATGACTCCGTCAGTACCTACTTCTTCCATTGCATTTGCAATCAACTGGCCTATTGCAACATCATTGTTTGCAGATATCGTACCAACCTGTTTGATTTCATCATTATCTTTAATTTCAGTTGACATTTCATTGATATTGCTAACAATTTCTTTCACTGCTTTGTCCATACCTCTTTTAAGATCTATGTTGTGCGAGCCGTTACCTATTCTTTTATAACCTTCTTTCAACATTGCGTATGCTAATACTGTCGCTGTTGTTGTTCCATCACCTGCTTCTTCATTAACCTGATTTGCAACATCTTTTACAATTTGAGCGCCTGCATTTTGTACTTCATCTTCTAGTTCTATTTCCTTTGCTACAGTGACACCATCTTTAGTTGATTGGTACTCTCCATATTTTTCAAATACAACGTTTCTACCTTTAGGTCCTAGCGTTGCAGTTACTGCATTTGCTAGTTGTTCAACACCTTTTAACATTTCGCCTCTGGCGTCTGCTCCAAAATTTAATTTCTTTGCCATTTTATTCTCCTTGTTTTAATATCGTTAAAATATCTATTTCTCTTACGATGTAGTATTCTTCACCATCAACTTCCATTATATGGCCTGTTTTAGGATATACAATAATATCACCAGCTGCAACTTGCATTCCGCTGTGCTTTCCATTTTCTAAAACTCTTCCTGGTCCAACTGCAATAACTTCTGCTTGTCTGGTACCTTCATGAGTTGTGTCAGGTATGATTACGCCACCTGATGTTTGGCTTTCGTTATCTAATTTCTTGATAACAACTTTGTCTGCAATAGGTAAAAACATTACTTATTCTCCTTTTCTAATTCTAATTCGTATTCTGATTTTGTGCACGTGACACCGGTCTGTTCAAGTACCAATTCTGGTGTTGTACATGATTGATTGAATGATGCAAATTCTGTATGTGATTTCCATCTTCCACAGCCAGCAAATAGGCAACCAAACGCGTTTGATAGATAATCTGCTTTAGCATATTCACATTTCTTTGTGACATCGCACATAGGCTTAAATCCATTTGCCATGCTTATTCCCATATCTATCATTTTCTTTCTTAATAGCCAGTGTAAGCCTACAATAAACTCTTCTTCGCAAAATTGTAGCCTTCGTGCCATTTGGCCTCTTAAAGATCCTATGTTTTGTTCAACAACATAACTACATTCTCTTGACATAAGATTAAATGTTGACATATCTAAGCTAGATAATATCATAGAATCATTTTCGTTTCTTATTTCTTCTAGCTCTTGAAGAGTTTCCATTACTTCTTTTTTGAATTCAGGATCTTTCTCCATAGTATCCCAAACTTGTGTATACACAACGTAATTTGGCTCTTCACTTACTTCGTAGTCTTTAAATTTTATACCTACCCTTGCTCTTGAATGTTGATCATATTGACATACAGGTGTTCCTGTAATTTTATACGATATCATTTGAGAATCTGGATTCCAACTTAGGATTTCTACATCGAGGCATTCAATACCTTTTTTTATATTAACTTTATTCATCTTTAAACAATTTTTTATCTGATTCACTTAGATCTTCGAATTTAATGTTAGTAATATATTCTAATACATCTTCTGTGTCTTTATAAATTACCTTTAAGTATTCTCCTATTAAAGGGAATTTTTTGGCAACTGATTCGATTACTTTTAAATATAATTCACTCATTGCCCATTCTTTATTATCTTCAAGCTTAAACTTACCTGATGCATTAAAACCTCTCATGCTTACAAGTGATAATAGGTTTTGTCCAAAATGATATGAGTGCTGATAACTTTGAGGTAAGAAAGATCGCGCTGATTGCCAAGACGCTTGATCTGTATCTAGTGCTTTTGCGTAAAGACCTTTAAGTCTTTTAAATACTTTTTCATGCTTGTCATCCAAACCTCCAAGCGTTACGATGTCGACATCAGACTTATTATTGTCTCTACATCCTATACTCATAAAGCTGGTGAAAGGAGTTTGTGTGTGATAATCAAATAGCCATCTTGGCACACCTCTAACTCTAAAGATGAACTGTACCATTTCTCTTGCCTGAGGCAATGTGTTATGTGTTAATACAGCTTTAACAACTTCAAGCTTGCCTTCCGGAGAAGTGATAGGCCATTTTCGTTTGAATTCGTTATCACCCCAAGTTGAAGTACTCGTTACAAACATAGATTTATAAGGATTTGACATATGATCTTCCAATGTCACCTCAACCTCATCTTTTAATAATTTGAATTCTGTTTTTAATAACGGCTGTTCCTCAGGTAATGTTCCCATTACTATTCGGAGGTTTTCAACCACATCATAACTTAATTTTTCTTGCATATTCTATAACCTTTTTATTATATATAAATATAACAAATCTTTTTAACATAGGGAAATTATATCAGCTTTTTTATTGAAGAATTTTTAGATTTTGTAAATCCAAATTTATTCTTAGATGAAGGAATACATACGAATTCACCTTCCTTTAAGTCTGCTATATCTCTTGTATTAAAGATTGTTATATATAATTGCTTGACGTCATCTTCTAATGCTATTTTGTAGAATTCACGTCCTGTCTTTTTAGATTTCTTAATGATTATTTTATTTATAATACCATAAAGTTGAAACTGACCTTTTTCTAAACCATCAGGTATATCTTTAGGACTAGTGAGCTGAGTAATGATATCGGGTGCGTGATCATAGAAAAATGATTTATATTTTGTAAACGGGTGTTCATTAAAATAAAAATCGAAGTATTTCTTTTCCCATTCAAACTTCTGTGTCTTGTCCCAATCCTTTTCACCTATATTGTCATCTAATATCTGCTGTATAATACCATCTATAGTTTGAGCTTTTTTCTTGTTTCTACAAGCTGATATGATTTCTTCTAATATCCTAGAATTGTCAAAGATATTTTTGAAATAACCTAATCTACATAAAGGTTCATATGTACGCTTTGTAATTTTATTACCAAGTATAAATTCTATAAGCTGAGGTATTGTGTTAACATCCTTAGCTGTGTTGATAATTGCAGCGTCTTTATCTGGAACACCTTTTACAAGATTGAGTCCAAATTTAATAGTATTCTTGTCGTAGTCAATTTCAAACCTGTCGCCTGTTTGGCCTAATTCGAATTCATTAAACTTTATATTCTTATTCTTTATCTGTTTTATAAACCAACTTAATTCGTCGTTTGTAGAATGATTAAGAAGAGAAGCATAGTATTCTCTAGGGAAGTGTACCTTTTGCCACATAGATATATAAGCATTCATAGCGTATGCTAGAGAGTGAGACTTGTTAAATGAGTATTCTGAGTATTTACCTAGAACATCAAGTAGCTCATCAATATCTCTGTCCTTCATACCTTTTGCTCTAGCTCCTTTTTTGAATCTATCAAGCATATCATAGAAATTTCCTTTTTTAGCTTGGTTTCCTTTATGAAGGAGTTTTAATATCTTTCTACCACCATCTGCTTCAGCTAATGTAAATCCGCCTATCTGCTGCAGGATAAACATAATCTGTTCTTGAAATATAGGTACACCTAATGATTCACCTAGTATATCCCAAAGAATTGGTGATTTTTCGTCTAGAAGCTTTTTTGCTGCTTCTGGATTTTGCTTGTTTTTGAGATATTCATCAATTCCTCCGGCCTGGATTATGGCAGGGCGGAACATAGCATTGATAGACGATAAGTCAATTATGTTTTTAGGCTTGATTGTCCTAATTAAATTGATCATATTGTCTGAGCCGAATTGAAAGATGTCTTTACAGTTACCAGTTTCGAACTCATCATATACCTTTTTGTCATCAAAGTCAGATTTAAGAATGCGTTGCTCAAGTCCAAAAAGCTTGTGCTCTTTTTCAATGAGTTTGAAGGTGTCGTTAATTACAGACGCTGCTTTTAATCCTAGTATGTCTAGCTTACAATAACCAAGATCACTTACTTCACGTTCGTCTCCACCTTCCTGTACGCCTGTAACGACCTCACCTTTAAGTCTTAAAAGTGGTATCTCTGAACAGCTAAGATCTTTATTACTTACCAATATACCAGAAGCATGACGGCCAGTTTGTCTTACCATACCTACCATCTTAGGTGCTACTTTCAAGAACAGTTCTTTGTTATCCTTGATAAAAGCCATAAGGTCTTTTTCACCTTTTTTCTGTGCTATATTAAATGCGTTTTTAATTTCAAGCTCGATAGGTGAGTTAGGATCTTCGCCAAAATAACCTGTAAGTTTATTTGATAATACAAAGTCTAGCTCATGTATTCTACATAAATCTTTTACTGTAGTTTTAGCACCGAACTTGCCAAAGTTTGCAATGTGACACACTCGTTCAGTGCCGAACTTTTCCTTTAGATAACCTTCACATAACTTTTGAGTGTCTGAATCAATGTCTAAATCCACATCGGCAGGATCAATTCTAGCGGGGTTTAAGAACCTTTCGAAAATTAGATTATGTCTAATCGGATCGATCTTTGTAATATCTAGTACAAATAAAACAAGAGAACCACCTGCTGAACCTCTACCTGCACCTGTTGCACCACCTACTTTATATACAAAGTTGTTTAACAGATCATCTAAAATAAGGAAGTAGTCAATAAATCCTTTTGATTTTATAATATCTAATTCATACTTAAGTCGATCTGTATATTCTTTGTTATTGTCAGGTAGTAAACCATTGCCTATTTTCTCTACCCATTTAGCTTTAAGCTTTTGCATAAATTCAGATTCACTTTGTGATTTATCTTCATGATACTTAGGGAAGTTGTCTGGATATTTTGGCATTTCGATTGCAACTTTATCATTTATTTCAAACGTAGAGTCGATAGATAATTCAAGGAATTTTTTATCTAAACCATACTTATCTGCCTCTGCATAGATTTCATCAATCTGTTTTATGTAAAGAGAATGTACGGTATAGAACCAGTCATCGGGTGTATATGATTGTACAGTTTCACGCTGTCTAATTACATAAAGTAGATACTGTATATACCAATCGTCTTTGTTTGCGTAGTGATAGTCCAAAGCGAACACAGGTTTTATACCTGTTTTCTCATATACTTTGTGATAGAAATTATTACATTTAGCTTGTATATCTAGATTATTTAATTGTATTTCAAGGTAAAAATCATCACCAAACTTTTCATGATATTTCTTTATAAGCTTAAGTGCCTCATCCTCTCTACCAGCTAACACATACTGATTCCACTTAGACTGTAAGCAGCCTGTGGTTATTATGTTGTTATCATTAAGAGTGTTGAATACTTTATCCATGCTTGACAAAGGCTTTCTATAGAATGTATCAAAGCTTTCATTAGAAACATTAAGGATATTCTTTACACCATCATAATTCTTAGCATAAACTAATGTATGATTGTTTGCAGCAGCTGATTTATCTAAGTGTTCACCGGCATCGCCTATTACATCTGTTGATCCTTTTTTAAGATCTAAAAACTTTGAGTGATCGTTGTGATATAAGTCGTTAGTATACAATTCACATCCTACAATTGGATTTATTCCAGCCTCCTTTGCATGGTTATAAAATTTAAAGAAAGACGACATATTACCATGTTCAGTTAGTGATATACCTTTGGCACCAACTTCTTTTGCACGCGTCATTATGTCTTCAATTTTAGTTACACCATCTCCTTGTGAATAAGTGGAGTGGCCATGCAGAGGAATATAACTGGTGTATTTATTACCTTGTTTATATTTTAATTTGTAGTCGCATTTTACACACATATAGGTTCTTTTTTAATGTTTTATATTATATACTAATATAACAAATCTTTTTGATATATGAAAGGATTTTGGTGAAAAGTTATTAACAATATCTGTGCAAGGAAGTTACGTGAACGTGTATATTTCTAGGCTTTATATCTGTAAAGTTTTCTAGATGCTTAAGTATTGTCATATATGTTTGGTTGTCATAGTCAAAGTTGTTGTCGTAGTTTTGACTTCTTGCGAATACAAATAAATCTAATCTATTATCTCGTATAGCAAATTGTATTGTTGACAAACATGCTGCTAGCTCAGGTCTATCTTGATAAGACTTATGTATAACAAACTGCCTAGATTCCAAGCCTGTATCTTGCTTAAATCTTTCAAAAGTTTTTACAGCTTCTAAACATAGCTCAACTCTTTCTTTCAAGTCGCCTCTTAAATTGGGCTTTATATCTTCTTCAACAAACTCACTATCATATTCGATACTGTAGTTAAAGTTATATAGCTCTCTATATTTATCGCCTTTTACTCTTTGAAGCTCCATGTCTATGTCATATTTTATTTCGTTAATTGTCATAAAGTCTCACAATTGATTCGTATGTTTTTCGTATACCTAGCTCATTATTAAGCGACCCTACAGGTAGCATAAAGTGAGGGTATAAAGAATAGAAGTTTTTAGACTTACCGTTATGCCTTGCGAGGTAGTCACCTGAAGGTATTAGATTGATATGATCTAGCAAATCATCTGTACCTGTTATCTTTTCTATAGTATGTAGATATTGAAGAAACGGTACTGGCTTATCTTTACTTATTATAAAGTCCTGTCCCCATCCATTGTCCATCATAAGAATTTGATAAAACATATCTGCAAAGTATTCATATCGCATATAGTCTTTTTCAATTTCAGGATCTAGCAAGACATCGAGCTTGCCTTGTTCGTTCAATGGAGATATAGTATAAGGTATCCCGTGATTATCGCAGTATACTTTTTCAGATATCTTTCTAATCATAGATGAATTATCAAATGGTGCATCGCCATAAATAAATACAGGTTTTATAACCATCATCTTATCAAATTCCATCGCTTGCTTTACTGCAACCTCACCTGACCATTTTGAAAGACCGTAAAGAGTTTTTGGATCTATAGGTGCTGTTTCATCAAACTCTCCATTGTTTTTCATATACTCATCAGGATTGAATACTGCAGTTGTTGAAAAATAAATAAGCTTGCATCCTATACTATTTGCTAGGTCAATAAGATATTGAGTACTCAATATATTCGAGTTAACTGCTTCGTAAGAAAAGTCATCGCATTTATCTGTATTTACGTATGCTGCAGTATGGATTATAATATCGTCAGGTGTTAATCTTTTACCTACTTTTTTTAGTACTTTCTTATCAGTTACGTCTACCTCTTTGTTTTTTACTAGCTTGCCATCTAAATAACTAAACTGATTTGTATATGTGGCTAGATCTGAATTGTCTAGTACTTCATATCTATGGTTTTCTTTCATAGAATTTATTATTGATGTTGCAAGCATTCCACTTTCGCCTGTAATAAATAACTTTCTCATAATTTCTCCATAATTTTTGCAGCTGATTGTTTAACTGTGTCTTTTGTTGTGTCTATTCTGTTTACTTCTATATCATATTGTTCGCTTGCATGCTTAAGTACATCGTAAAATACTCGTCTATGATCTTTCCAATCTTTTATATCTAAATCATCTTCGCTATGCTTTATGAATCTCTGCTTTATTAACTCATAAGAACAATCAACGAAGAAAAATCTTTCACCTCTAACTATCGCATCAGCCCATGATATAAAAAATGAATCCTCATCTATCTTTCTATTATATAATCTACTATATACTATTTGTGATAGAAAAGATCTGACGTATACTAAGCCATTTCCTTTGGTGCCTTTTACGACTTCACGTCTTACAGAGTCTTTGCCTGTCTTATCAGGGCCATCAATATGTATTATTCGTGTCATTTCCATTTTCCTTTACTCATTAAACTTATCATTGTAGATATAAACTTAAGTTGTTCTTCCTGAACCTGTCCGAATACAAGAGTCTTATGATACTTTAGCTTTCCTGAATCTAATTTATGTAAGTCAAATTCGTTGTCTGCTATTGTTGATACTGACGATATGCTTCTAAATGATTCTGTTAGATCAATAGGTATACATACAACAAGTTCGTTTTCATTGCCGTCTTTTAAGTGATAACTCCATATATCATTGATGTATGACTTTGATTGAATTTTATCTTTTACTAAGCCTTCCCAAAACACAAGCTCTTGTTTTGCAGCAGGATTTTCATAAAAACAAAGCGTTAATTTTACCATGTTCTTTCTCTTAAATGTTATTTTAATTTCCGGTTGATCCAAAGCCACCATCTCCTCTACTAGTATCTGTTAATTCTTCTACCTCTTCAAATTCAAAATGAGGTATTGGCATCACAATAATTTGGCCTACTCTGTCGCCTGTCTTGTATCTTCCACCTGGAGGGCCTGAGAGTTCTTTAAATCTAAGTTTTACAGGACCTCTGTATCCTGAGTCAACAACACCAACACAGTTTGCAAGTACTAAATTTGTTTTTGACACAGAGCTTCTTGGGAATAAAAATCCAACGTGCCCTTCAGGTATTTCCATAGATAAACCTGTATCATATTCTACATAGGTCTCTGATATACCCCAATCTACACATGTTAAATCCATACCTGCATCACCTGCTTTAGCGTATGATGGTACTACGGCATCATCATGTAATTTTTTAATTTTTATTTTCATTGTATATTACCTCTCTTATATTTCCATTCCCTAATAACCAAGGGATTCCTTTAATTATTTCTATTCCTTCGTTAAGCTTTCTTCCAAGTGTTTCTTCTGAATATATACCTAAGTTCTTTTTAAGATAAACTTTGAATCCACTATCATGTAGTTTGTTTGCATTGCTTATATCATCATCAATACAAAATGCAACCTGCTTAGGATCAAAGTTATTTATGATATACTTCTCCTTCTCTTCGTCAAATACAATTGCATCATAACATATATCATTATCATGAAGCCATTTTAGAGTATCTGAATATATTCTAAAGTATTTTTTATAAGGTCGAGCTGTAAGTAATACTACGTTATATTCTTCGCATGTTTTTTTCATGAATTTCTTAACTCCATCTAGTACATCAAGCTTAGATTTTATACCGCACGTTCTATATTCAGATTTTATCCTGTATTGTTCTTTCTTATCTACATTTTTCTTAAAATCGTCTAGTGATTTGTAGCCTGCCCATTTTAAAAAACCACCTGGCCAATCTGCTAGTACACCGTCTATATCTATAAAAGCTATTTGTTTTTCTGAAGCTTTAATTTTCTCCATTACTTCTTCCTGGTTAAACTTTGCTTCAACAACTTTAGATTTATCTATAAATTTTTCATGTAAATCATTTACGTTAAATCCATTTAGCTGTATTATACCAAACAAGTATTTTAGTACGTCAACACATTCTTCTAATACATTATCATTAACATCTTCTGTATTCTTAGAGGTGTGCATTTTCCAATCTATCTCATCGAGTACTTCATATACTTCTTTGGATAATGCAAGTACGTATTCCTTGTTCCACTTGATTTTTAATTCTTTATTGTTTCTTACATCTTCAACTGTAAGACCTTGTTTAGCAAAAAACTTTTTTGTAAACTCTTCCTGTATTTCAAAGATTTCTTTTAGTTTGTCCATTCTTTAACTCTGTCTAATACTTCATTTGCTTTCATTTTATGGCTCCATTGTGCAAACCTACCTAATAGGTCTATGTTGTCCATTCTTTCTATATTTTGGCTTTGTTTTATCTGAATTGGTAAATTTTCAAATTTCATTAAAATCTTATTACCTTCGATTTTATCATCTGTTATAGGATCTACAGATTCATATACTATATAATCTCTAAAGAATGTCTGTCTTGTCCAGATTGTATCTACTGAATATACATAATCAAAGTACAATGAAGGATGATTCATTTTTGCACTCATATCTTCTATTGATTGGCTATATTCTGTTTTATAGAAACATTTTTTAGAAGTAGATAGATCAAATGGAATGTCTTCAACATCTAACATACAATTTAGTTTGTATAAAATGTTTAAATTTAGTGTTGATATTATATGGTGGTACTCGCCTTCAACTCCATCTGTAAATTTTATGTTCCTTGTGAATGCGTTTAAACTTTCTACTGATGTATTCATTAACTGACCTCGATCTTTTATTATCTTAAGCAGTTCGGTAAAGAAAAACTTATAACTGTCTTCTCCTAAGCCATCAATTTCGATATGCTTTATCTCAGTCATACCTTCTGATAAAAAACTAGATTCTGATTGTTCTACGCCACGTGTAGTTTTTGCGTATTTCTTTTTAAATTCTTTTGTAGGAGAATCAACAACTTCTCCATCTACATTGTACCCTATGCAGCATAACTCTATTTGTATTTCGCTATTCGGTAGAACATCTTTTACAAACTGCTCCATATTTTCAGTCCACTGTAATAACCTTGGGCCTGGTATAAAGGGTATGTTTAACTGACCTAGTGGTTTTTCATCTACTAACCAATGATCTTTTAAATAGTATGCAGCTATCAGTCCTGCAGGACCAGCTCCTAAAATATAATTGTTTTCCATTTGTAACCTTTTCTTAATTTATATAATATAACAATAATTTCCGATATAAAAAAACTATTTATCGAAAAAATTCTTTAATTCTTCTTGAGTTGGATACGATGTTATAGCTTTGCATAAAATACAAATCCATTTTACAGATCCTTTTTCGTCCATCTCTATTTTTTCATCTTTATGCCCACATTCATCTTGAATCTTTTTTATTTCTTTCTGCATATTTCTTATTTTTTCGTTTAACTTGCTCACATCCATCAGTTTTCTCCTGATTTTTATTACTGTTAACCAAAGTTTGTTCGAAATATAACTTTTCTATCCAATCCATCTTATGTAATTTCACAACTACCTCCTGCACATGCTAACTCGCCGGATAGATTTGTTTCGTCTTCAAGCTCTACAATCATTGTTAGATCTATGTCGCTTAGCGATTTCATCATTTCATTGTATTGCTTTTTTGTAATATCTTCAAATGGAGCTTGTGTATAAGTTCCTCCATTATAAGGCAAAACAGACAGTCCGTTATAAGAATCTCTGTTTTCCCACATCCACTCACCAGCTAAATCCCATTCGTCTTCTTTGAGACTAATCGTAGCTGATACATTATGAGTGTTTGAACCGTTTCTGTGTCCGGATTTTACCCAATCAGTTGCAACCTTCTTTACTCTATCTAAAATCTGAAAAGGTGATTCAGTTCTCAGGATGGATCCTTCGGGAGCCTTTTGAGGTATCTGAATTACTGCAGTGTCGTGAGCTCTAAAAAACTCATCTTCAACTAAAGCTGGATGGTTGTCTCTAAGATAAGGATATATTGATTCGTTTTTACCTACTCTAATTCTTCTGATATAATAATCATTGTGCCATGCATGAATTCCTGAAGAAGTACCTAATACTAACGAAGTAGTTCCTGCAGGTTTAACTGTAGTTGTTCTTGCTGACTTGTTTATACCTATAAGCTTTGCAACTCTTGAGTTTTCTCTCTTTACTTTGTCAGCTGCTTGATTCATATCGTATCCTAATACTACACCTGAGCCTATACCGGTCATTGAAACTCCAATAAGTGCATCCTTCTCTGTAGTCTCTCTCCAAATATCTCTTAAATAATGAAATTCTGTGTATCCTGCTTGAAGTGTTCCAATAAATGCGGCTGCCTTAACTCTTTCGTTTAAGTCTTCTTGTGATTCGATATCACTTGCATTGACTTCACATAGATTACAAAACTGAAAAGGTCTTAAAGCAATCTCACAACAAGGGTTTGTTCCCCAATCTTTATCATTGTTAAAATAAATACCGGGTTCGCCTGCACCTGATAGTTCAACACGCTTCCACAAATCCATAAAGAATTCTTTTGTTATTTTGTGACGCATTAAAACTGCAGAGTTGTTAGCCCTACCTCTCTGTGCGTTTAACTCCCACCAATTACCTGATTTACAACCAATCATTTGGTCATCATCTGCATTAAATAACGAGATCAGTGCAGCTCGTCTAATACCACCAGCCAATACAGCATCAGCTATGTGACATATCATATCGTGGGCTTCAAGAGTTGAAAGGTGATCACCTGATTGTTTTGCATCAAGCATTCCTGTAAGTTTTAGTATACATTCTTTAAGCGGTTGTGGACCTGGAGCTTTACCACCTGATGTAACCAGCTGAGCGCCTTTTGCTCTAATATCTGAGAAGTCGAATTCGACTCTAGATCCGCCACCGTTCATATATGATTTCATAAGAACCTTGATTGCATCTGCCCAACCTTCTATCGAATCACCAATTAAAAATCTTCTTTTTCTTTTTGGATATGGCTTTTGAATAACAGGTAATTTTGCAACGTGATGTCGCTGTACAGAATAACCTACTCCAGTACCACCTAGCAATAAAAACATTGTCTCACTAAAAGCATCGATGTGATCTATAGGAAGATATGCGCAATTGTAAATTCTGTTTGGTGATATTTCAATTGGCTTGCCACCGAATTGTAAACTTCGCATAGAAGGAAGGATTTTTTTATCATAAACAAGTTTATATTTTTCTTCTATCTCGTCATGTAAATTAGGAAAAGATTTTTGATGCATCTTTTTATTTCTCGTTACTAATTCTTCCCATGTCTCTCGCCTATTAAGTTCTTTATCGAACTTTGCGTACTTCATATAGACTGTTATGTCTGATAAAATTTTATTTGATATTTCCATTGATTTCCTTTATTGCGTGTTATTGTTGAAAAAATAAGCCGGTCCGTTAGACCAGCTATATGCTACTATAAATATACTAATCGTCTAATTCTTCAAACCTTTTTTTCATTTCTTTTCTTAAGTATTCTTCGTGATTTGCCATCTGGCCTTTTAACTCAGCACCTCTTACAGATGACTCATCATATATTTGAAAGCTACCATTATTTGTATCTATTTGGCTTGGAAAAGTAATTCCATCTGGGCCAAATCTATTTTTTACAACATGTATTCTTCCTGTACCACCAACTTTATCTTCTATCTTTCTTGATAACGACATAACAAAATCTGCAGTCATAATTTTTGAGTATGATTCTGCAATTTTGTCTGCCTGTATCACATCTTCTTGAAGTGCAGATCTGTTTGCTTGAGATGCTGTCCATACTGGAACTTCTAGTGTTCCTGCTAAACCTCTTAATTCTTCATAGATATTACCTAGCTCTAATCTATAATCTTTCTGTCCACCATTACCTCGTAATAGATCTGCATAATCTAAAATGATCATGTCAGGTTCTTTTCCTAGCATTCTATATCTTTCAACATGAGAAGCTATTGTAGAAATTGCTGCTGTTTTTGTTGGATAGTACTTTACAATAAGATTACCTGGTATCTTTTCAACTGTTTCCTTTACTGCATCGATATTGTATTTAAGTTCTTGATTTGCAATACCTGTAATTACTGAGTCATATCTTAGTCCTACGTAAGCCTCATTTAATTCTAGTGTGTAGTGAAGTACATTCTTTCCTTGCTTTATAACATTAGCACCTAAGTTTACAAGTAAGAAAGATTTACCAATACCAGCTGGAGCAACAACAACACCTAGCTCACCTTTACCTAAGCCACCATCCATAAGATTATCTATAACATCCCAACCTGTTGGTAGTATGTGTCTAGTTGCTTGATTATATCTATCATCTACAGACGCAACATAATCATGGCCGACATTTCTTTCAGCACCCGCTGTCATAGCTGAATCTATCTTTGCTTTTATTGCATCGTATTTACCTGCACTTAGTAATTCAACAGAATCCATAATTGCGTTTTTCAATACTTTGTTTTTGCAAAAATCAAGAGTCTGCTCCATTACAAATTCTAAATCTTCTGAGTCAATATGTCGATAAGCATCTTTTATATTTGACACAACGCTTGTCTTCAATACATCGTCTGTTATCTCAGATATCTTTACCTTCATAACCTCAGCTGTTGGCTGGGATTTATATTTCCTAAAGTATTCGTGTATTGCACCAACCAAAAATTGATTTGATTCGTTTTCAAAATATGATACCTCAAGTATATCTTGAATTTGCTGTAGGAAGTTCTTGTCCTTAAGAAGACACGTAATTATTTTTATTTGAAACGTATAACCAAATTCACTTAATCTATCACTCATAACTTTTCGCTGCCATTACATCTAAATGAAAAAAGCAATTTCTTAACCACAGATCAGGATTTCTGATTGCAGCATTTAGCTTGTCTTCTAACATCATTTTTTGAAATTGAAACTTAACCAATCTATTAACTGGTTGCTTTACTATATCTATAATTTTTGACTTTATAGCACCGCCAATATCTACATCTGCCAATTGCATAAGCTTATAATTCATAGCTATCAAATCTTCGCTTTGTGAAATTGTTTTTATAATCTTTGATGTATCATCAGAATTTTTTGTAAAATCTAAAATATCTTGTGTTGTTAATTTTTTATCTTCAAATAATATAGGTAGTCGCTTTGCAAGAGTCTTTACACCTACACCTTTTATACCTGGTATGTTATCTGAGTTGTCGCCTGTTAGGGTTCTGTATAATAGAAAGTTATGTGCTGGCACTTCAAAGTCTTCCTTCACTGTGTCTTTAAAATAATACTTTTTCTTTGTTGGCGACCATACTGTCACTCTATCATCAACTAGTTGTAGAAAATCCTTATCAGTCGACATAATATAAAACTGACTTTTAGGATATATCTGTTGAGATATGTATGCCATTGCATCATCTGCTTCAATATCGGGAGGTGATAGAACCGTCACAGGTAGTACATCAAGATATTGCACAAGTCTTGATATTTGTTGTGACATTGATATTGATTCATCTTCCTGTGAGTGGAATGAGTTTAGACGGGTTAATCGCTTTCGAACTTTTCTATTAGCTTTGTACTCAGGGAAGAGTTTTCGCCTTTTATTAGAACCACCTTTGCCATCAAAGCAAATGATTACTCGAGTTGGTTTGATGTTTTTAATTGCATAACCTATCGATTGCAAAAAACCCGTCATCCCTCCAATATGTGTGCCGTTATCATTAGTACTAGGGTTTACGGCAAAGGCCCTAATAAATGTGTTTAATCCATCAATCAATAAAATTCTATCATTGGTTGTCTGACTCTTTGAATTGTCTTCATTGAGATTTTTGAGAATGTCTATATAACTTTGTTTCATATATCTAATATAACTAATTTTTCCGACATAAAAAAATAAAAAACGTACTAAGTGGGCTGGTTTTTATTTTATTTTTATAAACTTGGCTTTTGCTTCATCAGATTTCGGTACTGATATTTGAAGTAAACCGTTTTTCATTTGTGCATCCAGATTCTGTAAGTTATAATCCGGACTAACTTTCCATCCCATGTCAAAGCTACGTCTAGCTATACCTCGGTGGATATAGTTTGGCGCTACTTCAGATGATGGGTTGGATTCTATATTTGGTTTGTTGTAAGCAACCTTTAAAGTGTTGCCTTCGACGCTAACCATAACGTCATCTTTTTCCAAACCTACGCATGCAATATCAAAGCAAAGTGTTTCATCGTTAATGAACACATCGACTGGATAATCTGGCTTTGAATCCATTACTGAACCAAATCCTACGGTTGTATCGAAAAAATTTTTGAAAAGTAAATCGGTGGAGAAGAGTCTCTCACCTAAAAAATGTTTTGTCATAATTAAATCTCCTTAAATAATTTTAATGTTAAACGCCCACTTAGTACGCTTTACATATATAAATATCATGTAGTTAAATAAAAAAAAGGCTCTTGGTTGGTTAAATAAATCTTTATCGTAGTGAGGATTTTTAACTCTTAACATTCTGTACCACGGGAAGGTGGCCTTTTATCACAGAACAAGGTGTATATTACAACACCTTTATTACATCAGATTTTTTAACTTCAACAACTTCAAACTCTACTGAGTCGTTTGCAAAATCTTTGTTAACAATTGCTTCTGCATCTGTTACTGATACTGCTGAAACTAAATAAGCTTCTTTTTTCCATGTGACTTTGTTGCCTGTGTCTGTTGCAACTTTCACTCTTGCTAAATAATACATGTCCATAACTTTTTCTCCTAATTTAATTTATAATACTTAATTCCATTTTTAACTGATATACCATCAGGTACTGTAGTATGGCTTCTGCCAAATATATCTACATACAAACCAGATTCTACGATAGTGTGTTCTTCTATTGAAACAAATCCTATCCCATCTAAATATGATTCGCAATCTCCTCCTTCAAAACCAGTAAATGCTCCAGGTAGTCCTGGTGTAGATGCTACCTTGCAACAACAATCATATGAATCAAATATCATCACTCCTGGCCATAATGCATCTAACATTGCTTGGCTTGGATTGAAACAGTCTTGAATGTTTCCACTGAATGCCCAGCTATCTAATGCATCTTCTATTGATTCTGATGTGTCGCAATACTTAGGTGAGTAATATATTGAATCACCTGTTTGTGGTATTATCTGAGCGTTAACTGATATTGCTATTAGCATTGTAGTAAAAAATACTAATGCAAAAATTAAAAATGTTTTTGTGCTATTTTTCATAACCTTTCTTTTATATATTTAATAAATAGTAATTTGTGAGAGTGGTTGGATTCGAACCAACAGTTTTTCAAGTACCAACTGGGTTGGCTAAAAACTTTAAAAAAGCCTATCAAACGAATCCAGTACTCTTTTGAATTCGGAGTTTGGTGCTACCTCCCCCTTAATGTTCCTCCTTAAAAAAACCTAAATAAATCTAAGTTTTTTAGTGGAGTCGTGTATTCCGTGGAGAAGCGCAAGAAATAAATTTCTTTGGGGATTTTATATATCCCTGCTTTTTCCTTTCCACCACACTCTCTCAAATTACTAACCTATTGGTACATCATCTTCACCGATTTCGATATCATCGATACCAATATCATCAGTTTTGTATGACATAACCATTGTTTCACAAATCTTTTTGTATAAACTTTCTTTCCTTTCAGGGTTCGAAAGTATTTTAGATTCGAAATCTTTAGATAAAAACTTAATGTCTTCACCTGTGACATCACAACTATAAGTATACCAAGATCCTCCTTGCTTAACTAAACTGTAGTCCTTCATTACTTGCAGCCAAGATCCTGTATCATCTACTCCTGATTCGAAGAAGATGTTGAATTCTGCTGTACGTAATGGTGGGCCCATTCTATTTTTTACAACGATACATTTTGTTTTAATACCTATAGTTTGTTCCTTGCCTGCAATCTTTGCTTTAATTTGGCCTGCTGCCTTCAATCTCAATCTGCATGATGCGTGGAATTGAATTGCTTTTCCACCACTTGTTGTCCAAGGGTCTCCAAACATAACTCCTAACTTCTGTCTTAATTGATTTGTAAAGAACAGTGCTACTCTTTCTCTACCAATAAGCTGAGTAATTTTTCTCATACCTTTTGATAGCACTATGGCCTTTGATGTTGCCCAACCTTCTTTGTCATAATCCTGAGCCTGTTCTACTTTAGTGGTTGCTGCCGCAACAGAATCCACTGCAATAGACACAAGTCTGTTTTTATCACTTTCTTTAACTTTTAGAATTATATTTTCAATTACTTCAAAAATATCTTCTACAGTTTCAAGTTGTATATACAACATCTTAGTCATATCCATACCTATCGCTGTTAAGAACTCTTCGTTCATAGCGTTTTCAGTATCTATGTATACAGCCAAACCTCCCATTTTCTGAGTGTTTGCTAGTAAGTGAGCAGCTAATAGTGATTTACCGGAGGCTTCCATTCCAGTAATTTCTGTAATTCTACCTACAGGTAAACCACCATTTGGCCTATTAGAAATAGCAAGGTCAAGAATTGATGAACCAGTGCTTATCCACTCTGTCAGATCTGTCGGTGTTTCTTCTGCTCCATCTAAGAAGTATGCAACTTTCATACCTTTGAACTGCTTGTTCAGAGAGTCAGCTAATACTGACGCTAATTCATCTCGTTTGTTTTTCTTTGCCTTTGCCATATTATTTCCTCTTACTCATTAAATAAATCATCGAATGCAGATTCGATATTTGCTGTTGATTTTACACCTGTCTTTGATTCAGTTGATACTGCAGCTTGTTCAGGTGCTGTTCCAGATTCTCCATCAGGATTCAACCATTCTTCCAATACACCTTTTAAAGTGTCATACTCATTCTTTTTGAAAATTTCAAAAATATCTTTCTGACCACTTACAACTTTATCTGCTATGTTTGCATCATCTGTTGCAGCTGTTTGGTTAGGCTTTACTCTGATTGTAGTTTTAGGATAGTTTCCTACACCTTCTGCTGGAGTAAATTCTACTGATACATCTCTACCAGCTTTAACATCTGTGATGTCACCATAATCTGGATCTGAAATAAATCCTAGTAATTCAGTATATACTTGTTTACCGAATCCCCAAAGCTTAACACCTTCAGATTCTTTACCTCTAACTAATACTGGAGCATAAACTCTCATCTTAGGTGTTAGTTTTTTAGCCAAGTTAAAGTCATCTGATTTTCCAGTTGCTCTTAACTTTTGTGCAAATTCTTCTACAGGATCTGCTTCTCCATACGTCACTGGTGATAGGTAGTTCTTTTTACCTAAGTCATAGTGAAAGTACATTTCGATAAACGGGTTATCTTTGTTGAATTGATAAGGTACGATTCTAATCTGATTCTTACCTGGTTCTGGTTTCCACAGGTTATCCTGTCTTCCAGTTTGTGATTGTAAGTTGTTTAACTTACGTCTGATTGCATCTAAATCTATTGCCATCTTTTTCTCCTTTTAATTATTATTTACTATTCTTAATGGTTTGCACGTTTAATCTTAACTCTTGTGCTTGAGCTTTTACTTCCTGCATTGCTTTTCTAATTCTAGTTCCAGCTGACATGTTACCGCCGTTGAATTTTTCAACATCTGTTTTGATGTCTTCTAAAATAGTTTGCAATTCTGTAATTGATACTGCCATATTATTTTCTCCTGTTTTAGTTATTACTTAGTTAATATAACAAAAATTTTTTAATCTATAAAACTTCTGCATGTTTATTTTCAAATTTATTTAGATATCCTTGCACTGCCAATTCCTTGTGCTTTGCTTCGACAACTACATCGATATCCAAGCCATAGTCTTGTATTTCATCTACTATTAAATCTGAGTGGGCTTGTACTTTTATTTTTTGAGATTCAGTATACAACTTTTCCATAGTAGGGAATTCACCTATATTGTTCAATGTGATATTACTATTTTTAAGAAAATTTTCTACTATCAAGCCTTGCTCACGTCTACGTGATTCGGAATAATGTGTACATGGTTTTATATCACTCCATGTTGATGCTGCTAATTTCAAAGCTTGTTCCTCCGTGAGACCACCTGTGCAAAATTGGTGGTGGTGATAGTCAAACACAATTGGTATACCTACACGATTGTATACACCTTCGTATAGATCTACTACAGAATACATGCTTGCCTTGTCATCGTTTTCCACTGTAAGTCTAGACTTTGCAGATTCTGATAGTTTTTCAAAGTTATTGCAAAATCTAACCAGTGCAGTTTCCTTGTTTCCATAAGCGCCGCCAACGTGGATATTGATTTTTGCCATTCGTGTGCGTGGCAAACCCATAAGGTCCATAATCTGGCCTGATTTGTTTAATTCATTCCAAGCGCCATCTACAACTTTTTGCGTTGGTGAAGCTAGCACTGTAAATTGTCCTGGATGGAATGATAATCGTTGACCATAACCTTGTGCAAGATCGCCGGCCTGTCGAAGTAGCTTGCATAATTCTTCGTAGCCAGGTAGATCTACAAATTCATATTCAGACATCCAAGGGTATATTTCACTTGACATCCTAAACACCTTGATGCCATTGTCTTCGTTCCATTGTATAATCTTAATAAGATCTTTGGTATTTGCTATACATAATTCAGATACATAGTCTAAGCCTTTTGCATCGAATGTTCGACGTATCATTGACCTACCTGTGTATATATTTTGTTTGCGTAAGTGCATGTTAATACATGCATATCCTAATTGTTTTGCCATATTCTATAATATAATAAATTTAATTGACATAGAGAAATTATTTCCATAGTATTTGTATGCAGACTAATGTTGTTGCCAACACAAGTGATATTGCAGTCTTTGTTGTTATACCCTCACCCATAAAGAACCAAGTTAATAATACAAATGATATCATACCTGTACCAAAGCCTATAAATCTACCTGGCCATAGCAGGCCATCAAAGTGACCTACAACATGCTTTGTTGCAAGTATGAACATATAAGAAATTATTGTTCCAAATGATATCGATAAAAGTAAGGGATTTTTGTCAAACCATTTCCAAAGAAACTGGCCGTTGGTTTGTATCCAGATCAGTGTCTGGCCTGCGAAGAATAGTACTATCGCTAGTGTCAATTGTTTCATTCGTTATTGTGCTTTTATTATTGAGTAATTTTTAATTATATATAAATATAACAAAACTTTCCGATATAATGAAATTATATCAGCATTTTTTTAAAAAGTTATTAACAATTATCTTTTTATTTTTATGTGAACTACTTCTTTTATAGAAGTGTCAATTCTTCTCATCCCATCTTCATTTGTAACCAATATGGAATTTCTGTAATTGTCCCAGTTAAGTTGGAATGTTGTGTCTAGAACTCCGTTGTTTGAATTTTTAATACATTCATTCAAAGCGTTAATTGTGTATAGGGTGTTTGTTTGTTTTTTTCGATGAAGTGATATAGTGTCAGGTAGTATTTCTACATCCTTTGACGAGTCTATGTTGTATGTGCACATTAACTCAGATTTGTTTCCTTCATCATTTAATACAAATATCTTGTTATAAAGAATATCATAGGTCTGTATAATTCTATCCACTGTTCGTGTGAGCATTTTATATTTAGTAAATGTACATAGTAATTGAGTTTTCATTATTTAATCCCGAAGTAAGCCTTCCATTTAACTGTCACATCCCAATTGCCATTCTTGTCTTTAGAATAACATGCTCCATTTCCATCTGAACCATATCCTCTTGTAGCATAACCTGCAGTTTTAATTGCTGCTCCAATAGGTTTTAGATTTGAGATTAGTGTTGTAATATCTTTAGGTACGCCTCCTTTGAAGAAACAGTTTGATGCAGCTGGTGAAGATTTTCCAAATTTCTTCTCACCAGAACCTGCTTCATATTTTGCAGATGTAGAAAGTTCAGGTCCATTATAAGATCTGTCTTTAACGAACCAATACATAAACGGACTTCTAACGCCAACCTCACCACTTTGTATTTTTTTAAGCATATCTTCAATTATTTTTTTAGCACCTGATTTTCCTGCTAAAGCCTCAAATCTTTGTGGCAACATCCAGCTATCAATAAATACAGCGTTATCTTGTTTTAGACTTATCTTTAATTCTGTTCCAAATGGTGAAACACCTTTGTCAAGTCTTACATAGATATCTGTCTTAGGCATACCTCTACCTTTCCATGCAGGATCACCTAACTCTTCAACATGATATTCTTTTCCTTTATGTTCGAATTCCCAATTTCCACCAGATCCTTCTATAAACAACATTACAATCTGCTTTTCATGTACAATACCTGGCTTGAAGTCTCTGAATACTCCACCTTTAATTTTTTGAGATAGATCAGCTTTAATGAAGTCTACCTGTTTACCTGTAGGTTTTAATATAGCATTGGTTGCCATTAAGTAAGTTTTGCCTTTTAGCTTTATTTTGCAATAATATGTCCTACCTACCTTTAACAGGTCTTTTTCTGTTTTTGTCAATATATTAAATGTAGTACCTTTTTTAATATCTATTGATTTTGATTGAGTATTGATATCTAAAAGCACGGAATTCTTTTCAGCTTTGAATTCTTGGTCACGTTTAGGATTCATTTCAACATACTTGTAAAACGATCCTGTTGGTTGTTTATAATTTGTAGTCCTACCTGCCAAGTTAGCTTCTGCTATACTTTCGATATAAGACGTTATAAATTCTTCTGAATACTTGTGAGCCCTAAGCACATCTTCTAATAACTGAAGATGATTTCGGTTTTTTGGATCAGGTAGTCCATCGTTAGTGCGCCAGGCCCAATCTCTTAATAATTGATTAAAATTCATAATACTCCTCATGTTTATATAAATATCAAATTAGAGGTCCAAAGACCTCATATTGTGATAGTCACGGCCTATCTTTGCTTTAGAAGGGAATACCATAAGATCATGTATCTTTTTTATAAGTATTTTTTCATCAGGATCAATGTCAAATACAAATGCATCATATACATACAATATCATCTTACTAGAATAATTATCTAAAAGATCCAATATATTTTTTAAAGCTTGTGAATTCATTTCTGTTTCATAAGCTTGGATCATATAATTAAATAATTTTTGTGGATTCATATTGTCCAGATTCTTTTTGTATAACTTTCTTTTTAAAATTGGTGTTTCGATATAACCTTTACTATTATAAATATCCCAAAGTTTAGAAATATATGATGATGTCTTATTGAAATAATCAATTCGCATAAATTCTTTTGGTATGCCGCCATAAAGTATTTGAAAGCTTATTTTTTTTGATTCGCTATACTGCTCTTTTGTTAAAGTATCTGAGTCGAAATATAGTTTGCCTAAATATCTATGAAAACTACCTTCTGGCTGAACTGTTCCTATTAAATTTGCAATCAATCTTAGATGGTACGCATCGTAATCAAACTCTATAAGCTTTCCGTTTTCAAATCTGCTTATATATTTTTCTCTAGTACCATCGTCTTTGTTTAGAGCTGCATAGTTGATTCCGTTGTTTGAGTTTGCAGGCCTACCGGTTGTTGTGAATACGTTATATTTTGTATATTCGTAGCCTTTTTCAGTGTATAAACCATTTTGTTCAATTTTTGAAAAGGTTTGTACTATATTTCTATCATACTCATGAATTGCATTATCGGATACGCCCTCTAATCCATGCGAGAGAGAGTCTATATGATCTGATTCTTCTGATAACTTGTTTTTTGGAATGATATCATAGATGTTATATCTATCGCCATACAACCTTTTATAGAAACGGTTTATCGTAGGCTCTATAGCACTGTCATCTAATACCTTATTGTTTTTAAGGTAGTATTTTATTTTAAGATTTGCTTTATTTTGACTTAACATAAGACCAATATAACAATAATTTCCGATATAAAAAAATAAATTATACTAAACCTTTAGGTCTATAATTCTGCTTTTCAGACCAATACAGATAAGAATGTTTTGTTGATGTATGCACAGGACCTGCCATCGGACCTTGTACAGGATGTATATGATATTCGCCTACATAACCATCTCCATTTTCATATTCTAGTTGGTCACCAGAAGTATGTAGAAATTCTTTTATTTCCATAAAATCGTGAGGTCGAAGTACTTCTAATATATCAGGCATAAATTCAGCAACTTCGTTTATTGCAATTCTGTTTTGGTCAGTTCCCATTATATCCAAGCTCATTGGAACTTCTGCAACTTTTGGTACGACATGATATGCTGTTGTTGTTTTTTTATAATACTTGTAAGCCTTCTTAGATATTTCAACTATACTACCATTCCACTCTGCAAAGTATCTTGTATATTTTCCTTTTTTAAGATCCATAGCTGATAGTACAAACTGATGTAATTTAGGGAAGCGAAATGTTTTTGCATATTTAGGTTTCAATTTGTCATACACAAGATGTCTTTCCTCATCAAGAACTCCTCCATCTTCAGTAGCTGGTGGCTTAGGTATTATCTCCCACTTCTTTTCAACCTCAGCTGTCATTATTTCCCCTGCAAATACTAAGCCTCTAAAAAATATAATAGGGCCATTGTATGTTATTCCTTGCTGAGGGCCCTTCTTAAAGATATACTCGCTTTTGGTGTTAAATTCATATCGTAGATGTCGTTCTTTATATACTTTCATTTATTAAGCCTCCCAATTGATATCACCAGTTCCTAATGAAGGATCTAGTTTTTCACCGTTCTTTCTTATTGATACATGCACGTGATCACCTACATTCTCTGGATAATCTACAGATAGATCTCCTTGTGTTGCAACGGGATCTCCTTTTTTAACTTTAGTACCATTTGAGACATCTTGCTTTGCATAAAATAAATATGCAGTGTAGCCTTCATAATCACCTGTACCTTCAATTTTTGTACCTGGCATACCGCCTGTTTTAGCTGCAGTATATTTTACTTTACCGTCCATAGGTGCAACAAGAGTTGACCCTGCAGATGACATTAAGTCAACGCCTTTGTGTTGTCTACCTCCACGAGGTGCTAGCCATCTTCCATCACCACCTGAATCACTTCTGATCGCCCATGTGTCTGTTGGGATCTTGAATGTTAATTCTGGATCTTCTGCATCTTCGTTAGGTACGATATCCATTGGTGTATCTTCATAAACTTGTACATTTGTTGGATTCTCTTCTGCTATTGCAATATCAGATGATCCTTGTGTAAATGATGCTGCTGTTGCTTTGGACATTACAGTAGGTAAAATAAGTCTAGTTTCAATTGATGTTGTCCAATCTTTCTGACCTATCTCCTGCTTTATATCTGTTATCATGAATTTGTGGCCACTTGGTAATATATTTGAATTATCTATTTGTTTAACAGAAAATGACATACCCCATTGAAGAGAACCTATTCCATCAAATACACCATCAAAGCTTATAGGTATTGTTACGTCTTGACCTTCTCTAGTCTCATTCTGCTTGTCTGCCCAATATGCTCTCATAGCTGTCTTGGCAGAATCTACTTCCTCGTCACCAACATTATCTAATAAGTCTTTACATGCTGTTTGAAAATCTTTAAGAGTATCTGCTTTCTCACCTTGTGTACCTGAGCAGTCATTGTTTGATTTTGGCGTTGTATCGTCATGGCAATTATTATCTGTCTGCATACCATTGTATAAAACATCTTCAACACCCTGTCCATATATTTGCCAAACCTTTGTTGGCTCGTGAGTATTTTGTAGTTTTTCATCAGAGCTATTAGAACCCATCATGATAGAGTGCTTTAATGCTTCAGGTATATCCGTACTCATACCCCAACTTCTAGCTATTGATTTTGTAGATCCTAAATCGAGCTGTGGTGGTGTTGCAGCGTTATTCTCTACTGCTTTAACATCTACTATCATAAGCTGTGATGGATCATAAGGATTTGTAACTAGCTTTAAATCCCAATAGCCTCCGCATGCATCATTTATTCCAGTACACACTTTCATTATAAAATCGCTTATAGTATCAGAGTCGATATAGCAATCCCAAATATATCGTGTATTAACAAGTATGTCTTTTATGTTTCCATCCCATGTAGGAAGATCGTTAAGCTGTTCATAGTTCTGTATATTTGTGTCTCCAAACATACCTTGCTTACCTAGCTTTGCACCTTTTGCAACTTCCCAATGAAACATACCTGGAAGTAAGCATACCCAAGGATTAACTGAACAGAAATTTGAATCAGGTCTTGCAAGCTTTACGTTTGAACTATCAAGTCTCCATACATTAGATGAAAATCTATCATCTGCTTGCAAGTGGCCTGCTGAGGAATTTAGCTTTCCTGAAGCATCATATTTTTCACCTATTGTAGATAAGCCATCAGTTATGACTATTGTTTCAAACCAATCAAAAGTTACATAGAAATTCTGTGTTGGCCAACCTAACATGGCCATTGCTTTTGCTATCGCAGTCTGAATAAAGTCTGTCACAGCATCAGTAACAGATGATATTCCTGCAATTGCTTTTTTAATCTGCTTGTTAACCCAAGCTTTTATGCCGTCTATAGACCAATCATCCCACCATGCCATTAGTCGTCGTCTCCTTTATAATCTGCATCGAATTCGATTGCAGTTCCCATTACAACTCCACTTGAGCTTTTCCATAATTTACCTAACATGTCATCTTGAGATAGCTCTGATTCAGCTTGATCTTTTAATGCTTGCTTAACCCAACCTCCTGCAGTTTCTTTATCATCACCTTCGTCTTCACTTCCTTCAGGGCATCCACAAAGCTTTCCGCTTGGAGGGTCTGCAGGTTGTTCTAAAAATCCTTTTGATGGAGATTCTACTGTTATGCTACAATCAAAGCCTTGCGAGTCTGCACCACCTGAAAGTGATTTTGACCAATTAAAATCTGATACCAATCCACATATACCATCAACGCATCCATCGTTTTGAGCTACCCAAGATTCAAACTTTTGATATACTTCAGTTAGCGATGAGCTTTCTTGTAAAGATTTTATCTTTGTGTTTACAGGGCCTCCATCTTGTTTTATTGTCCACCCCCACATAGCTATAACTGATATACCTGGAATGAAATATGCTAGCTGAGCAGCCTTTAATTGATTATATGAATATACCTTAAAAGATATTTCAGCTTTTCTCATTGTACCTGCAGTACCTGTTGTTGAAATGCTTATTTTTTGTATAGCTGGGACTGCAGATATTTTACCTGATGTTTCTTCGTACATTCCTTTACGTGACCAAAAAGAAGTGTTGTTATCTATTGTTAGTCCCATCTTCCCTTTGACTTGAGCATTTGTCATTAACCTCATCCAAGTTCGTTTTTCGTGCCTCCACTTGTGAGACTGTTTTGCGTCTCGCCTTTGGTTGAGATAACCTAATACTTTTGTTTTAAGTAATGTTCCTTTGAACCATTCTGACATAACTATCTCCTGTGTTTTTGTATTTCATATAACTCATCAACTATATCGAATACTCTTTCTATATGAGGTATACGTATTTGCTGTGCTGCTGTAATATACATGCTTCCTTTCCCTATATGGTTTGCTTGAGCAAGTACCCACCAAAGTGTGACATCTTGATAATAACTATATGCCAAGTTATCTAATCTATCACCTGATCTTGCATGAATATATACATCTGTTTCATGTCTAGGTATTTTAGGAAATATATTTGTTTTATACACGTGCTTTCTTTCATCATTATGATTACGTGTTATCTGTGACTTATTAAATTCTTCGTGTCTTCTCATTTTATTCCCCTGTTATGTCTGCCCATATTTCTTTATTAAAGAAAGTACCTTCTGCATTCCATATTGAACCATCAGCGTTTTCTAAGAATTTACCTCCCATCGTTACTTCGTAGTGCATTGGAAGTTCAAATTTACTTGTTTCATGTCCTTCACCAAATGCTATATCCCATTGATCATCCATAAATCCATATTCAAATGAATCTATGATAATTGGCAAGTCATCCCATAGATTACCTACCGTTAATTTTAATATGTTACCACTTGCGTAATTTGCAACAATTTTTGGAGATGCAAGTCTCATAAGATTGTTGAGTCTTAAGTAATTCCTTTTAAGCTCTTGAGAACTAAAAGAAGGTACAGCAAATTTAAGTTGCCAAGATCTACCTATCTTATCAAATATATGTGATTCAGCTGGATTACCAGCATATGATACAGAAGAGTAAGAAGGTGATAGTTTATCAGATACTTCTAAATTATATGCTCTTGCCCTAACAGTTAAATCAGGAGTCTCAGATACAATTTTGATATTTACAAAATCGTTGTCATCATCAGGTTCATCACCAAACATATCTTGTTGTTCAGACGCAGCGCCGGGAGTAAGACCATAATCTGTAGTTTTAAGCCTTGATAGTGCTGTTTTTTTATACTCCATTTCATCAGGAGTTCTAAAATCTAAAAATCCACCTTTACCTATGTTTTGCTTTCTATAACTAGTTAGCTGATCATAATCTAATACTTTAAAACTACCTACAACTTCTTCTTTAGGATCTACAGAACCTTCTACTTTTGGAAAGCCGTGTGCAGCTTTAGTAGGCAGAGTTAAAGGATCACCGTCACCTAGTTTTTTAACTTTCTTGTCCCAGTACTCATCAAACTCACCTTCACCTCTACCGTGACCTCCTGGGAATGAAGTAAGTTCTGGATCGCTTGTTCCTTGATTAGCATCGGATCCTGGTTTTGCTTCCATATGAGCATAAGGTACTTCTGGATTGAAATTAGAAGATTCTATTCCTGCTCCACCTTGAAATGCCGGCTTACTTGTTTTGTGATCTGTTCTTCCAATAATTCCAAATAAAGAATTAGGCCCCATCTTTCCTGATAGAGAATCTATTACTGCTCCTGGTGTATTTCCTGTATAATTTATACCTACACCTAGCTCTCCTATAAGACCAACCAATCTATTATTGTCTGGATCGTGCTTGAGTTTAGCATACTCTATATCAAATTGACTATTAAACGGACCTAAGTTATGTCTATCAATATGTATACCTAAAATGTTTGCAGGTACTTGAAGTGCAAATGCAAGTGGATTAAATATCCTGTTCGCGTGTAATGCTCGTTTGAACTGAGACTTAGGATTTGTCATCTGAAGACCTTGCTGCTTTAACATAAATAAGAGTCCATCAGGGCTAACAAGATATTTAGAAATTCTTACTAGATCTATAACAGGAGCTGTTAACACGTTT
>Ga0209337_1000203_pt1 | contig 47038 bp, 68 predicted proteins | sample LinPmetageLP53_FD_184044 | JGI IMG/M metagenome (GOLD analysis project Ga0209337, IMG submission 184044) | Marine viral communities from the Pacific Ocean - LP-53 (SPAdes) (version 2) | ecosystem: Environmental > Aquatic > Marine > Oceanic | place: Pacific Ocean | collected 2010-02-08
TAAAAGTACAAGATGATTTAACCGTAACTGACGATATGACTGTTGGTGGTACTTTAGGTGTAACTGGAGTTTTAACAGCAACTAGCCTAGACATCTCAGGCGATATAGACATAGACGGAACATCAAATCTAGACATAGTAGATATAGATGGTGCAGTAGATATGGCTTCTACACTACAAGTAGACGGAGCTATTACAGCTTCAAGCACAATTAATAATGTAGGTATAAAAGCTGATATTACTAACTTTGCTAACAGTATTTTAATTAGTAACGATGCAGCTACAGGAACTTTATCCACTGCTACTCATAATACAGGTCTTGGTCATAATGTATTTGATGCAATAACAAGTGCTGATGATAATGTTGGTATTGGTTCACAAGCATTAACCTCAACAACATCTGGAGGTAACAATATAGCTATTGGTAAAGATGCATTAGCGGCAAATACTACAGGTAATACTAACGTAGCTATCGGTACAGATGCTATGACAACTAATGTTGCTGGAGACAGAAACGTAGCTGTTGGTGAACAAGCATTACAAAACATGAATCCTTCAGGCAATGTTGATACATTAAATGTTGCCGTAGGTTATAACGCAGGTTTATCAGTAACCACAGGTACAGATAATACTATTATTGGTGGTTTAGCAGGTGATGCTATAACAACTGGTTCTGGTTGTACAATTGTAGGTAAAGCAGCTGGAACTGCAATTACCACAGGTGGAGATAACACAGGTTTTGGTAAACAAACTTTAGAAAATACAACTACAGGTACTTCTAATACTGCTGTTGGTAAAGATGCCCTAGAAGCAAACACCACAGCATCTAACAACACAGCAGTTGGTTTTAAATCTTTAGAAGCAAACACTACAGGTGCATCAAATGTAGCCGTAGGTATTCAAGCACTTGATGCTAATACAACTGGTACTCGTAATACTGCTGTTGGTGGATTTGCTTTAGGTGATAATACAACTGGTGGCGATAATGTAGCCATAGGTAATTCTGCATTAGAGCAAAATACTACAGCATCTAACAATGTTGCTATTGGTAGAGTAGCATTAAACGCAAACACTACAGGTACTGAAAACACAGCAGTTGGTAAAGGTTCGTTACAAGCCAACACCACAGCAGATAATAACACTGCGGTAGGTACGGGTGCTTTAGGTGATACTACCACAGGAGCAAATAATACTGCTGTGGGTAGAACTGCACTTAATAAAAACACTACAGGCGACCAAAACGTAGCAGTTGGTACAGGTGCATCAGAAGCTAATACCACAGGTAGAAATAATACGGTTGTAGGATTTGAGGCATTTCATGTTAATACAGCAGGTGAAGATAATACAGCATTAGGAACAGGATCTTTGGGTTTATTAACTGATGGTGATGATAATACTGCTGTAGGTTCAGGTGCTTTAGCTAGAGCAACAACTTCAAGTAACAACACAGCCGTAGGTTATTTAACTATGTTAGCAAACACTACAGGTACTCAAAATACAGCAATGGGTGTTTCAACTTTAGGTGCTTGTACAACTGGTAACACTAATGCAGCTTTTGGTATTGGAGCAATAGATGCTCTTACTACAGGTATTAATAACACAGCAGTTGGAGCTTATGCAGGGTCAACTTTAACTACATCAGATTTAAATACACTAGTTGGTCGTTTTGCAGGTGTTAATATTACTACAGGGGGTTCTAATACAATAGTAGGTGCAGATGCAGGTACTGGTATGACTACAGGTGCACAAAATTCACTTGTAGGACTTAACGCTGGTCTTAATATTACAACTGGAACTGATAATGTTTGTATAGGAAGAACTACTAGAACTTCAGCAGTTGGTGGAAACAATCAAATAGTTATGGGAGATAGCGTAACAGGAAACGCTGACTCAAGTTTTCTTTTTGGAAAAGACAGTACAGATTCTGCTATATCTTTTGGTGCTACTTCAATTACAGCTCCTTCAGATATAAGACTCAAAGAAGATATACAAGACGAAGAAGTAGGTTTAGATTTTATAAAAGATTTAAGACCTGTTACTTTCCTTTGGAAAAAAGAAAAAGATATACCTTCAGATATGAAAGCTTATAAAGAAGGTTCTGAAGAAAGAACTATGAATGGTAAATACAATCATGGTTTTATAGCTCAAGAAGTTAAAGCTACTATAGACAGTCACGGTTTAAAAGAAGGTTTTGATATGTGGGCAGAAGATGATGCAGACGGAAGGCAAAGAGTTGCACCTAACGCTTTAATGTCTGTTATGGTCAAAGCAGTACAAGAACTATCTACAACAGTAGATGAATTAAAAGCCGAAATACAAACTTTAAAAGGAGAATAAAATGGCACAAACAGTAACAGAATGTCTAACAGCAGGTACTGATAGCGTAAACTTAATTAATGGTGTAAAAGCTGGAAGTTGGAACGTAGAAGGAATGACACAAGCTGAAATAAATGAAATGGTACAAAGGAATGTAGACCACTTAGAAACTATTTTAGCTTATGCACCTGTTGATGCAGATGACGATAGACCAAATGTAGCAGGAGCAGCAGATAGTAAAAAAACTACACATGTTGCAGCTATTACTACTGGTAAAACTTATATAACTGATAATAGCTAGATTTATAAACTAACACACCGACAAGTGTGCATAAAACCAAAAGGAGTAACTTATGGAAAATAAAGAAACTGTCAATCAAGAAAATAAAGCTGTCGTAGGAGATAAAGAAATTTTAGAATCAGAGATGACAGAAGAACAAAAATATCTCGCTAATCAAATAACTGATTTAAGAAATAAACAAGCTAAGTTAAAATTTGATATGGACCAAATACACGCAGCTTTACAAGTTTTTCAAAATCAATTCATTACTTCAACACAAGAAGTATCAAAAGAACTTTTATCAGAGGAAACCTCTGAAGGAGAAAAATAATGGTAGATTTAATTATGTGGGTAACCACTATTGTTACAGTTGCTAGTTTAATAGCAGCAAGTACACCAACACCAAAAGACGACGCTTGGATAGGTAAACTATATAAGTTCGTTGATTTATTAGCTTTAAACATAGGCAAAGCTAAACAAAAATAATGCCTACAGTAAAAGACGCATTAGCAGAACTTAATGCACACGAACGTGAATGTACAATCCGTTACGGTTATATAGAAAAAAGACTTGACGAAGGTTCTGCTAAATTTAAAAGATTAGAAATGCTGCTTTGGGGTGTATATCCGTTTATACTTGGTTCAATAGTATTGACTAAAGTTTTATTATAGGACGGTGATATGCCCTTACAGAAATATATATTTAGACCAGGAATCAATAAGGAAGGAACAGCTTACTCTAACGAGGGTGGTTGGTTTGATTCTAATCTAATTCGTTTTCGTAAAGGTCTTCCTGAAAAGATAGGAGGTTGGGCTAAAGCTAGTTCAAATAGTTTTTTATCTTCTGGAAGAGCATTACATGCTTGGGTAGATTTAGCAGGAACTAAATATTTAGGTTTGGGTACTACATGGAAATATTACGTAGTCGAAGGACAAGTTTACAATGATATAACACCTATAAGAGCTACAACAACTAATGGAATAGTTTTCGCACCTACTAATGGTAGTGCAGTTATTACAGCAACTGATAATGACCACGGAGCTTTGGTAAATGACTTTGTTACTATAAGTGGTGCCGTAAGTCTTGGTGGAGCTATAACAGCTGAAGTACTTAATCAAGAATATCAAATAACATCAGTACCTACTGTTAACACCTTTACATTTACAGCTACAGCTACAGCAAATGCTAGTGATAGTGGCAATGGCGGTTCAGGAGCAGATGCTGTTTATCAAATTAACGTAGGTTTAGATGTTTATGTTCCTTCTACAGGTTGGGGCTCCGATTATTGGGGTGCTGGTACTTGGGGTAGTATTTCTGCTTTAAGTGGAACTAATCAGTTACGTCTTTGGTCTCATGATAATTTTGGCGAAGATTTACTTATGTGTGTTCGTGGAGCAGGAGTTTTTTATTGGGATGAAAGCGAAGGAACTGATAATAGAGCTGTAGCTCTTTCTGCTCTTACAGGAGCAAACTTAACACCTACATCAGCATTACAGATTATGGTTTCTGATATTGATAGACACGTTATATGTTTTGGAGCAGACCCTTTAAATGAAGGGGGGACTGTTAGAACAGGTGAGATAGACCCTATGTTTATAGCATGGAGCGACCAAGAAAATGTTGAACAATGGGAACCTTTACCTACAAATACAGCAGGTTCTTTTAGACTTTCTGCGGGTTCTGCTATTGTAGGAGCCATACGAGCTAGACAAGAAACATTAATTTGGACAGATACTTCTTTATACTCAATGACTTTTGTTGGTCAGCCTTTTACTTTTGCTATTAATCTAGTTAACGAAGGGGTTGGTTTAGTCGGTCCTAACGCTATGGTTAATACCCCTAAAGGAGTTTTTTGGATGGATAAAAAAGGCTTCTATGTTTACTCAGGTCAAATACAAGAACTACCATGTACTGTAGATGATTATGTTTTTAGTGATTTAAACCAAACTCAAAGTTATCAAATATTTGGTTTTGTTAATAAAGCTTTTAATGAAGTAGGTTGGTTTTATTGTTCAGAAGATACTACAGTTATTGATAGATATGTTGTATATAACTATGAAGAAAATGTTTGGACAACAGGGTTGCTTTCTAGAACTTGTTGGTTAGACGAAGGTATTTTTGCAGACCCTAAGGCTACTTCTACTTCTTCTGATTATGTAGGTTATCTATATAACCATGAAACTGGTGTAGACGATGATGGAACAGCTATGGCTAATGTATTCGTAGAATCCAGTGATTTTGATATAGACCCAGGAGGAGAAGATTACCAGTTTATAAGTAAAATTATTCCTGATATTAAATTTACAGGTAATACAGAAACAGGAGCTTCAGGACAAAATATAGATATAGTTGTAAAAAGAAGAAATTTTCCTGGAGAAGAATTAACTACAGCATTAACTAGTTCATGTACTTCTGTTACAACTAAAATAGATACTAGAATAAGAGGAAGACAAGCTGTATTACGTATTCAATCTAATGATGATGATGCTACAGCTGTAGGAACTTCTTTTAGAGTAGGTGCTATGCGTATGGATTATAAACCAGACGGAAGACGATAATGTCTAAGCTTTTAGAAACTAAGCTTCCTGTAGCTATAGGACCTCTTTCTCCTGATTTATTCAACAGATTAGTTAGAATATTAGAGTTAAGTTTAGGAAAAGCCGATATAGGGGCTACAGTAAATTTAAACGAAACTCAAAGGAATTTAAATCAGTTTAATTCTGGAGACGTTATTTGGAATTTAGCTACACAACAGTTACAGTTATGGACAGGAAAACAATGGGTAAATATTTACAAAGGTTACGAAGATGGAGTTCAGGGAACTTCTCAACTAGGACAAGTAAGTGTATCGACAGGCGGAGCGACAACTATAACGATAGGAACAATAGCAACAGGTTACGGAACGGAAAACTGGTATACATAAGGGAAAGTAATATGGATTTAAATAAACTAAGAGAAGAACTAACTTTCGATGAAGGTTGTATAGATAAAATATATCTTGACCATTTAGGTTATCCTACTTTTGGAATAGGTCATCTAGTATTAGAAACAGACCCTGAACATGGACAAGAAGTAGATACACCTGTTTCTGAAAAAAGAATAAAAGAATGTTTTGAAAAAGATATACAAAACGTCTTTAACGATTTAGATAGAAATATACCTTGGTGGAGAGATTTACCTGAAGATTTAGTTTTAGTTATGGCTAACATGTGTTTTAATTTAGGAGTAACTAGGTTGTTAAAATTTAAAAACTTTTTAGCAGCTATGGAAAAAGAAGACTGGGATAAAGCAGCAGTTGAAATGTTAGACAGTCGTTGGGCTATACAAGTAGGTCCAAGGGCGATAAGATTAAAAGATAGAGTTTTAAAGGAAGGCTAAATGAAAGGCGTAAAACATTACAAAAAAGACGGTACTGAACATAAAGGCAGTTCACATAAAATGGCTAACGGTACTTTACATACAAATAAATCTCACACTAAAACAAGTGTAAAACTTTTTCATTTTAATGAGTTAAGTAAAAAAGCAAAAACAAAAGCAAAACCAAAGAGGAAATAATGCCCACAAAAAAGAAAACACATAAAACTAAAGATGGTAGAACAGCTAGAAAAGGTCTTTATTATAATATAAATAAGAAACGTAAAGAAGGAAAAAAGATGCGTAAAAAAGGAGCAAAAGGGGCTCCTACAGCAGCTGCTTTTAAACGTTCTGCTAAGACAGCTAAAAAACCCAAAAAGAAAGCCTAATGCCTAGGACAAAGGAAAAATCTATAAGACGTACTACTGGTAAAGGAGGTAATTACCGTAAAACTAAATCAGGTGCGGGCATGACTAAAAAAGGAGTCAAAGCATATAGAGCTAAAAATCCTGGTAGTAAATTAAAAACAGCTGTTACAGGAAAAGTTAAAAAAGGAAGTAAGGCAGCAAAAAGGAGAAAATCTTATTGTGCAAGGTCAGCAGGACAAATGAAGAAGTTTCCTAAAGCTGCTAAAGACCCTAACTCAAGATTGCGACAAGCAAGAAAAAGGTGGAAGTGCTAATGTATGAATATAGTTGTACAGTTGATAGAGTAGTTGATGGAGATACCATTGATGTTATATTAGACCTTGGGTTTGATATTCTTTACCGTTCAAGAGTTCGTCTTTATGGAATAGATACCCCTGAGTCTAGAACTAGAAACAAAGACGAAAAAGTTAGAGGAAAGATGGCTTCTGCGTATTTAAAAGAAGCTGTTGATAATGGTAAAAAAGTAATTATAGAAACTAAATTAAAAGATTCTAAAGGAAAATTTGGTAGAGTTTTAGGTAACGTGATGGTTGATGGAATAAATATTAATCAATTAATGATAGATAATTATTTAGCTGTAGCTTATTTTGGTCAAAGCAAAAACGATATAGAAGCTGAACATTTAATTAATAGAGAAAAATTAATAGAACTAGGTAAGTTTGAACCAGTAGTTTAATGGACTCAGTAGTACAGTTAATTAACGAAGTAGGTTTTCCTATAGCAGCAGCGATAGGTTTAGGTTTATTTATTTGGAAACTTATTAATAAAATCATAGATGGAATGGAAACTAAAGTAGATGTTCTTGATGAAAAAGTAAGTGCACAAATAGCTCAGATAGAAGACAGGTTAGGTCAAAAATTAGATTCACAACACGGTATTTTAGTTGCTCTTATAGATAGAGTTAGGTCTGTTGATAATGAGATAATTAGACAAGATACTCTTTTAAAGACTATACTTGGAGTACCGCAACTTATGAACACCGATAGGTTAGCTAAAGCTGATAGAGAAGACCAAAGGAAAGATTGATGAAAAAGACATATACAGATGGTTCCAAACTATTCTTAACTGAGTTTAAAGTAGGCGATAAAATATACGAAGGACCATTTATATACGCAAACACTTTTGAAGAAGCTGATATGGAAGCTACTGCTTACGGAGTAGTTATTGTTGGTGAAATGAAAATACTAAGTGATGACGGTGAGGAGAAAGAAAGAGTTTTACATTAGGAGGATTAAAATGGAAAAACGTAAAAGAGGTAGACCAACTAAAACAGAACTTCAGCGTAGAAAAGACGAAGCTGAAAAAGATACTATAATTAAATGGATGTGTATTATAGGTGTTGTTCTAGTATTAGGTGTTTTTATACAAAACGCTAAAGCAGACCAAATAGTACATAAATTTAAATCACCTAGTTTTAATGGTGTCGGTACATCTAGTCATTATCTTACAATCGAAAATCAAGAGTTTTCTCGTAAGCTTACAATCAAAGAAGAAATTAAAGCACTTCAAGATGAATTAGAAAGAGAGAAAGAAAATAGTACTCTCGCTAGATTTCTTAGGAACCTAGAATCAAGAGTCTATGCTGAGTTGTCTAGACAGTTAGTCAACAACCTCTTTGGCGAAACACCTTCTGATTCAGGTACAATAACCTTGGAAGGAAACACCATTGAGTATACAAGTGATGGTGTAACATTAACACTAAAGATAACGGAAGCGGATGGAACAGTTACTGAGATTACGATTCCTATTGGTACTTTTTTGTTCTAGTTGTTCAATACTTGACCAATATGAAGATACGTACGAACATAGGTTTAAAACACACAACGTAGTTTCTATTCAGGAATTACAATCTCCTTATTTACGTGACATAGAAGTACCAAAAGTAAGTCCTGTAGTTGCTGTATACCCTACAGCTTTTACCGACCAAACAGGACAACGTAAAAGTAATAGTGAGTTTGCTTTATTTTCTACAGCAATAACTCAACAGCCGAATGCTTTATTAATACGAGCATTAAAACATGCAGGCAACGGTGAGTTCTTTAGGGTTGTAGAAAGAGTCGGTCTTGATAACTTAACTAAAGAAAGACAACTTATACGTTCTGCTAGAGATGCTTTCGCTAGTGAGGAAGAAAAGAAAAAACAATTATCTCCTTTATTGTTTGCGGGTATTTTAATTGAAGGTGCTGTTATTTCTTACGAAGCTAATCTAGAGTCTGGTGGTGCAGGTGCAAGGTACTTAGGCATAGGTAACAGTATCCAATACAGAGAAGACAATATAACTGTTAGTCTTCGTATGGTTTCGGTAGCTACGGGTGAGGTATTGCTAGAAGTATTAAGTCAAAAAACTATATTTAGTTATGGTAAATCAGAAGATGTGTTTAGGTTTATAGAAATGGGAACAGAACTTGTAGAAATAGAGTTAGGTAACGCTAGAAATGAATCTTCAACCATAGCTTTAATGAAAGCTATCGAAGGTGGGGTACTGGAAATAATAAAACAAGGGTACGTTAAAAAGTATTGGGTTTTACAAACAGAAGGAAAGGAGGTAGAATGAGATTATGATGATGAAGAAGTGCATACATCTTTTGCTATGTCTTGCTTTATTTCCGTTTGCTTATGCAGCAGACAACGAGATATACGTAGACCAGTCAGGAACAGGGGCGAATATAGACCTTGAACAATTAGGTATATCTAACATTATAGGTGGTTTAGGTTCTTCTGCAGGAAGTTTAACTGCTTTTGATTTAGACGGCACAAGTATGACGTTAGATATCAATATGATAGGTGCTACTAATAAATTCTTAGGAGATATTACCGCAGACAGTTTTACTGGTTTTTATCAATTCACTGGCGGTACTAATACTTTCTCAATACAAGTAGACCCAAGCAATACCTACGGGGCTGATAACTCTAATCAAAACGTAGCCGTTACAGGTAGCGGAAATACTTTTACGTTAAACCAAGGAACTACTGCACTAGCAGCTACTTTAGATTTAGACTGGATTATTCAAGGGTCTAATAACACAGTTACATCTAATATAAATATTGATGGAGCTACAAATTACATGGATATAGATGGTAGTGATAACACAGTAAACTATACTGGTACGGGTGTTAATGCTTCAGCAGGTGGATATTTTTACTTAGACCATACAGGCGGACAAAGAACCTTTAATATTCAACAACTGAGTACACAAGACAATGACTGGCTTAAAATTCTATCAATTGGCGGTAACGCTAGTTCTACTGTTTGCGTTATTCAAAACGACCAAGGTACTAGCACAAGCTGCTGATATTGGTGGCATATCTGAACTAAACGGTTCAGCACAAATACTAAGAGACAAACCATACGACGCTAACTTAAAGTTTGCTATTCAAAGCAACGATGAAGCTATAACTACAGACGGTAGAATGGCTATTACTTTTCTTGATGAGTCTAAAGTAAAACTAACAGAACACTCACAATTAACAATAGATGAATATATTTACGACCCTGACCCAAGCAAATCTAAAATGGCTCTTACCTTTGGTCTTGGGACAGCACGGTTTATTACTGGTAATTTAAACCGAATAGATAAACAAAACATATCCCTTAAAACTCCTACAGCAAACATTGCAATTCGTGGTACAGACTTTACAGCTACAGTCGATGAACTAGGTCGTAGCCTTATAATACTATTACCAGACGCTCTAGGGCTTTCTAGTGGTGAGATAGAAGTAGTTACTGCTATGGGAACTGTTTTATTAAATAAACCTTACGAAGCTACAACAGTTAGTGTGTTTGAATCTGCTCCTAGTAAACCTGTAATACTGGATTTAACGTTAGACCTTATCGATAATATGTTGATTGTTACTCCTCCTAAAGAAGAAAAAACAACGTATGCTGAAAATATATCAACTAAACAAGAAAGTATTTTAGATTTTAATGAACTAGATATAGATTACTTAGACGTAGATTATTTAGGTGAGGATGAACTTGAATTTACAGAACTAGATATTAACTTTTTAGACGTAAATTATCTTGAAGACCTTCTTAATGTATTAGATGCGTTAGCAATAGCTGAAGAAGACGACCAATTAGCACAAGCAACTAGTACGCAAATATCAGGAACTCTTTTAGGTAAAGACCCAGACACACAAATAACCGCTTTAATAACAGGAAACGTTGTAAGTTTACGAAGACAAGTAAACGAAACTGTTAGAGTTGATTTAAACGGTAGTAATGCTTATACAGTAATTTTGATACAAGACGGAATATCTAATATAATCAAGGTGAACGGAGGAAGTGATAGCACTATTACTATTACGCAAAATGATTAATGAAAAAATTAATAATACCTTTATTAGTAATATTAGTATTACCTTTAATATTTCAATCAACACCTACAGAAATACTTAAATTAAGGGTATTCGATAATTTTGTAAAAGAACAAAACCCTTCTGGTAACTTTGTTATTCTTAATATAACAGAAGAAGATGTAGAACGTGAAGGTGGTTATCCGTTACCTAGAAAACGGTTAGCTGATATACAACTAGAACTCATAGGTAAAGGTGCTCTTGGTGTAGGTTGGGTAATTAGTTTTCCACAGCCCGATAGACTTATGGGCGATGAAGAATTCGCTAGGTCGTTAGGATATGCTCCTAGTGTTCTTGCTATGTTTGAAACTTCTAACGGTTTATATCCTAAAACTACAGGAACAGTTACTAAAGGTGACGATGTTGGGGGTATACTTATTAAGGGAGTCAAGGAAAATTTCTACCCTTATCAAAATATATTACAAGGAATCGCCATTGCTCCCACTGAATCTGACCAGCTTGTTAGACGAATACCTCTTTTATTAAAAACACCCGAAGGTTGGATAGCTTCTTTTGGTACACAGATATATAAAGCACTCTTTAATGTAAAAACATATATCATCACAACTAATCAAAACGGTATACAAGAAATAGCTATACGAGGAATACCTCCCGTAAAGACAGATAGTCTTGGTCGTAAATGGATATCGTGGGTAGATACCCCGCAAACTGATTTACAAAAAATGGAAGTAAATGGTAAGTTTGTATTCGTAGGTGTTACAGCTAATGGTGTAATGCCACAAATCGCAACTCCTGTTGGGTTATTAGAACCTCATAAAATACAAGCGGCATTAGCTGAATCATTATTAATACAAGATAGCCCTTATATTCCAGATTATTCTTTAGCGTTAGAACTAGCTATTTATTTAATCTCAGTAAGCCTAGTATGGGTTTTTATAAGTTATTTAGGTATAACGTGGGGGATAATTTTAGCGGTTACTACGGCGGCTTTAACGGCGTCCTACGGTTATTACACTATCCAGACGGGGTTACTAATAGATGTTACTTGGTCTTTAATATCTCAGTTTATAACAGGTGCAATAGCTTTTTATATAAGGTTTAGAGAACAATGGAGATTAAGAGAACAGATTAAGAAACAGTTTGAACATTATCTAGACCCACGGCAAGTTAAACGTTTACAACAAAATCCTGATTTATTAAAACTAGGTGGAGAAAAAAGAAGATGTACTTTTTTGTTTACAGACGTTAGAGGTTTTACAGCATTATCAGAAACGTTATCCCCTGAAGAAGTTACAACAATAATGAATAAAGCATTAACAATACAATCTAACGCAGTACAAAAACATGGAGGTATGGTTGATAAATATATTGGTGATGCAATGATGGCTATTTTTAATGCGCCTATGGATTTAAAACATCATGAACAAATAGCAGTAGCTTGTGCTAAAGAAATACAAGAAAACATACAAGCGGCAGGTATAGGTGTAGCTATTGGAGTTGGTGTAAATACTGGAGAAGCTGTTATTGGCAATATGGGAAGCGATACTAGGTTTGATTATTCTGCTATAGGAGATGCTGTTAATACGGCGGCTAGATTAGAATCTGCGACTAAAGAAGTAGGTGTAGATATACTTATTGGAGAAGAAACAGAAAAGTATTGTGGGATAACTTTAAATAAACTAAAACCAATAAAAGTAAAAGGTAAAGAAAAACCTTTAAATATCTATACGTTTTGATATATAATCAGTATACAGCCATTGTGCTGCAGTTTACGAGATGAGCTTTAACTCGCAAATACGTGTAAACACGCTGGAGAAACAATGGTTGGAGTTGATAAAAAAGCATACGTAAAAAAGAAGGGACGCCGTTCTGACTTTGTCATTTACTCGTCTAAAGGAAAGAAGACAAAAGCTAGGAGTAGATTCTAATGGCTTTAACTCAATTAAAAACAATACCCCAATTTACCGATAATGAAGTTTCTGAGTTTATAGACTATAAAGAAAATCAAAAACAATTTATAACAAAAGTAGCTGAGTTCGAAAAAATTATAACTAAACTATCTAAGGAAACAGGTCAAGATAAAAACCTTCCATCTCTTAAAGGAGAAACAGAAGGAGCAGTTACCCATGATTTTGCGGATGGTCAATATATAAGAACTATTGTTATGCCTAAAGGATTAACTTTAGTTAGTAGAATACATAACAAAAATCATCCTTTCTTTGTTATGAAAGGGGAATGTTCTATTTATACCGAAAAAGGACTTCAACGTATAAAAGCTCCACATCATGGAGTAACTTTAGCAGGAACACAAAGGCTTATGTATATCCATGAAGAGTGTACTTTTATAACAGTTCATAGAACTGATTGTTTAACGCCTGAAGAAGTAATAAAAGAAGTAACGGTTAAAGATTTTTCTGAAACTTCTTTAAAAGGTTTCGATTTAAAAGAATTAAATAAAGTGATACTTTCATGTGAGGTGACTACATGAGTATGCTTACAGCAGCACTAGTTACCGTTGGAGGAACTCTTTTAGCAGGAAAAATTCAATCGAATAGAGCTAAAGACCCTAAAGCAGCGATAGGAACTGGTACTTCGCCAAGTTTAAGTCCAGGAGAAGGCGGACAATATACTCCAATAGCTGGAAGTGAATTACAAGATTTTGGTGATTTTCAATACGAAAATATGACAGAACCTGAAGGAGGAGACCAAGAAGCACAGTTACTAGCTTTATTACAACAAGCAGGCATGGGTCCTGATGGGTTAGCTAATCTTGCTTTTGGTGGTAAGGTTGAATATAAAGCAGGTGGTGGTGGTATTGGTGATTTATTACAACCTGAACAATTAAACGAACTATTAGCCGCTATAGGTGAAACAGGAGAACGTCCTAATATGGACGTTATAGATTTTACTTCTATAGAAGAACCTGATTTAGCTGATATAATGGTAGCCCAACTAGCTGAAGACCCTAACAACTTAATAACTGATTTTACTCCTGAGTTTGAAACAGATGTTCCTGGGGTCATGACCGATGAATTGCCTTTAGAACAAGCACCTACAGGTAGAATGGAAAATGCAATGATAGGGGTAGAAAACTATTCCGTAGATAACCCTGAAATGTTTAAGGCAGGACTAGGAGCTTTAACCGATGTATTAATGGCAGCCCTTGCCGATAATCCTGAACGAAAAGGTAGTAACGTTAGAACACAAACACTTCCAGGAAACGCATCAAGAAGAAGAAGTCAATTACAAAATATAACACCTGTTGGTGGGTCTAGCGTAACTTTTGCTAAAAACGGTTCAACATTACAAAGACCAATGTTCATGCCCCAAGGCGGTGCTATGAACGGTCCAGGTGGTCCAAAAGATGATTTAATTCCTGTTATGGCAAGTAACGGAGAATATATGCTTTCTAAAGCAGCAGTAGATGCAGCGGGTAATGGCAGTCATGCTATGGGCGTTGCTAATTTAAATAAATTTAACGATATGGGGAATAAAAGATATGGCTAGTAGAGAAGACCAAGAGTATTCAAGTCAGGCTCCCGCCCCGTATATAGGGCAATTTTTACAAAACAGTATATTTCCTAGAGCAGGACAATTTTTAGACCAACAATTTCAAAACTATGGAGAAGCTAATTCAAGTCCGTTTACGTATACAGGACAAAGGGTAGCAGGGTTTGACCCAAGAGAACAATATGGTATGGAACTTGCTGACCAAGCAATCGGTAGTTATAGACCTTATTTAGGAGCACAACAAGGATTATTAGACGAAGCAGCAGGAGTTGCAAGAGGTGCAGGTGACCAAGGTGCTGCTCAAATAAGACAAGGATTAACAGGTGGTAGAAGTTTAACAAACGAAGCAGCAGGAATGACTAGAGGGGCACAAGCAGGTCAATCAGGTAGAGGTTTAATAGAAAATGCTATGTTTAACCAATCAGGCAGGTCTGATTTTATGGGTGGCGTACCTAATTTTAGCGAAGCACAACAACTAACAAGAGCAGGAGTACCTAATTTAGATTTAGCTAGACAAGAAACAGCAGCAGCTAGAAGTAATTTTGCTGGTGCTAGAGGTGCTTTAGGTAGAGCAGAACAAAGTGGGTTATCTTCTACAGGACAGTTTGACCCAAGTAACGTAAGTAGTTTTTATAATCCGTATGAACAACAAGTAGTTGACCAAACTATGAAAGATGTTAGAGAAGGGTTAGCTAAAGGTGATATGGGTTTAAGAGACGAAGCTGTTAGCGGTGGAGCTTTTGGTGGTTCTAGGTCTAGATTAAGACGTGGTGAATTAGCAGAAGATACTGCAAGAGGTGCCGCAGAACAAATAGCAGCTATCCGTAGTGGTGGTTTTCAAAACGCTATGGGACAAGCACAATCAGCTTTCGAATCACAACAAGGTCGTCAACAAGGATTAGCAGGTTTACAAGCAGGGTTAGCAGGACAAGAAGGCGGTTTCGCAGGGCAACAAGCACAACAAGCATTGTCTAGAGGTCAACAGTTTGGTAATCTTTCTACAACAGAAGCACAAAACGCGTTAACAAGAGCAGGACAATTAGGTAGTTTAGAAGCACAACAAGCACAAGCTAAAATGGCTAGAGGCGAGGCTTTAAATCAATCAGAACAAATGGCTGTTAATAACCAAATGCAAAGAGGACAACAGTTAAATCAATTAGACCAACAACAATTTGGTAATCAGTTACAACAAGGACAACAGTTAGGTCAAATGGGGCAACAACAGTTCGGTATGGGATTACAAGGTGGTCAAGGACTAGCAGGATTAGGTAATCAAATGGCAGGTAGTATGCAAGGTACTGCTAGTCAGTACGGTGGTATGGCTAATGCTTTATCTGGGTTACAACAAGGTGATATTTCTTCTATGATGGGTATGGGTGGATTAGGTAGAGGTAGACAACAATCATTAATGGATTTAAATTACCAAAACTTTACAGGTCAATACAACTTACCTATGCAAACATTACAAAATGTTGGAGCACTTACTGCGTCTCTTGGACCTATGGCTGGTGGTTATGGTTATGCTGGAGGTGCCCCAAGTAATTCTAGTATTTATGCTCCGACTGGTGGTATGGGTGGTACTTTTAGTAATACAAGTTATACTCAACCTCCTGCGACTGGTGGTGTTCAACCTTTTGCGACTGGTGGTTTTCAACCAGGAATTCCTGGTGCGTATCAAGCAAATAATAACTTTAGTCCACAACAGCAGTTTAATAATCCAGGACAATTTCAACAAGCTTAATTATGGCTAAATCACAATACACAGCATTCCCAACCTTCGGTGGACCTAAAGAAGGAGGAGGCATAATGGACGTTAAATTAAGTCCTAGCCAAATGAGATTTCCTAATGCTCGAAGACCAGGTCAAGCTTCAAAACCTGCAGAAGTCAATCCTTTAGCGTTTTTAGCTCCTTTCCTTTTACAAGGTATTGGCAGTAAACTTTTTGGAGAAAAAGAAATAGAAACTCCACAACCTGTTGATACAGCTATAGACAAAACTTTTTCTTTAGAAGATATACGTTCAGAATTATCTAGTCCTGAAAAAGCAGAAGCCGCTGCTGCAGAACTTTATGGACCTAAAACAAAATCAACACGAGGAGCTAAGATAGGCAGAGCCGCATTAAATTATTTACCTGCGTTATTTCTGGATGACCCTAGAGAACTTTCAGGATTTATGAGCTCAACAGCTAATATAGATAAGGCAGTAAAAGCTAAAGAAGCTCAAAGAACTAAATTTGTTGGTGATTATACTAATGCCATGGCGGGTAAAGTTTTAAACGTTACCCCAGCATACAGTCTAGATAATCCTGCAATAGCTCGTAATGCAATAGAAGGACCTAACGGTGGATTTTATGTACAAAGCGTAGGAGCAGCAGAAGATGCAACAATAAACGGTTCTAAAGTTAAAGCAGGAGAGTACTATAGAAACCCTAAATGGATTATAGGAGAACCTCTTAAATCAGGAGCATCGGTTAAAAAAACTAAAGACTCTGCCGCTAACGCATGGACAAAAGTGAGAGATGAATTAGAAACTGTAGAAACTAGTATGAAATCTTCTTTGCCTATGATGAATGATATCGTAGAAAACCTTATTACAAATCCTGAAACAGCTACTTGGTGGCAACCGCTTTTAAGATTAGGAGACCAAGTTCAAGCTATGGGACAAACTTTTAAAAATAAAGGTTTTGATATGACCAACAATAAACAAAACAATTGGTTCGATGTAACAACAGGTAAACCTACTGAAGCGTTTTTAACGGGTAAAGCGATACCTTATCAAAAAGAAGTTTATGACCCTAAAACAAATAGTATGAAAACAATAACAGCTAATTTAGATTTAGTTGGTATTTTTGGAGATGCAGGTAATAGTGCTGAATTTAGAACAGCTATCGTTAATATGGCTTATTTAGCAGCAGCGGCAAATGGTCAAACAGGAAAAAATTTATCGGATAAAGATTTAGCGTTACATTTAGAACAACTAGGAGCGACTTTTGGAGGTTCTGATGGGATTAAAACTCCAGAAGCTGCGATTAGAGCAGCTACAAGTTGGTATGGTAATACATTACAAAGTGTTAGTATAAAAATGCAAGCTCATGAAAGCAATAGTTTAGCTGCTGACTATCGTAGAGAAAACGATTCAGTTACACCTTGGGCTGAACGAATAATATCGGGTCAGTTTATCACAGGAAACGATGGTAGCCCTAGTAGAAGACAAAAATTATTACCTGTTAGTGCTATATGGTTAAGAGAAAACGATGAAAATTGGAATAAATATTTAAATTTATTAGCTAATGCTAAATATAAATATAGAGGTTCTGATGATACTGCTGTAGATGATGACCCTGTTTCTGGGATAGATTGGTTAAACCAATACTATAACCCTTACGCATTAATGTTAGATAACGCATCAGGTATTCTAAAAGACCCTGACGGTGTTGTAGTTCCTAAACCACCTCCAGGAAGAACAGGAATATAATGTCTATTTCAGAAGCAGACCTTAAAAAAGATATATTTTCTAATAAACCCATTTCTCCAGAGGTTAATCCAAATATTAAAGTTAAAGACAGATTTAATCCAACCCAAATAGACTTTCTTTATTTATATGACCAAATGGATGATGAAACATTAGCTCAATATGACCAAACGTATTTAAAAGAAAGAGGTGTTCCATTTAGTATAGAGATGGATAATTTATTAGGTACAGAAAAATCGAAAATTTTCCCCCCAGTACCTGTTGCTATTCCAGAAACAATAACTAACAGTGCTCAGTGGACAGATTATATATCAAAAAATTCTAGTGACCCTTCTTTCGTTCCCACTAATAATCCTGATGAAATAAGAGATATTATGGGGATAACCGAAGAAGCTTTTAATAAAGAAAGTATATTAAGAAATTCTCAACTTCGTATAGATGAACGTACAGGTTATCAATCGCCTTTAGCTTGGGATTTATATACCTATAGAAATCAAAAAGAGATGGGAGATGCAGGGGTAAATCCTTATCAAGGAGCCTCTACTGGAGAACGGTTTGGTGCTTCTCTTTTACCTAGAGGGATGGATGAAAACGATTTAAATAAAATGTTAGAAGATAAGCCAGTCTATGATGATATGGGTTATCGAATACCTACAGCGGAACGTTTGTTTCCTGGACGTCCTGTGGGAGAACAAGGTCCTTTAATCACGTATGAAAGAGATAAAGACGGAACATTAGTAGAAATGATTCCTTTTAATGACCCTGGATTTAATGGAAATGATTTAGCAGATTTTGTAACTAAAGAACTTCCTGCGATTTCAGGTGAACTTCTTGCTTTATATCTTACAAGAAAACCGAGGTTAGTTGGTGCTCGTTATTTTAAACCAACGTCAACTAAAATAATTGATTTTGGAAAAGATGCTACGCTAATGGGTGCAGGAGCTGCTAGTGGAGATTTTATAAAATTAGCGGCAGGAGAACTAGCTTATGATGGTTTTGAAGACCCTGAATTTTTTGAACAAGCTTTTAAAGAATCTGCTTTAATAGGTGCTTATGCTACTGCAGGTAATTCTGCTGCAATTGGTTTAATGAATGGAGCACGAGGTACGTGGAATTTTATAACGGGTAAAAATCCTCCTGATTTTATTATACAAAGATTAGCTGACTTACGAAATGATTATCAAAAAGGTTTAAAAGCTAGAGGAGTAAAAGAAGGTACACCAGAAGCAACGGCTCTTTTTGATGAAATTATTGGTGCTAGCCCAACAGAAATAAAAAAAGTAATGGAAGAAGTTACTGGTGTTAATTACACTATATTCCAAGGGGAAGGAATGCAAGGAACAGATGCTAATTTTTCATTAGCTATGTTAAAAATAATGAGAGAAAAAGGTTTTTCAGCTAATAAAACAGTAGAAATTTTAGAAAATCAAATATTCGATAATGAATTAGCTAGAAATATATTTGCTCAAGATTTATTATTAAACTCTAAAACATTAGAAGGTGCAAAACAATCTGCTGCTGAATTAGCTGAAGCATTAGGTCCTAAAGGACAAAATTTAATTAACGATACTTTTATGAAAGAACTAGACGAGGCTTGGGAAGTTTACGGAACTGCTGCAGAATTAGGTACAGCAGATATGCAAGCATTAATAAACTTAGGATTAGACCCTGCTGAATTTGGTATAAGTAGGTCTAATTTAGAAAGAAATAGAATTAAAGGACTTAATGAAACAGTTGATGAACTTCCTGGAGAACTAGGTGATGATATAGCGTCGAGCCGTTATACTTTTGGTAAAATAAGAGACCCTCAGGCTCAATTAAACTTATATAACGAACCCACTTTATCAAGACTGGCTTTAATACAAAAGAATTTTTTAAAAGACTCTAGTGATAAAATAAATGTTTTAGTTAATGATAAATATGCAGGATTAAGTACCTCGATGAATTATAAATCTCCTTTAGCTGTGGCTATAAGAGAAATTTTAAAGAAAGACGGTGGGAATATTTTTGTAAAAGATAAAGCTTTAGCTGATTGGTTTTATAAAGACGCAGGTATTTCTCCAACGAACGGTTCAGTAAAAGCCGCGTTGTTACAAATGCAAGGACGGTCTGAAGCAGGTCAATTTGGAGGTACGACTTTTACTTTTAAAGAAATGCATGAATTAAAAAATAAATTAAAACAACTTAAAAACAGTGTAAAAGGTAAAGCTAAAGAACCTTCAGTTAATGCAATTCAAGATGTTATCAATGCTATAGAAAAACAACAAGAAATTATGTTTAAAAATGCATCTAAACAACTGAAAAATTCAGACGAAACTATAAAACAGTATAGAGACAGAACTGATTTTGGCTCTGATTATTTTGATTCATTAGCTCAATACGGGGAAAGAGCACTAACCGCTAATAATGTATTCATAAGAAATTTATTAAACAAGGGAAGAACTAACCCAGAAAGTATGGTGAATGCTATGTTTAGTAGTAAGGAAGGAGGAGAACATTATCATGTAATAGCAGACCCGTTATTTAAAATGTTACGTGAAGATACTTCAGGAGAAGGATTTAACGTGTTAATGCAATTACAAAAAGGGATTGGGGCTAAGTATAAAGAACAGGTCATAGAACCTTTTATGGTGGGTACTAGAAAAGATTTTAAAGGCATGAAAGAAGCTCATGATAAATGGATGAAACAAAACGGTGGTTTATTAAAAAGTTCTTTTTACACTGATAATATCGAAACAATAGTTTCAAGACCTCCTCAGTGGGATAGTTTAAATTCTACCATGCGGTATGTTGAATCAATAACCACAAAAAGAGATGAAACATTAGCTAGGATAACTAAAGAATTTTCACCGTTTATTGATGGCGACCCCGAAACTATGATTTTAAGTATTATTCGTGGAGATGAACTGCTTAATGCTTCAGGTGGTATTCAAATGAGGAAAAAATTAGCCAAAATAGTTAATTCCAGTAGCGACCGTGAATTAAAAAACCAATTGAATTCAGTTGTTAGAGCTGATATTTATAATCAAGTAATAGATGTAGGTCCTGACGGTCTTAAAACAATTAATCCAGATAAACTTAATGACCTATTAACAGGAAATTATGTTTCTTCAACACCTAAAGGACAAGAAATTCCAGTTACTTTTGATAAACTATATAGTATGTTTTTAAAACCTAACGAACTTGCTAATATTAAAAAGTTAAACGCAGCCGTTCAACAATCAAAAAGAATGAAAGAAGTAGATACTGAGGTTGTCGGAGGAGCTTTAAGACTAGGAGAGCAAGAAAAATTAGATATACCTACGTTGGGTAGATTACTTTTTGGTCCTTTAAATCCATATACCTATAGGTTCGGTTGGAGAGATAGAATGTTACAAGTACAAACTAACGATTTATTAGCTCGTTCTATACAAGACCCTAACTTATTAGATAAATTAGTAAGGCAGATGAATAGAAAAACTAATGTAGATGATACAATACGTTTTTTATATTCATTAGACACTATTCAATCGAACGATATGGCTAGAAATTTAGAAGGAATAAAAGAAGATGAAAGTTTTGATGATACAGCTTTTCAATCAGAAGCAGGAGAAAGTCCTTTTAGGTCAGAAGAGTATTTATTTTACTTACAGGAATTTATGAAAACAACAGATAATAAAAACTTAAAACCTACAACAGGACTATTACCTGCTCAATTAAGAACAGGTCTTCAAATGGCTCCTATTTCAGTACCACTGGCTGCAGCAGCTGGAGCAGCTACAGGATTTAATGTGGTGGGTAATGCGTTAGGTAACTCTATGGGAGGACAAAATTAATGGCAAGTGTGTTTAACAACCCCTTTACAAAAGCTTTTAATAGGGCAAGTTCGCAAATGCGTCCTGCTCCGTACATACCACCAGAAATACAAGAAGCGATTGATTTAAGAAAAGATGCTAACGATTCTAGACAGATAGCTACTGACCAATACGAAGCAGATGTAGCTGATTTTAAAAACAATTTAGCTACAGAAAAAGAACAAGGTATAGCTTCATTACCACAAGCACCTGTAATGACTCCTCGTAGAGACGAGCCTATATTTACTCCGCCTCCACAAGGATTTAATGGTAATCCGTTTGGAGATATTTTTGAGCCTCCGTTTGAACCTCCGTTTGAGCCTCCAATAAACGATGGACCAATATTCCCACCTGAAGATGGACCAAGATTCCCTCCTGGAAATGGACCAAGAAAAGGAAGACCTCCGTTTGAGCCTCCGTTTGAGCCTCCGTTTGAACCTCCATATGACCCACCTGAAGATATTATACTGCCGCCACCACCACCACCTCCACCGCCGCCGAGTGGACCGATAAATCCGTATACAGGTGAAGCTATGAGAAATCCGTATACACCGTACGAACAACCGTCTAACGAAAGTAATTTTAATAGGGCACAAATGATGGACCCTCGATTGTTTGGTTCGGCTCCTGGATTCGAACCACCACCACCTATAAGGTTACCAAAATTACCAGATGACGGCGGAGGAAGAAAACTACCAAAACCACCACAGGTGCCACCAAAAAGACGTCCTCATATAATGCCGCAAGGTATGAATATGGGCGGAGGCATTTCACAGTTGCCAATGCAAGGACAAGGTGATACACTAACAACACAGGTATTCCAAGCGGGATTCCGACCAAGGAGATAATTATGGACCCAAATGAAAAATTAACAGGTATAACATCAATGGCACCCCCAGGAATGGGTGGACCGCCTCCAGGACCTCCGATGGGTGGACCTCCAATGGGGGGACCTCCCCCAGGAATGGGTGGTGGACAACCTCCAATGCCTGAACAAGGAATGGGTGAAATGGCTATGGAAGGACAACCTCCTATGGAAGAAGGAGCTCCAGACCCTCAACAAGATGCAATGATGTTAGCTGAAGCTGTTGTAGATAGAGCAGGTGGGGATATAAACGCAGCTATCGGTTTAATTGATAATACTAAAGATATGTTAATACAAGCGGCAAGTGCTGGTGGTCAAGAACCACAGATGATGATGGGCGGCGGACCTTTGTATGCTCAAATGGGAATGCCTATGTATAAAGAAGACGGTGGTGAATTAAACCCTGGATTACAAGCGTTACAAAAAACAAATCCTGAAGTCGTTGATCAAATTCTAAAAAGAGAAGACGGTGGACCTATGTATGCTAATATGGGAATGCCTATGTATGCTAATGAAGGTACAAGTTTATCTGATTCTGATATGTTACGTCAAATGATTATGGAAAACTTACAAAAACCAGATATACAAGAACAAATGATGAGCGAAGCTATGGGTCAGTTACAAGGTCAATCAGGTAGAAGTATGTCTGATAAAGATTCTATGTCTTACCAAGATGCTTTAGATATGTTAGTAAAACAAAGAACTGACGGTTAACCTATCCAATCTTTCCATTTCTCGTCACCTAGTACTTCTTGTGCTAGGTCGAGTTTATTTCTTAGGGCTTTAACAATCTTTTCATCTACAGTTCCTTTAGCAACAAGGTCTATGTAGGTTACTTTATTAGTTTGACCTATACGATGAGCACGGTCTTCAGATTGTAATCGTTTTTCGAGGTCATAATTATTACTATAATAAATAACATTACTTGCTTCGGTAAGCGTAATACCATAACCACCTGTTTGAGTATTACTAATTAAATATTTAAGTTCTGAGTTTGGGTCTTGAAATCTTCTTATTATTTCTTGACGGTCTTCGTCTGGTGTTTCTCCATAATAAGTAGCTACGCTATTAACCCCTGCTATATCATGTAGTTTCTTTCTAATTCTTTTTATATCGAATTGATAGTTAGCCCATATAATAGTTTTACCTTGTACTTCTTCTAAGATATTTATTAGTTCATCTAAACGGTTAGAAGCTATTTCAACTTCTTCTCCTTGGTCATGTTTAACGAAACCACATACGACTTGATGTAATCTTAGGATTTGTGTAAGTACTGAAGTTACACTAACTATTTCATGAGAGTTTAATTCAGCGATAGCGTAATCTGTTAATTGTTTATAGACTTTCTTTTGTTCAGGAGTTAGTTCTACTTCCCTACGTTGATATACTTTATCAGGAAGGTCTAAACACTCTTTCTTTAGCACCCTATAAGAGAACTCATTTACATTTCCAGTAAGTTCTTCTAAATTTTGATAACCAACGACTTGCCTAAAGGTTCTAGTTCCCATAGTTCTATTAATTAGTTTTGCATATCTATTTTGAAATGAATAAAAAGATGTATAACCTAATAGTTGTGGTGATAGAAATGTACTTTGACTATATAAATCTAACGGTGATTGAGTAACGGGAAATCCTGTTAATATTCTACGGTATTTTGTATTGACTGCTAACTTCAATAAATTCTTAGTACGTTGTGCTTTAGGGTTTTTAATAGTAGTAGATTCATCAACAGCTATTAAACAATTATGGGCAAGTATAAATTTCTCAACAAATGCTACGCCTTTCTTCGTACTAAATGCTTCTACATTAACAACTAATATTTTTAAATCATCTGTTACATCGAACAGTTTTAGTAGTTCTTGTTTTTGTTTATTAGTAGGAGCAGGTGTCCATACTGCCATATATTTTTCTATATGGTCAGGCATATGACTAGGTATCTCTTTCTCAGACCAGTTTCTATAAACGCCTTTAGGTGCTATTATTATAGCCGCATTGATTCCGCCTTTATCATATAATAAAGCTATGTTATCTATAAGTACTTTTGATTTACCAGTACCCATTTCCATAAAATAAGCATATTCTTTTTTATTCCAAGAACGTTTTAATGCTTCAAGCTGATGCTCATATGGCTTCGTTTTAAACTTATATTTCATATCACCTTTCTAATTTCTAGTTCCCATTATATATTACAAATAGATATAAATAATAGCCCAAACAAAAAGTTTTCCCATGCCCTCTAATAGAATAATCTGTTTCTAATATTGATTATTATAAAACTAATATCGATAAATCCTTTTAAACACTAGGTAAATTTAAAGTCAGTATTAGTTTATTAAAGATATTAGTAGTTATTAAAAAATTTTTAGTATAAAGTTTTTCTTTTTAAAATATATATATCGGTAATAGCTTTACTTTGACTTTATTGATATATATTATTTATTAGCTAGAAATAAGAAAGGAGAAAAATAGTGACTGTATATGTTATACAAGAAGTTCAAGGACGAAATATCGCATCTGCTCGACAGTATGGTGATTTTGAAGTTCTATTACCTTCTAACACACAGATAATGTTAAGTGCTGCTCCCTCTGTTCGTAGGATGAAAAAAGTCCTACAGGATTATAAAGAGGAAGATTACTTATTATTAATCGGCGACCCCGCCGCTATTGGCGTAGCGTGTTCCATCGCTGCATATTATAACCAAGGTAGATATAGTATCCTTAAATGGGATAGACAGGAAGGTATGTATTATCCTGTTGATATCGACCTAAACCAGAAAGGAGAAATAAATGACTGAGAAACCAACCTTTGAGGACTTAATTGGTACAAAAGATGTTCAGGAATGGACAAATAATGTTACTGATGGAGAACTCTCTATAGTTTCTGATTTAGCCAATAAACAGTTGAAACTTGCTACGGAAGTAGTTGAGTTAGAGACTACTTTAAAAGCTAAAAAAGAAGAACTTCGTTTGACTTCGGAGCAAGAGTTACCTGATGCTATGCAAGCAGCAGGACTTACTCAAATAAAATTAAGTAGTGGTGAGAATATCGCTGTTAATGAATTTTATAACGCTCACATATCGAAAGCAAACCAAGAAAAAGCGTATGAATGGCTAGTAGCCAATGGACATGAAGGACTAATAAAGAACGAGGTTCTTTTAAAGTTCGGACGTGAAGAAACCCAAGTAGTTGATGAAACTGTTTCGGCTTTACAATCCAGAGGATTATCACCTGAAGTACGCCAAAGTGTTCACCCTAGTACGCTAAAAGCTTTTGTAAAAGAGCAGTTTACTTCGGGGAATGATATACCAACCGAGCCTTTTGGTATCTATATAGGTACTAAAGCTATTATTAAAAAGGATTAATATTATGGCAGACAACAAAACGGAAATAGCTGAACAGGGTTCGACCTCTATCAGCACTTTTGACGATAATCTATTGTCAGGGGGTACAGGGTTAGAAGAAACTACTACAGAGGATTTTGCAATTCCTTTTATTAGAGTTCTACAACCTATGTCTCCTCAATTACAAAAACAAAACGGAAGTTATGTAGCGGGTGCTAGTGCAGGTGATTTGTACAACACAGTTACTGGAGAAGCTTACGACGGAGAGAAAGGGATATCTATAGTTCCTTGTGCTTATAATAAAAAGTACATAGAATGGATTCCTAGAGAAAAAGGCGGTGGTCTTGTAAACGCTAACCATGATATATCTGTATTATCTAGTTGTACTAGGAATCCAGACGATAGAAGACATTACATGGCTAACGGTAATGAGATTGTAGAAACTGCACAGTTCTTCGTATTAGTTTTAGAAGGTGATACGGCACAACAAGCAGTTCTTGCTTTTACTTCAACACAGCTAGGCGTTTCTAGGAAATGGTTAACTATGTTAAGAATGGCTAGAGTACAAAACTCTCAAGGGGTTAACGTAGAAGCACCGATGTTTGCTTATAGTTATAGATTAACATCTACTGTTCAATCTAACGATAAAGGCAGTTGGAATGCTTATAGTGTTAATCAAGAAGGTCCTACTGATATGAGTGTAGCTGTAATGGCTAGAGACTTTATGTCAGCAGCTAGGTCAGGAGACGTTGCAGTAAAACAAGAACAAAACTAATAACGGAGTAGTGTTATGTCGTTAGCAGAAGAATTTGCTAAACGCTACGCAGGACTACGTTCGGCTTATGGGACTTTTACAGCAAGTAATGACCTAAGAGAAGATGGCAAGGCAAGTGGTAAGAACATAACCATATCTAAGGAGTTGTCTGATAAAGACCTCCTTGGGTTATGGGAAAACCATTTGTCAGGTCAGCAGAGTGTTGGAATTGTAGCGATAGATGAAGAAAACAGTTGTGTCTGGGGTGCTATAGATGTTGATGAATATCAACTAGACCTAAAAGACTTAGCTAAGAAAATAGCTAAACAAGAATTACCTCTTGTCTTATGCCGAAGTAAAAGTGGCGGTGCTCATATTTATATATTTTTAAATGAAGCTATATCAGCATCAATGTTACAAAGAAAACTAAGACAGATTGCCGCTTCTATTGGTTATGGACAAGCAGAGATATTTCCAAAACAAACTAAATTATTATTAGATAGAGGTGATAGAGGAAGCACCTTAAATATGCCATACTTTGGAGGAGAGAACTCTACAAGGTATGCCTACGGTAAAGAAGGACAAGCATTAACCCCTAGAGAATTTTTAAACTATGCACAAACTATAGAACTAAGCCCCAGTCAATTAGAAAAGCTTGAAGCTAGTCCTTTAACTGAATCAGTAGAGTGGCTAGACCAAGCACCTCCATGTATACAACATTTAATAGTACAGGGTTTTCCTAAGGGAACAAGAAACTCAGGATTATTTAATGTAGGTGTGTTTTTAAGAAAGAAATTTCCAGACGATTGGGAAAAACGATTAGAAGATGTGAATATAAAGTATATGCAACCTCCGTTAGGGGCACAAGAAGTATTAACGATTGGTAAACAATTACAAAGAAAAGATTACTTTTATAAATGTAATGACCAACCAATATCTAGTCATTGTAATAGTCCTTTATGTAGGACTCGTAAGTTTGGTATCGGGGCTAATGGAGGGACACCTTTATTTAGTAACCTTACAAAACAAGACAGTGACCCTCCTATATGGTTTTTAGATGTAGAAGGCGGTCGTCTAGAGTTAGAGACTGACGACTTGTTAAATCAAAACAGGTTTCAGCGTAAATGTATGGATTCTTTAAATAAGATACCACCTAAAGTAAAAGAAAACGTGTGGAATCAGATTATACAACAGTTACTAGACGCTATAACTATAGTAGAAGTACCTAAAGAAAGTTCTACCGAAGGTCATTTCTTAGAACTATTAGAAAACTTTTGTACAGAAAGACCTGCTAGAGAACGTGATGAGTTATTGTTACATAAACCTTGGACAGATAAAGGCAGGACTTATTTTAGGTTAGCTGATTTAATGGATTACTTACATAAAAATAACTTTAAAGATTACCAAAGGAATAGACTAACCTCTAAACTAAAACAGCTTCATGGAGAGCCGTACTTTTTTAATATAAAAGGTAGAGGTGTAAACGTATGGTTTATAGAAGAATTTAAAGCACAGGATGAGCCCCATGACTTACCTAACTTTAACGATAATTTATTATGATACATTATATAAAACATTATTTTAAAGACGATGAACCTAGAATAACAGAATGGGATGAACCTAGAGAAAGACAGTTCGAAGGTAAAACTGTAAAAGGCAGACCTACAAAAGGTTATGGCAGTTCTTCTTTTGATTATGCAGGTAAACTCTACAAACCAGACCCATGGACTTATCCGATGACGATAATAAAAGAAAAAGCAGAGAAATTAATATGGGAAGAATTTGGTATTCATAAAGAATTTACATTTTGTTTATGCGGTTATTACGCTAGAGACGGTAAAGGAATACCACACCATTCAGACACCGTTCCTACATTAGATGATTTAGTTGTTTCTATTTCTTTTGGAGCTCCTCGTGTATTTATACAACGTACCTATCAAAACCCTATTAAAGACCATACTAACACTAGTGAAATAAAAGACCTTTCGAAAGAAAATTTCATAGTAGACGAAAGATTTTTTGTTTTAGAACACGGAGACGTTTTAATGTTCGATGGACATAATCAAATGAAATCTACTCACGCTGTTCCTGATTTACAGAATACAGAGAAAAGAATTAATCTAACATTTAGGACTGGGTTATGACATTACCTAGTCATACACAAGTTATTCTTGGACCTCCAGGAACAGGGAAAACGAGTACGTTACTTGGTTTAATCGAAGATGAATTAGAAAGTGGTACACAGCCCGAGAGCATTGGTTTCTTTACATTTACTAAAAAAGCTGTAAAGGAAGGAAAAGAAAGAGCAATCAATAGATTCAATATTAGTAATAAAGAACTACCTTTCTTTAGAACGTTACATTCACTAGCGTTTAGACAACTAGGATTAACTCGAGAAAGTGTAGTTAGTAATACAGATATAAAAGACCTTAACGAAAAGATGAACTTAAAATTAACAGGTAGAACAACATCTGATGACGGTCATTTGTTCGGTATGACCCATGACGATAGATTAGCTTTTATAGAAAACCTTGCCCGTATGCGTAATATACCGTTAGAAGAACAATGGCACGAGGTCGACGATGCAGTAGGTTGGTTCGAGTTAGAACGATATGCTAGAGGATTAAAGTTATTTAAACAAGACAGATTACTCGTTGACTATACAGATATGTTACAAAAGTTTCTTATAGAGGGAGACGTGCCTGAATTAGACGTTATGTTCGTAGATGAAGCACAAGATTTGTCTCCCTTACAGTGGGCTGTTGTACGTAAACTAGCAGAAAAAGCAAAAAAGATATACGTAGCAGGAGATGACGACCAAGCAATATATAAGTGGGCAGGTGCTGATGTGGATTATTTAATTAATAATTCTAAAAACGCTATGGTTTTAAAACAATCATATAGAGTACCTTCTTCAGTACATGAGATTGCTCGTAAATGTATAAGTCAAGTACGTTCTAGGATATATAAAGAATGGACTCCTAGGAAAGACGAAGGACAAGTTAGGTGGGAACCAACAATAGAATTAGTAAATATGGAAAAAGGTGATTGGTTAGTTTTAGCTAGGACTAATTATTTACTAGAAGAAGTAGATGAGTATTGTAGAAACGAGGGTTGGTTTTTCGAAGTAAAAGGCAGACCAAGTATTTCAGAGGCAAAAGTAAGAGCAGTAATTTATTGGGAAAGGTTGACCAAAGGACAAGGTATTTCACTTACAGAATGTGCCAATATATTGAAATATATAAAAGTTGAAAAACCTAAGAAATTAGATATGCTCGACTCTAATATAACTCTACAGTACCAAGATTTAAAAAGCCATTTCTCCGACCTACCAGACGGATATTGGTATGACGTTTTTACTTTATTAAGCCCTAAAGAAATTAGTTACATAAGAGCTATGTTACGTAGAGGAGAAAAGATAACTAAGTTACCAAGAATACGATTGTCTACTATTCATGCTGCTAAAGGTGGTGAAGCCACCAACGTAGTATTGTTAACAGATATAACAGCAAGAGTATATAAAAACTATCAACAAAATCCTGATGATGAAAATAGAGTATTTTACGTAGGAGTAACAAGAACTAAAGAAAACCTGTTTCTTATTGAACCTAAAACGACACGCTGCTATCAGTTGTAAAAGTCCTTTACTTTGCATATAATTATAAAGTATATTATTCGGGTGTTTAAAGAAAGGAGAAAATTATGAACATATTTTATTTTAACAAAGACCCTGTTCTTTCAGCAGAGGCTCAGCCCGACAAGATGTTGGTCAAGATGCCTTTAGAAACCGCACAGATGTTATGTACGGCTCACCGTATACTTGACGGAGATAAATATGCTGATAGTGTGGGTTTATATAAACAAGCTTATATGAACCACCCTTGTACTATATGGGCTAGAGAATGTAGTGGTAACTACTGGTGGCTCTATAAACATTTTTTAGCGTTAGGTAATGAATATACTTATCGCTATAAACGTACTCATGCTAGTCTCGAAAAACTAGCTGATGCTCTGTATGTAATGCCTAAAAATATTACTAAAGGTCTTATGACCGACGTAGCACAAGCTATGCCAGATGAGTACAAAACCGAGGACTCTACTCTTGCTTATCGTAATTACGTTGTTAACGAAAAACATTACGCTAAATGGGAGAAGGGTAGAAATAAACCAAGTTGGTGGAGGTAAAATATGTCATCAATAAGAAAGAAATTAACTGTTAACGAAAACGACAGTAAAAACACAAGAATGGACCTTGCTTCGGCGGGGGTATTAGCGAACTGGAGACCCGATGAACTTGCTCATATAAGCAGGTTTGATAAGATATCTAGTTTATGTATTAGCGAGGCTAAAGAACTAGGTAGACCGTTAGATACATTTGAAATGGGTTGTGGAGAGTGTTGGGTACTTAGGAATTTATATAAAGCATACGTTGTAAAGAAATCTGATATTATCAGTTCTTATTACGGAACAGATATAGACCCTGCCTGTGAGATAGAAAACCCGTACTGGTCTAATGGAGGAGAGCCTTTAGTTGATTCTACTTGGTTTAAAAACTTTAACGGTAAACTCAGTATAGTTGATGTAACTGTTCCTCAGTTCAATGAAAAGGGTAAGCGACTCAATATATTCCATGAGTTAGCAGACGAAAGTATTGACTTCTTTTGGTCTACTGAAGTTATCGAACATATGGGCAGAGAGTTCGTTGGTCCTTGGCTAGACGATGCAGCAAGAACAATGCGACCTAATGCATTAGCTTATATATCAACGCCTAACCACGACGGTTCTAACGACAAATTACCTGAAGACCACGTATACGAGTGGGGTTTTCAAGAACTTAAAGAAGAACTAGAAAGGAACTTTATTATAGAAGACGTTACAGGAACTTTTATACAACTACCTAATTTAAGGAAAGCTATGAAAGAACAAGTAGAACCTTCTGTTGATGGAATACCTCTACATAGTACTGTAAAAAGATACCCTAGAGCATGGACTCCTGAACAAGTAGAGATGTTAGAAACTAGATATGGTAGACAGTTCTTGCGTGTAGCAGCAGCAGCACCTTATCCTGAGTATTCTAATAATTGTGCGTGGGTATTAAGGAAAAAGTAATGACACCATTTATTCGAGAAGAGTTGGACAGATATTGTTATTGGCAAACAGAGAGGGAACTTATACGTCAGCGTAAAGAAGTATATAAAATGCCTTCTCCGTGGACAGATGACCCAATTCTTCGAGAATTTAAGTTTTGTCAGGTTTTCCGAGAAGAAGATAGAAATACTCGGTGGTTTAGAGAACATATAAGAAAACCTATGGAGAATAATCCAGATGTTTTTATGGCTACCGTTATTTTCAGGTGGTTTAACCATATAGATACAGGCAGGACTTTAATAGAACATAACCTACTAAAAGACTGGAACAGAAAGAAAGCTATTAAGGAAATAACTAAACAGCCTCAATGGATTACTGGTGCTTATATTATTAAAACACCAAACGGTATGGACAAAGTTACAGGAGTCGCTGAATGTATTTCTCATATGTGGAAAGATAGAGAATATTTAGTTAATGAAATTCAACAAACTAAATCTTTAGAAAACGTGTGGACTCTACTTAGAGATTATCCATATATGGGACCATTTATGGCTTACGAGGTAGTTACAGATTTGAGACATACTTATCTATTAGAAGATGCAGAAGATGTGCTTACGTGGGCTAACGCAGGTCCAGGAGCCATGAGAGGCTTAAATAGATTAACAGGTAGAGAATTAGGTTATTCTAAACGTAGCCACGACTGGTGTGGTGAGATGAGGGATTTATATAAAACGGTTATTGAAAGATTACCTTTGTCTGTAATAAGACGTAATGATTTACCGTATGAGATGAGAGAGATAGAAGGAGGACTTTGTGAGTTCGATAAATACTCTAGACTGTATAAAGGTCAGGGTAGAACAAGGTCTATATATAAACCAAATAATCGTCCTATGGTGGAGGATTTAATAGATGGAGAAAGTAAGTATGGGAAAAATGAGTGATAGAGCAATAGAGCTCTTAGAAGACTGGGGGGACTCAGTTGATATTTATTATACACAATTCTTAGAAGTAGCATTCTTTTTAAAGGTATCTTCGAGTGAGTCTATGGCAGTAGCTTTTGTAAAACGAAAGCTTCCGTTACTAACAGATGATGAGATACGCTACCTTATAGGAGAAATAGTAGAAGGATATCAAAGTCAGCTATGAAGGTAATTAATGCAAGAAATGTAAACGATGCTTTACTACTTGGTATCGATTTATTTAATGACGATACTAGTTATAGAGTACAAGAAAGCCGTAACGGTACGACTTACGAGGCATTAGACCCTGTAACGACTGTTTATAATAAACCTTGGGAAAGAGTTTGTTTAATAAACGAAAGAGATGCTAATCCTTTTTTCCATTTTATAGAAAGTCTTTGGATGTTAGCAGGACGTAGTGATTTAAAACCATTAACTTATTTTGTTAAATCTATGGAAGATTTTTCTGATGACGGTGATATGTTGTGGGGTGCTTATGGTTGGAGATGGAGAAGTTATTTCCTTAAAGACCAGTTAGAAATAATTGTTAAAATGTTAAAAGAAAACCCTGAAGATAGACGAGCCGTTTTACAAATGTGGGACCCTTTGAAAGATTTAAATAGACAAGGTAAGGACGTTCCGTGTAATACGAATATCTATTTTAAAATCAGAGAAGGTAAATTAAATATGACTGTATGTAATAGGTCTAATGATATGTTGTGGGGTGCTTACGGTGCTAACGCAGTTCATATGTCAGTTTTACAAGAATATATGGCAGCTTTGTTAGATGTTGAAATGGGTGTTTATAGACAAATTAGTGATAGTTTTCATATTTACTTAAACCCTGTTTGGGATAAAGTTAAAGATATGGAGTTAGATATTTATACATATAGAGATATAAAGAATCCATATGATACCTATATAAATGAACACGAACACTTACCCTTATTTCCAAACGCTAATACTTTAGAGTGGGAGTTAAATAAATTCTTTAATATGTATCCTGTTGATAATTGGTTATATGATGATTTAGATGATATTAATTGGATATATGATGATTTAGATGATATTAATTGGTCAAACTCAGCACTTAAAGATATAGCTGTTCCTATGGTACGAGCCTACGCTTCATACAAAAATGGTGGTTTTAAATACGCATACGAAAAAATAAATGATATAAAAGCTCTAGACTGGAGAAGAGCTTGTCTCGACTGGGTCCGCAAACGAGATAAGACTATTACTAACCCTGCGGAAAAGGAGAAAACTCATGACTAAATGGGAAAAAATGAAAGACGTCGCTCAAAATGATTTATCAGCATTACAAAAAGCTGAGAAATCTTACGGTGATTCTTGGAAACGTCGTGGAGGTGTTGGTGCCTTTATGATGTTAGCACGTAAGTTCGATAGAATCGAACACCAAGCACAAAAGCATGGTTGGGATATATTCGAGGCTGGTGAAGTCTATACAGGCGAAGCAGGTCTACTCGATGATATCAGAGATTTACGTAGGTATTTATTATTAACTGAAGAACACATCTTAGATAATACTGTGACAGGCACTGTTATAGAAGAAGCTGAAGATGTTAATTACTCTGTCGAAGAAGATAGAGAGGAGGACTAGTATGGGATTTTGGTCAAAATTAATTAGTTTTATAACACCACCATCAACGATGGCTGACGAAGTTGCTAAAACAAAAGTAATCAAAAAAGCTATGAAAGATGCAACTGTACACTTAGATAAGTTTAAAAAACCTGTCGTTACAGTCAAACCTAAACGTGCTAGAAAGAAAGGCAAGTATGTAGCAGATGATAAATCTACTCCAGATGTTAATGAAGCATGGGTAGGTGGTAAAGCACCTAAGAAAAAAGCTGTTAAAAAGAAACCCGCTAAGAAAGTTGTTAGAATAACAACAGATAACATAGGGGAATAAATGTTACAAGGTTCGATGTTTCCTCCAAAAAGTTCATGGTCTGTTCCTGCTATTTTTCCTCAGTTCTCTGATACAGAAACAATAGCAGTAGACTTAGAAACTTATGACCCTCATCTTATGACTTGTGGTCCAGGATGGGCTACAGGTAGGGGTTATGTAGTCGGGGTAGGAATAGCTACAAAAGATTGGCAAGGCTATTTTCCTATACGTCACGAGGGTGGAGGAAACCTTGACGAAGGTCTTGTACTTAGGTGGTTGAAAAATACTCTATCGTCTGAAAAACGTGAAGTTATTTTCCACAACTCACTCTACGATGTGGGTTGGTTAAGGAGAGAAGGGGTTGATGTAAAAGGTAAAATACTTGATACTATCGTCGCCGCACCGTTAGTTAACGAAAACAGATATTCTTATTCGTTAGATAACTTAGGTGAGTTTTATTGTAATCAGAAAAAAGACGAGTCTTTATTACAAGATGCAGCACTAGCGTTTGGGATTAATCCTAAATCAGAAATGTATAAACTACATTCTAAATACGTTGGTCCTTATGGTGAGCAAGATGCAGCACTAACCTTAAAACTTTGGAATAAGTTAAAGGTTGAGATAGCAGACCAAAACTTAGAAAACATATTAGATATGGAATGTAGGTTAATCCCTCTATTATTAGAAATGAGATGGAGAGGAGTTAGAGTAGACGAAGAAAAAGCTGATACAGTTAGTAAACGATTATCGATACAAGAACAAAAGATAATGGTGGAGATTAAAAGACAGTATGGCTCTGAAGTAAACCTTTGGGCTAATGCTTCTTTAGAAGCTATCTTCGAAAAGAATAAACTATGGTTTCCTAGAACAGCTAAAGGTATGCCTAGTTTCCAAAAAGATTGGTTAGAAGGACATGACCATGAACTACCTCAACTTATTGTTAAAGCTAGAAAACTTAATAAAGCAAGAACTACTTTTATCGATAAGATGATTAAAGACCATTGTTTTAACGGCAGGATACACGCAGAAGCACATGCTATGCGTAACGACCGTGGCGGCACGGTCAGTGGTAGGTTTAGTTATAGTAATCCTAATCTACAACAAGTTCCTGCAAGAGACCCAGAAATAGGTAATTTAATCCGTTCTTTGTTTATACCTGAAGAAGGGTGTAAGTGGGGTGTATTCGATTACTCTCAACAAGAACCTAGATTAACAGTACATTACGCAGACCAAATGAAGTTAACAGGTGCTCAGGATGCAGTAACACTCTATACAGAAGAAAATGCTGACTTTCACCAAATAGTAGCAGATATGGCAAATATACCACGTAAACAAGCTAAAACTATTAACCTTGGTTTGAGTTATGGAATGGGTAAAGAAAAACTAATTAATGAATTAGGTCTAGATGATACGGAAGCTGAAAAGCTTTTTCAACAATATCATGCTAAAGTTCCTTTTATAAGGGCATTACAAGACCAATGTGCAAGAGTCGCGATGGATAGAGGTTATATAAAAACCTTTGCTGGAAGACGTTGCCGTTTCGATTTATGGGAAAGTAGATACGAACGCACTCTACCTCTACCATTAGAAGAAGCGAAAGAAAAGTACGGTGATAATTTAAAGCGTTCATATACATATAAAGCCCTAAATCGTTTAATACAAGGCTCAGCTGCTGATATGACAAAATTAGCTATGCTCGGTCTATGGGAGGAAGGAATAGTTCCTCACCTACAAGTCCACGATGAAGTTGATATTTCAATAGAGAACACAGAACAAGCCAACACAGTAACAAGAATAATGGAGAACTGTGTAAAACTTGCTGTACCCCTATTAGTGGACCAAGAACTAGGAACGTCATGGGGCGAAACAGAGGAAATAAAAAGATGAAAGGTATCTCAGAAATAAAAGCTAAAGAAAACTCCATTAAATACAGAACTATGTATGAAAAATGGTCAGAAGAAAAAACTACTCTAGAACAATTAGGTAAAGAGTATGACATAACAAAACAACGTATGTGGCAAATAGTTACACGTTGTAAACTCGGTGACGGAGATTATTACTATGGTGTACAAATAGCACGTAATAAATGGGCAGAATTAAAGTCACTCTACTCGGATGTTGAACAAACACAAAGGGCTTTTAATGAATGGTTAGGTGAGCGAGACGTCAAACTAGCTTCGGACAACCAAAAAGTTGCTCCGCATACAGGATGGAACTGGTAAGCTATATTTTAGCCGATTTAGAAAAAATCGGTCTCCTCAGACGCCACAGGTTAAACGTTCGGAGGGTAGTTAAGGGTTTAGGCTCGGAAAGATATAAAATTAAACGTACATCTTTTGATAATAGCCTAGTGCTTTACTTTGGTGTTTTTCTCCTTTACCCTATATAAATGGCTAAAATATATGAAATAACAAACGCAGAGTACTTAAACACTTCGAAAGGTTTATGTATTGAATGTAACAAAAAATATATTCCACCTAAAAGTCAAAAATATTGTAGTACTAAATGCAGCGTACTTCATTTTGCTAAATTAACAGGAAAAAGCGACCCTGACCATATATCGAAATGTGTTCAATGTTTAAAAGAATATAAACACAGTGACCCTAAATCTGTTTCAGCTTATTGTTCTCAAACATGTAAGAAAAATGCAATATATTCTGAGAAAAAATCAGACTTTAGTAAAAAGAAAGTAACAGGAGGTTTACGTAACGACGGTAATAAAACAACTAGTGAATGGATGCAAGGTGGCGTACTTTTACCACAACAATTATTAGATGTATTAGAGTTTGCTCCTAGTAATGCAATTTGGGAAGATATACACGAAATAGATAGAATAATACAAGAAGAGTTACCTGTCGCAACTTATGCTGACGGAACAGCTTATGTTTCTGAAGTTCCTCACTATATTACAAAACAACAACATATTCACGAATTAATTATGATGGATAGAGGACTATCTAGAAAACAGGTTGGAAAAACTAATCTACTCGAACTAACAGAAAAAGGAAATTTAAATAAATATGGCAAAAGAAAAAAATCTTTGGCTTCTGATGAGGACGAATCTACCGAATATCCATCTACAAAGGATTGAGACTGGAATGACAGGGGCAGGTGTTCCTGATGTTAACGGTTGTGCTAAAGGTAAAGAGTTTTGGGTAGAATTAAAAGAAATACATTCAGGAAATAAACTTACTCTACGACCAATGCAAATTTCTTGGTTAGCCAAACGTGCTTCATACGGTGGTCAAGTTTTCGTTATGGCTAGAAAGAACGACGAAATCAAACTCTACCATATAGACAGTCTTAGCGGAATACAAGACTTAGTTAAAGAAGGCTACAGCTCGGATGCTCTTGTAACTTTAACTATACCTTATAATTGGGACGCTCTTGCTACTGCTTTACTTTCTTAACTTTGCTACCTATAATGGTAAGCGTACTAATTAAGGTACGACCATTATTTATAGAAAGGAGAAATATATGGCACATCAAGTAGAAACGATGGCGTGGGCTAACGATGTTCCTTGGCACGGTTTAGGTGTTAAGGTTGATTCGAATCTCACTCCATTGCAAATGCAGGAGGCAGCACAGCTAGACTGGACAGTTAGTAAACGTCCAAGCTATACGCTAGACGCCCCCGAGTGGAGCGAAGATGTAGGTATAATCCAAGCGGAGAATACTTTTCACATCGTTCGTGATTCTGATAACCGAATACTATCGCATTGCGGTAAGGACTATGTCCCTATCCAAAACGCTGATGTATTTAAGTTCTTTAAAAACTTTACAGATGCAGGTCACATGACTATGGAAACTGCAGGTAGTTTAAAAGACGGCGGAGAAATTTGGGGTTTAGCTAAAATCTCAGAAGACTTCGAACTGGCGGGAGACGACCAAATAAAAGGTTATCTTCTTATTAATCAACCCCATATCGTTGGCAGGTCTATGACCATTAAGCTTACACCTATAAGAGTTGTATGTAATAACACACTTACAATGGCTTTACAGCAAGGTAATACAGCGTCATTTCGTATGCCACACGTTAAAGAGTTCGGTAGTGATGTTATGCAAGCAGCAGAAGAAGCTTTAGGCTTATCTGCATCTGCTATGACAGAGTTTAGAAATAACGCTACTCTACTTTCTAAAGCAAAAGCTAAGCATTCTGATGTGCTTGACTATGTTAGTGAGATATACCAACCCTTAATGATTGCTGACTATAGGCGTGACCAACTGCTTAGAGCAGAAGGCAAACTTATAGGTATGCAAGAACCTCTAACGGAGAAACTTAACAAGTTCCCTTCATTAGTAATGGAAGCTTTAGACCGTTCTCCAGGAGCACAGCTAAAGTCTGCCAAAGGTACTTGGTGGGGAGCACTTAATGCAGTTACTTATGTTGAAGACCATTTACGTGAGTCTCAAACCGAAGGTAACGCACTTCATAGTGCATGGTTCGGAGCCGCAGCTAATCGTAAAAGCAAAGCGTTAAGCCTAGCTGTAACGAGGGCTGCTTAATGTCCGACCCTAAATCATATATCGTAGACGGAGAAGTTTTAGGTATGGTTTGGGCGGCACTCTACGAAGGAGCCAACGATGAGTTGGCTCGTGTAGTGTCCGACACCATGATTAACCAAGGCTGTCAAGAAGTACAGGGGGTTACAGACCCTTCTTTAATTCTTATGTTTTGGAAAAACTACTTAGAAGATAATAATTTAGTAACATTTACAGATACCAAGGAGGTACATTAATGGAAGTTAAAATAGATAAGGGGATTCCGCTCCCTACTGATATGCGGAATGAACTCAAATATCCGTTTGCCGAAATGGAGGTAGGTGACTCTATCTTTTTTGTATTAGAAGAAGAAGATAACGCTAATCGTATGAAGAATAGGTTATCTCAAGCTACTAGAACATTCGGTAGGAAGTCTGACCCAGAAAGACATTTTGTAATTCGTTATCGATTAGAAAACGAAATATCAGGCGTCAGGGTTTGGCGAAAAGATTAAGTGTTGCTTTATGCGCCGCTCGTAGTACTGCTTTACTTTCGTGCGGCTCGTATATACACTTATACTTGGTTCTACCGCAAGGTAGATTATATTAACTAAAAGAAAGGAGAAAGATATGCAAACAGCAACATCTACGCCCTCTAAAAAGAGAGCACCTATCGCAACTGTGAGTAAAACAGCAGCTGCGAAACCTTTGAGCAAAGCTAAAGTGACAGCAGTGCCTAAACCTTCGAAAGCAGGTAAAGGTTCAGCAAGAACTTTATACAAGTTCACTGGTAAACAGCCTGAAGGTAAAACACCGCAAATGAATGCGTTAATTACTACTGTGAATGAATGTAAAAAGACTGAGCTTGACTCAGCTAGTTTTACAGCACAGGAGTTAGTTTCACTGGCTGTGGAAAAAGGTACTTTAACAACAGGTCAAGACCCGTTAAGAATCTTTAGGTTCTATGCGAAAAGACTTGTTGATGAAGGCTATTTCGCGAAAGCGTAATTAAACAGGTGCATGGGGAAACTTGTGCACCTTATTTTTTAGGAAACTATTATGAAAATTCAATTAGAAAAAAGAGATGGATTAGTACACGATACTAATTTAACAATATTAGCAAAAGCATTATATGTAGCGTTAGACGAAAACGATTTATTACATCAAAATGCTGATGATTTTATGGTAATAAATACGGTTTTTGATACTGTACAAGAATTACCTTGGATACAAACAAAAGGTGACGAATGAACGATACAGATAAAGCAGTCCTCGCTTTGGCGTGGTTCTTGTTAGTGCTTTACTTTGCCGTTTATGTTATATAAAATATAAGTATAACTATTTAAGAAAGGAGAAATGTTATGACAGATAGAACTATGCCGAAGGGCTTACAAATACTTGACTCTGAACCAACTGAGGTTAAAAACCCTTATACAGGTGAAGCAGTTACTCTAGAACCTGATGCGATGGCAGTCTACGATATGATAAAAGGTAGCGAAGCTATGAACTTACATCAATATGTCCGCGAAGGGCTTGATTGGTTTAAACAACATGAACCTAAAGCCTATATGGTTTTACTAGACTAGGAGTTAATTATGAAAGATGAAAGATATATTTATACCGCAACCGAGCATTCTGTTGACGTTAGAAACTATAAAATAACTTCAAATAGACAATTAACTAAAGGTGAGGTTATGGATGCTATTTGTTTACCTGATATTCAAAAACCACATCATACTGTTACAGAAGATGGTGTTAGAACTACTTATATGGGTACTGATTACGGTGATGATTGTCAGTTTGTTATTAACGAAGGTAATATAAAGGAGGATGACCATGCCTAATCATTGTTTTAATAAAATATCTATCAGCGTCGGAGATGCTGATAGTCAGAGTTTACAAGTATTAATCGAGTCGCTTAAAAGCGAAGAAAATCAAACTGATTTCGATTTCGATGCAATATTACCTATGCCACCAGAATTAGAAGACGTGGGTTGGTCAGAAGCAGAAGAAATGAATGATATTATAAAAGCTAGGTACAAAAAAGAACACGGCTCTGATAATTGGTACGATTGGCGTGTCAATAATTGGGGTACTAAATGGAATAGCTATAGTTGTGAAATAGAAGAGGAGGACGACGATTATGTAGTTTATACATTCGATACCGCATGGGGTCCACCAACAGGAGTTATCGAAGCGTTACGAGAGCAATGTCCTGATTTTAGTATTAGTGCATTTTATGATGAACCAGGAATGGAAATAGCAGGGTACTACTAATGACAATACTTATACATAAAACAGAAGCATCAAGACTAGCTTATGAGGTTAGTAAACTTAATATTCGAGAGACATGGGAGTTCGTAGATACACTTAAAAATCTTGAAGATATTACAGATGCCACAGGTCAAGGCAACTATAATTTTTCAGGAGTTAAACAACGAATTGCATTTCATTTAGAAGAGGTAGATGAATGGGATATGTTAGAGGAGGTATCTAATGAAACTTAAAGAATTAATGGCGGAAACTCACCAACTTGTAGAGTTTTTTAACTCTTTAACCGATGTTGATGTAGAGATGATTACTTTTATAGACGAAGCCTTAGACGAAGGTAAAAGACCTAATTTATCAGTATTCGAACAAAAGTTTAGTAACGATACTAGACCACGTAACGAGTTATTATCTGATATATCTAGGAAATATTTAGATTATTGGCATAAATATAAACCAGAAACAGCAGGTTTGATTAAACCTACATTATCTTGGTATGACCCTAACCACGAAGGTTATCACGAGATAGGGGCACATAAAGGTATCCATTAATGGCTACCTTCATAAAGCTGCTTTATAATGGTAATAGTGGTATATATAATATACTTATATGTTAAAACTATACAAGAATGATTTTACGAGTCCCGATAGAGATTTTTATAGTTTATCTTTATCAGGCGAACGTGTGACTAGGATTGAACCTTATGAAATCCTCTTAAAAGCGAGGTTAGGTTAAAAGTAAATGAGAACTAAACCAACATGCACTAGTCGCACACCTATTTCATAACTAAGAAAGGAGAAATATATGAAAAAACTAGATGAAACTGTAGAGAAGATGTTAAATATGCATAAAGGTGTTCTTACATTTATGCAATCACAACTAGAAGCTAATAAACATTTAGCTCAAGAAATAGAAGACCTCAAAGGCGAGATAGCTATTTTAAAAAACGATAAACACGTGATGGGTATCATGTCTGATTTAATACCTACGAGAGGTGTTCACGATGCTTAGTACACAACAAATAGAACAACAAGTATTACCGCATATCAATGAGTTAATGCAAGGCTACTCAGATAGTCAGATACTAGAAGCTTATGACTGGGTAGTTACGGTGATTGTTGATTACAACTGTATTTACGAACCTTATAGAAGTATCCGAAAATCAGATGTAGAGTATTTCTTAGAACAATATATTAATTACTATCACGGCGACCAAGCACCTGCTGAGCCGCATGATAGTTGGGGTGAACCTTTACAGGAGGTATCGTAATGGCGAATAAATTTCATTATGGCAACGGTTATAACAGCATGAACTCTATTGCGATTATATGGTCAATAGATGATGTTAGAGACCAACTAGAAATACTAAATGAGGATATGCCTGAAAAGGTTGATTTAGAACTAACTGATGATGACTGTAGGGACGTTCTACAAAGAGTTGTAGATAACCATGACGCTAATTATGGTGTTAGCTGGGAAAACCTATATCAAGGTATTCAATATTGTTTTGAAGACGAGATACAAGAGTTAAAAAATGAACACCAGAAATAAGATACCTGAGCATTTAAGACATTTAAGTCAAGAAAAACTACAAGCATTATTCTATTTATTTAGAGGAGGTCTATGATGCGTAAATGGTATAAGAGAGGTTTGTTTAATACTAAAACTGAATACTACCAAAATGAACATATTAGTCATGGTAGACCGACGTCTAAACTACCATTTAGACGAGGTGCAGGATGTCGATGGGCTCCTATTAGTAGAGTTGAAGAATGGGCTGAAGAAAAAGGATTACTTGGAAATACAGCAAACCCTGATAGACAAATGTTAAAGCTAATGGAAGAAGTTGGTGAAACCGCTAGAGCTCTAGCCTACAACGATGTTGACGAAATACGCGACGGTATTGGTGATTGCGTAGTTGTATTGATTATATTAGCAGCACAGTGTGGGATGACGTTAGAGGAGTGTATGGACGCCGCATGGGACGAGATAAAAGACCGTACTGGTAAACTCGAAGATGGCTTATTCAAAAAAGATGGCGACTTCTAGCTACTGCTTTATAATCGGTTTACTCTTTTATATAATATAGGGGTAAGTTAAACAAACTATTAGAAAGGAGAATTATATGATATGTTCATTATGCCGAGAGAAAATACCGACTGCACGAGCTAACCTAGGTTATTCGACCTGTACGACGTGTGGCGAGGAAGCCGCACAGCGACTAGCTGAGCAGCGTAAAACACAGGTTGCACCGACCTATAACAAAGGTGCGTATCAATATATTACACTTGAAGATACTAAAACTATTGGGAGGTAGTTATGAACAGTAGATTTTTCAATTTTTACATAGTATCGAACGATACTAAAATTCATATGTTCAAAGGAACGCTTGACGATTTCGAAAAAGTAGAACAGTTATACGCAGAGTTGTGGTTAAATGTGATAGATAGTCAATTAGATTTAATTTATTTTGATAACGGCTATGACGTAAGCAAACTTACGAGTGACCCTGTATTATTGAATTGGGAAGGTAGCGATATAGAGGCTTACCCATTAAACAACGAAAATGCTTACTATTACTTAGGTGATGGTAAATTAGAAACTATTGGGAGGTAGTTATGGAAAAAAGAAAAACATATAGAGAAATAATCGATGAACTCGATGCTCTTGCTGACGACGAAAGTAAAACGCAAGAAGAACGTGATGACGCGAGAAAAGAGCGTAACGATATCGTTATGGAATTAACATTAAGAGCCTACGGCTAGGAGAAAGTTATGACTAATTTAACAGAAAAACAAGCAGAGTATTTACCCTACTTTGTTATGCTCGACCTTATGCAAGAATCAGGGCAAATGAATATGTTCGGAGCACCCGCAAAACTACGAGAAATACACCCTGGATTAGGTAGACGCCAAGCTGTAGACGTGGTTAGTGAGTGGATGAAAAGTAAAACTGTAGGAAGTAACGATGACAGCTAAATACCATGGAAACCCTGTCTTGAGCCCCGAAATAACGAGGCTTAGAAAAGTTTACGATAAAACCTATGAAAAATACGATAAGCGTATGGATAATCTTGTCGAAAAAAGAGATTACGAATTAGAGTATATATGGAAATCTATTATGGATGAAGAAGAAAAAGTATTCCAAAGTCGAAGCGAGTCATGAGTAACGATTGTTCTCACGACAATATAATTAGTAGTCGTCATATAACTGATGAAGGAGTATTACACCGTATAGTTGAATGCGTCGATTGTGGTAAAGAAGAAATAGAATTATTTACTGATAAATATCCCGAAGCTGTAAATATTGCCTTGCGGCGTCCCCTACTGCTTTATAATCGCTTTGTTGGTAGTTATAATATACCTAAGGGTAAATACTAGATTTACCCTAGAAACTATAGAAAGGAGAATTATATGAACGAAACATACAAAAAGATACAGGCTGAGTTTGATAAATGCCGAGTAGATGAATGGCACTCGGTGATACCTTTGTCGGAAGACGGATGGAGTATGTATGATGATTTAGGTGATGTGAGTTATCCAGGAGGAAACCAGCAAAATGGTTTATTCTTACACGAGAATGAGACAGGACATATCGAGCCTAAGAATAGCTATACCTATAATGCATTTACTAGTTTGTTTGAAGATGCCGATTATATTTATAATATATTTGCGATTAGTGGTGGGTGTGACCATCACGAAGGACATCTTGCTCAGATTACCAGACACGACAAACAAAAGTATCCTCATGGAGTGACCGAAGAAGCAAACTACTACGACGAGAATGGATTATAGGAGATAGATATGAAAATAAATAAAGACGGATGGGAGAATATAGAAACTACTGAGATTATATCGGAGATTAAAGAAGTTATCTTTGACGGAAAAGAACAAAATAGAGTAGTTGATATTATGAGTGATTTATTACTCGGACAGACAAATGTAGGATATTACTTTCACGAGGACCATTCAGCTTTCCTCGATTGTGATACTATAGAAGAAGAGATTGAAAACACTGATAAACAAACATATACGGTATACGATTCTTCTTGGTTAGGGGATATTCCTGATAGTGGGTATAATTGTATTGCTTTATTTTATGGTCCTTGGGATGATACTGGTGAGTTTCGTAATAAATATGTAGTATTATCAATGAATGGTTGTAGTGGTGCTAGTGCCCTCAGTGCATATTATAAATGGAGAGTCGAAGGGTCGTAACGCTGCTTTATAATCGGTTTGTTGTTAGTTATAATATATTAAGGGTTAATAAAGGATTAGCCCATAAACTATAGAAAGGAGAATTATATGAACGAAGAATGGAATGAAATAGACGGAGGCTTTGAACATAAAGCATTCGATTGTAATATCGGCAATTACCCGAATATGCCGAAAGAGTTATACGAAGGAATGACCGCGGTCAGTGCTCCGATAGCTTACCCGATAAGTGGCGATACTATGCAGTTTTATACATACGAAGACGCTACGCATTTTTATACTATTACCGAGTATAAGGGGAATGATACAGGTCATACAACGTACCACTGGGATTGTAAACGCGAGTGTTTACAATGGTTCGACCGTAGCGAAACGCTGACTAGTGCGACTTTACCATTTGTAGGAGGTGCGTAATGAACGATTATGAAGATTATACTTGCACCGATGCTGATGCCGAGAAACAGTTATTAGCTTACCTCGAATATGAAATAAAGAGAGAGTCTGTAGATAGAAATTGGAAAAGCTGGGCTAAGTTTAGAATAGAAACATTGAAAGCGGGAGGTTCGTAATGACTAAAGAATGGAAAGAGTTCGATTTATTTGGTAATATCGTAGAGTTTAAAGTAGGTAACAGTACTATTGACGGGAACGAAGAACTAGCTTTCGCTAGGGATTTTGCTACATGGATAGAGTATAAAGAAGGTGCTATAGAAGACTCAACATATATGTGGACTTCACAGTCATCAGACGGTAAGTATAAGTATATCGGATTCGATTGGGAAGACGATGAATCTTTAGAAGAAAGCGATAAAGCTATTACTTTTAGAATTGCTGATTTATAAGATAGTTCCCTAACCTATCTTTGCCCTCGCCTCGTGCGGGGGTTTTTTATGTCTATTAATCTATTGTATTGTTATCTGGTAAAATAAAAAAGTTTTTGTAAATAAATCTCACGATTGGCTAATATCACTAATATACTAATAGAATCACTCTACAAGTCTCTTGGTTATAGAATCTGATGAATCATCAAAACTAATAGAATTGCTATTAGTTATTAGAAACATAAGGTAAGATACCTAGAGGGCATGAGAAAACTATTAAAAAGATATATTATTATAATATGATTGTAATATCACTTGGTAAACACGAGGAACTAGAATGAAACAGTTAAGTTATACAATACTGACACCAACAGAAGACGGTAATGCTTATACAGATTCGGACGGTAAGATTTGGCAGCAACTCAACAGTAAACAAAAGAAGTTTTGTAAAGAATATCTCAAAGGACAAACAGCTACTGATTCCGCGATAAAGGCAGGGTATACAAAGGACAGGAAGGGTGCTAAGACACAGGGCAGTGTATTACTGAATCATAACCCAGTCGTTCGGAACTACCTCATCGACTTGGAAATCGCAGCTTCGGAGAAGGATGCAGTTTCTCTAGAGAATCATTTATCCACGCTTCATGATTTGCGTGAAGAAGCCAAGGACCAAGGTCAAATATCCGCAGCTATCACAGCCGAGGTCCATCGAGGCAAGGCTGGTGGACTCTACATTGATAGACGCGAGATACTAACGGCAAAGATTGATTTGATGTCCAAGGACGACTTGCTCGACCGACTCGAAACAATGATTAAGAAACGAGCGAC
>Ga0209337_1000205_pt1 | contig 46841 bp, 72 predicted proteins | sample LinPmetageLP53_FD_184044 | JGI IMG/M metagenome (GOLD analysis project Ga0209337, IMG submission 184044) | Marine viral communities from the Pacific Ocean - LP-53 (SPAdes) (version 2) | ecosystem: Environmental > Aquatic > Marine > Oceanic | place: Pacific Ocean | collected 2010-02-08
CACTGGCGACAGGCATACGCCTGTCTATCATTGACCTATCCTATGTTCGGGTCATACGACCCTCACCTAACCTTCCCTCAAAACCGTTTTCCTTTATAAGCCCTCTTATTTGCTTTTGGAACTTTGAAGCCCCACTTAATTTTATTCACTCTTAGTGAGTCTTTAGTCATCGGTTGTGATAATCTTCTCAACATAACTGTTTTCAAACACCCCTTTCTAACAATGCCAACAATACTATCACCATTACTCTCATATCCGGAGTTATCAGTCATGCGTATATCACTTATTCTCATGGCGATTATACCTATATCCTTTTTCAAACAGTCTTGAACCCTATTCCACACCGATTCTATTTTCTCAATTATCTGTTTTCTCTCATCATCTTCTAATCTCAGAGTCATTCTATCAAAGGCATGGTCGTCTATCCGCATCTCACTCATGATTTTCAGATAGTATAGGTATATATAAACTTGACGCAAAGGGTTGCATTGACGTAAAGGGTATCTTATGGCTTACAGTAAAGCGTTTTTCATTACTTTTATAATTAGATATGTAAGACGCAAAGTGTTGCAAAAAGGTCTTTGAATGAACGTAAAGGGTTGCAAATTATTTGATTTGGTCGAATAATTTTTATAATATATGGATTTAAAGTCCATAATTGTTTTTCAAGACCCATGTATATTCTTTAACGAGCGACTACTTAAAGATATTTAATTAATAAGAGTGCAGGTGCGCCGAGGGGTAGGAGGTAGCGACACCTGCATTTTCACATAATCATCTTTAACTATTTAATACTTTATGTGGTTTTATCTAAATCATTATACATATAAACACACACATAATCATTTAAAATTAATTAGAATTTTCGTGGATGTGGGGCAGACTTTAGGTTATCAGTCCAAAATCTGTGTGCCCCCCACACCAAATATATATGTGTTCTATCAACTATTTAAATGTTTCGTGTTTTAAATTTTTATCATACAAGAAAGATATATAAGGGTAATATTTATCTCATTAATCAATGGGTGAAAAAAGTAGATGGTATTCTAATACCGAAGTTAAGAAAGCAATTTCTCAACAAATGAAAAATAGAGAAGCCATATGGATGCAAGTAGCACCAAGTAGAGACAAACCATTTTGGGTAAGGAAGTCAAGAGCAGAAACCTCAAACTCAGTTCAGTATTGGCTTGATTCATTAGGTTATCAATATAATGGAGTTGGTGGTTTCATCGGAACAAATATTATAGATTGGGAACAAGTAGATATTCTTCCTCCCTCATTAAGAACTAAAGGATTCCATAGGAAAAGTTATGCTGAAATTTGGAAAGAGTATTTATTACCTTCGAAATGCAAGGATAGAGGATTAGTATGGAGTGATATATGGATTGGTAAGACTCTATTATTCGACTTTGACTCTCCAAAAAACCCTCTATGGGCTTTTGAAAGAGCCGATAAAGTTGCGACTCATCTAACTAAAAATTATGGTGCCGATTGTTTTATTGTATTTAGTGGCTCAAAAGGATTTCACGTTCATGTAAGTTTAGAGAGTTCAAGAAGATTAGTAGGAATTAATTGGGAAGATTATTATGACCACAAAGACCCATTAAAGGTTATAGGCCAAGCACACGCAGACGCAGTAGTTAGACTAGCATTAGAGGCAGGAGTCAATTATACTTCAGAGGATAGGTCGTCCAATTTCAGACAAGGAATCGTGAGGTGTCCTTACACAATACACCCTAAAACAGGGCAAATTGTTTGGCCTCTTGATATGAAAGATGTAGAAAGATTAAGGAACAAGACAAATCTTGATATTGAAGGTGTTGCAAAAACTTTACACAAGTGGGATATTCCTAATCAAAGTTCAATTGCCGAATTAGAATTTACTTATCTGACACCTGAATTTAAAGTTAAGGATAGAGGATTACCATTATTTACTATATGATTTATATAGGTGTTTTACGAATCTATATTTGTTAGAGAGTTGGTAGCACTCTAATTCGTTCTTTTTTAATTGACATACGCTACCACCTAAATCTTTAAATAGTTAGAATATTTTATTAGATTTATGAGTATTCAAAAAAATCTTTTAATAGGTGCAGGGGTTTTGGGAGTTGTTTTAGTAACATCTCAATTAGTCTCAGGTGAAACTGTTAAAGATAATGATGATAAAAATAAAAATGATGAATCATCAATAATTTGTTATAGTCAAACGGATGGAAGCACTACTACAATAATAGGAGTTAGCCCCGTTTGTCCAACAGGTTATTCTCTAACCCCACCTGCTGATGAATCAGATGGTGGAGATGATGGTGAAAAAACTTGTCCTGAAGGAAAAGTTCGTAAATTCAATACTTCAAGTGATAGTTGGGAATGTGTCCAAAAGAAAAAAGATAAAATAAATAAAAAAGCATATATAGCGGCTAATATAGTAGAAGCATCTCCAATACCCGGTGGTTCTTTAATTGGAAAACTATTAAAGACTCCGGAGGGTCGAAAGGCAATAAAAAAAGGTATTGCTAATTCCGAGGTAGGGAAGAAATATAAAGCAGGTAAAAGTTATTACAATAAAAAAAAGAAATGGGCAAGAAGCACGTTTGGTTCGGAAGCGGAAGAAACACACTCTAATATTAATAGTTCTCAATCATTTATGTCTGAGTTCTTTTAAAGTTATCTTTAAATAGTCGTTTAAATAATCGTAAATTATGAGAGCCGCTAAAGCCTTAAATGAAGCAGTTCCTCAAACTAAGGCTTCAATACCTTGGATTCCTATTAGTGTAGGATTATTAGGCGGTTTAGCAATATTAAGTTATACTGTCAAAGGTGAAAGTAATACAGAAGGCGGTGAATCTTCAGGAAATAATATCCCTAGTGTAGAGGATAAACCTGTTGTAGAAGATAAAGATGCTGTATTTTCAGATTGGGGTCCTTGGGGGAATTGTCATTGGGTAGGTAAAAAGGGATGGCTTAGTCCCGGAAGGCCGAAAAAGAATCGTTATAGAACAGTTTTGGAAGAACCTACTGGTAGAGGAACTTATGATGGGAGACAAACACCCAAACTCAAAGAGACAAAAAACTGCTATAATACTTTATCGGCTGAAGATAATCAAACTATATCTCAAACAAATCAATCATTTATGCCGTTCTGATTTATTTTAAATCACTCCAAGGTAATTCATTCCAATTTATAAATATTTGTTTCATAGGATATAGGCTATCTAATCTCAACCAATCTTTACTAGCCCAAACATATCCACTCCAGTTATTATGGTGAGCAGGTTCAGATGATGGAGACTGTTTCCTTAAATTTCCTTGTTTATTATAATAACACCAATATAGAGAATAATCTTCAGGAGATTTCAGTTCAGTAGGAATTATAAACCAAGTTTTATTAATCATCTTATCTTCTTCAAGAGGATTCACAAATTGCCAAAACACATAAATTTTACCTACCTCAAGGTCTTTAAATGCTAATTTTCTATTAGTATTTGTTGTCAGAGTCGCTAATTGATTAGTCCGTAATGATGACAACAAACCATCCCTAATCATTAATTCCTTATTTTTTTCAACTTCTGAAAGAAAATCATTATAGGGATTTTTTGCATTATTAATTCTCATAGTTTTCTTCATTTTAAATCTCTCCAAGGTAATTCATTCCAATTCATCAATGTTCCTCTTATTAGTGTTCGCATAAATTCATAATCTATCTTTGAAAATCCTCCCTCACCCATCAAACGATAACTACGCCGAGAGTTTAATTTGGGATTTCCCTCAGGCCCTGTATTCTTAAAATATCCATCCCTCCATCTTAATTTATTTTCATTATCGAAAACTGCACGATATATATCATATTCAACTATCTCATTATCATTGGCAAATTCATCCCCTTCATAAGGTCCAAAATTAGTAAATATCGAAAATCTATCGCCTTCAAAAGATTCAGGATTTGAGTATAATAGGATGTCATCCTTCCTCAAATAATTCAAATTAAGTTCCAAAGGATTACTTCTTTTCGTATTTAATTTTATTTCGGTCTTACTAATCCCAGTCAATAATTTCAATTTAGATTCAATGTTTTGATTCATTTTAAATCACCCCAAGGAAGCCTATTCCAATTGATAAATTTTCTATCTTCTTCCAATTCTTTAGCATAACCAAAAATCAAACCTTGAATCCACCACATTTTCCCCCCCCAATAAAAATAAAATGATGTAATTTCATCACCTTCATTCTTTTTAAAAGACCATTTTCCTATTCCTAATTTTTTAGTATCTATTGGTTGTTTTATAGTTTCTTCATCCATACCATCTAATATTGCAAAAACATCATCCGATGGTTGACAATTTCCTACACCATTATACTCACTAGTTGTATATGGCTTGGTAATTCCCGGCATATCTATATATTCTGTAACCTCTTCATCAAAAATTTCATTTACCAAATCTAATCTACCCATATAAAAATCATCAACTTCTATACCTTCTCTTCCTTGTAATACTTGTAATACCTCGATTAATGGTAATTTCTTTTCCTTGGCATAATCAAAAATTAACGGATTAAAATACAAATCTTTATCTTGAGTAGAATCACCAGTTGAAAATTCATCAATTGCCTTAACAATTTTTACCATATATAATAATTTTATACAAACGACTATTTAAGTTTTTATAACTTATGTGCTAATTCAAATGCCTTTCTATTATCTGAAGGATAGTGCAAACCAACACTAACTCTAGCCCTACTTATCCGATTAGCAATAGAGTAAAAATTAAAGGTATGTAATGGATATTTTCGTGATAGGTGCTTTGCAATAAGATAAGATTGAAATGCATGACCTGAAGGATAAGCAGGTGTCGAAGCAGACTGGGATTTTAATGGCTTTATGTTTTTATTTATTTGGAATGGTCTTGGCCTATTATAGTATTTTTTCATACCCATAATCATCGAATAAGAATCACTAATGATGTTTTTTAATTCCTGAACATCATACTCTAATCCTTTGCTATCTAAATATTTTGTGAATGCAGTTCTAGGTGTTTTATCAGTTAGTTTAAAATATTCCAAATCAGGGTTTTTCATTTTTCTCTCAATTATTTTGGATTCTTTATAAGAATCAGGATAATATTCCTTTTTATGTGGCCTAGTGGTATCATACCCCCTTTCCATACAACCACCATCATTTTATAAAACGATACATCGTATATAACAAACTAAAACTTGCTATTGCTGTAATTGTAATTCCTATTCTATCTATTTGTTCTTTAGTTAAGTCTCCTTGTTCATCACTTTGAACATCATTATTACTAACTGTAAATCTCTCACTATCAAGATAGTTTAAACTTTTACAAACACCTGCACTTTGATAACTCCAATTGACCTCATATTCTGAAGGTGTTTCAGCAGACCAAACAAATTCATTTTTTTCACCTGCATAAACTTGTTTTCTCCAAACATAAGATTCTCCGGTTGCTAAATCCTTAATTGATAAATTTAAAGAATGCGGTGGCGTTGATGTGTTATCTTTTACCCATTTTCCACCCTTTAGATTATCTATTATTTCTATAATGGGTGCATCTTTCCAAGCATCTAATTTTACTTTAATCTTATTACCTTCTTGTTTTATAGTAACCTTATGTCTTGAACCACAAACTGAATCATTCCAATCCGCAGTTTTTTTATATGTTCTAACAATTTTACGTGAACTTACCATAATTAGCAATACTTTTTACTGCTATTTAAATATTTACTTATTTTTTAGATAACTTCTTATTGCCATAAATCCAGTAACTATCGTTCCTAGCATTACTACATTCAATAATCTTTCCTTTTTAGCCTCTTCAGGCATAGATTCTACACCCATACCTATAACATTATAATATCCTCCTTCGGGAAATTTATTACCATATTTATTTTCACCAATATTCCCCATCAATAAATGTCTATTATATATAAAAGTCCCTACTGCTACTTCAGCAACTACAAATGCGGGTGAACTTGCAACAACCGCTAAACCTGCTAAAGAACCTCCTCCAGTAAAGGGTGCAAGACCTATTGAAGCGGCTGCTATGGCGGCAATACCTACGGCTGAAACAACTCCAAAAGCCATTTTTTCTCGACCTTCCTTTTTTTTCTGATAATCACTAATATTACTAGAATTATCATAACCATAAGTTAATGCAAACAATACAATTTTCCCAGTTAAATAATTCGGAATTCTTTGTGTTCCCTTTTTATATCCATTTGTGTCTGTATTTATAGTTATATCATATATATTTTGAAAAGTAGGTTCTTCATCTTCATTTTTTTGATTTAATTCCATCATTATTAAACCAAATTTATCTGAGGCTAATTTACCATTATCTGCAAATGTTTGAACTTCATAAGAAATATAATCAGTAGGATTAACTTGATACAGAGGCTGACCTGTATCAGTAGTAGAAACTGGTTGAACTACATTACCTGTTTTATTCAATACTTGTATTGTGCATCTCCAAGTTGGTGCAACCATATATTTACACCCCTTCTATAGATTCTTCCTTAACTACTTCTTGAATAATTATTTGTGGTGTTTGTTTATTCCTATTTAAAATTAGTATAAGAACCATACTTCCTAAAATTATTGTAAGAATACCTCCACCCATAGCGACTTCTGCTGGTGTCCTACCTGTCATCTCCGCTAACCCTTCAACATTCCAACCTAAAAAACTTAATATTCCTAATACAGGAACACCTACACCTGCTAAGACGTAACCAAAACGAGTATCTGCTAAATTTACTGTAAATTTTCCGAATCCACCTGCTACCTTTCCAAGTCCTGTGCCTAATCCTTTACCAAAATTTTTCGTTCCTAATTTAAATGCGGCACTATCGAATTTCGGTAATACCTTAGTAATGCCCTTACTACCAAGTTTAGAAAAAATACTCATATATGTTATTACTAATCTCGACTATTTAAAGATAATGTTATATAGTTAATGATTTATGATAAATCATGAATATAATTCATCTAAGACATAATGAGGCCGCAAATGGGTGTGTTGAAACAGAATTATTTGAAGATAAGTTATTTTATGAGAAGATGATGGGTTCTGAGAGAGCCGCAGTTGCTACTAGTCATTATTGCCCATCATGTAGTAAAACACAAGAATACGATAGAAAATTGGGTAGATATAAGAGAAAATTTAGAATAAGTAAAGAGGACTATATATTTAATTTGCATTATAATATTGATGATGAGGGTGAATTATATGGTTATTGCAAGTCTTGTGGGTATGATATAAGAATAAATAATGTAGAGGGAGTTAGACATTCTGAGGATGACATAAACATAGTTAGAGATTATGAAATTACAGATTATGCAGAACAAAATAATTCGTATGTTATAGAATTTAAAGCGTTTATGGAATTTTTTAGTAATAAGAAAAAGGGAACAATTACGGACATGATAATAAATAAAAAGGTAGGAGAAGAAAATTATAAATATACATTAAGTATTGATAATATAGATGTAAAAAAACTTAAAGTTAATTCAGGACAATATATAGAAATCCCCAAATCATATTGGAAAGGTGAAGATAAAAGGGTTTAAATAGTAATATATAGTATGAATATATATGTCGGTTAGGAATCAGCATCAAGATTTTATAGAAAGAAATGGCGGTATTGGTGTGTTTAAATGGATTATCAAACAAGATGGTTTGATTAGTGATGAAGATGCCAAAATATACCCAATAATTGCATGGAATGAATATTTTTTAGATAAATTAATAGTAATTGGTTCAGCGTATAGGTATAATGATTATTTTATTGTTATAAATTACGAAGATGATTTTTCTAATTATCCTAAAGAAATAGCAGATTGGATAGATGAATCAATGGAGATTTCTAAATTAGATAATATCGTGGAAGTGTTTAGAGATAATCATCTAATAGCAATATATGACGAAAATATGGAAATGATGAATGAATGGTATGCAGAAGATTTCGATACCCTCCCTATTGATTTCGCCACATATAAAAATAACATAATTTTTGACGATGAAGTAATAAGGAGTAAAGATGTTCTAAAAAATGATATTAATTCCAAAGACAAGTTTCTAAATAATATTAACGATTTACTAAAGGAATTTTTAAACAATTCAACAAAGAATACTCCTAATAATTCTAGTGAAATTTTCAACGAAAAAACATTTTTCCACCCGACTATCAATAATCCAAAATATCATTCTCCATACTTCGACAAAAATTATCCGATTAACTCAACAATAAATATAACTAGTGATGATTTTGATGAAGGATTCAAAGAAAAATGGGCTTAAACACAATCTTTATATAGATAAAGGATAATTTGATATTATGAAGCCTACTTTAGAGTTTATCGAAAAAACTCAATCACTAAGAAAGGATTATCGAAATATCGCAAGGATTTTTTCCTATGGCCGACCTGCTGAATCAGATAATGAAACTTATTATGTGGAAAGGTATGTGAAAAATCCTCACTTAATTAAATTAGGGATGACTGAAGATAACTTTGTTTATCGAGGTAAAAAGGGTGGAAATCTTTTTGTTAAAATAGGTAAAGACCCTAAAGTATTATTTTCCTGCCATACAGATACAGTAGATACAAGAAATATAGATTGGTATAATGGGAGACAAAAAGAAATCATACTCGACATTAATGATATGAGAATAAAAAAGAAAGATACCTCTACTGCGTGTCTCGGTGCAGATGATGGGACTGGAATATGGCTATGTTGGGAATTAATTAAAGCCGGTGTTGAGGGATTATATATATTCCATCGTGCTGAAGAAGTAGGTGGTATAGGTTCTTCATATATTGCAAACAATAATTCTGAAGAATTAGAAAAATATGATTTTGCAGTTGCTTTTGATAGAAAAGATAATTTTAGTATTATTACTCAACAAGTAGGTCAAGTATGCGCTTCTCAAGAATTCGTAGATTCTCTTTCTGAACAATTAGGTATGAATCATCGAGCAGACCCGACAGGCTCATTTACCGATACTGCTAACTATACGGATTTTATTTCTGAATGCACTAATTTATCAGTAGGATATTTTAATGCACATTCAGGTAGGGAAGAACAAGATTTAGTATATGTTAGAGAATTTAGAGATGCTTTAATTAAAGTAGATTGGAGTAAAGTTAAGGCGGAAAGAAGTGTGGGGGTTTCACTACCCCCTAAACCTAAATCTCAACCTTCAAGATACACTTCCAATGCAGGTTATGGAAATGATTCTGATTGGTGGAGAACATCCTACCCATCCAGTTATTCCCAACAAACTTCAAGTAAAAAATCTAAAGAGAAAATTAGTGAAATCAATAAAAAAAGTTTCTTTGAGGGATATGATAAGTATCAAGTTAAATATTTAGAATATATGGTTGATAATTATCCTGATTTTACACCTTCTGATAACCGAATTGAATCAGTAGAAATGGTAAATATGCATGAGCCATTTAGTGTTGATGAAAAATTAATTTATGATGATTGGGGATATTTCTTTGGGCTAAATCAATTTATTTATGAATGATACAAGGAAAACAAAAGTTTATATACTATGCTAAGAATAGGAATATTATGGCGAAGAAGCGTAATATATGGCTAACAGAAGTATATAATTTATTAGAAAATAGGGCTATGAGTAGCACCGAAATATCCTATAAATTGAAAGAGAGGTTTAGAAATACACCTCATGCACGAAAAGTAACTCTTGTGTTAAAAGGCATTTCCGATGATTTTATATTATTAAATAAAGTTAGTGGGCAAGGGGCATTTTCTATGAGAGATTCTAATGATAATTATAAAGTCGCATTATGGGGTCTTAAAACTAAGGATTATGATGATACACATCCCTATAATTCTTTAGAATGATGCAAGCCTTTATATAGTTGGAAATAGGGGTAGTTAAATGAGAGGGGTCGTATGACATTAATTAATGAAAAGGAAGTATGTATAAGTTGTGGTGGTAAAACCTTTGAATCAGATTCTTCGGGATTCACTAATTGTTTAGATTGTGGAGTGATTCAAGAGAAAACACTAATAGATGAAGGCCCTGAATGGAGAAACTTTTCCAAAGATGGAATTGATAATTCTAATGAGCGTGTCGGTATGCCCTCGACTAATCTTTTACACGATAAAGGATTGACAACAGACATTGGTTGGCAAAACCAAGACTTTGCAGGTGTTGGTTTATCATCAGATATGTCAAAATTATTTAGAAGATTGAGGAGACAGCATCAAAGAACTAGGATTAATTCATCCACCGAAAGAAACTTAGCAGTAGCATTAGGTGAATTACAAAGATTGTCTGCTAGAATGAGTTTACCTGCCTCCGTAAGAGAAGAGGCCGCCTATATTTATAGAAAGGCTGTCGAAAAGAAGTTAGTTAGAGGTAGGAGTATTGAAGGGGTTGTTGCTTCATCAATATATGCCGCTTGTAGAATACATGGAATACCTCGGACTTTAGATGAAGTAGGAAAACACTCAAGAACTGGAAGGAAGGAAATCGGTAGGACATTTAGAGCCATAGCAAGAGAGTTAATGCTTAATGTTCCTCCTGCTAATCCTGATAATTATGTTCCTAGATTTTGTGCAAAATTGAATTTAACAAATAATGTTGTTCATAAGGCTAATTATATATTAAAAATGGCTAATGAAATAGAATTAACGGCAGGTCGTGGACCGACAGGAATAGCAGCCGCTAGTGTTTATTTGGCTAGTATATTAGAAAAAGAACAAAGAACACAAAAGCAAGTTTCTGAAGCGGCAGGAGTTACAGAAGTAACAATAAGAAATAGATATAAAGAAATTTGTCAAGCACTAAATATTAATATTAACGATTGAGGTTATACTATGGTTATAGATTTTATTAAAGATGGGTATCAATGTAAGGAATGGAAAGATAAAGAAACCAATGGGAAAAATAAACATAGACTTTATGTTTTAGGACCTCAAGGTGAAATAGGTCATTATGATTTTATAGAGGGATTATTTAATAATTCAGCCAAAACTTCAGAAAATTTTGAGTTTGTAGAAACTAATCAGGCCATTATATCAATAAATAATGAAGGTCAAAAGGTATATTTAGGAATTAATGATAGAAAGTCCAATGAAATAAATTTTGAAAAAAACTTAGATATTAAAGAAATTAGTGATAAGATTAAAAAACAATTGGGTGTAAATGACAGAATAGAAATTAATATTGGGCCAACGATAGAGTTTAAAATTGGGGGGAAATCTAATTGGGCTAAATCGAATATTAGCATTTCGGTTGAAAATCCTAAAGATATATATGAATTATATTCTAATGCATCTGACTTAGCACATAGTATTTTGGATGAGGAAATTAAAAGACTAAAAAATAGATAGTATTAAGTATAAATAATTAATTAACGAGGTAATGGAGAGTATAAATGGATTATATCAAAATGATATTCCACTAACATTAGAGGAGGCTAAGGAAAATAATTTGCGAGAAATACTACAAATTAGATATAGAATTTGTAAATCTTGCAATAAATCTTTTGATATAACTCAAAAAGGAATTTTTTATAGGTGTTGTAAATGAAAAAATTAAATAAAATGAATCTTAAAATAAATCCAAAAGACATGGTATTATCTATGAATACTGATATAGATATGGTAAGTAAAACTGACAAAGATGATGCTTATATAGTCATGTTCAATATTATTGACAATCCCTTAAGACTATCCATTATTACTGTATCTAATTTTTATGATATACTGCAAGATTTATTCAAAGTTGATAGGGAGAAAATAGAAAATCTTAAACAACAAGAATTAGATTTACTAATTGCAGAAACTGTAAGTAATATAGAAGTAATAACTCAATATGGTGAAGAAAAAATAACTATACCTTTAAACTCAGAAACTAATGCTAAAAAAGTAAGAGTAATATTATCTAGCATGATTAAGAATGGTTATTACAATCAAATAACTAATTACCATTGTGATGGTGAAATTACTAATAGGGAGCAAAAAATAGAAACTACTGAATTAAATCCTCAACTAAAAATGATGTTAGAGATAGCAAAAGACTGGAATGGCTTTGATGTTAATCAATTCAAAGTTAAGAGTCAAAGACTAAATGGAAGATAATATTTATATATGTGTTTATATTTAGTAGTAATATGAGCAACTACCGCAAACTAAGTGATGAATCTAGGGATGATATATTAACCATTCAAATTGAATGGGCTAGGAAGGTTGTTAATTTTGGTTCAAAGGAATCAATTGAAACACTAGACCACCTAATGAATTATCTGTGAGGTGAAATTATGATAATAACGACATTCGATAAAATTAATCACGAAAGAGATGAATTGATTAGTAAAATGTATGATGATGATTTTTACTATGGCTATTTAGGCAAAAATGCCCTAAGTGCAAGCAGTATTAAAACAATTCTCAATTCTCCAAAACAATACATAAAGAATATGGTAGAGGGTCAGAAAGAATCACAACCCCTTCGTGATGGTAAATTATTTCATTGGAAAATTTTAGAACCTGAAAAGTTTGATTCATTACATATAGTTGATGTAGCATCAAAAAATACAAAAACCTATAAAGAAGCAGTAGCCGAATTTGGCGAAGTATATACAAGGTCAGAAATTGACAATTGCAATATTTTAGTTGAAGCAATAAATAATAATAAATTTTGTAAAGATTTGATAAGTCAAGGAGAATATGAAATACCAAATATTATGATGCTTGATGGAATACCTATTAGAGGAAAGGCTGATTGTATTGTAGGAGATACAATAATTGATTTAAAAACGACAAATGATATATTAAATTTTAAATGGTCTGCGAAAAAATATAGTTACGACTTGCAAGCATATTTATATGTTAGGATGTTTGAAAACGTCAATAATTTTAAGTTTATTTGCATTGATAAAAAAACATTGGAATTGGGAGTATTTGATTGTTCACCTGAGTTTTTAGATAGTGGAAGAAGAAAATTTGAAAAAGGTATTGAAATATACAAAAGATTATTTACAAATGGTGCAGATTTAAACCAAAATGTATTAATTAAAGAAATACTCAATTAGACTGATTTAAATCATATTCCTTTCTAACAGCCTTACCTACCGCCGCCATTGTCCCTTCCTTAACATAATAAATAGCCTTAGCCTTTTTCTTTGCTTCACTAAATGTTTTAGCCACAGCAACCCGATTAACTAAAGCCTTTGTATCACCATATACCCATTGATTGTTTCTATCCTTTTTATAAGTAATAACATAATACATAGTAAAATCTCCAACTCTATGATTTTTTTTCGAAAGGTTTGGCTTAAAATACCCTACAGGCCCCATTATTACTAGTATATCATTTTTAACCTTGGTGTTTCTTAATGGCTTATATTTCTTAATTCCTTTCGAATTCAATAAAGAATAATCCTTTGCCATAATCTGTATTAAAAAAACGACTATTTAATAATTCGTAGTATTTATATAGGTGAAAATCTTATTTCATATTATGTCAATGAAAATAGCAATTTGCGGAAAAATGGGTAGTGGAAAAACCACATTGGCAAATAATATTATTATTAATAATCCCTATTTTAAAAAGCACTCCTTAGCAGCAGGTGTTAAGAAATTCGCAAGATTTGTTTATGATATACCTGAAGAAAAAAAGGATAGAGTATTATTTCAAAAAATCGGTGATGGGGCTAGAAATGAATTATTCGAAGATATATGGATAACTACTATGCTAAGACAATGTGGTGAGGATGAATATTTAATTGTCGATGATGTAAGATATTATAATGAAGTAATTAAATTAAAAGAACAAGGATGGAATCTAATTAAAATTAATATTTCCAACGAATTACAAGAACAAAGAATTAAAAAAACTTATCCTAATGACTGGCTAACACACCTATCCTCAAGAAAGCATAATAGTGAAACAGAAATGGACACAATCCCTAACGATTTATTTGATTTAATACTAGAGGCAAAAGATGATTCTTCAAACGATAATAAGATAAATGTTTTTCTAATCAGCAAATCAAAAAATTAATTCTAGTATTATTTATTATAATAATCAGACAAATCATCAATTACTTCAATACCTTCTGCATTAAAATTAAATTTTGTATTAGCCTTTTTAACAGCGTAAGCCAAACATCCTATCACAATCAAAGTTCCTAAGTTAAATACCTTTAATGAACTTTCACTTTGAAACATTTTTGAACCACTTTGAGGACCTTCTAAATCAACAATGCCCATACACCCCATCTTTCCTAATGTCTCTTGAAAAGCAAACCAATCAACACCGGATTTATTTTTTAATTTTGATGAGCCATCATCCATCTCAACAGTTTGATTTTGTCCTGATTCCACAGTTATACCATTCACATCAACTTGAGGATTAGACAATTGCATAGCCTTAACTACTGTTTCTCTATTTGGGAAAACTAATATCCTTACTCGATTGTGGAATACTTCTTCACCAGTATTACTATCTTTTTGTTTATGTGGATAAACTAAGAATTGTGATACAAATTCATTATTATCTCTTGACCTAACAAATTCCCTACATATATCTGTGCTTGAAAAATATTGTCGCCCAGTATAAATCTTTCCATCCTTTAGAGGATGCCCATGTATAGTCCATTTTCTTTGATTCTTTTCAAAACCATATTTAGCCTTGTCTTGTCTTTCCTTTTGTTCGGGACTAACTTCTATCCTACTTAGACCACCATAACTTACCGTTCCTAATTCATATCCTTTAGGCGTATCATAAACATAACTCATCCATTCTCGTTCTTCGTTTGTTTTATCGGATTGAGTTTTCATTATATTTTGGGCTTCTTCAGAAAACTTCTCCCATTCCTTACGCCAAAGTGTCATAATATTTAAATTAAGTTTTTGTTATTTAAAGATTACTTAATCTTTATATAGTTAAAATTATCATATTAGTTATGAATAATCCATTAATGAATTGGGCTACACAAGGAGGAAGGTTAGATTATTTTTTCATTAATTCCGAATCTTCATTTTCTGAAGAGGGATTATTAGTTAAGTTACCAATAATTAAAGAAACTCTTGAAGAAATAATTGAGAATTCTAAAGTGTCGTTAAGAGTAATAATACAAAAACTTCTTGATGATGATGCATGGCTAGATTATACACTAACCATAATAGCAGAAGATGTGCAACCTAATCTAGTTGTAACCGCAGGATATATAGTAGATAATTATGCAGATTTATTAGGTGATGGGATGCTTGAATATCAATATTGTCCATTTCCTTTTTTTAGAATCTATAATTATGAAATCATTTCAAATAATTCTAATTACAGAACAAGCGTAGATTATATGGAAAATTTTAAACCTAGTATGGAAGATATATTAGCAGATGATAGAGGAAAAGAAATACAATTGGAAAGAGATTTTTGGATTGATATGGTGTTGGATTATTATGATAAAAAGGTTTTTGAAAAGATAAGAAATAATTTTAGCAATCCTAAGACTATTAAGACACTAATTAATTTAAAGATTAAACCAAACTATGATAAAGAAACAATGCTGTTGTTTTATTGGGATTGGAATAGCAACGGAATTATTGATGAGGGTATAGGAGATGCTATCGAAGTATCTACAACTCTAGGTAGTATATGAGTAAAGAACCTTTTATATAGGTAATTAAACAGATATAATAATATCCCAATAGGGAGGAAATAAATATGGCAGAAATAAATGAAATAGAAGCGTTTTTAAATGAAATAGCCGAGGAAAGCAAAGGTGATACACCCTCTCGATACATTAGTAGAGAGAGATTGGACACCACAATCAATGAAGAGTCAGGAACAAGTGAATTGTTCTCAGGCTACATCTTTGAAGGCTATACTGAAGGAATTGAAGGAAACTATGGTGAATCCACCGCAGTAAGAGTAATCAGACCTACTGATGGTCGCAGAATGACTCTATGGCTAACTGGATTTGAGAAGGAACATTTTGCATCAGCCGTGTCTAACTGGACACAAGATGGTGCATCGTTCCCAATGGTTGTAAAGTTTCTTCGCCACAAGCAAATGTCTAAGAATGGTCGTCAATACAACCGTTTTTCAGCACAATTGCTAAACTTCGGGGATTCAGTAACAGTTCCACCTGTTCCTGAGGACCAATACGAAGATGCCGAGTGAATTTAAACGCAAATAAGCGTTAAATCTCTTTGAGCCTTCGGGCTTTAAGAGTCAATCTTTAAATAGTCATGTTTAAATGGTATTTTATGCTAGATAAAAATCAATGGTTAGCGATTGGTTTATTATCAGGATTTGCTTACATTTTAGGTAAGGATAGAGAATCTTTTGAGGCAGAAGAATTTTACAAATGTAAGAATTGCGATTACAATGTTGAATTAGAAGTTGAGGCAGTATTTGAAGGTGGATTATGCTCTAATTGTCTTGTAAAGGAAGGATTTCAAAAAGAATATGGGACTCATGGAAAATGGATGAAAAACGGAGAGTATGCTAAAAAAATAAAAGGTGCTACTTATGAAGATTATGATGCAGAATCCTTTGAGGCTTACGCCCATAAAGGACTTATTAAGTTGTATGGAATATCAGGAGATGCTAAAATACAATCAACTGTTGAAAGAATCCTTGCAGATATTAATGAAGGCCAAGGATTTGCAGATGATGAATATTATTATCTAACTGAAGAGGAAAGAGATGAAGCATATGATGACATGGAATTTGATGCAGAATCAGTCGCCATTGACCACGAAAATTGCGGGATGGGGCCGAGTGATTGTATAGAGTGTGGAGAAGATGCCTGTGTTGATTGCGATACATATTGTGATAATTGCGAACAAACAATTCACAAGAATTGCATTAAACAACATGGTGATGACTGTTTAGGGGCTGAATCCTTCGGGGCTGAAACACCATGCTCTGTAATGGTTTGGAAAGATGGGGCATTAACCGAATGTGGTTGGTGGAATGAAAAGAATGAACCTTGCGTGTATCATCCTGATGGAAAAGAAATAAATGCAGAATCCTTTGAGTAATATTTATATAGTTTGTAATTAATTCTTATTAAACGGATATTTTAATATGAATACAGAAAACTTAGGAGATGCTGTTTTACTATTCATTTTAATAGGATTAACCATCCTTGTTTTTGGCTTCGGAATACCAAATTATTTGACAAATATTAATTAAACCAAACACGAAAGAATAATAAAGAAACTAAAACTTTAATAAGGTCTTTGAGGATTAAATATTATGAGCGATGCTATTCCTGATGAAATCAGCACCTTTGCATGGGAGTGCGTTCAGAGTTTCGATAATACTATATTGGATATGAAACAAGTTTATAATAGAAAAATATTTGACGATGTTTGTGAAGGGTCAGGATTCTGCACCAAGATTGAGACTGTGGGAATAAATCATAAAGATGCTGGTGAAGGCAGGGTTATGTTGAAATTTAATCTTAGTGATGGAGAATATTCAATACCTTGTATTACCCACAATGCTAATGAAAAATATTTAGGTGGTAGGATGGATGATGATGATTTGGCGGAAATGCTAATGTTATTAACAGAAAGTCAAAAACAAGGAAAAAGAATTGAGGTTACAGGAAATTACATAAACTTTGGTAAGAAAAGAGTTTTTGTCTGTTGTAGTATTAAGATAGATAGTGGATTTAAAGAAAGTCAAATGACGGACAAACAATTTAAAAAATTTAAACAATTGTGTGATAAACATAAAATAACTCCTTTGGATTTAGCAATGAGAGATGATACTCTTTGGGCAGAATTATACGCTCAAGATTTTTTAAAGAAGGCCGTTTTGTTATTTTTACTCAGTCCTGAAAAAAAACAAGATATGATACACATAGGAATAGTTTCAAGTCATGGAGAAGGAAAAGACCATTTAGTAGAGAGAGTAATTCAACCTGTCGCACCTTGTAGGATGGCAGGTTCAGGAAAGATGGCTACAATTCCCGGATTATTCGGTGCGATGAGTGGTGATGACCTTAATGCGATTGAGATAGGATTGATGCCTAAAATGAATCATGAAAGAGTAGCAGTTTCCGAATTTCAGACTTGGGGTGATGAAACCTTTGGTGAATTAATGAATATGATGGCTAATGGTAAGATAGAAATGCAAAAGGGTGCTTTAGACATTCAAAGAGAAACTACATTAAATTTACTGTTCTTAGGAAATCCACCCCATTACTATGATGAAGAAAAACATAATAAAAAGGAAATGTTGGCGGCTTTCGGACAATATACTTATCAGATAATATCTCGATTAACCCTAATATTTACCCAATTATCGTTGAGTGGTGCTGATGCTAAAGGAGCAATTAGAATGGCGATAATAGATTCAATGGATGGAGTTTTTGAAAAGGGAAATATGAAACAAGATTTAGATACTTGGAGAAACTTCTTTAAAGAATACTTTAGATATGTTTCACATATTAAGCCGAAAATTAGACCTATTATGCCTAGAATTAATTCAATATATGATGAAATGGAAAATAGACCTCAGTTTAAAGATGCCTTTTGCATTAGAAGCACTACCGATAATAGGAAATATCAAGAGTTTGCAAACCTAGTAAGAGGTTTTGCAAGGTTACATGGCGATGAAAAAATTACTTTAAAACATCTATTAGACGCTCAAAACATTTTTGAAGTTAGTTTACAAACATTAACAGAAGAGTTCCCCCTATCTGCGATGATGGATGGAGTTGATGAAGAAGTAATTGCTATCTATCAAAAATTATTAAAAGATTGCCCTGTTGCAGAATCATTAAGAGATATAAGAACTACCGTAAAAATTACTAACGACCAATTAGATATATTAATTAGAAGTGGGGCTATTACTAAATTTGAGAATGGAGCGTATTTCGTTAATGAAGGTTGGGGGGTGAGTGCAAATGAATGAGGCTATGATTGAAACATGGAAATATCTAAGAATGGCATACTATCCAAGATTTGTTAGCGAAATAGTTAAGATGCCTTGGGATTTTAGATATGATGTGCTTAAAGAAATTCACGGAGAATGGCAGATTCTAAGTGATGAGCCAATAGAAGATATGATGGATTATGTCTTTGATAAGGGATATTTTGGAATTTTCACTAGAGGCGTGGTAGTAAATGGAGATGGTTCGTTTCAATTACATAATTTAATATCGAAAAACTTAGGGAAAACTGGAATATTTCATGAACATATTTAAATAGTCAAATAATAGTATTCAAAATATGGCTAAATTCCCAATACCTGATGGAGTATTTCTCAATTGGAATGTATCAAGAAAAAAATACAAACCCATATCTTCTGAAATTAAAGAAATTTTAGCAAAACATCTAGCATGGATTAATGGAGAAATTAATGGAAAGAAAGCCGACCTGAGTAATGCCGGCCTGAGTTATGCCGGCCTGTATAGTGCCAACCTGAGATATGCCGACCTGAGTAATGCCAACCTGATGTTTGCCAACCTGAGATATGCCGACCTAAAATCTGCCAACCTGTATGGTGCCAACCTGTATTATGCCAACCTGTATTATGCCGACCTCGCTGGTGCCGACCTGAGAAATGCCAACCTGAGTAATGCCGACCTGAGATATGCCAACCTGAATGGTGCCGACCTGACTGGTGCCGACCTGAGTAATGCTAAACTGCGTGGTGCGAACCTGAATAGTGCTATTGGCTATCAACCATAGAAGATATTAAATAGTCAAATAATAATATTCAAAACATGACTAAATTCCCAATACCTGATGGAGTATTCCTCAATTGGAATATATCACGGTCAAAATACAAACCTGTATCTTCTGAAATTACTGAAATTTTAACAAAACATAAAGCATGGATTAATGGAGAAATTAATGGAAAGAAAGCCGACCTAAGTAATGCTGACTTGAGTGGTGCCAACCTAGGTTATGCCAACCTGTATGGTGCCTACCTGAGAGATGCCGACCTGAGTGGTGCCACCCTGAGAAATACCGGCCTGAGTAGGGCTAACCTGATGGATGCCGACCTGACTGGTGCTAACCTGACTGGTGCCAACCTGAATTATGCCAACCTGTGGTGTGCCAACCTGACTAATGCCTACTTGACTCATGCAGACATGAGATATGCCAACCTGTGGGCTGCCGACCTGACTCTTGCCAACCTGAGATGGGCCAACCTGAGATATGCTGACCTGAGTTTTGCCGACCTGAGTGGAGCCGACCTGACAGGTGCTGACCTGTTTGGTGCGAACCTAACTGGAGTTAAGGGTCTTTAACCATAGAAGATATTAAGTAGTCAAATAATAATATTCAAAATATGGATAAATTTCCAATACCTGATGGAGTATTTCTCAATTGGAATTTATCAAGAACAAAAAACAAACCCATATCTTCTGAAATTGAAGAAATTTTACAAAGACATGAACTATGGTTGATAGGTGCTTCGGGCGGAAAAAGAGCCAATCTTTATGATGCCAACCTGAGTGGTGCCGATATGAGTGGTGCCAACCTGAGAAAGGCCAACCTGAGTCATGCTGACCTGAGTGGCGCAGAACTGTATAATGCCAACCTTAGAGGTGCTAGTCTGAGTGGTGCTAACCTGAGATTTGCAGACCTGAGTAATGCCACCCTATGGGGTGCCAACCTGACTCTTGCCGACCTGATGTATGCCGACCTGAGTAATGCCGACCTGACTGGTGCCAACCTGACTCTTGCCGACCTGACTAATGCCAACCTGAATGATGCCGACCTGAGTGGTGCGAAACTAACTGGAGTTAAGGGTCTTTAACCATAGAAGATATTAAATAGTCGAGGGATGAGTTTTAAATATGGAAATAATCAAAATAATTGATTTACCCGAAAATTTTCCTACCGCAGATGTAGTAACAAAGGATTTTTTTGAAACTACTAATCACCAAATGAATAAAGAACAAGTAAATTTACTTGTAAAATCTTTAGCATTTAGAAAACAAACATTTATTGATGAGGAAGAATATGGAGATAATTGGGGGGGTCATATTTTCGCTAAATCAGGTGTTTTAGGAACTTATCTTGTTGCAGTTAATGATGGGAAAAAAATAGAAGATTATTTTATTATGATAATAACTAATAATCCTTCAAGCATTTTATCAAGAACTACTGGAAGGCCCGGATATTCTTGCGAACAAATAAGCCAACAATATTGGAAAGGGCCATTTCAAGATTTAGCATACAGAAACCCAACAATTTATTTTTACAAACCGTCAGATAAATTTCCTGAAATGAAAGATTTAAATATAAAATCAGTAAAAGATTATATTCTTAAAAAAAATAATATTGAAGGATTTGAATGGGATGCTAGATTAAATACAAGATGGTGTGTTACTAATGAGGAAAAACTTGATGTCGGAATAGACCCTAATATATATCCAATGTCAAGCGGGACAAATTATAGATATACAAATTATATGGTTGCTACAACAATTACTTATGCACAACATGGATTTTTAAATTATTATGTGGCTGAAACACCCTATATCTATGTAGGTCATTCAGATTCAACTACCGGAGGGGGAAAATATTATTTACCCTTTATTGGGTTAAGATATAGATTGGGTGGGGCAGGAGAGGAAATGGCATATAAATTAATGAAAAATGTAGGATTAGTCAGTCAAAACGAAAAGGAAAAAATAAAATCCGTTAGGCCTGAAATGGTTTATACACCTAACTATACAAATATAGATAAAGATGAAGCAGAAATAGTAGATTTACTTGATTTTGGAAAAACATTAAATGATAAAGAAATTAATAAAATAAAGGATATACTTATATTAAATTATGGTTACGATAGAGTTGAGATTTCTAAGTATAAAGATTCTGACTTAATTGATGAGATGAAAGTATTACACAATATCAAATGGCATTAATTGACGATATATTAATATAGTTGATTTCAATAATAGTAGTTATATGCCGATTCCTATAAAGCAAGATGCTCAACAAAGAGTATTACAGGCTTTAGCGTATATGATTGAAAGAGGATATGGGATTAGTAAGGCGGCGGCTTTAAACGGAACTACCCCACAAACAATAAAAAAGTATATGGCTTATTCAGGAATGAAATATAAGATTAAAAATAGAAAGGTAGTTATTAAAAGAAATATGGAACAAAAAGTAAATCAATTTTTACTTAATATGAGTAGTGGAATGTCGGCTTCAAGGGCTTCAAGAGAAGCAAGAACTACAGTTCGGACTATGAGTAAGCAGAAAATTGATGAAGCAGATATTATAATTAAAGAAGGAAGAAGATGGTCGCTTAATGTTTTTGTGCTTTACGACCATAGCCTAGTAATATATGGTCATATAGTGGGGATGGATGATAAGATACAAGGGATGTTAGAAGAAGATGATGGAACAATCCAATCACCCGATGCTCCTTTTATTTGGTGGCAAATTGACTTTGACAATTTTGTTTCAACTCTTCCTGATACTGAAGTGGGTGAGTTTTGGAGTAAAGATATAGTAGATTGGCTTAGGTCGCAACTAGAAATTCCTTTAATAGCCAACGATACACTAGCAGAAACCTTTTTAGGAAATTTTGATGTGGGGGCAGATGCTTTATCTGAAGGAAGAGTTGATGGTGAAGGAGATATGAAATTAACTATATTAGAGGATTTACTTTCAAGATACAAAGTTAGGATGCATACTACGGTTAATTATGGATTAGATGATAATCATCCTATCGGAACTATAAATTATATTAAAAAAGAAAATTTAGGAATAGTTTCTTCAGAAGGGTTATTTCAAATCTTTTACGTTAAAGACACACCGTTAGCCTATCCTAAAGAGGGTCCTTTGGAATTAACCTTTGAATATGATTTAGAAAATGAAAGATTTTAAGTAGTAATAGTGATATATTTTAATATATGGGAAGAATGATAATACCTAATACGAAAGAAATGGATGAAATAAAATCTGTTAATCCTAGTAAATGGTCGTTAATTAAAAATTTATCAGATTTCATCAAAACTTTAGGCTTAGAAAATGAAAATCTATGGGCACCTCTTGATAATACCATTTCTTCTGATTTAACCAAAGTTAAAACTTACAATTTTTCATCTTGGAAATTATTAGTCTTTAATAATCTTGAAAACAAATCAATGAAGGCCAAGAGAGAAACTGTGGACAAAACAAATGATTTAATAAAGGATTTTCAAGAAAAGGAAAAATCTTGGGTAACTATAAAAAGTCAAGATGAAATTATTTTTCAATCACAAAATTCAGAAGGCCAAAACCCTAAACACTTAAAATCATTAGTGAACGAAATAATAGAAGATTTAAAAATCAATTATCCAATAATTGTGGTGCAAGAGAGACAAGAGGAATACTTATGGGGTTTTTATTATAATCCAAAAAACTGGGGCAGTTATAAAAAAGTTACCTCGGATGGGGTAAAAGAATATAATACCATTATTAAATTTGCTATTCCTTTGCATACAACTCAAAAAGATAAAGAATCAGGAATTTATATAATGGGTGTTCCTATTCTGCTTAGATGGGACAATACAATAACTAATAAGGATGATTTAAACAATCAACTATATGGTGGGTTTTACAATCATAATCGAGGTAAATCAAATCCAATTAATATTTATGGTGTTATTTCAACAAATAGTTTTCTAAATTGGAATATTCCTCCTTTTGATTTAAAATTATAATACACCTCACGAAGAAGTAGGAAAACTTTAAATAGTCAAAATATATATCTGTAAATATGAGCCTTTCAATCGGTCCTTGTTCAAGTTCTGAAGGTGGCACAGCATATACTCAAAAGAATTGTATTATTAATAGTGCAACAGGAACTAAAGAAGAAATTATTTCTATGACAACCAAACCCGATGGTAGCACACTATATTATACAAAATCCACTTCTGCCGCAGGTCCGGGGGCGGCTTGGGCGCAAAGAGGATATACTAGAAATTCATCAGGAGAATTATATGCATTTTCAGGTAGTGGCGGTATGCCTCAACAAATTAATAATCCTAAACCATATTGGGGAACTCCTGTAACAAGTGCAGACCCCCAAGATTTTCAATATCTAACTGATTCAAGACCCGGTGCAGCAAGTTTCAAATCATATTGGGCAAATATTTTTCCTTGGTGGGAAAATGTGTTCGGAGTTAGGCAATCTAGTCCACCACAAGGATTTTCGGCAGAACAATTGACTAAAGAAACAGGCTTAAAAGTTGGGGCTACTCTAGGATTACTTTATCTTTACGCTAAATCAAGAAAGTAAAGTCGTAAGACTTAAATGTAATGTATTGTTGCGATGTGTATGAAGTTTAGAAAAGTCAAGTGCGAAGATTCAATTTGTCCTAGAGTTATAGGAGAAAATAAATGTAGGGTTTGTGGAAAAACTTTTAATCATAGATGAATCTTTAAATAGTCAAAAGAATTATTATATTTTATGGATGATACATCTAATAGACTAATAACTTCTCAAGAGTGGTTAGCAATTGGTCTAGTTACTGGATTGGGTTATTTTATCGGCACTCGCTCTTTTATGAAAAATAGGTTGGAAGCCGAAAAAAAGAATTGTGGTTGTGGAAAAGACCCTTGCATAACTTATGGTGCTGAACCTTGTAGCAATTATGTTGCAGAATCCTTTGAGGCAGAACCCTTGAAAATAACGGGGGTGGAAAAATTAACTAATGAACAACTGAGTAATCTTGAAGAATGGGTAAACAAATATATTCATAAAAGCATAGATGAAATAGAAGCGATAAATAATGACGTAGCGTATCGAATTGAAAGACTGTTATCAAAGGACTACCTAGAGAATGCAGATTGGTATGATACGCCGGAGGAATGGATGGAGGAATATGAAGTTAGTAACGAATTAGGCCAGTTTCTTTTATCGCCAACTGATGATGACACAATAGGGGGTTGGGCTGATGAGGATATTTTTATATCAGAAAGGTGGGATAAATTAAATCCTCAAATTAAACTCTTAATATTACTTTCCATAGCAAGGCAAATGAACACAGCCCCAGCAAGAGAATTAACTAATCAGGAAAAAATCTTTATTAATCAATTAATAAGAAAAGATGATTTTATATATGACGATGAGATAATTTCAATTGCAACTAAAAGAAAAATAGAAAGTTGGTTAGATGATAACTATTATCATTCTCCTAATGAACCTATAATTTATGATAATATTGAAGGGTCAAAATTCATGATAATTATGTATAAAAATAAATTTGGTGGTGCAATGATACCAGTCGATATTGAAGAATTTTTGTATGACTATATAGATGAAGATACTGATTCGCTTGATATAAACTTAGTAAGAGAGGAGGGTGAAGATGCACGTAGAATAATTAATCATGAAAATTCATATTTATTTAGGTTTTTAGAGAATTTAGAAAATAAATCAAAAACAGAGTTACAATACATAGCAGCAAATAGAGATTTATCACAAACAGGAACAAAAAAGATTTTACGAACAAGGATTGCAATAGATATATTTTTAAATGAGTTGGCTTTAGGAACGGTTGAAGGCGAAAAATATATTAATTCTGTAAGAAATTTTGTAGATGTTCAAAATGACTATTCACCTGATAGTTGGGATTTCGTTAATGCATGGGTGTGGGATGAGGAATAGTTATAGTATAACTAATATTTATATAGGTGTTAGGTGTATTTAAAATTAATATGGAAAGAAATTGGACTAACTTTAAAATAAATGGAAAAGTATTTTTTTTGATTTTTATTATCACTATTGGAATCCTAACAAGTTTCACAGGATGTATTTCTAAAGATTCAGAAGGATTAATTGATAATGATTTAGTATCTATAATAACTACTGAAAATGAATTCTTTAATGATAGTTACGTTTTTACCGATGGGGTTTATTTAGCCTATGAAAACCAACAAGATTATAATTTTAATGTAAGTAATAATACTGAATCACTTCATCTTAATTACACCCTTCAATATAAATTTGAAGCCCCACCCATAGGTCCGGCAGGAATGATAACAATTACTTGGACATTTTATGATAATAATACGAATGATTCTATAATTTTGCACCAAGTTATGTCTGAAACAACAACTGAAGAAAACGGAACTATTGTTTATTTTGATGATAACTTAGTAGGTTGGGGAAATAAAACAGGAAATATTAGCGTTAGAATTAATGGTAATGGTTCAGATAATTCACTAACAGGTGGTTCAAAAGACTTTTTTACAATTGTTTCTGAAATGCAACATAATACAATATGGTAATCAATAGGTTTTAAATAGTAAAAAACGTATTAATAATTTATGGCAGATGATTGGAAACCTTCTAAAGAAGAAACTAATATTATTTACTCGTTTGCCCTACAAAATTGTTTAGAACACGGACAAGCCCAAATAGGGTCAATAATGGGAAGGCTAAGTCAAAATTTCGATATGAAAAAATACGGAAGATTACTACCAAGATATGTTATAGGTGAAGTAAATCGTGCGAATTCATTAATGCAAAAAAGCGGAGAATTAGCAGTAAGAGAAGAATTGATGAAAATTGATTCTTCGAAAATTGAAAGATTGGAAAGAGAAAAAATAAAAATAGAAAGAACCTTTCCTGAATTATCTAATGTAGAACAAGGGAATTTTAAAGTAAGATTCGCTCCGAATCCAAACGCTCCTTTAACCGTAGGTCATATGAGAGGAGTCTTAATAAACAATTATTATGCTAATAAATATGGTGGAGATTTTATACTAAGATTTGATGATACTTCTACCGATGTTAAACCCCCAATACTAGATGCTTACGTTCAAATCCTTAAAGATACTGCATGGCTAACAGGAAAAGCCCCTGATGATGTAATAATTGCAAGCGATAGGATAGATATATATTACAAATATGCTAAAGAACTTATTTCGTTGAACGGTGCTTATATGTGCAATTGTAAAAACTTTAAAGAGTTAAAAGATGCAAGCGAACCCTGCCCACATAGGAAATTAACCATTAGTGAAAACCTTGACTTATTCGACAAGATGATAGACGGTGATTTCGAGGCAGGGGAGTGGGTTTTAAGGGCAAAAACCGACCTTGATGCCCCTAACCCTGCTTACAGGGATTTCGTGCTATTCAGGGTGCAAAGAAACGACCATCCACGAACAGGGAATTCATATAAGGCTTGGCCTATGCTTGATTTCCAATCGGCTATTGATGACAACCTTACTGGAGTTACTCATGTTATTAGAGGAATAGATTTACTAGACTCTACGGCGAAACAAAAGATATTATATAACTTTTTCGATTGGGAATATCCTGAAACTACTTATTGGGGTCGAGTGAAAATATTAGACCAAGACGGTAATGAAGTTAGATTTTCTTCCTCTCAATATGCAAAAGATATAGCCGAAGGAAAATTTACTGGATGGGATGATGAAAGGCTTTATACTGTGCAAGCATTTAAAAATAGAGGCTATACTTCAGACGCTCTTTTAGAGTGGTGGCTTGAGTATGGATTGACCCGTAAGCCGATTACCGTTTCAATGAAAACGCTTGATACTTTACAACGAAGAAAGAAAGAAATGTCGGCGGAAGAATATGAGTTTTTTGAGATTAATGATATGACTAAAGAGGAACTAGAAATAATTAATAAAATAAACTCGAAAGAACTTACTATATGTGAAAGTTGTGATACAATATTTCCTTATGTGCCTCAGAAGATATTTTGTGATATTTGTAATATTAGGAAAAGGCGAGAACCATATGCTAATCGAGGAAGAAAACAGCGTGAAAGATACGCTAATATGACTGATGAGGAACGGGAAGAATTTAATAGGAAAGACCACGAAAGACGGGTTAGGAAAAGGGAGATGGGTGCGGAAAGCGTGAATTCTAATATTCCATCCGACTACTACAAAACCTACGGCAAGAAAGGAGCCGTAATTAGATTCAAAATTAAAGAAAAGATTTTAAAAGAAAAATCTATGGGAACTAAAGCAGGTCAATGGTCTGCGAGGAAATCTCAGAAATTGAAACAGAAATACGAAGAAGCCATGAAGAAGAAAGGGCTTAAACCCTATGTATCATCAAAGAAAACTGGAAAGCAGAAGGATTTGAAGAACTGGGGCGACCAATCTTGGGGAACGAAATCAGGTGGTAAATCTTCTGTTACTGGAGAACCTTATTTTCCGAAAAAGGCGGTTGAGGCTTTAAAGAAAAAGAAACTGTATGCTAAAGCGAAAAGACAGAAAGTAGCGGCGACTAAGAAAGGAAAGCAATATGCTAGTTATTCTCCTGATATTAAAAAAGTAGTGGCTCAATACAGGGCTGAAGATGCTTATAGTATTAGTAAAGCGATTGTAAATACTGATATGGGAGATAAAACTTTATGGGATATGTATTTAGATGAGGATATTAATGAATACGATTGTATGCATTTTGCTAATGAGTTATCAGAATATTTAAATATGGAGGGTATTGAAAATGAAATACAACAACTGGATGAGAAGCCTAATTTTGCTCACGCATGGGTTTATGTTCCTCACGAAAAATTATATTATGATGCATGGACTATATATGGTGTTGATGATTGGAAAAAATTAGGATATTGGGATTATGAAGATAAAATGAATCCCACACTACCTCATAGATTTAATGCTACTTAAGGTTTTCATCCAAAGGGTTAGAGTTAGAATCCCAATTTAAAAAAATGGTTTTAGGTATCTCAATCCATTTCATTGATATTTGTTCAACAGTTTGAGGAATATTATATCCTCCTCCACTTCCATCCACTCTAATTAAAGAACCCTCATGTGGAGTATAATACTTAGGATTGTAATAGAGATTGCTCTTGATAAAATTAGGCCTCCAATAATAGAAGAAATAATTACTTATATCATACCCTTGGTCTAAGTGAGATTTACTCCAATTTCTGACTAAGTATATAGTGTTAGGCTTAAAAGCGACCCCGTTAAATCTTTTGACAGTATAACTCCCGTCATCTAATTCGGTTCTCCAATCTATCACTTTATCTTTGTATTCTCTATAATAGTCATTACCATGCTTCCCAACCCATTGAAAGAATTCTTCCTTATCTTTAAAGTCAGAAGTCTTTATATTCATTTCACACCCTCCCAAGGTTCATTATCCCAATTTATAAAAGAGGTTAATTTTGAACGACTGAAGGGAGTGATTACTATTGGGATAGTAGGCTTCCCTTTAGGAGTCTGAATAGTCATTACAGGAAATAAATTACACCACATCATTGAACCCCCCCATGTGTTGAGAACTACAATATAGTAATTACTATCATAATTTATTACGTTATAGATTAAATATTTAACATTACCATTGTTATCCTTATCCTCCCTCATCCAAAAATCAATACCATTTCGTTGTGCTAAATACATCAGTAACCAATCATTGTCGGGATTACTCCAATTAGATACTACTCCTGATGAACTCTTGTCTAATAAACTTCGCAAATTGGGTAGACTATAAAGATGAGGCGATTCGGGAACTGGAATTATTTCAGTTTTTATATAGTCCTTTAAATAGGCGTATTTGATAGCCTCATCCATAGTCCTATATTGCCACAAATCTGTCTCACCCCACCACACGTAAGAAGAAGGGTGTGTAAGAGTATCAGTATATTTGATACTCCAAATTTCATCAGGAACTCTTAATTTCTGCATAATTTGAGTAACGAATTCATTAATAATTCGCTTTTTATCTTCCCTAGGAAGTATCATTTCACATCACCCCAAGGTAATTGATTCCAATTTATAAATTGTTTGTCTAATGCAAGATATTGCTTAAGAATCAAATCATAGCCATTTTCCACACCATCTTCCCACCAATGCTCTTGGTAATCAGGGTCTATATTAAGACGAATATTTCCATTAGGTTCTTCTTTCCTCCTAAAGTCTGTATTAAAATAATAATAATTCCGAGTATCATCTTCATCATAGTAATCCTCTTCTATATCATCTCCCCAATAACTTCGAGTAAAAAGAAAGAAATTTTTCTGTTCAACAAGTCTTTTAATAAAATCCTTTGAACCTTTATCTGAGAGATATATATACATAACTCCTTCAGACCATTCTCCTATATTCCATTCTAAGCCACTTAAATCCTCATCACTAAATCCTATCATAACACTCACTCCATTAGGTATTTTAGCAGTTCTATTAGATTTCATTTCAAAGCCTCCCAAGGTAACTCATTCCAATTCATAAAAATTCTATTATTATTGTTAATATCAACTATTCGATAAACCAAGTCTCCATCTGAAACCCAATGAATATCATTCCCATCAGTTCCACCAATACCTTTGTCGTTAATTTTTATAACCTCTAATCCACCGGTATTATTATCTACCCTAATTTCAGCAGTTATATAATTAAAAGGTTTAATTTTGTATCTTAATTTTGCTCGTTCTTTATCCACTTGGAAAAATTGAAACCTCAATAAAGGCACATTTGTCCAATCTCCACTAATATATCTTTTAAAATAGGTTGGAGTGAGAGTTATAAAATATATTGTATCAAAAACAGTTTTTTTACTTATAACATCATCTTTATTCGAGTAATCAGGCAATTTTTCTATTTCCCTATCTGACAAATTAGTAAAAGAGCCTCTAATAATGTCATTAGTTATTTCAAACTTATTTCCTACTTGTATCTCATCAAGCATCATTTTAAATCACTCCAAGGTTCTTTATCCCAATTCATCCATTTCCTCATTCCTATATTTAAAATAAATGTAGCACCTTTTGTCGATATTTGCCATCCTCTTCCTTCGTTTTGTATATTAATTGGAATGTTTCGATAACGAAATGGATGGATTCTCAATTCATCCGTTACTGGACCAAATTGTAAGTAACCATTTTCATCTATATTAACTTCATCAAAATACCAATCATCTATACCAAACCCATGAAATTTACCATTGTAGGACTCTTTTAAATTAGCGTAGATATAAGTTTCTTTAGGTGTAGAATATATTATTTTCTCGACCTTTTGAGTTCGTGGATTACATATCACATAAACTGTATTGATTTCCGATAAATATTTATTAATAATCGGATTCGGTCTTGACCTTAATTGTTCACTCCAATATAAATCTTCTAAATCCAAACCTTCAACGAGTTTGCGAAATTGTTCTTTATTCATTTTAAATCACTCCAAGGTTCTTTATTCCAATTCAAAATAGACCTTTGACTAGAAATTATTTTCATAGGGAATATTTCATTAAATGTTGTCCAACAGTATGTGTTTTCTAACCACTCAGCATCATAATTCACATATCCTCCATCAATATCTGTGGGTCTGTTATTCTTTACACTATCAATTTGATATTTTTCATCCATATTTATTTTGCCACCGGAATAAAAATATTTAAATTCCTCCTTTGTCATCGGCTTTTTTAATCTAATATTGCATTCTTTATATAAGTAAGGATTTGGGTTAGATTCTTCCACCCCTTCTTTTAAAGTAATTATAGTCGCTTTAACCATTTCCCTATTAATATATCTTAAAGTAATCCAGTAATCATCTGCAAAATCTTTTTTGAGACTTTTAGGAATCTTTAATATATATGCACCTATATCATCAACGGTTATAGTCGGTTCTTCACCAATCCCCAACCAAGTGTTATCATTCCGTTGAGTCCTTTTTGATAATAATTTAATGAACACTCCTGCCTTTATATTTTTAAATTTATCAACCATCATTTCTCACCATCCCAAGGTAAATTATTCCAATTGATGAATGGAGCATCTTTTTCAATTAAGTAATACTTATATCCTGTAAATCCATCTATATACTCCCTTGTATCTCCGAAATAAGAAATGGGGGAATTTTGCCATGTTAGCATACTAGCACCATTCATAGACCTTAACATCGTTTGCCAATACCCTTCGGTTGCTATTCTGAGGTTAATATAGTAGGAAACTTTTTCTCCTTTTGATACTGCAACAATAAAAAAAGACCCTGACGGTAATGATTTAATGGTGGAATAATTCACTTCTCTCAGATTAAATAACTTGAGCCGAAGCCCTGATAATCCCACCGAATTCTTACCATTATATTGGTGAAATTCACCCCACCAATCAGGCTTGTGAATTTTATTCAATTCCACAAACTCAGGCTCTCTTACCCCTCCCTTTGTGAGCATATCGTATAATCTTTCCCATGCTTTCCTCATGACTTCACCTCCCAAGGTAATTGATTCCAATTAATAAATATCCGTTTATCATTAATACCTGCTATTTCATTTAAATTACTAAATACTAACGCCGTCAATTCATCATAAATATCTTTAGGGTCAAGACCAACTCTTGCATTAAGAGTATTAGTTAAAACTTCATCCCTACTCCAAAACTCATCATTTAATTCATTAATGTAATCATAAACACCTTCATAAGGCACATCTATCCAATCCTTCCAAAAAAGCCCATAATGACTCCATTCCTTTTTTTCCCATTCTTCTAAAGCATCCCAATCCTCTTTCTTTATTAAATTATAAGAATAGAGTAAATTTTCCTTTATTCTTGAATCAATCTTTTTAAAAACTATTTTCCTATGTTTATCAAAAACCGATAAAATTTCATTTCTATTAGTCATTATTTCTCACCCCAAGGTAATTCATCATAATTTATGAAAGGAGTTTTCTTTTTATCCTTCTTACCCCATGCTGTAATCAAATTAAAATATTCACTTGTTGGAAGATTCCAAGGCATATGTTTGTATTTTCTTTTCACTCCTTGTATATATTGATATATGTAATCGTCATATCTAATATCCTTTCCAATCATATCTGTAAAGGTCATTGTAAATGGGTAAAAACCCATATCTTTAGGTGGGCCATCACGGAAAAAGGATGTCTTGCTAAATTCTCCAAGATTTTTATTTCGACAGTTTTTAAATAAACGGTTCATCGTTTGCTCAAAATTCATTTTTAACAACTCTTCCCTGCTCTTTCCATCTGCCCAAAGGTGAGCAGTATGTTGGTCTAATCCATTATCCATCAACCACTTCTTAGTTACTGCCTTGACTACCATCACTTACCACCCCAAGGTAATTCATTCCAATTCATTAACATAATCTGATTTTTTTCTAAAAATTGAGTATCTAAAAGAAACATAAGTTCACTACTTGATTCTCTTGCTAAATCGTAAGTATATCCCTTAATCGCTAATATAGGTTTGTTTATCTTACTTCGCTGGAGATTTAATTGTGGGGGTCCATCTCTTTCTTGCCAACATAATTTATCATCATCATCATAATAAGCATCATATATATCATAAGAAACCTTTTCACTACCCTCAGAAGTATTAGAAAAATTAGTAAATAAGTTAAAAATTCCTTTCTTAGAAGGATTATTAACGAGTATATCATCGTTTTTTAAGTGAGCCATTGTGAGTTTTTTATATTCTACATCCATTGAGTTTAATGAAATATCTTTCCTTAACATACCTGTTAATAAATCTAATTTAGATTGAGGTTCTTGATTCATTTTAAATCACCCCAAGGTAAATTATTCCAATTTATAAATTTTTGCGAGGATTTGAAAACATATGCAGTTATATCAACCATGTTAGGCGAACTAAATTGACAATAACCACCAGTAATTTTTTCAGATAGAGGTCTGAAAGGTTTAAATAGGTTAGTAAGAGGGTAAGGATAGTTTAAATTAGTGATACTCCAATAATATTTTGTGCTTTTCCCACAATAAATCACCCACTCATCATTAATTAAAACACCTCTAAATTTTTCAGATATGTTTACTGAAGTTCCCCTAGTATATATCAATAAAGGATTTTCATACCTAAAAGCATCATAATAATCAATAAGGTTGTCCTTTTGTTCGTCATAAAGAATCTTTGCTTTATTCAATTCAGGGTCGGTGAACGCAGGATTATTTTTAAAAAATTCCTTTAATAATTTTGCAGATTCGTCTACATCAAGGTCATCATAATTCATTTTAAATCACTCCAAGGTTTATTATCCCAATTGAGAAATAAATTCCATAGCATTCTTTTTTGCATAAACTCAGCATCAATCTTATAAAATGCATCACTACCCATTAATACATAATTATGTCGTGAATGGACAAGAGGGTTTTCAAACGTCTGATTAGTATCATTTCTATGAGTCCATATTAAATTATCATTATTATCCCAAATAGCATCATATATTTCATAACTAATCATATCATCCCATTTGGACATCAATGATTCCCGAAAATTAGTAAATATATAAAATTCTTGAGGGTCTGCACTTATATCAAGGTCTGCACTTGTATCAACATTTCCAATATCAACATTGTCAGGAAATTCGGAGGGTCTAAATATAACATCTTCTCGTTTCAAAAATTTCATAGTAAGTTCCCAAGAGTTACAAGGTTTACTATTATTTAATAATTCCCGTTTACTGATTCCTGTCAAAGATTTCATCCACGATTGGCTATCTTTACTCATTTTAAATCACCCCAAGGTAAATTATTCCAATTCATTAAACTTCTCAATTTTTTAAAATTATCCAATTTAGCGTAAGCCCTTACCCATTCTCCATCTTTCATCCAACTTTTTTTATACCATACATTATTAAGCCAATTACCCGATACATTTGACTTAACTACATAAAATATAACATCACTTCCACTAGGTCTATAATAGTAAAAGATTTTTCTTGGGTCCCACTCCCTCCGCCTCACATCCTCTCTTGTCGATTTAATTGTAGGGGTTATCATATACAAAGTATCATACTCTAACCAATCAAAATATTTATCTTTACTATAACTACTATATCTTTCAACTTCCGTTAATTCAATTAATTCATTATCATATATAAAATCGTGGTGTTTAGAAATATTTTTATCTTTCATTAATTCAATAATATAACCTTTTAACTCATCGGAACTATTAATTTTCATTTTAAATCACCCCAAGGTAATTCTTCCCAATTGAGAAATAAATTCACTAGCATTCCTTTTTGTATAAAATCATCATCAATCTTTTTAAATGTATCATCACCCATTAATACAAAATTATGACGAGAATGGACTTGGGGTTTTTTAAACTTCCGATTAGTATTCTCTCTTTCAGTCCATATTAATTTAGCATCATTGTCCCAAATAGCATCATATATTTCATAACTAATCATATCGAGTCTTTCAGTTTTCTGAAAATTAGTAAATATATAAAATACAATACCTTTACGAAAATTCTTTTTGGGCGAAAATATAATATCTTCCCTTTTCAAAAATTTCATATTAAGTTCCCAAGGTTTACAATGTTTACTGTTTATTAATAATTCGGCTCTACTGATTCCGGTCAAAGATTTCATCCATGATTGACTATCTTTGCTCATTTTAAATCACTCCAAGGTTCTTTATCCCAATTCATAAACGACTCACTTACTAATTCTATAATACGCCAAGAACTCCAATCTTTCCTCTCGTATAATGACAGTCCTGAGTGTCTAACAATTTCCTTAACCCTCATTAATTCTTTTCCATTATCATTATAACTCCTTTGGGTATGATAATGCCAAAGCCTAATATTATCATAATACAGGACATTGGAGTTATTTCTGACACCAACCTTAAAATTAGTAAATACGCTGTGTGTGCCTATTTGTGAATTTCTATAATGAAATATAGATTGAGGATTTTTCTTGAAATATTCATATTTCTCGGAATCTGATAGTTTGCGAAAATCTATCGTTGAATTAGTTTGATTGACAATATTTCCAAAGGAAAAATCATCTTGAGGAGTTTTTTCAATGACTTCTATGATTTTATTCAATCTATTACCTACAGGCAACCCTGACTTCTTGAATTTCCATTCCACCATGTTTGTAGATTGTGCTACTGATACTTAAAATATTGGGAGATTTTATATAGTTGGATATATTTAGAATAATCATGTATGAATACGATATTCGTGTTGTAAGAGTAGTTTTCGGCGGCAAAAGATAAATAACATTTATATAGGTGTAAAGTAAAACACCCTTTATGAGCAATTTAAGAAGGATGATTGGTAAAATAACTTCACCAATTTTTGTTCCTTTAAGAAGATTGGTTGTTTGGTCGGATGAAAATTTTGGAACTTGCGACCATCAATTAACAATTGTTTCAAGAAAAGAAAAGGGTGAATAAAATGAATATGCTACACATTAAACAACTACTAAATATTGGAGAAAATATAGAAAAAATTGGTTTCGGACTTAGTTTAGTCTCAATAGTTGGTTCTATTTATACTTATACAATAGATGAAAATTTAGGTATATTTATAGGACTGTGGGCTTCAGTAATAATGATTGGAAGTAAAAGAATCCATGATTGGGTAAATTAGTGGTGAAAAAATGAGTTTTGAAACTATCAAAGTTAAAGATTTATTTGAAGAAAATGATGAATTAATTGGCCGTATTTTTCCTATTTCTATTGATAAGAGTAATGTATCGAATTACAAATTATTAGGTTTCGACACACCCTATGCAATATTAGAAAAAATATTGGGCGAGGAAGAATAGGTGATTGAAATGGTAGCAAAAAAACATAAGAAAGGACGACCATCATCTTTCATAGACCGAAAAAGAATTGAACTTCTCCTTCAAAAAGGAGTGGTTAAAAGAAGGATGAAAATTGGAACTCATAGAATCAATTATGTTAATAGTGAGGAGGAATAAATATGATAATTAGAAGTTGTTATCAGCGTATTGGTAATTATGTTATAGGTGCGTTTGTGGGTGGTCTTGGATTATTCAACGCCACTAAATTAGAGACAAGATATGCTTCTGATTCAAATGCAGAATTATTTTGTCAAAATGGACAAATCATTTTTTCCGCATTAATGTTAGTTTGTTATGCAGGTATTTTGGGGGAATTTTTCGTAATGAGAAAGTTAAAAGAAAAACCAGTCAATGATATATTAAAAATAGAAAAATATATGAAAACTGTTGAATCGGAAAAGAAGATAATTAAAGAAAGAGAGGAATTAAATTCGAAATCTTTTGACCCAGTTCCTCAAGACAGTCCAAAATTTAGAGATAAAAGAAAAAAGAGTAAAAAAACGATAAATAATTTAGTTTCTAAAAAAAAGAAACCTAAGAAAAAGAATAAAACAATCCCCCCTAGAAAGTTCTCTGACCCAGTTAATGCTCAAGAAAGAGAATCTAATGATAATTTCATTAAACAAAATAATAATTAATAGAGATGATTAATATGAATCTAAGATATTTGATTACAAGATTGGCACAAATAGGATTAATTATAAATGGAGGATTCCAAATATTTGGTTTTACCTCGGCTTATCTTGAAGAATCATATATTACAATGATTTTGAAATTCTTTAATTCAACTATTTTCTTTGTTTCTGCATATTTAGTAGAGTATTATTTAAAACACCCACACGAAGAGATAGATTATAATTCTTGGTCTTTATCCAAGAGAAATTTTTAGTAGTAAGATTTAAATAATAATGGATGGATTATATATTATGCTTGATAAAACTCCTTTAGTATCGTTTTTAATTCCTACTAGAGGTAAGGAAAAATTATTGATGAAATCTATCAAGTCTTTATTAGATAGAGCATCAGGAATGGAATCTTGGGAGGTTGTTATTATAATGGATAATGATGATTTTAAAACCTTAAATACTATTTCTGAAATAGAAAATTTATTTGAAAAATATTCTTTTTGTGATTGTAAAATTTCAATAAGTGAACCTAAAGGATATATAAACTTAGATTATTATTATAACAAAGCCGCTAAATTATCTACGGGCGATTTAGTCTGCGTTTGGAATGATGATGTGGTGATGAATTCGTTTCATTGGGATTTACTTTTAAGAGGTGATTCCGAGCGTTGGCCTGAAAAAATGTGTTTTATGCCAATAGAGGTAAATATAGGGCTTCCACAATGGATTAATACACATACTACTAATTTCGGTGGATTTCCTATTGTGCGAAAATCTTGGTTAGATTTATTAGGTTATTTGGTTGCAGATTATAGGGTTGATAGTTATATCTTCAATGTTTGTTTAATTTCGCCATCTATACATTATGAGCAATGTCGTCTTTGTGTTACACACCACAATTGGGATGGTCCTAATGATAGGCCGTCTATTTCCATAAAAAATAATCCTGAAGAGTTTCTTATATATACTGGGGGTTATAAGCCCGTTGTAGAAAATGGAATTACTTATTATAATGTTTTGATGAAAGACCAAATGAAAATGGATGGTTATCTAAAAGAAAACTTCTAAATAAGTATTATATAGGTATTAAATAATCTAAGATTAGAGGAATGCTCATGGAAGATGGAGAAGAAGAAGATTATATGACAAAAGAATGGATATTGAGAAAATGGAATCAAGTTTCTAATCCAAAGTATAAAAAAATAATGGCTTCAAAATACAAATCAGAACAGTTCTCGGAGGAATAATATGCCATATATTCCTAAAGAAGAAAGAAAGGAATTAGATGAATTATCATCTGCATTGATAACACAACTTCGTAATGGTAATTTTAGAGGTAGGTTAAATTATTTTATATCTTCGGTAGCACAAGGATTAATTACTGCTAACGGTGTTTCTTATTCATTTGTAAATGATTTTATTGGTGTTTTAGAATGTGCTAAATTAGAATTGTATCGCAGGGTTGCATCTCCTTATGAAGATATTAAAATTGAAGAAAATGGTGATGTATTTTATAATGAAAAAATGCCTATTTCGGAATTGAAGAAAAAATATTCTAAAGATGAAGCAAACTTAAAAGATTTTGACCGAAACTTTGATAAAGGTAATCAGTAGAGAATTAAAATATGGAACAATATTGTGATGTTTGTGGTATGGAAATGAGTTGTAGAGTTGCAACTCCTAATGATGAATTATGCTGTCGTTGGGTTGTGATGAGATGAGAGCAAAAACAGTTACTCATGTTGAATATGAGGTTTTCAATGCTATTTTAGATTCTGATTTACTAGCAGAAGTGGTAAATGAATTAAAAATGGGCTTAGTCCCTGAAGGCGATGAAGTTGCTCAGAAAAGATTTGAAGAAGGTGTTAAGTCGGCTGCAAAATATATAGATAATCTTGCTGAAAGAAGAAAACATAGACTACCTCAAGAACATACCGACTTTATTAACAAGGAGTGAGAATGATGGAAAGCACAATTGTAGAATCAATCATGTCATTTATAGCCGTCTTTTCATTATCTTCTTGGCTTCCTCAAATTGCTCGTATGATTGAGAGAAAAAAAACTGATGATTTTAGTTTATGGACTACACTAATCCTATTATTTTGTAATGGTTCTTGGTGGTTTTATGCTATTTACATTAGTAGCATTAGTTTCTTTATTCAACAGACTTTAACCTTAACAATGTTATTAATATTTGGAGGAATCATTATTAAATATAGAACTACCCCTTTATTATTTTCAAAAAAAAGTAAGGTGATTGAATGATACCTAAAATACGCCACATACAGTTTCAAAAATATACTCTCGAAAAAGGAACAAGATATGTTAATTATTGCGGGTATGAATCACAAGGTAGTAATTGGAATGATGAATGGATGAGAGATGAAACATTATTTCTTGCATTACCATTTTGTAATAATTGTTTAAAGAGATTTAAAATGACAAAGGGAATTGATTATCAAGTATGGTTAGAAAATATTAAAAAAACTAAGGTAGAAAAACCTATGATGAAAATAATTAAAAAAGTAGTAAAAAGAAATTATTACGAAGAAATTAAAACATTAAGAAACTATCTTAATAATTAAATCAAATAATCGTGTTTAGGTGATGATATATGCTATTTAGCCTGATAGAATTAATTGTAATTGGGTTATTTTTGGTAATTTTTTATTTGAGTAAAAAAAAGATTTTTAGTGAAATCAATAGTATTAATTACCATAACATTATGATTACATATGTATTAAAAAAATATAGTGATAAGAGTATTCAAGAAATAGAAAATGAATACTTAGAGGACAAAATAACAGATAATGAATTTTTTTTAGAAGATGAAAATTTGGTAGATTATTTTGAAGATTTATTAATTGGTGATTTACACCGAATTCATGCTATGTATTGTAGAGGTATTTTTTTAATTCGTTACAATAATTTAGAAATTTTTAATGAAGGGGTTGAGTTGTCAGAATGGTTTATGGAATTTGGAAAAAATAACTTTCCCAACTATAATTTTTATATTGTAGGGGAGAATAATGATAATGAAATTACAACATTTTTGAATGGTAAAGATAAAATGATTTTACTAAATAATTTGACTTCTGATGAAATAATATTAAATGAAATATTTAAATAGGTTTAAATAGTAGTGAGTTAAATTGTAATTAATGTTGGATAAATCTAAAAAAAGATGTTCATATTGTAATATTGAATCAGATTTAGTTCTTATTGAAACCAATAGAGGTGAAAAGGGATTTTGCGGACCTGTTTGTGCAACACGATATGAAACAAGTATGTTTCAATTAGATGCAGAAATTAATCAAAACAATTTTGAAACGATTACAAGACCTGTTAGGGCGATAAGTAAGGAAATAATTGAATTAGAAAATTTAGTTGATGAACTTATAGAATTAGATTATTATACGACAATTACATCCAAAAGAAGAAAAAAAATGACATTAAAAAGAATCAGAAAATTATGTCAAAAGATGAAAACACAAATAGATACAATATCCTATGATAGCACATTTAAAGCCGAAGATGAAATAGAAACCACAGTTCAAGAAGTTATTGGACAATATCATTGGACACTATATAATCTAAAAAAAATGATTAATGTTGATGTGCAAGAAACTAGAAAATTTATAGATGAGATTTTAATAGTTTTAGAAAATGAATATCCTGAATTAAAGAAAGTTTTTAATACTTAGTTACATTAATTAAAAATATGGGTTATGATTGGCCGTTGATGGAAAATACTATTGAAATTGAAGAAAAAAAAGTAATGAGTGATTTCATACTGAATTCAGATAGATTTACAAATGGTAAAAAGGTCTTGGAATTTGAACAAAAATGGTCGGAATGGCAAGGTTGTAATCACTCAGTTTTTGTTAATTCAGGTTCGACAGCCAATATGTTATTATTATGGGCAATAAAGAATGAATATTTTAAAAAAAAGAAAATGGTAGTTTTAACTCCTGCTTGCACATGGGCTACTAATATATCAACGATGATACAATTTGGAATTGAATTTGTAGTGGGGGATAATGATTTATTTGATTTCGGAATATCCGAAAAATCCTTAATCGAAGCAAAAAATAATTTTGAGGAAATAAATGTTATTTTTGTAACTCATTTACTCGGCTCACCTACTAATGTAGAATTAATTAAAAAACATTTTCCAAAGGCTATAATAATAGAAGATTGTTGTGAATCTCATGGAGCAATATACCAAAATAATAAAGTAGGAAATTTAGGAATAGGTTCGACATTTAGTTTTTATTATGGACACCATATGACAACAATTGAGGGTGGAATGGTATGCACTAATGATGATAAATTATATAATATACTAAGAATGATGCGCTCACACGGAATGAGTAGAGAATCCTTAGATACAGAATATAAAAATAAATTAATCGAAAATAATCCTAAAATAGATTCTAAATTTTTATTCCCCTATTCAGGGTTTAATTTTAGAAATACAGAAATTAATGCAGTTTTGGGAATTGAACAATTAAAAAACTTAGATAATTATATCGAAATAAGAAAAAGAAATTTGAAAATTTTTGATGAAATACTCGAAAAAAATAATAACTTATTTATTAGATTTAACATAGAAGGAAATAGTGCAATGGTGTTACCATTCATTTGCAAAAGCCCACGAATTAAAAATCATCTCATGGATATTTTTGAAGAAAATAACATTGAGACTAGACCTTTTTTAATTGGTAACTTATTAAACCAACCATTTGTATCTGAGTTTGATGTAAAAAATACGATAACCGAGAATGCAGATTATTTGCATGATTGTGGATTTTACATTGGAAATAATCATAAGATAACTCCTACCATGCTTAAAAAATTAGAAAATATTATAAATTTAATATATGATGAAAAACATTGGAGGGGCATAGTATGAAATTAAATTACTTTTACCACTTTATTAACTCAACTTTGTCTAATGAAAGGTGTGTTGAAGTAGCATTAGCAAAAGAGTTTATTAAAAAGTTTCCTGTTTTTACAGAGGTTGGAGCAGTTTTACCTTATTATGGTAATCGAGGAAAAAAGGTTATTGATTGTTTTGATGAGTTAGGAGATGACGATAGAAGATTTAGTGAATGTGATATAAGAGGAGAAAATATAGTTAGTATCTCAACCCTAGAACATTTCGGAAATACTGAATATAACAATGAAAAAATTAACAATCTTGAAGGTTTAGCAGGGCTTCTACAAATCATTACTCAATCAGAAAATTATTTTATTACTATTCCATTAGGATTTAATTCTATTTTGGATAAACAAGTAGAGTTTATATTATCAGAATTAAACTGTTACGGTTTTAGAAGAGATGTTAATACTCCTTGGGAATGGGAAATGGTTTATCCAATTACAGAATCCCATTTTAGAGAAGATAATCTATACAATAAAGAAGGTTTTACGAAAAATAATAATTATTTCTATGGTGCTAATTTTATTCTTATCATTACTTCAGAAAAAATCGAAGAAAATATATCATTCATTCCATATGGTAGAACTGGCCTTAATGCAAAAAATGAGCCTGTAACCTACTATTAATGATAATCTTGGTAATAAGGTTTATTAAGTAATGTTAGTGAGGTCTAAATATGTTAGGTTATGCTTGTTTGAACGCCCAATTAAGAGAAGATAAAATTTTTACAAACAGAACTTTGCGTAAAGCAACTTTAGAGACTGAAGGTTATGAAAAAATATCCCAGTTAGTTATCCAAAATCTTAATGATTTATTAACTATATTTAAGTGGAATGAATCTAAAGAAATTAGATTTTATCGAGTTTCTTCTGAAATGTTTCCTTTTATGAGTCATCCTGAACTAGGTTATAACCTTACCGACCTTCCAAACTCCGAAAATATCTTAAAGTTATTAAAAGAAGCAGGAAATTATGCTACTAGGTATGGGCATAGAATAACGACTCATCCCGGTCCATTTAATGTATTGTGTAGTCCACATGAAAATGTAGTAGATAAAACTATTTTAGACCTAGAGGCTCATGCCGAAATATTTGATGCTATGGGTTTTTATCCCTCTCATTATAATAAGATAAATATTCATTTAGGGGGTGCTTATGGAGATAAGGAGGCGGCTTTGAAAAGATTTGTTAATAATATTGATTTATTATCTGAATCAGTCCTAAGAAGGCTAACTATTGAAAATGATGACCGAGGTAATCTATATTCAGTAGTAGATTTGTATGATGGCGTATATACAAAAACAGGAATTCCCATTGTTTTTGACTACCATCACCATAAATTCAATACAGGTGGTTTGACCGAGAAAGAGGCGGCAGAATTAGCCTACTCTACTTGGGATGTTAAGCCAGTATTTCATTATTCAGAATCCAAAACATTAGAATTAGGTGAAGATAAAGAAACACCTGCACATTCAGATTACATTTATAATTATATTAATTTACACAACCTTGATGTTGATATAATGATAGAGGCAAAACAAAAAGAAAAGGCTCTATTTAGATATATGGAAAAATACACAAGTATTCCACAATGATTATATAGGTCAAAAAGAAGTTTAAATTATGAATCATCAAGAGTATATTTCATTTATCAAAGAACAATGTGATAAAGAATATGAAATTGCTTCTTTAGCAAGGTCTAAGGGAATAGACCCTAAAAATTATGTTGAAATACCTCAAGCAGAAGATTTGGCTGACCGAACTCAAAAATTATTGGATTTTTTAAGGCCTCGTAATACCGCAGAACAAATAAGACAATTAAATGATATTCACGAAGGAAATCGTGAGATGGTAGCAATAGAAATCTCAAAAATTGTCGCCGCAGAATCTTATCTCTATGGTATTTTTGAAAAATGCCCTGAATGTAAAGGAAAAGGAATAGTTAAACAAGGTTGGAGGGAAAAGGAATGTCCTTCGTGCAAAGGTGCTACTACTAAATTTACTTGTGGGGAAAATAAGCCTTGGAAAGAAACTCTTAAGGAATTCGATGAAGTAGAAGATTTCGATAACCCCATAAAAATATCAATTTCTTGTTATCATGGAGTTTGTGCAGGTTTAGCGGTCTTAACTGAAGGAATCTTAGTTGCACCACTTGAAGGAGTAGTTTCTGCTACCATTATACAAAATGAAAATGGAACTAATTGTTTAAATGTGTCGTTTGCAGGTCCGATTAGGTCAGCAGGAGGAACAGGACAAGCACTTTCAGTATTAATTGCAGATATTTTAAGAAGAAGATTTAATCTTGCTAAAGCACTAATCACGGCAAGAGAGATTGAGAGGTATAAGGAAGAGGTTTCTATTTATGCTAGAGGATTACAATATAGACCATCGAACCCACAATTAGAAATAATTGCTAAAAATTGTCCAATATACCTTGATGGAGAAGGTGTGGGTAAAGAAGTGTCCGGTCAAAGAGATTTACCTAGAGTCAAAAGCAATAAAGTAAGAGAGGGGGCTGTATTAGTTATGTGCGAAGGTTTAGTTCTTAAAGCCCCCAAAATTTTAAAATATACGAATGCTCTCAAATTGGATGGGTGGGCTTGGTTAAGCGAATTTATTCAAGAAAATAAAGAACAATCCAAAGTTATTAAGCCGTCTTATAAGTTTGTAGATGATGTGCTTGCAGGAAGGCCTATTCTAGGGCTTCCTATGCAACAGGGTGGGATGAGACTAAGGTATGGAAGAAGTCGGCTTGGTGGGCTTGCTACGACCTCTATACACCCCGCTACAATGAGAGCCTTATCAGGCTTTTTAATTACAGGAACACAAATGAAATATGAAAGGCCGGGAAAAGCAACTGTTGTTACCCCTTGTGAGACAATTGATGGTCCTTATGTGGAATTTAAGGATGGGACCGCAAGGAGAATAATTAATGAGGAGGAATTACCAATCGGAATTCCTATTGATGCTGACTGGCCTATTAGAAGGGTTTGGGATTTGGGTGAATTATTAATTCCTGTTGGGGAGTTCATAGAAAATAACCACCCTATTATACCTTCACCATATGTATCTGAGTGGCATAAAAAAATTGTTAAAAAATATCCTAAAAACTTTTTAGAAGCACTTAATCAATCAAGGGAGAATAATATTCCTATGGCTCCTGAATATGTAGCACACTTTAGTTTAGTATCGGCTTCAGATATTAAAATTTTATTAGATAATATAAAAATTGACTTGTGTAATGGAGTGGCAACGATACCTGAAGAATATCTTGAGATAGCATATAAAATAAATGTCAATGTTGGCCTAAAAAATAATAATTATTTTCTTTATGGAGATAAAATTAGTGTTTTACTAAATGTTTATTCTAAAAATAAATTATTCAATGGAATGGTTGAAACTTATAAGGATGGTTTTGAATACATAAATAAGTTATGTGATTATGAAATTAAATGTAATGTAACATCATTTGTTGGTGGTAGGATGGGTAAGCCTGAAGGTGCTAAATTAAGAGAAATGAAACCTAAAATACATTCATTATTTCCAGTAGGACATGATGTAGGAAATCAAAGAAAAATATATGATGCTATCGTAAAGGAATCAAAAATAGATATAGGAATTAGGCATTGTGAAATTTGTGATAAGGAAACTATTTTTGGAGTTTGTTGTGGGGTCGATACCAGTTTTATTGAAACTAAATATAAAAAACACGATATAAAATCATTATGGGATGATGCTAAAATTAAATTAGATACTTATGTCAATGAACCAATTAAAGGGGTCAAGGGAATGATTTCTTCAGAATTAATTCCTGAAAATTTAGGAAAGGGATTTATTAGATATAAAAATAATTTGAGTGTATTTCGGGATGGGACTACTAGATTTGATATGGTGGACATTTCAATGACTCATTTTAAACCAAGTGAAATTGGACTATCCTTAGAAAAAGCGAAAAAATTAGGTTATGATGTAAATTCCGTTGATGAAGTCGTTGAACTAAAAATTCAGGATATAGTATTATCTTTACAATTAGCCGAACAACTATTAGATACAACAAAATATATAGATGAAATGTTAGTTAAGTTGTATGATATGAAACCATTCTATAATTGTGAGACTGTTGAAGATTTATTCGGGCAATTAATGATGGGTTTAGCCCCCCATACATCAGGAGCAATATTGTGTAGAATAATTGGACTTTCAGATATTAAAGGTCATTACGGACACCCATTTTTTCATGCTGCAAAAAGAAGGAATTGTGATGGAGATATTGATTGCGTAATGTTTTTATTAGATGGCCTGATTAATTTCAGTAAAGATTTTCTTTCAACATTTAGGGGTGGGCAGATGGATGCCCCATTAATTTTAACAACTAGTATAAATCCTTCCGAAATAGATAAAGAAGCATTGAATCTTGATATTGGGTGGGAATATCCTGTCAATTTTTATGAATGGAGTCAAGAAACTCCCTTACCTAAAGATGCTAGTAAGCATGGGGTTTTAACTGTGAATGATGTGTTAGGAGGTGAAAAACAATATGAGGGTTTTGGTTATACGCATGAAACTATTGATTGTAATTCAGGTCCTAGAGATAATCCTTACAACACATTAGATTCTATGCGAATGAAAACTATGGTGCAATTCGCTTTAGGAACAACTCTAACTTCAGTTGATAATAACGACCAAGCGAGTAGAGTAATTAATA
>Ga0209337_1000206_pt1 | contig 46761 bp, 37 predicted proteins | sample LinPmetageLP53_FD_184044 | JGI IMG/M metagenome (GOLD analysis project Ga0209337, IMG submission 184044) | Marine viral communities from the Pacific Ocean - LP-53 (SPAdes) (version 2) | ecosystem: Environmental > Aquatic > Marine > Oceanic | place: Pacific Ocean | collected 2010-02-08
AGCCTAAGAATTGGGATAAGCTATCTAAAGCAGATAGACAAAATTGGGGAGAATCAATAGTAAAAGATTATAGGTATCTATCAAGCCCTAATGAAATGCACGCAAGGATAAATGAAATTAGATATGGGTATTATTATAGTCCTGGTGAAAAAATAACAACAAAAGAAGCAGCTATGATATTAGAAGATATTAAGCTTGGTAAAACCGAAATAGATCGTAACTGGGCAAAACTATTTAAAACTCCTGATGCTTTGAAAAAGATGATGAATACTGCTCCAGCAGTTGGCGCTGTTGCTGCAACAACATTACAAGAATGAGAAAACTAGACGAAGACTTAGGTAAGATATACCATAAAGGAGATTTCTATTATCTTGAAAAGATATTTGAAGATTTAGGAGAACTTATTAGTGAAGAAAAAGAAATAAAAACAAGGGCAAAAAGACACGGATTTAAAATTATTAAAACTAACTGGGAAATGCAAAAGAATCCTTATTATTATATTCAAACTATAATGAATGATTCTAATGATAGTTATGTAGATGAATTAAGATACGTGTTTAAGGTAAAACTTAAATATACAAAGTAATGTACTTACTCAAGCTAAACAGGAAGGGCGACATATTTAAAGATGATGACGGGGTTACTGGAATACCAGAATTTCTTACACTCATTAAGAAAGAAAAATTCGGGCCTACGGCCCTCAAGTGGGTTGCCCTAGTCTACGACTATGAAAGCCCATACAGGCATTATAGTGAAAGCGAAAGAGTTAAAGCTGTATCTAAAGATTTATACGATACTTATAATTGGAAAGGATCTAAAGATGCTACTTTAAAGGTTGCTTGTGATAAGTATTCTGAGTTACAATTTGATCCATTAGATGAACAGCTTATAGCATTTAACAATAAGATTAATCAATTTACTGCTCTTATTGATGGTATGCATCTTGATGAAGAAAATGCAGAGTTATTACAAAAACTGATGATAGGAGTGGAAAAGATATTAAAGACAAGACAATCATTATTAGACGCTATAGATAGAAGAGGAGAAAGACAAAAGATAGCTGGTGATAAAGGTTTATCATTTTTAGAAAGAAGAAAAGAAATTAAAGAAATGTAATTATGAAAAAAGGTTTATATGCAAACATTCACGCTAAAAGAAAACGTGGAGAAAAAATGAGAAGTAAAGGTGATGCAGGCGCTCCGTCTGATCAAAACTTTAAAGATGCAGCCAAAACGGCAAAAGCTAATAAAGGCATGAAGTATTATAAAGGAGGAAGACTAAGGCCTCAAAAAGATTAATGGCAGAAAAGAAAAATAAATATGAGCTGCAATATCTTTATAATTCTTATAAAAAATATTATAAAAGAGCAGATTTAGATAAAGCTAATAAGTATAATGATATGGCATTACAGATGCATGGTGCAGATTTAAGAGAAAGGTATCATGCAAAGTTAGCGAAAAAAGAAGAAAACTCTGGCATGTTTGGATTAGGTAAATCTAAAAGATTAAAGTATGGGTAAGATTAAGTTTGATCCACAAAGATATCGTCCTGTACCTAATGTTGGTCATCCAGATTTAAATCCAGATTCTGTTGCTTATCAAGAGTATTGGACTAAAGAAACTGATAGATGTCTTAATGGTTTTAAACCTAAAGGTATGAAGCATATATCTGGTAAATATTATTTTTATCTAAATTACTATATGATACTTGGTAATGATGGAACTACAGGTAATCGTAAGACTTTGATACACCCTTGGTATAGAGCTATGGATCATGAGTATTTTGATACTATAGAATTATGTAAGGAAGAGGGTAAGGGTATGATTGTTATTAAAGCAAGGGATAAAGGGTTCTCATATATGAACTCTGGCGCTGTAGCACATGAATATACATTCTTTCCTTTTAATGATGTAGGTGTAGCGGCAGGATTACAGGTTACAGCTGATGCATTCTTTGATAAAACTAGAAAAGGACTTAATGGTATACATCCTAACTTTAAACACTCTGTGCTTAAGGATACTGATGGTATAATGAGGTCTGGATATAAACAAAAAAATAAAGATGGCAAGTGGGAGATAGGTGGTTATCAGTCTAATATCATATGTAGAACAATGGATAATCCAGAAGTATTTAAAGGAGAGAGGGTTTCACTTATGATATTTGAAGAAGCTGGAGAGTTTAAGAAACTTAAGAATGCTTATATGTCATCTAAAGCTTGCTTTATGGATGGGGATATACAATTTGGTGTTCCTATTGTAGGTGGTACTGGTGGTGATATATCTAAGGCATCTAAAGATTTTATGGATATGTATTACAGTCATGATGCTTATAACTTAATACCTATGTTTATTCCAGCATCAAAAGCATATTATGGATTCTTTGATATAAATACAGGAAAAGAAGACGAAATAGGAGCAAGAGAAAAGCTTATAGAAGACAGGGAAGATATACAGAAGTCTGGAGACAACGAAGCTTATAACTTACATATACAAAATTACCCTTTAACTGTAGAAGAGGCGTTCTTAAATACACACTCTTCAAGATTTGATATTGCTTTATTAAACGCACAAAGATCTAGAATATTGTCTAGTAAAGATAATAGAAGTCAAATACAAAAAGGATACTTAGATTGGCAGCTAGGAGAAGGAGATCCTACAGTAACATGGAGGCCAAATCCTAATGGTCCTTATAAAATATTAGTTCATCCCGAGCCAGAATATAAGAATTTAGATATAGGAGGAATAGATAGTTATGATCAAGATCAAGCTGGAGCATCAGATTCTTTGGGTAGTGCGATAATTTATCGTAGATTTGCAAATACTAATATGTCAAGCGATTACGTGGTTGCTGAGTACACAGATCGTCCTAAGAAGAAAGAAGATTTTTGGGATGGTTGTTTAAAACTTGCAGTATATTACAACTCAAAAATGTTAGTAGAATATACAAAGATAGGTATTCTAGATTACTTTAAGCGAATGAATGCTTTAAAGTATTTAAAAGAAAAACCAGAGTCTGCACATAACCCTGGAACAAAAACTAGAAACAGATATGGTGTGCATATGAATAAACAAGTAAAAGCTCTATTGGAAGATTTAATAGATGACTACTTAAGAGAGAGCGTACAAGATATATGGTTTTTAGATTTGATAGATGAGCTTGCTAATTATGGATTACAAAATACTGACCGTGCTATGGCGTTTGGTCTTTGCTTAATTCATAATATAGATAATTATAGGATTCAAGCTAGCGCAAAAGAAGAAGAAGTAAAAGATATAGGTTTCAAATATTATAAAATGGGATACAATGGTGTGCCAACACAAATAAATTAAGATTATGGAAAATAGATACAAATCAATGCCTTCAATGGTGGTTTCAGAAAAAGAAAAAACAAAAGACTGGTGTAGGCAAGTTTTAAATGCCATAACAAGCTATATGGGATCAGAAGGTGGTGAGCATTATGCTTCAAGGGCTAAAGATATTAGAAACTACCAAATATATAATGGTGTATTAAGTCAAGGAGATTATAAATATATAACAGAGCAGTATGGACTTACTTACCCAGCTAGATTAGTTAACTATCCTATTATAACTCCTAAAATTGATTTATTAATTGGTGAAGAATTAAGAAGGCCTATTGATATGAAGGTTACTACAGTTAATAAGAATGCTGTTATTAGAAAGCATGATCATAAAGTTGGATTAATGATGAGAGATCTTTTGTCAGAATTTCATGGTGAAATGAAAGAAAAAATGAATATTGATATATTAGGCGAGGGAGATACTATTCCAATTCCAGAAGACATAGATACTTATATGAAATATAATTATCGTGAGATGGTAGAAGAAACAGCTCAAGATGGATTAGAGTATATAACAAACAGATATAATATTAAAGATGTTTTTAAAGAAGGATTTAGAGACTTACTTATAACTGGTAAAGAATTTTATAAAGTCAATATACAAAATGGAGATCCTTACGCAAGAAGAGTAGATCCTAGAAATATAGTATTTGATGATTCTTTTCATTCAGATTATTTAGATGAAGCTACTTGGGTGGGTGAAGAAAGATGGTTGTCTATTAATGAAATTAATGATGAATATAAAAATGACTTATCTACAGATGACTTATTAGAGCTTGATAAAATGAGAAATCTATATTTAGGTGGAGACTTAAATAATTATAATAGTAGCTTTGAATGGGTAGATGTTGCTCATGGTAGAGAAGCAAGAATACGTGTAGTTAGTGCTGAATGGAAATCGCTTCGTGCTATTAAATTCAAACTATCTGATAATAAATATGATCCATCAAGACCATTTAGAAAAATGGTAAAAGACACATACAAAAAAAGAAAAGGAGAAAAGATTGAAACTAAATGGGTGGATGATGTTTGGGAAGCTACTCTAATAGGTGGTAAAATTTTAACTAATGCAAACAGAAGAGATAATCAAATTAGAAGCATAGATGATCCAGGTAAAACTCCATTGTCTTATACTGGATGTATAAAAGGTAATACTACTGGTGCTACAGCATCTCTTGTAGATTTACTTGATAATATACAAATGCTTTATAATATTGTTGTTTATCAAATAGAGCTTGCTATGGCTCGTTCAGGTGGTAAAGCTGTAGTGTATGATACATCACAATTGCCTACTAATTTAGGTATGGATATACAGCAGGTTTTATACCACTTAAAAACAGATGGTATTATTCCAATAAATTCTAAAGATGAAGGTAATCAAATGAGTACTTTTAATCAGTTTCAACAAATTGATTTTACATTATCACAATCTGTACAGCAACTTATTAATCTAAAAGTAATGTTAGAAGAAATGGCTGGAAATATTTCTGGAGTTACTAGACAAAGAGAAGGAGCTGTAGGTGAATATGAGTATGTAGGTAATGTTCAAAGAAGTGTAGTACAATCTGCTACTATTACAGAAAGTTGGTTTTATTCTCATGGAGAATGTAAGCAAAGAGTTCTAGAAAGATTATGTAATTTAATGAAAGTTGCTTGGGCTGGTGGTAAGAAAGCTGGGATGATATTAGGAGATGGGGCTTATAAATTTTTAAATATTATGCCAGATATTGCATTGCAAGATTTTGGTGTTTATGTAGGTGATAGCGGTAAAGATGATTCTATGAAGCAAGTAGTACAACAATTATCTCAAGCTGCATTACAATCAGGTACTATTGACATGCTAGGTGTTATTAAAGTTTTAAGAGCTGACACAATGACTGAAGCTGAAAAAGTATTAGAGCAAGCTATGACTGAAATGCAGAAACAGCAACAACAAACTATGCAAGAGCAAGCTCAGATGCAACAAGCTGCTGCTGAACAAGAGCAAGCTAAGTTTCAAGCTGAAGCACAACTTAAACAAATGGATAATGAAGCTAAACTACAAGTTGCTCAAATTGCTGCAGAATCTAGACTTGAAGTTGCTAAGATACAGGCTGATGTAGATAGAGATTTACATGATACTAAAGAAAGAAATGAAATGGATAAAAAAGCAGCTGATTATTATATTGAAAGAAAAAATAGAGAATCTGAATTAGATAGAGAAGATGAAAAAGAAGGACAGGAGAGGTCTAGAACATCTGGATCAACTACAAGTTCTGATAGTCTGAAAAAAGCAGCACAGAAAATATAATAAATATTTTGTATATTTGCAAACTGGGAGTATTAACTAAATTAAAATAAAATGGCAGAAGAATCAAAATTAGTAGAAGAGGTTGTGGAAAGCAGTGAATCTACAGCAACTGAAGGGGTTGAGAATAAATTTAATCCTTTAGCGTTTACAGAAGATGTTTATAATGAAGAAGAAACAAAAGAAGTAGAAGGAACAAAAGAAGTAGAAGGAACAAAAGATACGGAAGAAGTTGAGTCTACAGATGAAGAAGCTACAGATGATAAATGGGCTTGGGATTCTAAAACAGAAGATAAAGAAGAGGAAAAAGAGGAAGAGTATAATTGGGAAGGAACTGAAGAATCAACGGAAGAAACTCCTACTGCTCAAGAATCTTTAAATTGGGCTAAGGTTGGTGAAGAACTTGGAATTGAAATAGAATCTAAAGATCAATTTGTTCAAGCGCTAAATTCTTTACAGCAACAAGCGCAACAACCAAAAGCTACAACTAATGATCAAGCGTCAGAGCTTAGATCTTATTTAAATTTTTCAGATAGAGATTTAGTTGCTGAAGAATTAAAAGCTGATGGTATTGAGGATTCAGAAATTGAAGAGTCTTTAGATAAGTTAGAGGATTCTGGAATGATGAAAATGAAAGCTAAAAGTATTAGAAGAGTTATTAATAATGCTATTGATCAACAAACAACTCAAGCTAAACAACAAGCTCAACAAGCAACACAACAAAGGAAACAACAAGCAGAGAACGCAAAGAAAGAATTAAAGACACAGATCAAAGACATGAATGAATTCATGGGTGGGAAAGTAACAAAAAAACAGAAAGAAGAAGTCTATAGATATGCTACAGGCGATATGATGAATGAAATATACAAAGATCATGCCAATGTTGCTGATGTTGCTATGTTCATGTTATATCGTAAGCAGATTGAAAAGATTCTTCGTTCTCAAGGATTGGAAGACGGCAAAGCCGCTGTTATGGACAGTATAGTTTCTCCAAACCTTAACACTGGAAAAAGCAAATCTAACTTCAAGGTGAAGTCAGGCGAGTTTGATCCGAAAGCGTTCATGAGCGAGTAGGTCTATAGAAGTAAGACAATGTCTGCTTAAGGTTGAAAGTTAATTGAGCAAAATAATAATAATGTTTAATTAATTTAAAAAAAATTTAAAAAATGGCTTCAATTTATACTGGTACTTACGGAAGTAGTACCACTGCCGAGAATGCCTTGAATACTGCACTTATGCAATACCCAGAGATCGCAAGAACTCTAGTAAAGCAGTATCCTCGTTATTCTGCGACTTATTTGTTAGAGCGTACAGGTCGCTACGCTAAAGAACAAGTTTTAGGAGATAATTCATTTGAATGGAAAGTGTTAGGTAGATACAATGCTCCTACTTACATGACAGGACATTTCTCTACAGGCGGTGCTACATTTACAGCAGCTGCTTCTGTTACTACAACAACAGGAACTGCTATTGATGATGCAGATGCTGATGGTGATGCGTTCTATTTAATTTGTGATGGCACAACTGCTGGAAGAACTGGTAATTTCCTTAACAAATGGGATATGGTTCGTTTTCAATCAGGAGCTACTGCTGTTGTAATTGAAGATGCTATCGCTAATAATTCTTCATCTGGTGCTGCAACTGATTATATCATTAAGTTTGAAATTATAGATGGTGCAAATAATCCTCTACAAACTGCTGATATCACTGATGAAGCTATCGTTGCTTCTATTGGTTCTGCATTCCCTAATGGGTCTGATGGTGCTGATGTAGGTGAAAATAATGTATTACCTTCTACACATAGAAACTACTTAACTACAATGCGTAAGAAGACTTCTATTACTGGTAAAGGTCTTACTGATGTAACTTGGATTGAGAACAATGGTTCAAAGTTATGGTACTTTACACAAGAGCAAATGATGATGGATGAGTTTATGTACCAACAAGAATTACAAAGATGGTATGGAAGAACTTCTATTACTAACGCTGTAGGTTCTTATGCTACTGCTCCAACTGCAAGTACTCTTGGTACTTCTGGTACACAAGCTACTTCAATGGTAACTGGTGATGGTTTACTAGCTCAAATTGATTCTTCTAATCAAGCTTCTTATTCATTAGGAACTTTAACTGAAGATATCATTACTGAGTTTATTGCTAAATTATCATTAAATGCTACTTCTGCTGAAGGTAACGAGTGGGTTGTATTTACTGGTACTGAAGGAAGACTTGCTTTTCATAGAGCTATGAAAGATATGATTGTTGCTCCAGCTGGTGCAATGACTGGTGGTTCTATGTCAGGAGTTAAAGGTGATGTAGCACTTGGTGCAAACTTTACTTCTTACTATGCTTTAGGAAACAAAATAACAATGGCTTACTGTCCTGCGTTTGATGATCCTAATTTACACTCTTCTGCTGGTGGAACCAATTCATTTGGTGACAACAGATTAAAAGAGTCTGCTAAGATGGTATTTCTAGATTTCGGAAAAACTTCTGGTATTTCTAACATTGAGTTAGTTACTAAAGGTGCTGAAGGAATCAATAGAAGTATGATCAAGAAATATGTAGCTGGAATGGTGAACCCTTATGACCAAAAATCAATGTTGGCTGCTAACGCTGATGACAAATTTGAATGCCACGTGCTTTCAGAGTCTGGAATCGTTGTTAGAAACCCATTGTCTTGTGGTGTATTAAGTGCATCTTAATTATTAACCTTTAAAAATTAGAAAATATGAGAAGTGTATTATATATAGCTAAAGATGCTGATGAGGCTGTAGCAATTCCAACTGATAATGTTCGTTTAATTCATCCTGAAAGTGCAACTGTTGTTGCAGTTTATTTTTCAGGAACAACTGGAGCGGCAGGATCTTTAAATTTAACTGTAACTAGTGGTCAAGCTTATAATGTTATAAGAGCAATAGCTAAAGCATTAGTTGGAGGTAAAGGAGTTGTAACAATTGCTGACGATATAGCTGGTGCTTATTGTCATTCTGGCATAGAAGCTGTTGCAGCTGTAACTATTAGTGCGTAACAACAATTAACTGGTATTTGTGAATAGATAGCCTATGCGCATGAATACCTCAATAAATAACTTGGTAGAGGGGGGTAAAAAATAAAAACCCCCCAATACTACAAAATAAATAATAAAATGGCTTTAAAATTTAGTTTTAATAAATTAAGAACTTCAGTAGCAGGTTTTCTTACAGGTTTAGATGCTGCTGGAACTTCACTTACAGGTGGAGAAGAATCAATATTTGTACCAAAAATGAGATTAGCAAAAAGAATCGTAGATTGGAGTGCGGCTCTAGCTTTGACTCCTGCTGATAGTGGTTCTTGGATAGTAGCTTCAGATGCTACTGCTGGTGTGTTAACTTTACCAGATGCTGCAGCTAATGCTGGAGTATGCTATGAAATTTTCATACAAAAAGCACAAACAGGTAATACTCATATCTTAGCTACAGCTGGAGATTACTTTGAAGGTGCTGTACTTATGTCTGATGCAGATACTGCTACAGAGAATATGGCTCTTTGGGTAGCTAATACTGCAGAAGATGATGCTATTAATTTAGACTCTGATGCAAAAGGTAGACTAGCTGGAGGATATATTATGTTAGTTTGCGATGGCACTAAATGGCACGTACAAGGTAGATTAAATGGTACTGGTACTATTGCTACTCCGTTCCATACTGCTGAATCGTAAAATTAAGTATGTAAATTTGAGTTTCGGGGGAGCTTCGGTTCCCCCAAAATTCTTATCTTTGTAAGATGAAAACAAGATTAGTAGTAAGGGATGGGAAGGTAATAGAGTTAAAAGAAGGAGAAGAACTAAGCAAACTAAAAGAAACACGTTTCCATATAGGAGGTAAATCTGGTTTTAAATGGCTAAAAAAGTCACCCAGTAAAGCATGGATTTCAGGAGACAAAATTTATAAAAGAAAACAAGATAGAAGATTATCTTAATAACAGGGAGTATTAACTAAAACATAAAAAAATGAGACATGTAGTAATGATTCAAGCAAACGATGTAGCAAAGTTTAATTACTGTAAATTCGGTAATTACAAAAGCACAAAAGGAAAAAACATAGTTCTAATTGATCCTAATGGGGATGTTGTTAGTGGCTATGAAATGCATCAACCAATAGTATCTTTAGATATTAATGATGAAGATGATAGAAGAATATATGAGTTCTTAAAAGATCATCCATTAATTAAAGGTAAGTTTACTATTAATGATATGAGAGCAACAGAAGAAAAGAACGCAGAATTATCTTTATTAAAAGCAGAAGCTATTACAACTGCTTCAGCAATTGAAGATAGAGATTTAAAAGACTTTGCTATGCTTATGGGTATTAGTACAGACTTAGATGATAAATTAATTAAAGCTAAGATTATTCAATTCTCTAATGATAATCCTACTAAATTTTTAGAAACAGCTGGTGATGCTGATAAAATGCATCGTGTATTTTTAAAGAAAGCATTAGCTAAAAAAGCTTTAACTAAGGTTAATGGAGTGTGGAAACATAATTCAATGAGTATTGGTCTAACAGATGACGCTGCTATTGTTTGGTTAAAGGACAATGGAGACATGTACGCTATCTTAAAGAATCAAGTTAGGGGTAACGCTCCAGTTCAAAAAGAAGAGCCTGTAGTAGCCGCTGTAGCAAATGATAACATTATGTCTGCTTCAACAATTAACTCTTTAGAAAATGATGCTAAAGAAAAAGGATGGTTTACTAAAAATAAAAAATAAGTAATAGATGATTTTAAATGAGGCCTATGATTATATGGATTTGCTTTTAGATAAAGCAGATCAACCTTATTTTACAACAGAAGAAAAAAATAAATTTTTAAATTTAGCTATATCAGATTTTATTAATTTTCATTATCAAAAAATGACTGCTGATGAGGATTCAAGAAGAGCAATATCTGGCTGTATAGATTGGAACGGTTTTAACTTAACTGATGATGAAATAATTAATGGATCTTTTCTATATCCTGATCCTGCAGTAAATCCGACAGCTAATAGATATTATCCTGCTTTATCGCGAAAGTATATTGACACTTTTTCTTCAACAAGTGACACAAGAGGATATTTTAAATATGGAGCTCAATATGTATTACCAAAGCAACATCTATATGTATTATCTGTAGCTGTAAAATTTTATAATAAAGATGAAGTTCTAGATCCTGTTACAGGACTTGCATTACCAGGAGTAGTTGAAACTGATGTAGTTTCTTCTCCAAATATTTCTTTAAAAAATGTTTCTACAAGAGATTATTATGAGAGTGCTTATAGTAACGATCCTTTTAATAAACCTAATGAAGATAATCCACAATGGATGTATATAGAAAATAGATTAGTTATTTCTAATTCTGCTGCAATAAGATACGTTAATACGCAAATAGTATTATTGCCAACAGTAGAACAGGCATTTTCAGAAGAAACATATGATAATTCAACTGCACCAGCTTCGTTAACTTTTTCAGAACATTATCAAAAACAAATAATACAATTAGCTGTAGAGAAAATGACACAAGTTGATATAGGTTTAATGACACCTCCATCATAATAATGACATTTGAAGAGAGTTCTTTTGCTCCCTGCGTCAAGAATAGGCTGATACTAGAAATAGTTGATGCCTATTTTTGTTTTATAGAAAAAATTTAACTAATTTTGTAAATACCTAAACTACGCCTAATGATTACATTAAACGAAATAGCTTATAATATTAAAAACATTACGTATGGAGGTAGTAATACTACAGAAAATACTATACCTTTAAGGCAAATAAAACATTGGATACACTATCATAGAGCAAAGCTTATTGCTGATAATATTGATAAAGGTATTACAAATGACCAGTCTTTATTTCAACCTATGGCTATAACAGCTAGAAATTCAACCATTGGTGCTATTAGAGATTTTTATGCCGATTGGGATGCTTATGATATAAATTCTAGTTTACCAGAACCTGTAATATCTGGAGAAATGTTATTAAATATGCCTAAAACTGGTAGTGGAAAAAAATTAAATGGAGAGTGGTTATCTGTATCAAGTTTGACTGGAGACAACGATGGAAATCAACAAGGATGGTATGATGGTCAGTCTAGAAGCTTTTATGGAGATGAAATAGTTTCTTCTCAAGTGAGGGGTGATTTTAGAAACTTTGGATCACATAGTTTTTGGACACCAAGACCACTTCAATTAAAAAATGATCAAGGAATTAAAGATGTAAGTCTTGAAAGATATGTATATTTTGCTGATGATCCTGGAACAGATAATAACGAACAGTCAGGATCTTATGCAAGAAAAAATATAAAGCTATACCGAAAAGAATATAATAATTTTGATGACTATAATAAATTTACAGATAAAAGACAACCTTATTATATACAAACAACGTCAAGAATAGATAGAGATGATGGTTATGGACATCATAATTATATATCTTTTAGAAATTTGCAAGTATCTCCTAATTATCATGGAGGACTAAGCACTCCTGGAGATAAAAAAATATTTTGGAAATATAGAGCAACTTCACGGATGATATTAGAAAATCCTACAGAAATTGATATGATGTATGGATGGTGGTGGGAAACTGAAACTAAATGGGATGATTCTAGTACTCCTTATCCTATACCTTTGGAGTATGTTAGTGATTTAATACAAAGAGTCTTACAGCTAGAAGTACAAGCAGAATTAAAAACAATACCAGATATAATAACTGATGGTGTAGATGATTTAATAAAAAAGAAAATGGGAGGTGGGTCACACGTACAAAAATAAATATATAGCAATAAGAGATGTTTACAAAAGTATAAGAAAAACTTTTGATAAATATTTTCTTTTTTGTAAAATAAGAAAACGTAAAGTATATAAAACTGTTGATTACGGAATATATTATAGTATAATAAGAAGATTTTTTGAAATTCTTATAAGAGATGTTGTTGAAAGAAATCGTCAGGTGTATTTACCAGCTCGCATGGGGCATATTTACTTAGATGAAAAACCTCATAAAAGAGCATTTCACATAAGAGTTGATAATGATGCTACAAAAGAACAAGGGAAAACAGTTTTTTGTAAAGTTCCTATTTTAGATGATTATTATAAAAAATTAATTTGGATAAGACCTCCAAAATATAGAAATTGTAAAATAATGCCTTTAAGGTATTTAAAAGAAATAATAAATAAAAATTAAGAAATTATGGCGGATACTGACTTAAATGCAGGCATATTAACAGTAACAATAACAGAAGCTTTGTCTGTTGGACATGATACAGGTACTTCAGATGCAAGAGATTTTGCTCAAGTATCTACACATGCCTATACAGGTATTCTAAACTCATCTAAAAGAATTGTAAAATTAGCAAACACAAACTTAACTGAAGTAGCTACTTTTGCAGCTACAACTGCGGATGGCGCTTTTGTAAGGGCTGACGTAAGATATATTAGAGTGACTAATTTAGATGGCACAACTGCATTACAAGTTGGTTTAGATGACGAAGATTCTGATGCCGCTTACACATCTGTTGCCGCAAATAGTAGCATTATGTATACAGGAACAACTGTAGAAGGTGGTAATGGTGGTTCAACATTAGATAATGCAACAGCGCTAAAAGTAAAAGGTGTTGCTGATCATCAATTAGAAGTGTTTATTGCTTCTGTATAAAATAATATATTATGCATATACATATAGATAGAGTTTTTACAACTGTAGCTAGGAATTTAGGATTAAAAGATTTTTCTAGATATACAGATAACTGGATAGAGTGGTCTTATGAAGCTGAGAAGCTTATAGGTAGTAAAGACACGTTTGTTCAAAAAGAAGCTACATATGATGCTTCTGGTGCTCAGGCAACAGGAACAATAACATTTGCAGCTAATCCAACATCTGGAGATTCTATTACATTAAATGGTGTAAAATTATATTTTAGAAACTTTACAGATCTTGGTCAATCTAGATCTCCTAATGAAATTATGATAGGAGCTGCATTATCAGATACACTAGACAATACAACAGCTGTTTACGGTTTAATTCAAAGTTTAAAAGGAGGAACAGCAGCTGGTGGCGCTTCAGGAAGATATATGAATTCAGCAATATATAATTACCCAGAAGCTTTAAATGTTGCAGATTACAGTATAAACACTACAACAGGAGTTTTAACCATAACAATAAAAGAAATAGGGCCAAAAGGAAATGAATATACATTAGCATCAGACAATGCAAATGCTAAAGTTAATGGATTAAATTTAACTGGAGGAAAGGGAATGTATAGAAATCAACAAATTACTTTACCCGAAAATAATATTAAATTACTAGCAGTTAGAGTAGGTACAGATGATTCAGATCATGAGCACAAAGAGTTAAGAAAGACTGGAGCAGTTCATAGAGGAAGGGTTGGTAAAACTAGTGACGACTCTCAGCAAAGGGCATTTAGATATTACGTAGATGGTAATAGATTAAATATACAGCATGATGACTTAGATGAAATTACTATTGTTTATTTAGCTTATCCTGTAGATTTAAGAGGTTGGCCTAAAATTAAAGAAGGTCATGAAACGGCAGTTGCGCAATACATAATGTGGCAAATGAAGTTAATAGAATTTTATAATGGTAAATTACCTCAGTATATAACTAAAGAATTAGAAAAAAGATGGTATTTCTTATGTGGTAAAACTAGAGGTGATGATGGTATGCCAACTTCAGAAGAATTAAAACAAATAGGTAATATGTGGAATACATTAGTTCCTATAACAAATGACGGAAATAGTTTAACAAACCACTAGAATGGCTAAAAAAAACCAAAGTCAAGGCAATAACAAAGCACAAAAAGGTACTTCAAAACCAGAAAGTTTTACTCATGGAATGATTAGTGATCTTGATCCTCATTTTCAATTAGAGGGAAGTTACACTGATGCTCAAAACATTAGATTAACTAATTCAACAGGAGATACATTTACAGTAGAAAACATAGAAGGTAATAGTTTATTTGTTGATTTAGCAACATTTCATATAGACACAATAGATGATCAATATCAAACAAATGCTTCATATCCAACATTTTATGATAGAGGGCCAACTAATGATCTTAGTTTATTAACTAACTTAGAATTATCTAACAGATGCTCTATTGTAGGTCACGTTTCTTATGCTAGTCGGATGTTATTAATGATAGTTGGTAGATTTGAATGGAATAGAGGTTATGGTGTTCCTTTTGCTGAAGAAAAAAATAGAACTATATTTTTAATGGTTGATTTTAATCATGAGTTTAGAGTTCAAAAAGTTACAGATTTAAGGGTTTGTTATGAGGCACTAGGACAGAGTAATGGTCAATATCCAGACTTAAACATGGATTTAGATACTCCTGTTAGAATAGAACACATTGTTGAAAATGAAAGTATTTCTAGAATATACTGGACAGATAATAAAAATCAATTAAGAACATTAAATATAAATCAACCAAGATTAGATCTATTAGAAATAAGCTCTTTAGATATAAGCCCTTTAATGAATCCATCACAAGCTGTTCTTGGCACTACTTTGAATGGCTCGTTACCTGTAGGTGTTTATCAGTATTGTTATAAATATATTTCAGAAAATGGTGGAGAGTCAACTTTCTCTCCTTTAAGTAATATGTATCATGTTTCAGATCAAGCATTTGGTACTTCTACATTATATGGTGGTGGTCCACAAGGAAACTTAGGAACACAAGGATTTCAAATTGAAGTAAATGATATAGATCAAACTTTTGAATATATTGAATTATATGGATTACTTTATGAGGAGCAAAACAACGCACCAAGAGTTTGTGTTATTACAAGAAATAGAATTTCTGGTACAAAATCAATTTTTCAACATGTAGTATGGAACAATGAAATAGAAAATGGCTTAGAAGAAATATTAATAGAATCAAATACATTTGATGTTTGTAAAGATATTGCAATTAAAGATAATATTTTATTTGCTGCTAATCTAAGACAAAAAAGAAATTTTATTTCTGAGAAAGAGTGGAATGTAAAAATAATGAGATGGGTAATTAAAGAATCTGATAGTGGCCCAAGTAAAAGATTTTTAAGCGCAATGCTAACAACAAATGATCGTGAAGTTAAGCATTATAAAGGTACAGCATCAGCTCCCGTAGAAATTGGTAGTACTGGCACTGGATCTGATTATGGAAGCGAAATAGATATTAATACTGATTGGTGTGGATATGGTCAGTTATTAGGAAGTGAAAATTCAGCAGCTAATCCATCTGCTTATCCATCAACTGGACATTCATATCTTGATTATGACGGGAATTTAAATAATCCTATGTGGACAACATGTGTTGCCAATCAAAGACATGGGTCAGGAGGGTCTGATGGTAGAGTTAAACATAAATTTGAATATAGATATCTAGCTGATAGAATGACATTAGGAGGTGAGAGTTTTGAGTATTCAACAAATGGTTTGGGTGGTTGTCGTGTTACATTTGGTATAGAGGAAAAAGTTGCAGATCAATCACAAAATGCTTGGAACTCTCCCTTTATATCTTCAACTAGTAAAGGAGATAAAGATCCTACTGAATTTTTTAGGAACTCAGGAAGCTATCCATATATAGCACCTGTTGGTAATACTACATTTAAATCATCTATGTCTCTAGGTGGATCAAAAGATCCACATTTAGCAGGAAATAAAAGAGGATATCAAAGAGGTGATATTTATAGGTTTGGCGTTCAAATTTATGATTTGAATGGAGCTCCTGGAAATGTATTGTGGATTGGCGATATAGAAACTCCAAATCAACATGATGTTCTTAGGATGTTAAGAACTGACACTCCAGGATACAACCCAGCACGTAGAACTATTGGTGGTTCTGGTAATACTATGGTTAGTTATAAACACTTTACAACACATCAAAATGTTAAAGACCATAGATTATCTTATATTTATGGACATACTGTTCCTCCTGTAGATGTAGAGTGGTTTACTGCAAGAATTGGTAATTCTACACAAAACCTAGAAGCATATATAAGGCCTGATGGAGAAAGAATAAACTCTAGTCTTTTACCAAATTCTGGTTCTAGTAATTATGTTTTTGACATAAGAAATAAGGCGATGCCTGCATGGGATATTAATCCATTAGGTGATGCTTATGGTATGGATTATAGTGAGCATAATGAAACACATTATTTATATGATTTATATGTAAATTTTGAGTTTGTAATACCAGAAGAAGTTGTAAAAAAAATATCTGGATATAGAGTTGTAAGAGCAGAAAGAACAGAAGAGGATAGAAGAATAATACAACAAGGATTGTTAAATCAAACCGCACAATATGGTACTGCAAAATATGGTCAAAAATATGGTTATGATTCAACTAGGTTTTCTCAAAAAGATAATGAAGCTTTTAGTGATGATCCTATATTTGTTAATCAATATAATAGTCAGCTTAATTCTGATGGGACAGCAACAAATGCTGCCGCAATTACTCCTACGCTTCCCGAACAACCAGAATATAATGTATATTTAAATGGTTATTTAGGTCTTGCTGAAAACTCTCATTTAGCATTTTACGATAGTGTTAATGTTACTGATGGTAAAGCAACAACAGGAGGTAATACAGAAGGTAATGTTTTTTATTGGCCAGAAAGAGAAGACTCTAGGCAATATAATCCTGCAGGTGGTGCTGAAAATGCCAGAAGACAAGGGGCTAATTCTACTTACTTTGGTGGGCCAGGAACGTATGGAACGCATCATAGGCATTCTGCTTATTTTGGTAGTTATGATAAATTAAGTAGAGTTGCAGATGTAGCAACAACCGCAGGAGATACAAGACAAGAAAATCAACAACACTCTCAAATAAGCGGTAGTATTTTTACATTAGATGCTCCTGATAGTGCATTTGGGATTAGGCCTTATGTTTATAGAGAAGGAGATATGTTAAGAATAGATAGCTCATTAAAACTATCTGATGAAGTTAGATTTAAAGGGCAACCAGGGAGTTCATTTGGCGGGGCTTCTGGTTATCCTAACCATTTTTGGTCTCACTGTAGAGGTATGAGTAAAAAGAATCATGCTGATGGCGTTGATAATTATAATTGGGATTCAAATGGAGCTACTAATAATCAAAATTGGACTCCTGAAGAAACTGATCATACATTAAATGAAGCTCTATCTTTTACATCAAGAAAAGAAATAGATGATGATTATGCCGTTCTTATAGGAAAATATTATTGCTATGATCCTTATTTTGGAATAGGTATGGAAATTGATGGGGGTAAGTTTGCTGGAGCATCAAAAAGTGCAGGTAGTGCAGATATGGAGCCACAAAGGCAATATGGATGGCAGCTTCCTATAGCTTCATCTAAAGAAATAACAGATGGCGAGATAATACCAAGTGGTTTTTTTAAAATATCTAAAAGAGTTAAATACAACAAAGTTAACGGATTTTCAAATAATACTTTAGGATATGTTAAAAAAGCACATATAGAATCCCAAACAGGATTTACAGATAATTTTATAGATACAGGAGTGAGTTATGTTTTTGGTGCTGTAAGTCAATATTTAGCTCATATTAAAAAAACTACTTCTCCATCAACAGCTACTGATCCAATTGCTGATTTTCAATGGCCAGAAGTAAAAAATCAAGACTATACTTATGATACAGTTTCTACTATGCAAATGGGACTAAGAAGTATTATAGTTGAAGTAGACAATAGATACGGTCATGTTAGACAAAGAAACGCAGACGGAGCTAGTTATTTCGGTCTAAATGCTGACGGAGCTTATGCAAAACTTGATTATCACGCTTGGTTTGCCCCATTAAATCTATCTGCTTTATATGAGCATTCTAATTGGAAATCAGAAGATTTAAATGGAAATACAGGAAGTCCTACACCTGGTGGATATAATCCAGAGACTCTCTTTGCATATAGATCAGGTTTTATATCACACAAAGGAAGTATAGGGTTGCAAGAAGATGGATCAGAAGAACATGATAATGGACCTCTACAAAAAACTAACAACAAAGGTAAAGATTTAGTTCCTTTTAAATACCTATGCTCTATTGTAAGAAATACTGTTGCTTATGGAGGTTATACTAAAGGCGCTATAGAAAAAACAAGATACATACCTTGTGGTAATTTTCATGCAGTAGATAAAGATGGTTTTACCGAGGGAAATAAACAATCACATCTTTCTAAAGTATTTGGGGGAGATACATTTGTTAATTTATATTCTCATCAAAAAACAGCAACTCCTTACATGAAGAAATCTGCAGCTAGATGGCAAGTATTTCCCGTAGAGTCTTATGTTAATACAGACATGAGAAGTGGACTAACATTAAACTCATCAGATACTGTTATAGGTAAAGAAATGAATGAAGCTCCTTTTAGTAATGATTGGCTTTATAATAGTATTTATTCTCAAGAAAATAACATTAAGTCTAGCTTAATGGTAAACGAAGAAAAATTTGATGATAGTTTAAATCTACCTTATGAAATTGCTTATTCTAATACAAAAATATTAGGACAAACATCAGATGCATTTAGAGTATTTCCTATAAATCAATTTCATGATATGGAAGGTTTATATGGAGAAATTAATAGAATAATAAATTTTAAAAATGAAATATATGTACTACAAGATAGTGCATTTGCAAAGTTATTAGTAAACCCACTATCTATGCTAAGTGATGATTCTGGTACATCATTATTTACTGGAACAGGAGAAACCGTAGAAAGTCATATTTATATATCTACTAAATATGGATCAAGACATAGATTTAGTGTAGCATTAAGCGAAAAGTCTTTATATTTTGTTGATAGTAATTTTGGTAGATTATTTAAATATGATACAGAAAAACTAATATCTTTAGGTGATGCTTTAGGTCAAAGAAATTATTTAAAAACTATTATTAAAGAATGGGAACAAAGAGCTTATAAGATTTGTCAAGCAAATTCAGGTAGTGGTGGTTCTGCTGGAGGAACTCATGTTGTTTTGAATTCATCACCTTTACCAAATCCTACATTACACGGAACTAATTATGGTCTTTTAGATAGCGTTGTAAAACCAGATGGCAGCAGGAATTATCTTGCTGATAATCCGTTAAACTTTTTAGGTATAACTTCTATATATGATTATACACACAAAGAATTATTAGTTACATTTCATAATTCTGCGTGGGGAAATAAAAACAATAAAAGGCAACAAACATCAAGAACAGCAGACAACCATGGTATGGGTAGCTCAACACATGGAGAACCAGTAGGTCATTCAGAAACATTAGTATATAGTGAGGCAATTAATGCTTTTACATCTAAATATAGTGTTGCGCCCCCACAATGGCTAACTGGAGGGCAAGGATCTTTTATAGTTTGTCCAGAAAACGAAATTAATGTAAATACTATAGCTAATTTTAGTGCTAGTACTGGATTACATTATCCTGGTGGCGCTAATTATGGCTCTAAATTCCCTTATAGTTTAGTAGGATCTAATTCTAGTCTATATAGGGACAGAAGATGTAATCCATTAAAGTTATGGATATGGGATAAGCATATTGAAAAAAATAAAACAAACTTTTTTGGAAAGAAAGATGATGTTGTTACATCTCAATCAGGATTAGTATCTCCTTTAGATAGCTCTTTAACTACAACTGGCTATAAAGTATTATTTCCAGGTAGAAAAGATGTTGCTGACGAAAGTTATATTGTGAAGGTAATTAATAGTGAAGCAGCAAGTAGTAAAGTATTTGATAATTCTCAAATAATAATGACACCAGAGCATGTAAAATTTAGTTTTATAGACTATACTACTGATATAACACACGATACTATTAACATAAAAAGCCCTCATGATCTTAAAACAACAAATCTTGATGAAACTGAACAATTAGTTCTTAATAGAAGATGGGAATTTGACTCAACAACAGAAGGTTGGATTTTTAATAATGGCGGAACAGGAATTGTAGAGCCACTAATAAACACTGGACAACAAACGCTTATTACAAGTGTAGACCATCCAGCTGCAGCACAGCCAGATGGGAAATATTTTTACTTTGATGAACTTACAATGTCTAATATGTTAGGTGTATCAGCATCTATATGGGACAATACTACTAGACATTTTATTCAAATTCGTAATGGAGTTGAAATATGGGATGGTGATTGTGTTATCTGGGATTCAAGCTCTGGTAATTCTACTCCTACTACAGGTTCTGGTAATTCTCATGGTAGAAGAGCTTCTGGTGCATCAGCTGGACAATGGCAGATTGGAGATATTATTATGACATCTACACAAGGATCTAATATTGTTTTGCAATATGAAGGGCTTGGTGCATTTAGAACTCCAAATTATAAAATGGGAGATCAAATAAATTTACCTGGCAAGTATAATAATATAATTAGAGTTAGAGTTAGAAGGTCTAATATAGGTTTAAGTTCATGGTTGGGTAGAATAAAATGGAGAGGATATGATCCTATAAGAAAAGCTAGCGGTGATTATTTAGTTTTAAGTGAAGCTACCTCTAGAAGTCAACAAATAGAGGAGCCATTAGGATTAGATGAAGGTTTTATAATTGCAGAGTGGGATATGTCAGGAACACCTGATTGGAATGACTGTATAATTGAGCAAATTAACTTAGAGCTTTTTAATGGAACAGCTCAATGTGTAGTTGATTGGGTAGAAATAGGAGGGCTACAAGCAGATAAATACATAGATGGAATATTAAAAACCCCACTAAGAACTGAGAAAAGTTCACGAAGAACTAGAGGAACGTGGGCAAAAATCAAATATAGTGCTAAAACCACAGATAAATTTAATATCTTTGCAATACTTGCAAAGTATAGAAAAACCTATTAAAAAACAAAATTATGAGTTATTCTGATATATTTAACGTTATAAATCAATATGGTTCTGGGATGAAGAATCTATATGCAAATAGGGCTAATAATTTAAATAGTGTAAAGTTTAATAGAGGTCCAGTAAATCCTAATTCTTCAGCTGCATTTACACCAAAAACAGCTAGAGATATTTATAGTAGCTCTACAGCCGTTAATAATCCTATGACTGCTTTTAACGAATACAAACCTTATTCAGGAGAAAACTTAATGATGCAAGGAATGCAAGGAGCGCAATATGGAACTATGGCAAGTAAAGCATCTCCTTTTTTACAAGATTTTGCAACATCATTAGGAGCTAAAGGTACTATGACAAAAGGAGGCTTAGGCCCAGCCGCAGCAGTGTATGGCTTGACACAAAATCAAAATCCATATGACTTTACAAAAACTGAAAAACTAGGAACAATTGCAAGTACAGCATTAGCAGCAAGATCTATAGCTCCAATGATTGGTTCGGCTATTCCAGCATTAGCAACTCCAGCAGCAGGATTAGGCGCTGCAGTTGGTATGCATCCAGCTCTTTTAATTGGTAGTTTACTTTTAGGTAATATGTTTGCTAAAAAGAAAGATAAGAAAGCAAAAGGTAATGTGGAAAAAGTAAGAACAGAAGTAAAAGGAGAGCAAGATGATATATATGATACACGAGCTGATGAAGTAGAAGAAATGAGAGAAGACATGTTATCACAATACACAACAGACATGTATAATCAAAGACAAGGCAGATACAGTAATCAATATGGAGGAAACTACAGTATGGAAGAAGGTGGTAAAATGGATATAGTAGCTGAGTTTACAGGAAATGAATTAATTGTAAATGACCAAGATAAAGTAGAAAAAGGATTAGCTAGTGAAAACTATGCAATGGCTGCTGCTCCTATTAAACAAGCAATGAAAAATAAACAATTAACTCCAGGCCCTGAAACGCACCAAGGTAATCCAATGCCTGTAGACGCTAAAGGAAACATATACGCAGGCGGAGGCGCGCTACCTTTTAAAGCTAATAAAGGTGCTGGTATATATGATCATGCTACAGATCAATTTAAACCAACTATGACTGATAAAGAAATAGCTATGGTAGCACAAGAGAATATTAATAAGTGGGAATCTAACGGAATGGCATAATGGCAATAAAACCAAAAAGTATATCACACGCAGTTTTTAATAATAATCCAGGAAACATTAAGCATAGTGTTAACGGAAAGGAATTAGACTATCTTAAAGTTTTAGATAAATTAGGTATTAAATACAGTAAAGGTAGTGAGGCTGCAGATGGAGGATATTTTATAAAATTTGAATCTCATGCAGATGGATATAAAGCCGCAAAAGCATGGTGGCCTACAGTTAAGAGTTGGGCTGCATATGAAGGATTGACTTTAGATCAAGCTTTAGAAAAATATAGTGGAGAAGGATATTCAACTGAAAAATTAGAAATAGATTTAGATGGTAGTAAATTATTGTCTGACTTTACTAATGAAGAATTAGGTGGAGTTATGACTAGTCAGATAAAAATGGAAGATCCTAAAGAGTATGAAATTTTAAAGAACGAAGGATTGTTATCTGAAGAAGTAGAAGAGACAGTAGAAGAAACTGTAGAAGAACCAACTCTACAATACCAAACAGTATTAGGTCCAAATGGAGAAGAAATAAGAATACCTATTGGAGAAGATGTAACAGAATCTGATATAAGAAAAAAACAAACAGGAGGAGAGCAAAGATATAAAAGCTGGAAAGAACTTGAAGATAACATTAGTAAATTAGATAAATCACGACCATTTTATATTGCAGAAAATAGATACAAATGGAATGAGGATAAGAAAAAAGCACTTTTAGTAGATGAAAAAGGAGAGTACCTTCCTAACGAGCGGCAAATAAAAAATGAACAATTTCAAAATATATTTAAAGGGCCTAGAATTAAAAGTCCAGGAGGAAGTAAAGAAGGAGAGTCTCCAAAGGAAATAGTAGAAGAAAAGATTATTACTCCTAATATTGAAGTTGTTTCAGACGAAGAAGTTGTAAGTCCACAATTTACACCTAGAGAATCAAACATAGGGGATATAGATAATAATAATAATAATATTCCTGATTATTTAGAGGTAGATCCAAAAGACACAAAAAATCCATCAACAACAGGACAAAAAGTAATGGGAGGATTAGGAAGTCTAGTACAAGGCGCTGGTGCTGCTTTAGATGCTCTTGGTGGACCTGGAGCTATTATCTCATACATTATGGGTAAAAAGGGCTTAAAAGAAGCAATGAAAGAAATACAACCTCAAGCTAGTCCACAGTTATCTCCAATGTTTATGAAGCATTTAAGACAAACTAAAGAGTTAGCTAAGAAAGGTTTTCATCCATCTGAAGAAATGAAGATTAGAAAAGAAATAGATGGAGCTTATCAAAAAGGATTAGAAAATGCAGTAAGAGGTTCTGGTGGTCAAAGAGCTACATTTTTAGCACAGTCAGGTGTTTTAGATGCTCAAAGATCTTCAGCTTTATTAGATTATGCTGTAAAAGATGAAGAACTACAAAGAAAGAATGCTGAAAAGTATGAAAAGATGATGCTCTTTAAAGAAAATTTTGATATACAAAGAACAGATAGAGAAAGAACAGAAGACATGGAAAGACAAGCTGCTACTAAAAAAGCTGCAATTGAATTTACATCAGCAGCATTTACAAATGCTATGTCAGGTCTAAATGGAGCTACTGGAATTTTACAAAATTTCTTCTCTAATAATACTAATAGAGGAATAGGAGTAAATTCTCCAGACAATTTATCAGAAGAATAAAATTATGGCAGTAGACTACGGGTTATTTCAAGCATTAACTGGTCCTATGCAGGCAGCTGGGAACATACAATCTAATCGGGATGCTCAAAAATTACAACAATTACAGTTGCAAGAGCAACAAGCTCAACTACAATTAAGAGAGCAAGAAAGAGAACAGAACATACAGAGTCAATTAGACTTATCATATCAAGCTTCTAAAGATGCTATATTTACAAAAAATAAATACAGAAGACAAATAGATTCAGATGATTACTCTGCTTGGCATAAAGATTATTCTGGATGGTCAGACATAGAAGCCATATTAAAACAGTATGATAATGTTCCAAATGCACGACTACACGGTGGTTTAGATCAAGCATTAGCAAAATATAAACAAAAAGTACAAACACCTGATCCAGATCCTGAAAAAGGGAATCCTATTCTACATAGGGTTAATCAAAATCTTGCATCAATAGAGCAATACCAAAAATATGCTTTAGACAAAGATGGTTATGCTAAATTTCTTACAAGTAACTCTCATAAAAGATTTGAAGATTGGCAGAAAGGATTAACTGATATTTATAAATACACTGGTCCTAGAGGAGACTATTTAGCTAATGCTGGTGAAGAGGCAAATGTAGGTGATAATATTAATTTAGATGATGTTATAGCATCTAACCATATGTCAATTACAAATGATATGGAAAAAGATTTAGGAGTTAGTAAATCAAATTTCACAGATATTGATATACGAAATTGGGTGAGTACAGAATTACAATATCAAGAGTCTGGAGGTATAGGTCGTTTTGGTGATGAAGCTATATTTGGAACAAAAGAAATAGATACAGAATATTCAACTGAGTTAGTTAGATCTTTAGATGTTTCAAATAAAACAGGAGTTTATACAGGATCTGATTATTTTAAAGTTCAAGATAACAATAAAGCAGGAAAAGGTTATTCATTTAATGAATTATTTGATGAAACTTCTTCTGAACCTTGGAGTAGATTAGGTGGATATGATAAGAATACTAGAATGCATAGTACTAAAGGACTTAAATCTCCTTTTTCTAAAGGAATGCAAATGGTTGGTAGTGGTAGAATATTTGCTAATAATCCTAACCTAGAGAGCGCTGTAACAAAGGCTTGGGCTGGTGTTTATGAAGGAGATGAGCAGAATCCAACATCTAGATACAACACTAAAAGTCGTAAAATTAATGATATAAATACAACAACATTATACGATAGAAGAGGTCATAAAATAACTGATCAAGATGTTGCATCAACAGTATTTACAGGTGCGAATTTATGGCAAGAATCAGAAACTATGGATTTAAGATTAACTGGTTATCATGTTGCATTAGAAGGTAAGAATAAAGATGGAGACACTTTCTTACTAGCTGATGTATCTAGTGAAGATGATATGAATAAAATGAAAGAACAGTATGGAGATATTCAATTTGATTATGTTATGGTTGCTGAACTTATAGATGATGATTATTTTCCTGATGATCCTTATTATAGAAAAGTTGATATGGAAGATCCAAATCTTCAAGCTACTATAAATAAAAGTATAGACTCTAAAGACTTAAATAATGTTTTAAATCAAATGGCCACTTATGAAGAAGAGATGGCACACAAGCAATATCAAAATAAACGTAAAGAAGTTGATGGAGTTAAGATACAAAAGCAAATGAATTTACCAGATGATGCTGGTGTTTCTCAGGTTATTAGTGCTTATGATCAATCTCTTACTGTTGGATTAGCTACTGCAGGAATACCTAGTAGAAAAATTGAACAAGCAATTCCTATGATAATTGCTGATTTATACTTAGCTTCGCGAGAACAAAAAGAATTTCCAGTTGTTGTGGAAAAAGATGCGCAAGGAAACATAACTAAGCAGGCTAATACCTCTTATGAGCTTATGGCTTATCAGGCACAACAACTAAAGATAGGGTTGACTTCTGGTAATCCTCAATTTGAATTAATGCTAGAAGCTATAAAGACAGGTCAGTATGATAAGTATAGAGAAGGTACAAATAATGCAAAAACTTATAGTCAAGGTAAAAATTTAGCTAGAACTATTCAGAATTATTATAACAATAAATAATGGCAGAAGACTATACATCAGGGCTAAACATATTATTAGGAAACGCCAACCCTCCTACGACACAACCTCAATCACCTGAACAAGATTTACAGAGTCAGTATGATTCTCAGATGAATACAGAGCCTTCTGGTTTTTCTCAATTACTAGGAAGCGTGTCTACTATGCCTGAGCAAAATATAGAATTAGACAGATATACTAGAGGTATGGCTGCTGATCAAATGGGAGACCAGCAATATGCTGGATTAGATAGATTAAGAGAAGGTGCTGCTCCAGAACAACAATTTGCAGATCCTGCTGAAATGATTAGTTCTGCTGGACAAAGAGTGGAAAGAGGGTTAAAGGCAGGTTGGGGTGATTTAGTTGCTGGTACAGGAGATACTATTGATTTTGTTACTGCATTAGTTAGTCCAGGAGAAGGAGATCTAACTACAAGTGTAGGATCTTATCTTAAAAAAGTAGGAACAGAATATCAAAAAGAAAATGCCTTAATACTATCTGAAGACTTACAAGATATAACCTGGGACGACATGTTTAAAGGAGAGTTTTGGTCTTCTAAAATATCTAGATTAGTTCCTTATGCTGCATCATTTATAATACCATATGCTGGAGGATCTATGATGGCAGGAAGACTGCTAGGTAGGTATGGTCCTACTGCTCTAAAGTATGCCTCTAAAACAGGAGCATTTGGTAAAATGGCTCAAGGGGTAAAATTAACAGGAGCTGGAGAAAAAGGATTTAAAGGCGTAAAAGGTACAGGTGCTTTAGGAAAGCTTGGAGTTGATCTTGGCAAAGCAGGATACGCCCCTACTAAACTTGCAAGAAATATAAGTGGATATATTGGTGGTGGTGCAACAGCCAATTTATTTGAAGGAGCTTATTTAGCTGGAGAGGCTTATCAAGAAATGGCTAATGATGTAGATGATAATGGTAATCCGTTATTTACCCCAGAAGAAGCAGCTAGTCACGCTGCTGGAGTTATGGGTGATAATGCTAAATGGATGGGAGTAGATATTCTTCAATATGGTATATTATTTGGAGGTGCTGGTAGAGGATTAATGGGTAAAGTATTAAGAAGCCCAATTACTAAAACTCCATTTGGTAAAAACATGAAACCACTTACAGGAATGTTAATGAGAAGGGTGGTTCCCAATTTACCTGCTGCTGCGGCATATGCAAGTGTAGAAGGAATAACAGAAGGATTTCAAGAGGTATATCAAGAATGGGCAAAATACAAAAACATACAACAAGCTAATAATAAAGGTTATGACTCAGCAATGTCATGGCTTAGAGAAGCTCCATTTGGTGAAGACAGACCTGAACTTAGAGATATATTCTGGTCTTCTGTAGGGCTAGGAGGAGCTATGGGTGGAGCTAGAGGTTACTTTGATGCTGCTGCTGAAAGAAAACATCTTACTGATAAAAAGATAGATTCTTATAATAATGCAATAGATATATTTAAGAAAAGCCAAAAAGATATGAATATGGATGAGGCAGATGCATATCAAAAGGCTATAGATAATTTAATAGCATCTAATATATGGAATTATTCAGGAGATGGTTCTGCCGCTATGTCTATTGTAGATAATTTAGTTAAAGATAATAAAATATCAGAAGAACACGGATTAGAATATAAAGCTAGAATTGAATTAGCCGAAAGAGACTATGAGAAACATCATGTAAATAGTTCTCTTACGGAAGCTGGTGCAGAAGCAGCATTTAACCTAGAAATGGTTAAAACTCGTATAGAAGGCCAAATGGCTGGTGATATACAAGAATATAATGAAACAGTAGAAAAACAGAAATCTATAATTAAGGATAAAAAAGAACTTGCTGATAAACTAAAAGTACTTGAAGATTTTCATAATAAAACACTAGAAGGTTACATAAATGATCTTGCAGAAGTTGATCAATCTATAGAAGATATATATACCGCTAAAGTAGATAGAGCTCCTATAGCTAAGTCTACTGGTAAAAGAGATTCTAGATTTAAAAAACAAGGATTAAAGAAAGCTGATTTTGAAGACTACACACAAGAAGGAGAAAAACAAAAAACTGAAAGAGAAAAAGCTGAAGCCAAAACAAAAGCTGAAGAGAAAACTGGTATTTTAGAAACTGTCAAAGATTTAGGAAGTAAAGCAGTAGAAGGCGTTAAAGGTTTATTTGGTAAAGCAAAAGACAAAGCACAATCACCAGAAACTAAAGAGGCAATAAAAAAAGTTAAAGATTATACTAAAAACGAAATAACTCCTACTGCAAAAGAATATTTAGTAAAACTATTAGAAGCTGGTAAAATTGCAGCTACAACAGTTGCTAGTATAGTAGGTACAGGTATTAATAAAATTATTAATAGAGGAGATGTAGATAAAGCTGTAAAGAAAGAAGAGAAGGCTGAATCTAAAGAAAAATCTAAAGAGTCTGACAAAGACGTAAAAAAAAAAGACCAACGTCAGATAATTCCAAAAACTAAGGAATACAAAACTACAGAAGCAAGTTTAAAAAAAGGTACTCGTCAGATAAAAAAAGCTGATATACAAAAAGGTACAGGACCTAATTACTTTATTAAAACTCCAGAAGGAGAAACTATTCAGTATAGAGACTTTGATAATATTTCTGATAAATATGTATTAGATGAAGATGCTAATGTTGAGTTACGTTTAATAAAACCAGTTAAAGGACAAGAAGGCATTGTTGAAGTAGACGGTAAACTATATTTTCAATTTGATAATAATTTATATGAAACTGAAATACAAGTTGTTATAAACGATGAGGTTGTAGGTAAGGTAGCTCAACGAGACTTTAAAGATAAAGGTCCTACTAAAAAAGCTAAGAAGAAAGATAAACGTAAAATAGATCAATTAATAGGCGCTGTAAAAGAATCTAAAGAAAAGATTAAAAAATACCTTACTAGAATACAAAAAGAAATACCTAATTACGAGCCTACTACATTAGATATAAGACCATTATATAGATATGGTTCTGGCGTTATAGCGTCATCTATAGTTAAAGATATAGTTAATAAAAAGTTTCCTGGAGCAAAAGGCGTATTAACATACGACAAACTGTTAACTGATTTTGGTGAAGAAGCCTCTTCTTTGGCTATAGGAGCTACTGTATTTATTAATATAGACTCAGTAGCACAAACAGATATAATTCACGAAGCTGGACATATCTATTATAGTTTAATGGAAGATACTCCATTAATGAAAAGAATTAAAAAGCTTTTACCTAAATCAGAACTATACCAAAGAACTAAACAAGACTATCCAGAGCTTACTTTAATGAAGTTTAAAGGCCTTAATATGACATTAGGTCTTATATATAGAAATATACTTAATAACTCTGATCCTGTAAATTATACAAGTGATATAATTGATATTGTAAATAATATTGCTGCTGCTGAAAAAGCAGAAGATAGTGCTAGAGTTAATGATTTATTCTTATCACTTAGAACACAAATTAAAGTAAATGGTGGTAAAGATGTTAGGGTAGACCAACAAAAACATTTACTTGAAGAAACATTTACAAGAACATTAGAGTCATTCTCATATGGTACAGTAGATGCTGTTGTAAAGGGTTCTGCTGCTCAGAAACAATTAGAAAAAGATTTAATAGAGTTTTATAAAGAAAGTAAAAAGTTAGCTACTGATGAAGAAGCTAGACAAATACTAGATCTTACTGTAGAGGGTATAGCTGGATTAGATTTAGAGAATGCTATAAAAGCTGTGCTACTTAATTTTAACTCTGCTGACAGAACAGTACCTTATGTATTGAACTCTGCATATGGCCCTATTAATAAAGCTAATAAGAAGCAATTTCAAAAAGCATCTTCTTATGCTGCTGTATCTTCTTACATTGGAGACTTTATAGGGCTTAAATTAACTGATGAGCAAATAACTGAAAAGGTTATGCAGGCTATAGCTGACGATTCTAATCTAACTATAAAAGATGAGTTAGTAGAAACTACTAGAGAGCAAGTTAAAGCTATTATAATACAACTTAAAAGACCAAAAGCATTAAAAGAAGCAGATATAATATTAGACGCAGAATTAGCTAAAATTGGTATTAAGATAGATCAAAAAGAAGAAGACACAACTATAGACTCAGAAAGTATAGAAGGGTTTGATGATCTAAAAAAGGCTATTGCGCTACCAACTACTACAACTAACTTTATTAAAAAGATAGTAGAGGTATATAATAGCAAGCAAGAAGAAGGCGGCTTAATTAATACCAAAGAATTATTAGCTACTCTTATGTCTTTAGCAAAGGATACACAAAACGATCCGTATGACTTTATACCTAAACTTAGAAAGTCTAGCAACCCTAATATAACAGCAATGCTTAGTGTATTAGATAGAGTATACAAGAATGATAAGGCTCTTACTAATGCTAAGTTAATGGAAATTAAAGGCCCTATTGAAGGTATTAATATAGAGGTGTTGCAACATAATGTTTTGACTATTGGTGATGAGGGTAAAAGATTTTGGAATCAATACGAAGACACCAGTGCGACTATTGAAAAGAGTGTAATAGACAGCATTTCTAAAGAAATTAAAGGAAACAAACAGAAAGCAAATGAAATTGCTGCTATATATAATGAATTGTTTTTTACAAGAAATCCAAAAAGCGCTAATGACAGATATAATGCTGCAAAAAAAGTATTAGACGTTATATTAGATGATAATGCAAAAGGTAGTTTAATTAATAAAGAATCATTATTGCAAACAGAAATATTGTTTAAAGGACAAAGACAGTTTGTGTGGAACGTATTGTTTGAGCACACTTTACACCCAACATTTAAAACGCCACAACTTAAGTATTCTTTAATGAAGTATAAGAATAAAAAGGAAGGTTTTTCTGACTTTGTTAATTTTCCAGTAGAAGGACTGATACATGGCAAGCAATCAGAACTTAAAACTATTTTATTACAAGGTCTTGTAGCGTCTAGAGCGATTAACTATTTATCTATGGTAGACAATGTAGATCAAGATGGTGTTAGTGTATTTAATAAAGAGAACGGATTGCACAATAGAGCTAAGAATGTAGAAAAGATTATTAATGAAGACGTGTTTATTGATAAGAATGATATTATGCATCCTGATAATAATATATATAGTCAATTAGCATTTCTTAATAAAAACGATAGAGGAGTAAAGACATTCCATTTCAAAGTACACTCTGGTATGATGAGGCGTATTATTAATAAAGCTGTTGGTTTACAAAATAAAGAAGATAGAGCTAAAAAGCTTACTAGTGTAAATCCTAACGAATTAATAGCTGGAGACTTCTTTATGTTTTTAAATAGATATAATCAAGGCATTAAGAGTAAACAAGAAACTATTATATATGATCAGGCTATTGCAGTGTTTTCTGATAAAAGCAGAAGGTATTATATAGAAAGTATAGCCGCTCATAATCCTAAAAGTAGAAAAGCACTATTGTCTAGAGTAAAAAATAATCCTGCTTACAATGCCAAATATAAAGATGGTAGCCGTGTATTTCCTTATACTATTGAAAAGAATAAGATAAAAGAAATGCCAAAGCTAATTAAGCAATGGAGGGAATATGCTAATAACAATAAAGAGTTATTTAAAAATAACGAAGCTATTAAAAAAGGCGTATTGCAAGATGGCGCTGTAGAAGCATTTTTAACTTCTTATATAGCTAATAAGTTTATGGCTCAACAATTATTTGTACACGACCATAGACAGTCTAAAAATCAAGTAGACTATATTAAACGTGCTGCTGGGGCTATTGCTAGTCATGTAGTATTTGATAGAAATACTTCTGTAGAGTTTGTTGTTACTAAAGATTACTATGTAGACAAAGAAGGCAATGTAGGAACAGAAGACAATGCTAATACTGCTATTGAGAACGATGCAATGGGATATGTATTACCTGAACAAGCAAAGTTTATTAGAGCTAAATATGGTGAAGCACAAAAAGTTGGTAATGTGTTTAAGTTTGTATATCATTACACGCAACTTGAAGGGCCATTAAAAGGCAGAACTACATATATGAAGTTTGCTGTACACACACTTACCCCTGAGTTAGAAGCTACAAGTTCTTATCTTAAAAATATAGGCGATATTCTTAGAAGAAGAAAAGAAGATGTTGGCAAGGGTAATTTAGTTATTGCTGCATCCGAATCAGCAGCTAAACTATACACAGGAGAAGATAAATACATACACGATATAACTACTATAGATAACATGGAAGATATAGTAGACAAGCAAAAAGAAATATACGAAGATAATACTGGATACATTGGCTTATCAGGAGAAGGATTTGGTATACAGCTAGAGTTAGACAAACAAACAGATGAAAGATTTTTTCCTTCTCAATTATTTTACAACTTAGCAACTAATATAAAAGAAGAAGATCAAGCTGATTTAAATAGAATGCTAGAGTTAAGACAAAATGTAATGGAAGCTAATAATTCTAGCAGAAACGCTAGTCTTATAATGAATGACAAAGCTACTGAAGCCACTGTATTAACAGAAAGAGATTCGTTTAAGTCATCTGTAACTGCTGAGGTGTTTGATGTACTTATAGATAACACATATGATAATCTTGATCCTAGATATCCTTATCTTAACGCTATACATAACTCTATAGCTACAGGCCGTATTACACACAAAGGAACTAAGATGTATACTAAAGGATCTATAGGGTATCAATCTGCTAGTTTAGGTATGGGGTTGAAGTCTTATGAAAAAGGATTATATGCAGCAGACGAAAGTATAGTTGCTTCTGAAGCTATAGTTCCTGGATACTTACAAAAACAAGGAGTTAAGAAAGGAGATTTATTTATTGGAACAAGAGTTCCTGCTCACGGTAAAGTAAGTAGCTCTGTATTTGTAGTAAAAGATTTTCACAAACAAATAGGAGATTCTCCAACATCTAATATAACTATACCAGCATGGGTAAGTAAGTATTGGGGTGCTGATTTAGATGGAGACTCTATACATATGAACTTTAAATGGACACAAGCAGAGGTTGCTAAAAAAGCATGGAGAGCAGACTCTAATGAGTTTTTTGATTTATATACTAAGCTAGTAAGTAAAGATGATAAGCAAAGTGAAATACAAGCTGATATTGATTTTATATCTGATGCAGAAAATGCTATTAATAAAATACCAGGACTAAAAGAGACTGACTCACAACTAGCGCCATGGGGTGATGCTCAGATGTTTGAAGACAATGTACCTGCAAAAGCATTAGTAGGTATGATTGCATCTTTAATGAGATCATTTAGTGTATTCTCTAATAGTAGAGACCCATTACCTTTTGCTATAACTATAAAAGGAGAAAGCGAAGCTGTAACAAGAGAAACATTTTTTGATGATGCAAACTTAGAAAATGGTGTAGGTAACTGGTATGGTGTAGCGCAACTTCTTAATATATCTTTAGATAATGCAAAACATCAATACGCTAGTAAGTTAGGTATGGATATGCAGAGTGTATTTCCTTATGTATTACTTAGAAGGCTTGGTTATTCTTTGAATGACTTAGCTGTTTTATTTAATTCTCCTATAGTCAAAAAGTATATGGAGTTTAAAAGAAATAGCAGTAAAGATTACATATCAAGAGATAGTGATATAAATGATATGTTTATTAAGAAAGATGGTATAAATGAAAATCAATTATTAAAATTTGCTAAAGAAAGTGGATTAGGAAATATAGACATAAAAGGTTTTGTTAAAAATCCTTCTATTAATATAAATTTAAAAAGCTTAAATAACACTAAGTCTGTACAAAAGCAAGCTATATTAATGCTATATGCTTTAGATAAATTTAAAGACGCTGCTGTAGACCCTATATCAAAAGCATTTACTGTACACCAAAGCATTGAAAAGAATCCTTTAGAATTAAAGCAAATATTAGAAGGTATTAACGATGCACAAGGACTTGTTAGAATACCTTTATTAGGTAAAGCAGGTTTAGATTATTCTTTTACAGACACAACTAAAAGTAATAATATTATAGATCATGCTACTAATTTATTTGAATCTATACTACAAAGAGCCGCTAAAACAGATATAAGATACACTCCTTATATGCAAAATATATTAACAACCCCTATGGCTTTAAGTAAATTAAATAAGCTAGGAGAGATAAAGTCTGAAGTTATTAATCAAGTTGTAGTAAATAATTTAAGACAACAGTTTAGTATGCTTAATAATGTTAGAAGTGAAAACGAATTAATTAAAGAGTTTGAATTATTACAAGGACGTAATAAAGACAATTACTTTTTAAATAAAGTTATTGATTTATCTGAACGAGGTAATAAAAAATATATTGTACTTAATAGAGCAGAAATAACAGACTTTACTTCTTATAAAGCTGTAGAACAAATTAAAGAATCATTTGCAACATTACCTGAAGCAGATAAAAACTTAATGTTTGAGATAGAGTATATGTTTAATCGTTTTGGTTTATCTGGTGGTGCTGGTAAAGCTACATCATTTATACCTTTCTTTGATAATGAGTATGTAGATAAAATTAACAAAGAGATGTCTAGAATTATAGAAGACAATCAAACTAAACAAGGAAACTATGATTCAGGTTCTATTTCTGTAGAGTTACAAGATGCTATTAAAGATGTTGAAAGACGTAAGTCTGGTAAAGAAAATTATAGTGTTAATGATAAAATAAAACTAGAGGCAAGAAACAATAATTCTTTTATAGCTCCTGTAAGAAAAGCCAAAAAAGTTATTACACCTGACACATCTTACAATAACGACTACTTAGGTAGCGGTGTTGAGTTTTTACTTTTTGAAACATGGGCTAATGATAAGGGTATTGATATATCTAAGATAGATAGAGATTCAGATACATTTGCTACTTTGTCTGAAAACTACACTAAATATAGAAATCATTTTAATTTAGTAAGAGAGTTTGAAGCAGGGTTAGAAAAAAAACCATTAAGTAAATATACAATAGAAGGATTATATGATATAGCTAAAGATTTTAGAAAGATGGATAATTCTGCTACTAAAGGTATAGCATATGCAATAGAAAAAGAAATAGGGCAAAGAGCATTTAAAGAGCAAGCTGCATTTTTAAGACAAAAAGGAAAAGAACAGGGTTATGATTATAAAATACCTGGAGTAGACGGAACTCCGCAAGATGATTTAACTGGCTTTCAAGCATGGTTAGGATCTAATAATATGACATCTAAAAGACCAGAGATACAATATTTAATTAATGAAGCTCAGACACAATATAGAAAATATTTAAAAAGCTTTAAAGAGCATAAGAATTTAATAGAAGAAAAGAAAACTGCTTTAGTTAAATCAAAAATGAAAGGTCTTAATATACTAGAAAGAGTAAGGCAAGGTTTTGATACTAATTTCCGCTATCAATATATATATGGTAATATAGCTACTGTGTCAAATGGTAATGTTAGATTATTCACTGAAGAAGAGATAGTAGAGAATGGTGTAGAGCTAACAAAACAAGAAGAAGAATATTACATTAGATATAAAGCTGTTGCTGAAATACTAATAGGATCACAAAATGGTAGAACAATAGTTAATGGACTACCAATGGGAAATTTAGAAAACTTATCTAGAAGCGGTTTATTTGGCCTTTACAGCTCTATGATTGATTCAAGTGATTACAATAAGGTTAAAGTCTACGGAATAGACAAAGATGGCAACAGGGCTTTAAAAACGTTTTATGAATGGAAGTACGATGTATATAAAGGTAGGACTGGTAAGTTAAAACTAAAGTCTGGTAAAGAAATATTTGAGTTAGATAAACTAAGAAGAAAAGCTAAACAGTTAAAAGCTAAAAATAAAAACGAAGATGGTAGTGATATTATTTTAACTGACATGGAATATGATTCTTTAGTTAATGATAATGAAATGATGAAAAGATTAATTGGCTCTAATAGTAATAATAGTTTAGATGCGGAATTGATAGAAGAGTATGAAAGACGAAGAGGTGTTAGAGCGCAAAATATATCTTATGATGTTCACAGTACACTTTTAGAGTTTGCTAGATCTAGTATATTTAAAAATGGAGAAGGTCAGTATAAAATGGAAGATGGCGCTATAGTAGAAAGAGAAGATCGTTTTGCTGGCATGGGTGACTTAGCAATACTTACAGATTCTATTATAGCTTTTAATAAAAACTTAGACAACAAGAATGCAACAAGATATGTAACTGAGTGGTGGAAAGAAGGATTCCTAGAAAAGAAACAGCAAACAAGTCCATTAGGGGCTAGAGCAGATAAAGTTATAAATGCGTTTGTTAAGTTAACATCATTACGATTACTTGGATTTAATGTTACTGTTGGTATAGGTAATTTATTAGCTGGTAAATATCAAGAATTACGTAAAAGAGGTGGTAAGCAATTTATAAGGGGAGAGTCTAGATTTTGGAAAGACTCTAAAAAGTCTCAAAAAATATTAAAAGAAAATAGAATAGTAGAATATAGTTTTGATGAATTTATACATCTATCTAATCCAAAAGGTTTTGCTGGTACAATAGAAAGAGCAGCTTACTGGTTTATGGATCAATCAGAAGGGTATATACAGGGTGCTGCTTTTTTAGGAGAGTTAACAGATGAAGAGTATGCTACAGGAAATATATCAGAACAAAGAGTTATGAATATTAATCATAAGATATCTACACTACACGGAGAAGGATATACAGCTTTAGACGCTAACTTACTTTCTATGTATTCTTATGGTAGAGCGTTACTACAATTTAAAAAATGGTTTATTACTTTATTTCAAGACAGATTTAAAGCTGAAGATATAGATAGATTTGGAGATGTAAACATTGGAAGTTATAGAGCAAGCTCTGAATTTATTACAGATTTATTTAGAAATTACTTTGCAGGCAATATAACTAAGAAAGAAATAATAGATATATATAATAAATCTAGTGAAGAAAGAAAGAAAGGTATGAGAGCTCATATAGCTGGTTTAGGTATAGGAGTTACTTTATTGTCTTTAATTGCTATAATGGAAGATGACGATGAGCCAGACACTAAAACACTTAGAACGTTAAAAAAGTTTTCTCATGATGTATTTGTTACTACAGACTTAAGAAGATTTGTTAATTACACTATAGTTCCTGCTTCTACTAGTACAGTACAAAATGCAGCTAAAGCTATATATCAAGCTGCTGCAGGAGATAAAGTGCAACGTAAAAGCGCTTATGCAGACAAAGGATCTTCTTTAGCTAAGAAAACATTACTCACTGAAGTAGTACCTTATGCAGAAGCCAGAAAGAAATACTTAAACACTATATATAATTAAATAATATAAAATGATTATATTTGTAAAAATTTAAAACATGAACGTAAACGACTTATATAAAGCATCTTTTGGACAATTTGGTTCTGTATATTTAAATGGTGATGGAGCAAAATTAGATTTAAATGGCTCTACTACTAATAGATATATTATAGCTATTCAATTTATGGAGGACACTACATTTGAAGATATTCAAACCTTAGATGGTGTTGTAAGCTCTATTACAGATGTAACTGCAGAATTAGATGTAGGGGGAGAGTTTGGAGCGGTAACTAATGAATCAACTACTTCAGATCAAGAAACAATTACAACATCTCATACATTTCCAAAAGGAATTACCATTTATGGTAAATGGGATTATATAGAATTAAACGGAGGATCTTGTGTGTGTTACTTGGCTCCAGTAGGATATTAATATTAATTAAAATAAAAATAAAATGGCAAATGTAGACGATTTAGTAAAGAAAGGTTTTGGGCAACTAGGATCTATATTTACATCTGTAGACGGGGCAATCACACCTCCAACTAATAAGGTATTTATAGCTATAACTTTTTTATCAGATACAACTCTTGATTCTTCTGGAGGATTAGTTGCTGATACTAATCATAATAGTTGTGAATTTGCTGGCACTACTGTGGCTGCTCATGATGCATCTACAGCAACTACCAATTCTGGTACTGGTGGAGACGCAGTAGATGTTAATGATATTTTTCCTAAGGGCATAACTATTTTTGGTAGATGGACAGAAATAGATGTCGGCTCAGGAATGATTATTGCTTATATAGGAGAGTAATGTTAACCTTAGTTAATTCATTAATTACTTCTAGTTCTGCTCACGAACAAATGTATAGTTTGTCGTTTGATGGTGTAGATGACTATTTAGATATAGGCGACCAACTAGACTTTGGTACTACAGCTTTTTCTATATCACTGTGGTTTAACTGCGATGATTTAGATGGAACAGCTTCTCAATATATATTTTCCAAAAGGCAAGATAATAACAATAGAGTATCTATATTGATAAATAGTTCAGATAAAATTCAAATAATTGGTAAAATTAGTGGATCAAATTCTTTTGCTTTAGCTGGTGCTACCGCTTTAACCGAAGATGATCATCAAGGTAAGTGGGTTCATATGGTGGCTACCACTGATAGAGCTGGAAATGAAGCAGTATATATTAATGGGGTAACAACTACCTATGGGCAAACAGCTGCTTCTACTAATGATAGCGCAAATTTTGATAATACTGGAAACATGGTTATTGGATCATCACATACTGGTAGTTCTTCTGCATTCACAGGTAAAATAGATGAAGTGGCTGTATTTAACGTATTTTTAGACGCAGACGCAGTATTAGCTATATATAACGAAGGAAAACCATTTAATCTAAACAATAATAGAGGTAACTACAATAATTCATTAGCACTACAAGGATACTGGAGAATGGGTAATGGTCTTTTTGATGACAAAGAAAACGGTGTAGTTTTTGACCAAACAGCACCAACAATAGGTTCAAATCTTATTCCAGATCTTCTAAGTGGAGATCTAAATACTGATTTTTTTGCCGATTCAACTTCTAACGGCCCTACTTCTAACGCACTAAATACTGCTGACTTTGGTTATCCAGTATGGAAAATGGTTAGTGATGGATCTACAATAGCCGCTGGTGTTATGACTTCAGATCTTACAGTAGAACTAAATACTGTTTATAAAGTTTCATGGGAAGGTTATGCTGTAAGCGCGGCAGGTGGGGAAGCTGGATCTAGATGGCAAGAAATTCAAAAAAACATCCTTGTTGCGGGGCCTGGGGACGCTAGTAATGATTGGAATAGACTTGGAACTACTAATGCTTATGGTGGATTTCATTCGGGTGATAGGGTGTGGAAAAAAATTACAATATATATAAGAACAGCAAGTAGTAATAATCAAGCGAGGATTTCTTTTGTTAATGGCACTGCAACTGGGGATAATGGTGATATAAGGTATTTTAAAAATTTTAAAATAGTAAAAGTTGGAGGTAATCCTGGAATCACAACTGGTTTAGGTGATAACGAGGCAACATTTAGTACAGATACACCTGACGATTAAAACAAAATAAATGGCATACAATAACTTTACATACGTAATATTAGATAAATCAGAGATAGTGGGTGGTGACGGTAGAGCTTTAATAGATTTCTCGCAGCTATTAAATCGTGATGAGGCTATGTTAAGATATAGTTTAGATGATAGCAAAGGATTAGTAAAATACGATGGAGAACAACCATCTTTTTTAAATAGTAAAACAACATATACACACCAAGAAATATTAACTGAGATGGCTAAATCTGATTGGACAGAAGAAGAAGAATAATATGGGATTTGTACAAAAATTAGCAACACGTAGTGATAGGATTAAAAATAATCCCAAACCAAAGTATTCTAAGAATTGTGAATGTAAGCATTATTATAAAGTAAGGATACCAAAACTTACTTGGAAATATGTTTTAACTTTAAAAAACTGGAGATAATGGGAATACATCCAGATAAAAAATATGTTATATTAGCTTCAAACGAAGTTGGCGCTATTAATTTTAATGAAGTATTAGAAAATTCTACCGAAACATTACGCTATAGTAGAGAAAATGAATATACGTTTGTTAAATTTGAAGGAGACACTCCATTTTTTTTAGAGGGAAAAACACAATATACTTATTCTGAAATAAAAACGACATTAAACAACGTAGACGGTATATGGTATATAGAACCTGAAGAAGACTAAAATATAGACACAAACTATGAAAGATACTATAAGAAATATTAGCTGGAAGTCATTTAACCCTTTTAACTGGTTTAACTAATGTTAGGGCTAGGATCTAATATAATTACAAATTATGGCTCTAGTTCCGCCCCAATTGGTTTTGCCGCTCTATTTGACGGTACTAACGATTTTGCTAGTTTAGCTGCTCACTCTAGTTTAATACCTACTGGAGCTATAACAGTGTCTGGTTGGATAAATATAGACCCTGAGTTTAGTGAAATTGGTTGGACGCACACTCCCGTTGCAGGTGGGACGAATCCCCACTCTACGGGTGCTGCTGGTATTAATATGATAGGTTGTGTGGCTGGTGGAGGTTGGGGAATATCACTTGTTAGAGGTGGAACTAACGCTAACCCATCAACTCAACTTAGAGGAGTTATAAGAGTTAGTGATGATGGTAGTGGTAGTGCGAACTACAAAATATTACTTTGGGGTGGTAGAGTCGCCTCTGTCACTGAAGGAACAACACTACATGAAATTGCTGATTTTTCTGGATGGGTTCATATAGCAATGACTTTTGACGGAGATGAAGTGCTATTATACATAAATGGTAGCAGCGATTTAAATACAGGAGCTCTTGATACTAGCGATGAACAAACTCAAGCTACTGGTTCTGGCGCTACAATTTTATATGGTGTCGCTACATCATTAAAGATTGGGGCAGATGCAGCTTTTAATACAAGCGAAGATACTTTTGATGCTAATTCGTTGTTTGAAGGAGCAATAGATGAAGTGGCTCTGTGGGATGTTGCTTTGAGTAGCGCAAATATAACTGCAATATATAACGGTGGTAATCCTGGAGTTAACTTAGCAGACGCAGCAAGTTATGATAGTGATGTAACTGGTGATTTACAAGGATACTGGAAGATGAACGAAGGAACAGGGACATCAGTAGCTGACTCTTCTTCTAACTCTAATACATTAACACTTAAAAACGGTACAGGATTTACACCAATATTTTAAAGCATAAAAACAAATAACAATTAAATGAAAAACATAATTTTATTATTTATAACATGTTTAACGCTTTCAGCTAATGCTCAGGATAATCTAAATTCTTATATAAAAGATTTTGATTTAAAAAAACAATTAAAAAAGCATTTAAAGTTTTCTACAGTTTATGGGGCGGTTAATGGAGGCACATCTGTATCAGATGTTAAAACTTTTTCTATTACTTCTGGATCACTCAAAGAAGATTTAATAGCAACACCTTATGACTATTCTCTTACTATAGGTATAAGAAAGATTGCTAGATTTGGATATGAAAATAGAGCTAATACATTTTATGATGGAACAGAATCTAACTATACTGATGCAGCAACTGTAGGTAAAGTAAAAGGTTTTGAATATTTATTTGAAATTGATTACGCTAGACAGCAAGGTATAGATTATATAGACCAACACCACTTTATTAGATATAGTTCTGATGAAGATTGTGAAGGCCCTTTATGTATAAATCATTTTGCTGCAAAAGTAGAGTATTTAAAAAATGGATTTGCTGATATTGAATATTTTGAACTTTCAGAAAGATACAGAATTAAAAGAAATAAAAATTTAGCAATCAGCATAGGGGTTGCTCATAGGTTATCAGAACCTTACGGATATAATCCACTAGAAGAATGGATCTTGGATAATGGAAATTTGCATTACACTTACTTAGCAATTCAAGAAGGTTATACTATTGATGTTGCTAATAGTGAGTATAAAGATCCTAGTGGAAACATAATTGCTACTAATCCAGAAGTATGGAAAGAAGTGGTAATACCAGAAGTAATAGCTAACTATTCAGAAAGTAAAAGGAACGAGTTAAACAATCAAATACAACATTCAATTATTATTGGATTTGATTATTATAAATATAATAAAAATAAATGGATACATGCTTGGGGTAATTTGTTGCCTTATCATTATGATGATGGAAGTAAATTTTCATATCATAATTATAATAATGGAGAGCAATGGTATGATTATTCAGCAGGTCTTATTTATGGAATAAAAGTAGACAAACACTTAGGATACTTTTTAGAAGGAAAGTACAATAAGTACTGGAACAGAGAGTGGTATGATTTTAAGTTTGGCGTAAATTACGTCATATTTTAGTATTAATTTAAAAATTTTAAAAATGAAAAAAATAGTTTTAACAACAATTACAGCTTTAACATGTTTATTTGCATCAGCACAATTTTCAATAGTATCTTCTATTAATATACCTGAAGACGAACAAGAGTGGAATATGAGTAGTCTAACAGACAATATGGGATTTGGCTATCAGATAAATGATAAAATGATGGCTGGTGTAATAAAAAATGGAGAAAATTATGATGTCTTTGGAAGATATTATTTTGAAAATATATATGTATCTTTACAGGCACCAACAGAAGAGATGTCTGAAAATATGAAATTAGGAGCTGGATACTCTTACAATGTATGGGATAAATTTTATATAGAGCCAAACTATTGTATGCCAATAAAAGAGGATGATAATGGAGAAAGAAAAGGAAAATTTGTTATAGGCATAGCTTATAAACTTTAAAATAAAAAATTATGAATTGGATAAATAGTTGGAAAAAAGGAAATAAAAAAGAAAAGTATGAAATTACTTTTAGATTAGGAACCCTAACAGTTTTAGAAATAAAAGCTTGTTTATTTTGTACAAAAGGATGTTCTTCAAAAAGGGTTAGGTTTATAATATTAAATTTTGGTCTTGAGTTTTAATGGCAATGAAAGACGATATATCATTAATGGAGCATAGAATGAATTCAATGGAAGATAAATTAGATAAAATGGATGCTAAATTAGATATGTTAACTGAAAAGTTACTTGATCCAGATTATGGAGTAACAGCAAGAGTTAATAGAAACACTACACATCGTAAATTAATGAGTAAAGCTTTGTGGGTTATTTACGCAGTAGTAATAGGAGTTGTTATTAAATTAATTTGGAATGGCTAAAGAGTTAAATGAAGATACAGGATTTCAAGTAAGTGTTAAAACACTTATAGGTATTGGTGCTGCTATGGCAACAGTAATTAGTATGTGGTTTATGCTTCAAGCAGATATAGATGAAGCTAAAGAACTACCAATACCACCACCGCAAGATGTTACGCGTATGGAGTTTGATATGAAAGACCAAATGATTCGTAATACTATTATGACAACACAATCAGATGTAGAAGAAATAAAAAAGTCTTTAGAAAAAATAGAAGATAAACTTTATAACAGATGAAAGATAAAGTTACTACTAAAGTATTTACAATGTATATGTTAATTATTTTTTTAATGCTACTTTGTACTGGTGCATTTAGCCAAGTACAAATAACAGTATTTAATGCAGGTTGGAACGAAGCAAATAGTGTAAATTGGGTAAGCAAACTAAATGATGTAAATACACTTTCTTATGTAGATGTAAGTAAAGATACAGAGTTACAAAAAAAGCATAAAATAGCAGTTATACCAACTATCATAATATTTAAAGATGATGAAGAGGTAGCAAGATTTCAAGCTGATCTTAGTTTTAAAATGGTAGCAACAAAAGAAGAATTACAAGAAGAAATAGATAGTCAATTAATGAGTGACTTTTAATATGTGGAATTTATTTAAAGATAAAAATAAAATTAATGAGAAAAACGTAGTTGGATTTGCGTCTTTTGTAGTTATGGTGTTGTTTGCTATAGCAGATCTTACAACTAGCTTTATATTTGTAGGTGAAGATAGTAAATTAATAATTAACGAAGTAATATACAATTCATTTGTATGGGTGACATTAGGATGTTTTGGTATTAGTTCTTTTGAAAAAATAAAAACTAAATAATGAAAAAATTACTATTATTATTATTATTACCATTTACAGTATTTTCTCAAAGCCCATTTAATTGTGTGCCTACTACTATTATTATAAATTTAGATCAATATCAAAGTGAAACATCTTGGGATATTAAAGATGTTAATGATAGTGTAGTTGCTTATGGAGATAGTTATTGGGCTTATCCTGATTATGCTAATGTTGTAGAAACAAGATGCCTTCCTATTGGTCCTTTAACTTTTACAATATATGATTCTTATGGAGATGGGTTAAATGGAGCGCTTTGGGGTGGCTTAGATGGATCTTATTACTTAATACAATGTAATGATACTTTAGTATATGGAGACATCCCTAGCTTCTTATTTGATACAGCTCATGCTTTTGGCTCAGATGCTTGTCCTCCCGTCTTTGGGTGTATGGATCCATTGTATCTAGAGTTTAATCCTTTAGCAGATACAGATGACGGTTCATGCACTAACTTAACAGTATTTGGCTGTACTGACTCTACAATGTATAACTATGATACTTTAGCTAATAAAATGGCTTTAATACCTAATTGTGATTATATATTAACTTTAACAGACTTGGTGGGTGATGGTTGGACTGCTTCTGAATTAGAAGTAAGACAAGATACTAACGTTTGGTATTTTTCTCTTGACACGGCTTTGTTTTCATACGACTATACAATAAACTTAAGTTCACCTCAGCCAGTATTATTTAAGTTTTCTATATCAAGCCAAGCATCTCAATCAGCTGCGCATTGTGGTTTTAAATTAACAAATCCACTAGGGCAAACTATGATAGAAGTCTTACCTCCTTTTATAAGTCCATTATTTACACACATTTCACCAACTTATTGTGGTAATTTATGTATAGAAAAAACATTAGGATGTATGGATTCATTAGCAGTTAATTATATTGATACAGTAAATACAGATGACGGCAGCTGTTATTATGCTCCTGGTTGTACTAACTCTTCTTACTTAGAATATTACACTCAAAACTTTGTTGCTGATTACAACGATGGTTCTTGTGTTGTTTCAGCTATATGGGGATGTATAGATGCTACGGCTTTTAACTATGATAATTTAGCAAACATTGATAACGGTGGCTGTATTGATGTTGTCACTGGTTGTATGCAGCCTCTAGCGTTTAATTATAATGCTCAGGCAAATACACCTGATACTTGTATTGCGGTAGTTTATGGCTGTATGAGCGCTATAGCATTAAATTATAATTCTTTAGCTAATACAGATGACAATAGTTGTATAGGTATTATTTATGGTTGTACAGATTCTACTATGTGGAATTACTCTCCAAGTGCTAACGTAGACAATAGTAGTTGTTTGCCTTATGTTTATGGGTGTACAGATGCTACTATGTGGAACTACAACGCTCAAGCTAATACAGAAAATGGTAGCTGTATAGAATATATTTATGGCTGTACAGATACTACCGCGTTTAACTACGATCCATTAGCTAACACTAATAATGACAATTGTATGTCTTATATTTATGGATGTACAGACCCAATAGCTTTAAACTATTGTGATACTTGTAACACCGATGATTTTAGTTGTATATTGCCTATTTATGGCTGTACAGATAGCACAATGTTTAATTATAACCCACTTGCCAATGTTGATAATAGCAGTTGTATTTCTTTTATATATGGTTGTACAGACCCGTCAATGCTCAACTACAATCCATCCGCTAATACAGAAAATTTTAGTTGCATTTCTTATATTTATGGTTGTATGGATAGCACTGCTTTTAACTATAATCCACTGGCTAATACTGAAAATAATTCATGCATTGTTATGGTTGAAGGATGTATGGATCCATTTGCATACAACTATTTGGAACAAGCAAACGTAAACGATAGTATAATTTGCTTATATAATGCAGAATGTATAACTGGGCCAGGAGAACCTTATTGGTTAAATGATCCTTGTTATGCTTGGGTTCTTGAGGTTGATGAATATTGTTGTGAAAATGAATGGGATACTATATGTCAAGCTACGTATGATTATTGTGAAGGCACTTGGTCTGGCCCTTTATTAAGCAGAACAATAGAAAAAAAGAAATTATTAATGATTACAGATTTATTAGGAAGACCTGCAAAAGAAGGGACTAATAAATTATTATTTTATATTTATAATGATGGGACTGTAATTAAAAAATTAACTAAATAATAGCATGGCTATACTAACTATAATAAGCGGAATACCATTATTTTCTACAGAAGGAGAGGCTACAGCATGGGGAGCATCAAGAGGATTATCAGGATTTCATACACATAATTATAATGGAGAAGTAGGATATATGGGTGGTTTAGATCACAGCCAAGCATTAATATATAATCCTAATATATTAACAGAACAAGAAACATTAACAGAAGATGATATACCAATAAACGAACAAGAAGAAAACAATATAAATACATCTGATTCTTTACCTCCAACAACTAGTGGCTCTGGTGGAGGTGGAGGAGGAT